>Ga0066790_10000245_pt1 | contig 18957 bp, 13 predicted proteins | sample OrgsoiDNA2013050_FD_70963 | JGI IMG/M metagenome (GOLD analysis project Ga0066790, IMG submission 70963) | Permafrost soil microbial communities from the Arctic, to analyse light accelerated degradation of dissolved organic matter (DOM) -... | ecosystem: Environmental > Terrestrial > Soil >...
AATTTGGAAATTTGGAAATTTGGAAATTCAATTACAGTCAATAAGGTTTTGACTCAACTTTAGCTGTTCCCCGGCATGTAGAATTCTTTCATAGTTAGCATTTACAAATTTTCAAATTTCCAAATTTCCAAATTCCTAGAGGTATTTCCCCGTATAACTCTCCTTTACTTTCTTCAACCCGGCCGGAACGCCCTCGTAGACCAGGTTTCCGCCGGCATCGCCGGCCTCGGGACCCAGGTCGATGACCCAGTCGGCTGAACGGATGACGTCCGTATTATGTTCCACCACGAGTACGGAATGTCCCTGATCAATCAGCGCACTGAAGGAGGAGAGCAATTTTTTAATATCGTGAAAATGCAGGCCTGTTGTCGGTTCATCAAAAATAAAAAGGATATGACCCAGACTCCGGCCTTTCCCCAGGAAGGAGGCCAGCTTCACACGCTGTGCCTCCCCGCCGGACAAGGTATCGGAGGACTGGCCCAGTTTAATATAACCAAGACCCACACTGCTCAAAGGCCTTAGCTTTTGCAAAATATCCTTTTCATCCTTAAAAAATTCCAGCGCATCATCCACACTCATTTCCAGCACGTCGTGAATATTTTTATTCCGGTAGTATACCTCCAGCACTTCATCCTTAAACCGTTTTCCACCGCAAACCTCACAGGTCAGGTGCACGTCTGCCAGGAATTGCATTTCCACCACCTGTTCCCCTTCCCCTTTGCAGGTATCACAACGACCCCCATCCACATTAAATGAAAAATGTTTTGGCTGGAAGCCGCGCAGTTTGCTCAGTGGCTGTTTCGAATATAATTCCCGGATCTCATCGTAAGCCTTTACATAGGTCACGGGATTGCTACGCGAAGATTTACCGATCGGATTTTGGTCCACGAGTTCAATCTGGCTGACGGAATCAATGTCACCCGTAATAGACAAATGCATTCCTACTTTATCGGCAAATTCTCCTTTCATCTTTTGCAGGGCGGGGTAAAGGATCTGTTTCACCAGGGTCGTTTTGCCACTTCCGCTGACACCACTGACCACGCAAAGCACATTCAGTGGAAATGAAACCGTAATATTTTTCAGATTATGCTGCCGGGCGCCATTAACATTTATAAAATGCCTGGCTTTCCGGATATTTTTTGGCGGTTCAATCTGTAAATCCCCGCGCAGATATTTTCCGGTGAGGCTGTTTTCATTTTTTATAATGGCCTCGTAGTTCCCCGCTGCTACCACTTCTCCACCCTGGTGACTGGCGAGCGGGCCCATATCAATGATATAATCGGCTTCACGCATCATCATCTCATCGTGTTCCACGACAATAACCGTATTTCCCAGGTCACGCAATTCCTTCAATACGCCGATCAGCCGTTTGGTGTCCCTGGCGTGCAGTCCGATGGAAGGCTCATCCAGTATATATAATGAGTTGGTCAGGTTGCTTCCCAGTGAACGCGTCAACTGGATACGCTGGCTCTCTCCCCCGCTCAGCGAATTGGCGAGCCGGTTCAGGGTCAGATAACCAAGACCCACGTCCAGCAAGGTTTTCAGCCGGTTGTGGATTTCTATTAAAATCCGTTTGGCAACCTGCAGTTGAAAACCATTGAGAACAAGGGCACCGAACCATTCGGATAATCTATCGACGGGCATTTCACAGAGTTCCCCGATATGCAATCCCCCGATTTTCACATACAGCGCTTCGGGCCGCAGTCGGTATCCCTTACAATCCGGACAGCTAGTCCGGCCACGATAACGGGAGAGCAGGACACGGTATTGAACCTTGTATAGATTCCTTTCCACTTCCTTAAAAAAATCATCGATTCCGTTTACCTCTTTACTACCCTGCCAGAGTTGCTGGTACTGTGCTTTGGTCAAATCGATGATGGGCTTATGGATCGGAAAATCAAATTTCCGGGAGCTTTTTATAAAATGATCTTTCCAGGCACTCAGTTTCTCCCCTTTCCAGGGTGCAATGGCTCCTTCAAATACACTCAGCCGTTTATCCGGGATGACGAGGTCGGCGTCAATACCAAGCACCTGTCCGAATCCTTCACAGGTTGGGCAGGCGCCATAGGGATTGTTGAAAGAAAAAAGGTTTGGCACGGGTTCTTCGAACCGGATCCCGTCCATTTCAAACCGGTTGCTGAATGAGAGCTTTTCATCCCCATTGATCTCGAGCAACATCTGCCCTTCGCCCTCATAAAAAGCCGTTCCGATGGAATCAGCGAGCCGGTGCTGATCGTCTTCATCAAAATCCTTTACAATGATCCGGTCGATCAGGAGCCAGGAATCATTTTTGGGAAGCTTTGGTTCCTGTTTTTTTGTCTTTACGTCTTCGGCGGAGGATGTTGGGAGTAAATCCTCTATGCGGACCGTTTCCTTATTGATATAAAGCCGGCTGAATCCCTTCTGGAGCAGGATATTCAATTCTTCTACGATATCCCGGTTGGCGTGTTGTTTAAATGGAACCAGAATCAAAACCTTATCCCCGGGCGGCCGGGTCTGCATGGCCCGAATGACATCCTGGACATCGTTCTTTTTTACCTCCCTTCCGGAAACGGGTGAATATGTGATTCCTACCCGGGCAAAAAGCAGACGGAGATAATCGTAGAGTTCGGTCATGCTGCCAACCGTGGATCGAGGCGTACGGGTGGTCACTTTCTGTTCGATGGCGATAGCCGGGCAGAGCCCTTTGATAAAGTCCACGTCCGGTTTATCCATGCGGGCCATAAACTGGCGGGCATAAGCGCTCAGGCTTTCAGCATACCGGCGCTGGCCTTCGGCAAAAAGGGTGTCAATCGTCAACGAAGATTTTCCTGAACCCGATACACCCGTCACCACAATAAATTTATTGCGTGGAAAATCGACTGATATATTCTTCAGATTATGTACCCTCGCCCCTTTTATTTGGATGGAATTTCGGCTAAAAGGAGGGTCAGGTATGGATGGAGCCTTTTTGGCCCTGGTGGTAGTTGGCATAATTGGGAAAACAAATATATTGGAAGTGAAACGATTAGAGGTCAGTTTCCCATTACTGGAAAGTCCGGGGAAGACCTGTATAACAAATAGTTTTCCCAAAATGTTGTTTTTTCCAAAAATTGTATATCTTTAAATGCTGATTAACATTTCACAACACAATAAAATAATTTTATAGAGTAAGCACTTCTACACCGAAAAGCCAAGCGTTCAAAAATCCAACATATATCCTATCACCTTTTAAAAACCGTAGAAGTTTATGAATTCGCTACGCACGAAAACCGATCATGAATTAATCCATTCGTTTCGCGACGGCGACTTACAGGCCCTTGAAGCCCTCGTAATCCGCCACAAGGACAAACTGTACACTTCCATTCTCTTCCTCGTCAAGGACAAGTACCTGGCAGAGGACATTTTCCAGGACGTTCTGATTAAGATTATCGACACCATTCGGGGTGGACGGTATACCGAAGAAGGCAAATTTCTTCCCTGGGCAATGCGCATTGCACACAACCTCTGCGTAGATCATTTCCGCAAGGTGAAAAGGACCCCCGCTATTAAAACCAGCGATGACCGGGACATTTTCGAAGTTATCAATTTTACCGAGGACGGTGCTGACGTAAAAATCATGAAGAGGCAAAGCCACGACCGTGTACGACGGATGCTGGACCTTCTTCCTGAGGATCAGCGCGAAGTGATCATCCTGCGGCACTATGCCGACCTGAGTTTTAAGGAGATCGCCTCCCTGACCAACTGCAGCATCAACACGGCCCTGGGCCGTATGCGGTATGGTTTGATCAACCTGCGCAAAATGATGGTCGAAAAAAGGATCGCCCTCTAACAAAATTTTACACTAAAACAAAAAGCGTCTCGGCTGAGCCAAGACGCTTTTTTGTTTGCTTACTACCCAATCTAAAGTTGATGGCTTAGCGGTAGTTTTGGCGTCCGCGTTTTATCTGGTCGGTCTACCGGATCCGGGATGCGGCCAGTCCGCAGTCAAGCCATCCTGCAAATTCCGATGCTTTGGGCGTATATCCCTTGGTATAAGTTAAGATTTTCTCTTCCGGACTCACGATCGCGTATTGGGGCTGGGAAACGGCTCTGAAATTTTCAGATTGGAAAGTGGCCCATTTATCCCCTACCGTAATGATGTTCTTCTGCGCCCCGTCCCGGGTAGGATAAACCATTTGCGCAGCCGCCGGCAGGATCCGGCGTTCATCAACGTATAAAGAAACTACCACAAAAGAATCCAGCATTCTTTTCTTCACTTCCGGATCAGTCCATACATTTTCCTCCATCCGCCGACAGTTCACACAGGCCCAACCCGTGAAGTCGATCAGAACCGGTTTGTTCAATTTTTTCGCCAGCGCCACCGCTTCTTCATAATCCCTTAAAGGCTCCACACCCCGGCCGCAGTTTACCGGATTTTTATAAACTGAATAACATAAGGGTGGAGGAAACCCACTGATCAGGGAAAGATTAGCGGCGGTCGTATTGGTCAGTCCGGGAATGAGGTAAACAGTAGCAAGCGCGAAAAACAGGAGGAATCCCATCCTGGGACCGCTGAGTTTTTTAACGGGACTATCATGGGGAAACCGTATTCTGCCCATCAGATAAAGAGTAATCAGCAAGCCGATCAAAACCCAGAATCCGATGAAGATTTCACGTTTTACCAATCCCCATTGTTCTACCAGATCGGCATTGGAAAGGAACTTGATGGCCATGGCCAGTTCAAGGAAGCCAAGCACCACTTTTACTGAACCCAGCCATCCGCCGGACTTGGGCAGGGTTCCCAGCCAGCCGGGGAACAAGGCAAAAATGGCAAAGGGAAGGGCCAGACCCATGCCGAATCCACCCATTCCGAAAGTGAGCTGTATGGCACCGCCATGGTTTGAAAGCGCTCCGGCCAGCAATGAACCCAGGATGGGACCCGTGCAGGAAAAAGACACAATGGCCAGTGTCAGGGCCATGAAAAAAATACCGGCAATGCTGGTTCCCCCTGACTTATTATTCACGGAATTTGCGACGCTACCCGGAAGCGTGATTTCAAAATATCCGAAAAATGAAATCGCAAATACAACAAAAATCACAAAAAAGAGCAGGTTCAGCCAAACGTTGGTTGAAATATTATTCAGGACCTCCGGATCGGTATGATCCAACAAATGAAAAGGAAGGCTGAGTAATACATAAATCAGGAAAATAAAAAAGCCATATAAAAATGCGTGTGACTTACCCTGGGTCCCGTTTTTTGTAAAAAAAGAAACCGTCAGTGGGATCAGCGGAAATACACAGGGCGTAAGCAAGGCAATAAATCCGCCCAACAGACCCAGCAGAAAAATGCTGAGCAATCCCTTTCCGGCCGTGCCCGTGTCACCGCAGGAACTGACCGGGTGTTTTAGGTCAAAACTATTGATCCGGATCCGGGAAATCTTATTCACCCCACCTTCAAGAGCAACATGGAAACCATAATTTCCGGAATAAAATGAATCAGCCTTCCCATAATAGAAATTCAGGGTTCCGAACAACTGCGCAGGTACTGTTCCTTTAATCTGTAAGGGCAGGGAAAATTTTGCGTCGTCAGGATATAAAAAATAGGAAGCATTGTTGAACAGCGCGACTTCATGTTTTACCGAAATACCTTCTGTTATGAAAGGAGAATTTATTGAAAAGGAGCTGTCTGCGAAGTTCAGTTCCATGGAAGGAGTTCCGTTCAGGTCCTGGTTGGGGCCATATAACTGCCATCCGGGTTTGACGTGAACATTAAAAATAAGCTGGTAATTGCTTCCTGATTTTAAAGAATGGATTTCCCAGGAGACAGCTGTACTATCCTGACTTCTCCCCTGAAAGATAAATAAACTAAGTAGCAGAAATAAAAGTCCGGACCTTATGTGCATAGCCGATGAAGATACTAAGGTATTGCCATTGCAGATTGTCGCATAGTTGACTGAACGTTCCTGCTGTTAAAGATTTGTTGAAACAATTTACGACCGTCAGTATTTCCCAGATATTCCGAAACAGCCCTTTCTGGATGTGGCATGAGTCCGAAAACGTTTCGATCCTTATTACAAATACCCGCGATGCTGCGCGTACTACCGTTCGGATTTGATTCGGGTGATATATTTCCTTCGGCATCACAATATTTCCAGATCAACTGCCCATTCGATTCCATTTCATCCAGTAACCTGTCATCGGCGTAGTATCTTCCTTCGCCGTGGGCAATGGGAATTTTCAGGGCTGGGCTGTTTTCCTGTTTCAGGTAAATATTTTTCCCTATAAACTGCCGGTTCGCATTTCTTAATAAAACGCCGGGCAGCAAGTGGGATTCACACAGAACCTGGAAGCCATTACAAATGCCGAGTACCATACCGCCTTTTTCGGCAAAGCGGATCAGGGGTTGCATCAGCGGACTGAACCTGGCGATCGCGCCGCAGCGAAGGTAATCTCCATATGAAAATCCGCCCGGAAGCACAATACAATCCTGGGTTGAAAACATACTCAGATCGGTATCCTTGTGCCATAACATGATCACTTCATAACCCAGGTCCTCCTGAAGTGCAAACTGCATGTCCCTGTCGCAATTTGAACCCGGAAAAACGATGACGCCAAATTTCATTCACTGAATTTGAACCACAAAGATAATTGTTAATTGTCAATGGTCAATGGTCATCGTCGAATTGGAAAAGCCTGAAAATACACGGAGCGGCAGTCGTAAAGAATCACCCGTTAACAATTAACAATTGACAATTAACCATTACATAAAGTAATTAATCCCAATCGCGACGCTGAAACACAACCAGTGCAGGGCCCGGATTAAGAATTTATTTCCGGAATAATAATAGGCGGCAGAATGAAAAACGGCGAAGGGCATGGCCGTAACGATCCAGTTTTCATAAGATCCCGCTTTATTTATTATAATCACGAGTATGGCAGCAATCAAAAAAACCAGCAGCAGACTCCAGCTTTTCCTGACATGGATCAGCATTTTATTCAGGTTATTCTGCACATAAATTCCCCCGATAATAAAGGGGATCACGAGGAGGCTGATGGCGGCGATGATCCAGACAGATTCCGGTATGGCGGGAAACGTAAAGCTGATCCGGGGAACCAGGTTTGTCCAATGCAACTGATGGACAAAATATAAAATCAGGATTAAGAAATAGTAGGGCGAGGTAAATCCAAGTAATCCAACAAACCACTCCTGTATCCTGAAGGGGCGCATAATAAGCAGCGCAAAAAACAGGGATATCAGAAACGCAATAGCCGGAACGTAAAGCAGTGTGGCAAGGCCAAGAAAAAGCCCAATATTGAATATGGCGGTTATCGGGGAATGGCTATTGTATAAAGCAACCATCCGGTACCAGCACCAGATCAGGATAGAATTGATGAGGAGGGGGGCTGAAAAATGACCCCAGTCCGGCAATAAGGAAGTAACCAGGATATAACACATGCCCGGCAGGTAATTGGCCTGGGGCAGCATCTTATGGTAATTACAAATACTGTTGAGTAGTGTTGCCTGTGAAAAAAGAACGATAAAACTGAGGATCGTATATGGAAGAGACGCCTGTCCGAAAAGGGAATTGAGCACCGTTAAAACAAACCGGTATAAATAATTGTCTTCTGCATGCAGGACCGGGAGAAAGGGATGCAGGAAAAGGGGAAACTTCAACACTAAAGCATACACAAAGAGCAGCAAAGCATTGGTAGGTGCTTTTTGTTTAAAGATGCCGATCACCTGAGGGGTTTTAAAAATCTACTTTTGCGAAGCAAAGATAATTCTTGTACAGGCAAGGTATCACTATTTGATTACTCGCCACCTGTTTTCCAATCCTTGGCATAAAAGTATATCCCTTATCCAGGTTATGAAAAGTTGGCAACCTGGTTATTTTCCCATCTGCTGAAATGCTTTGATCCATCAGCAATAAGGTTCTTTTCTCAAACTGATTATACAAAAAATGAAGTTCCCCGCCGGTATTCACCGTTTGATAGGAAATCTGGTTCGATCCTTCGTCATCAAACTGGCTTTTCGGAATGACATTGCTCCATTCCATATTACTGCTCTTGTCAAATGAAAGAACCATGATATTTTCTGCGTTATACCGGTTGATCGTTCCGTTTCCGTAACGGCCATATGGAGAATATGGACTATACGGATTATAATATGGAGAATAATAATCAATAGGCGACATAGGTCCCCACATATAATCGGAGCGGCTAAATGCCGATCCGCGGGTTGTAGTGAACTCCGATTCGCTGATGATCAGGTATCCGCCGTCTTTTTTAACGACTATCTTTTTTATAAAATAGTCGTTAAAGGCCAATTTCACATTTGATTCGGAACTTTTGGCCATGGTTCTTAAATCGTCGCTAAAAACGGTCACGGCCTCCTTGTATTTCGAATCTGAAACCTTATCCCATATCATGGTATAAAGTCCTTCAATATTTCCTTTGCGCTGCTTATAGTAGAATGCTGAAAGCAGGTAGCGTTTATTGTAATTATCCACCTTCAGTTTCACATCGTCCAAAATCCTTTCGCCGGCACCGATATCGCGGACTGCAAAAGTGTCGGACTGCGGGCCCTTGGTAACAAAGGCGACATGGGTTAAATATTCACCGTTTCCCATGCGGGCAGAACGGGTGAATACCAGCTGTCCTTCATTATCCAGTTCAAAATTTGTAAAAATATCAGCATGGTCCTGTACCTGCATGGAAATGCGGTGACGGTCCTGCAGTTCCAGGTTTTTATCGTACAAAAAAGTCGTGAAAGTAAAGTTTTTTGGGTTTTTTGTGTTGATCTTTAAAGCGATGATGTGCTGCTTATCCTCACTGACGACATTCGTGTAGATCTTTCCATTGTTCGAGCCATTCACCTGGGTGGTGTCCAATTCAACCGGTTCGCCTGTTTTCTGGCCCTGTCCGTCCATCTTGAAGGCCGTCAGGTGAACGATATTCTTCTTCTGGTATTCGCAAAGCAGGTAGAAAAAGTCGGGGTATTGAACAAAATCAACATTTACGTATTTCTCGGGTAAAAACGGGAGCATAACGCGTTGAATCAGTTTCATGTCCGTATTGTAGATCGAAATAGCATTCTCTGTCCGGTTATTCTTAAAAACCAGGATATTTCCGGCAACTCTTCCAATGATTTCAAAATCTGTTTTGTGGTTATCGTCCTGTTCCGGTTCGGAATACACTATATGCTGGGCGTTCATAAAAACGGGCAGGAGAAGCGCCAGGCCTAATAATCTTAAATTCATATAAAAAACGCTTGTATAGATTGGTACTAAAGACAAGTTACTCAAAACTCCGATGAGAATCTGTTAATTTCATCCTATTCCCTATATCTTTGTGCCGATTGCTTTTTACGAATGCCATTGGTTGCCATATAGAAATCCGCTCGTTTCGAAACCAATATAACTTGCACTTTAGTGAGCAGACAAATTGATAAGGTTACGCTCGGCAACCTGGTTATTGCTTTAGGTATTATTTACGGAGATATCGGAACGTCTCCGCTCTATGTACTCAACGCTATCATCAATGGTCGCGCTATTAGCGAAATGTTAATTATAGGAAGCCTTTCCTGTATTATCTGGACACTTACTCTTCAAACTACTGTTAAATACGTTTGGCTTACACTCAATGCCGATAATAAGGGTGAGGGAGGAATATTTTCTTTATACGCGTTGGTCCGCCGACAGCGGCGCTGGCTGGTTCTGCCCGCAATGATTGGGGGCGCGGCCCTGCTTGCTGATGGAATGATCACTCCGCCTATCTCTATTACATCTGCCATTGAAGGATTAAGACAATTACCCAACCTGAATTATATTCCGCAGGACACCATCATCTATATTGTTTTGGGGATTTTGGTTGTTTTGTTTTTCCTCCAGCAGTTCGGAACAGATTACATCGGAAAACTTTTCGGCCCCATCATGTTTATCTGGTTCGGCATGATGGCCGTTCTGGGTTCCAATCATCTGCTGGACGATCTCCATATTTTCAAAGCGTTGAATCCGGTATATGCCATCGAGTTGCTGACCCTGTATCCGAAGGGATTCTGGCTCCTGGGTGCAGTTTTTCTTTGTACGACCGGAGCCGAAGCCCTGTATTCCGACCTGGGTCACTGTGGCAAAAGCAATATCCGTATTTCGTGGATTTATGTTAAAAGCTGCCTGATTCTGAATTATCTCGGACAAGGCGCCTGGCTCCTCCATAACCAGATGGGTAAAGTATTCGATACAGCGCACAATAATGTATTCTACAGCATTATGCCCGACTGGTTCCTGATACCGGGCATCCTGATCGCCACCGCGGCCGCCATTATCGCCAGCCAGGCCCTGATCAGCGGGTCTTTTACTCTGATCAGCGAAAGCATGCGACTGAACCTCTGGCCCAAGTTCCGAATCAGTTATCCCACCGAACAAAAAGGCCAGCTATATATCCCGGCAATCAATTTTCTATTGTTCATCGGATGTTGCGGCATCACCATTTACTTCAGGTCCTCTTCCCATATGGAAGCTGCTTACGGACTGGCTATCACCTTATGTATGCTGGCAACCTCCATTTTATTCGCCAATTACCTGATATCCCGGCGCGCTCCTACGGTATTGATTTACCTGTACCTGACCGTATACCTGATCATTGAATTCAGTTTTCTTTTCGCTAACCTGGATAAGTTCCCGCACGGTGGTTTTGTGACCCTGATCGTCGGTGGCATGTTGTTCGGTATCATGTATGTTTGGTACCGCTCGAGAAAAATCAAAAACCGCTATGTTGAATTTGTGCGGATGGAAAATTATATACCGCAGATCCAGGAACTGAGTACGGACCGCACCGTTCCAAAATTCGCTACCCACCTGATGTATATGACCAGCGCAAACAACCCCAAGGAAATTGAACATAAAATCATTTATTCCATTCTCAATAAAAAACCCAAACGTGCAGACATTTACTGGTTCGTCCATATAGATACGCTGGATGAACCGTATACCTCGGAATATTCTGTGGATCATATTATTCCCAACGATATTATCCGCGTGGAGTTCAGGTTGGGTTTCAGAATTGAACCCCGGATTAATCTCATGATCCGGAAGGTGGTGGAAGACCTGGTAAAAAACAGGGAAGTGAATATCACCAGCCGTTATGAATCGCTGGAAAGAAACAATGTGGTCGGCGATTTCCAGGTCGTGGTGATGGAAAAATACCTGAGCCAGGATAATGAACTTTCTTTCTTCGAACGGGTGATCATGAAATTATATTTCTGGCTGAAGGAAGCCAGTCTCTCTGAAGAAAGAGGATTCGGACTCGATCCATCCAACGTACTCATCGAGAAATTCCCGCTTATTGTATCGCCACTGCCGGACTTAAGTCTCAAAAGAATTGGGGAAGGCTAGGGCAAGTGTGAAAGTATGGGAGTATGGGAGTGTGGTAAATTTATCTGAGCCCATGTAATTAAAAGGCATTTTAATATCCATGAATTCATACTATTCAATGAGGTCTTTTAATATTTCTAAACGATCCTGCGGAATGAAATAGTGATTGTGCGAAACGGGCCGAACGGGGCTGTCAGTTTCTAAACTTTTCAGCTTTTTATTTTCCAGGTAATACAACTGGTAACCAAATCCTTCCAGCAGATCCAGCAATCGTTTTCTTTCCCCGGGATCGCCGAGCTCACAAAGCACGATGGGCCTGTGTTTGCGGATAATTTCCAGAAATGACTGAAAAACGGCGAGCTCCAGCCCCTCCACATCGCACTTGATGAAATCCACAGCCGGTAAAGAGCGGAACAATTCATCCCCCTTTACATTTTTTACCTTTTCGGATTCCACGTATTCGAGAAAAGCACTGGTTCGGATTACACGCGCGTATGCGAACTTCTTCATATTATTTACCCTGGGAATGCCCATTTCCACAAATTCCTCCTCTCCCCCCATCGCAAATCGATAGAGTGTTACGTTTTTAAGCTTTTTGTTTGCAACCATGCCTTTCAGCGTATTGAAAAATTTCGACATCGGCTCAATCGCATATACATGACCGCTAGTTCCTGTGAGCCGGCTCATTTCAATTGTAAAATATCCCAGATGGGCGCCAATGTCAATGCAATTATCGCCCGGCCGGACCAGGTTCTTTAAAAAATAAATATCCTGATAATCCACCCCCAGGCGGCCAGTTTTATATAATCTTTGAAATGAACTGGCCAGCAGTCGCAGATATCGTTTTTCGCCAAGTGAATAAAGAAGCATCTTTCTGATACGGCTCATCTGGTAATGTTAATTACAAAGGTACAATATAGGCATCTTTGTTTTTTTTGATCTTGTCCGGCATACTATTCAAAATCTCTTCTTTGAGCGCCTTGACAAGACGCTCTTTTACAAAATCACGCCTGACGACCAAACTCACTTCACGCATGGGAGAAGGTCTCCTGAAACGACGCAACAGTCCCTGTTGTTTCTTGGAGAAATCCAGGGTGGCGAGCTCGGGCAGTATCGTTATACCATCATTGAGTTCCACCATTCGGCGTAGCGTTTCAAAACTGCCCGCTTCGTAGTCAAAATGACTGTTCCGGCGACTCGCTTTAAACAACTCACAGAGATGGATCATCTGGGCACGGAAACAATGTCCTTCTTCCAGCAACCACAATTTATTCGGATCAATCTCTTTGGCCAACACGTAATTTTTTTTATAAATGGCGTTTTTTTCCGACACAAATACAAGCAGCTCTTCATAAAAGAGCACTTCTTCGTGAAAGCCCTTTTCATTCAGCGGACTGACCAGAATGCCGGTATCCAGACTCGAGTCCCGAATTCCTTCCAGCAGAAATTCGGTTGTTTTTTCATACACCACCAGTTTGACCTGCGGATATTTTAGCAGGAATGACTGTACGAAAAGGGGCAGGAGATAGGGTGCCAGGGTTGGAATGATGCCGATACGCAGTTCGCCTTCCACGAGGCCCTTTTTCAATGAAATAATTTCCGACACACGGCTTTTCTCCAGAAGAATTTTTTTTGCCTGCTCCAGGATTTGTTTTCCGGCTTCCGTAGGTACGACGGGAGAATGTGAACGATCAAAAATTTTAACGCCCAGTGTTTTCTCCAATTTGCCGACCTGCATACTCAGCGTGGGTTGTGTAACGAAACAGGCATCCGCAGCTTTTGCAAAGTGACGGTGGGTATCAATAGCCAGGATATATTCCAGTTGAGTAAATGTCATATGAATCGATTTAATCTATCAGAACATAAATTTAATCAATTATATCAATCAGATAAAAGTTTGATATTTGATTGCTTTTAATAAATAAAATCATTTTATGAACGAAGAAAAAAGATTAACCACCGCATCCGGCATTCCTTATTATTATAATGAGGATACAATGAGCGTGGGCCCCCGGGGGCCCTTGTTGTTACAGGATTTTATTTTGCATGAAAAGATGGCCCATTTTAACCGGGAACGGATCCCGGAAAGAGTTGTACACGCAAAGGGCAGTGCGGCCTATGGAATCTTTACGGTGACAAATGACATAACCCGCTACACAAAAGCGAAGATATTCAGTGCTGTAGGAAAACAAACCCGTACCCTGCTTCGCTTTTCAACGGTCGGTGGTGAAAAAGGTTCAGCAGATACCGAAAGAGATCCGCGCGGATTTGCCCTAAAATTTTATACGGAAGACGGAAACTGGGACCTGGTAGGAAATAATACACCCATATTCTTTATCAAGGACCCGAAAAAATTTAGCGATTTTATTCATACCCAGAAACGCGATCCGTATACCAATTGTAAAAGCCCGGCAATGATGTGGGATTTCTGGAGTCTGAACCCAGAGAGTCTCCATCAGGTGTTGTTTTTAATGTCTGACCGTGGTACGCCTTATGGTTACCGGCATATGCATGGATTTGGGAGTCATACATTCAGTTTAGTCAATGCATCCAATGAACGCGTGTGGGTGAAATTTCATTTTAAAACCGCACAGGGAATTAAAAACTTCACCAACGATGAGGCAGCTGCAATGAAAGGGATGGATCCGGATTTTGCACAGCGGGACCTGCTCGAAGCCATCGACCGCAAGGAGTTTCCTAAATGGAATGTGAAAATACAGGTAATGAGTTTGGAAGAAGCGAAAAATTTCAGGTTCAATCCCTTTGACCTCACCAAGGTCTGGTCGCACAAGGAATTCCCGTTGATAGATGCCGGTGTTTTGGAATTGAATGAAAATCCAAGGAATTATTTTGCCGAAGTGGAACAAGCCGCGTTTGCGCCCGCCCATATCGTAAATGGGATAGACTATTCGCCGGATAAAATGCTGCAGGGTCGCATTCTTTCATATCCCGATGCCCATCGTCACCGGCTCGGACCCAATTACGAACAGATTCCCGTTAATCGCTGTCCGTATGCCGTCAATAACTACGAACGCGATGGCACCATGCGCGTGGATGGAAACGGCGGAAGTAGTCCGAACTATTTTCCGAATAGTTTTGATCAGATCAAACCTGATGAATCCTATAGAAATGTTCCGCCGGAAGAAGAAACAAATAGATCCGGATGGTTCGATCGCAATGCGACCGGTGAAAATGATCACTATTCCCAACCTGGTATTTTTTATCGGCAGGTTTTAAGTGACTATGACAAAAAAGAACTGGTAAAAAATATTGCAGGTTCCATGAGTGGAATCAGCGGACCTAAAAAAGATGAGATCGTCAACCGTCAGCTTTGTCATTTCTTCCGCGCCGATATCGGCCTGGGAATGGCCATCGCAAGTGCGCTTGGTATCAATCCGGAAAATGCTATGCCGAAAATGCACGCTGAAGGAGCGAAAGCTTAAAGCCGTTTAAGCCAAAAGCTTAAAGCCGTTTAAGCCAAAAGCTTAAAGCCGTTTAAGCCAAAAGCTTAAAACCCAAAGCCTAAAACTGCTGAAAGTACCATGCAACGATTGAATTTGACTTTTCACATTTCTAAATTATACAATTTTAAAATCAGTTTTAAGCCTTACGCTTTACGCTTTAGGCTTATTCAGAGCGTAAGCTGGTCACCTGGTTAGCGATTGCGGCCCTGATCGCCTGGAAACTAACCGTGATCAATGCTATTAAAATCGCCAGGAATCCGGTTAATACAAATAGCCACCCATTGATTGGGACTTTATAAGCAAAGCCTGCTAACCATTTGTTCATAAAATACCATCCTATTGGTGAGGCGATAAGAATGGCAACTATTACAATCCTGATAAAATCCAGCGACAGTAATGTTACAATGCTAACCACCGAGGCGCCCAAAACTTTTCTTATGCCTATTTCTTTAATGCGTTGTTCGGCAGCAAAAGCAGACAATCCAAATAATCCCAGGCAGGCAATCAATATGGCAATGACCGTAAAGTACCCGACGATGCCCGACGCGCGCTGATCTTTCTCATAATTCTTTTGGAAATCCTTATCCAAAAATGAATACACAAATGGCATTCCGGGATTGATCTTATTCCAGGATCGCGCCATTTCATTCAAAATTCCGGCATAATTCTTTGTGGAAATATTGGCAATCACATAACTGTGCTTGTTACCCATAATAGTATTGAATGCAAATGGCTTTATTGAATTGTATAAACTTTCGAAATTGAAATTCTTCACAACCCCAACAATCAGCATGGTATTATGACTACCCTGAAAATCAAAATACAATTTTTTTCCGACAGCCGAATTCACATGGTATCCCAATTCCTGAACGGCGGCCTCATTCAGTACCATACTGTTTGAATCTGCCGTAAATTCTTTTGAAAACCCCCTTCCGGCTATCAGCTTCAGGCCCAATGTTTCAAAATAATCATTTTCTATATTGGCAAGTTGAATATCCACCACATCCTTTACGGATTTTCTTTCCGCATAAAAAAGCATGTCATCAATATTCGTTTTACCAGGATAGGTTGATCCGCTGGTTACGGTCTTTATGGCAGGATTTTTCAATAGTTCATTCTTAAGCGCCTGGTAATTTTTTATCGCACCGGGACTCTGGAGTGGCAAAATAATTTGCTGGTTTTTATTAAAACCAAGCTCCAGATCGTCCATAAACTGTAACTGCCGTTGAATTACTATCGCACCTAAAATAAGACAAATGGAAATTACAAATTGAAAAATGACCAGTCCCTTCCGAATGGCTGCGCCGGAAAAATTATTTAACAACTTTCCCTTGAGCACCGTAATGGGTTTGAAAGATGACAAATAAAAAGCCGGATAAACTCCCGATAAAACTCCTGTACCTAACGTAAGCGCCACAATCCAAAACCAAACCGCCGGCTGATCAAAAAGCGTGAGGTTTTTTTGCATCAGGTTATTAAAAACGGGCAGAAGAACCGAAGCCATGACGAGGGCCAGTATTAATGCAAGAAAACTCATCCCTGTTGATTCTCCCAGAAATTGATATATCAATGATCTTTTCTCCGCACCCAGCACCTTTCTTACACCCACTTCTTTTGCCCTTTTCAGGGATCGGGCCGTTGAGAGATTCATAAAATTGATGCACGCAATGAGCAATACGAATAAGGCGATGCTTCCAAGTATATAGAGATAGGTAATATTTCCATTAGGAGCGATTTCACTGTCCAGATCAGAATGCAGGTATATATCCAGCAACGGCTGGATAAACAATTGCCTGGATATGCCGAAAGCCTTCAAATCTGTACCGGCCCTGCGATCGATAAACGGCTGCAATTTTTTTTCAAAGGTTTTTGATTCAGCCCCCTCTTTTAACTTTACATAGGTGTGAAAAATATTATTGGTGGCCCAGTTTGTCTGGTTTTCGACCCAGGTTCCTATATCGCCATTACGCATGGAAAGAAAGAAATGAGCAGGAATATGAGATTTGATATTTGCATCTTTGAAAACGCCTTTTACTGTATAATTAAAATTGCCATAGGGTAATCCGATAATAACCGATTTATTTACCGGGTTCTCATTTCCAAACATTTTTTGGGCAATCTCTTTCGAAATGACCATGCTGTTTGGTTCATTGAGAGATGTTAAAGCATTTCCATATATAAAATCGTAAGTAAAAACCTGGAAAAATGTAGAGTCGACATAATAACCATTTGCTTCATAAAAAAATTTGTTGTCTCCACCATGTTCATATTTCAAAAGCATTTTATCAAGTGATGGAAATTTGAGAAGCCGGGTTGCCTGTTCTACTTCCGGAATATCCGTTTTTAAACCCCAGGCAATGGGAGCCGCGGTAGCAGCCCAGGATTTTTCATTCGGACTTGTTTTTTTATCGGCTTTGTATGCGATTCTGTATATGCGGTCGGCATTTTTGTTATGCGTGTCATAACCTAGCTCACTAAATATATAAGTGATCATTAAGATACAGGTGGCCAGACCAACCGCCAGGCCAAGGATATTGATAAAAGAAAACGCTTTATTCCTTTTCAGGTTTCGGTAAGCGATTTTGATATAGTTTTTAAACATGGACTACTTATTTTGCGATACCATATTACCTTTTTGTGAAAAAAAATCATGGAAGAAAGAATGCATATCCAGGGGCCAACCCAATGCCAGATTATTAAGGTGCTATTATTCAATAATTTAAATAAGCGTTTAACACTGAAATGTCCGCTATTGATACGGTGGGTGTTCTATTTTGACCACCCATATCGTTTGTACATTTTATTATATGTCATACTTCCTCCAGTAATACTCTTTCTTTGTTAATTTTCAACCGGTACTCCATGCCACATTTCAGCGCATAGTTTTCTTTCACATGACCGACGGGAAACCCGTAGCAGATGGGATAGTCGTATTCATCCTGAATGTCACGAATAATTTCATAGGCATCCTTGCCAAATGGTCTGTCCGTATTTTTCAAATCAGTAAAACTTCCGATGATCAGTGCCGCGGGCTTCTGAAATTTGCCGGCTCTTTTCAACTGGTATAACATCCGGTCAACATTATACAGGTACTCACCGATATCTTCAAAAAATAATATTAAGCCCTTGGTTTTAAAATCTGAGGCCCCTCCTATTGCGTGAGCCAACAAGGTGAGGTTACCACCCATCAGCACGCCTTCCACTTCCCCTCTGCGGTTAAAAGGATGCGGATCGCAGGAATAGCTCAGTTTCGAGCCTGTTAAAAGATTCCTGACGGAATTAATATAGGGATCCTCCAGTCCGCCGTCCCGGAAAGCTCCGGCCATGGGCGCGTGAGCCGTGGCAATTTTATAATTCGAATAAATGTGCGCATGAAGCAAACTGATATCACTATAACCCAGTATCCATTTTGGTGATTTTCGGAATCTCTTAAAACTGATCTGGTCAATGATTCGGCTCAGGCCATACCCTCCACGACCAAATAAGATCGCGCGGACTTCCTCGTCATCAAGCATTTCCTGCAAATCGTCCAGCCTGTCGGCATCCGAGCCTGAAAAATAATTGGATGAAACGCCCCCGACGGTTCTTCCGATCCTGACCCGGAATCCCCATGATTTCAGGATATTGACGCAGGGTACAATTCTTTCAGCAGCCATAAAACCCGCCGGACAAACGATACCAATGGTATCGCCGGCTGTTAAATAAGAAGGAACCGCATTTGACATATTAATTTTTTATGAGCACCTCTTATAAGCCTAAAGCGGAAAGCTTAAAGCCTAAAACCAATGTAGTAATTAACTTATAAAATATTGATAAAACAGTTTACGACATTTTTGAATTTAAAAGAAGTTTTAGGCTTTAAGCTTTGCGCTTTAGGCTTAAGACGCTTCTTTAAAAATCACTTTCTCATTAAATATGCTTAATTCATGTTTCACACCGCATTTCAGTGCATAATTTGTTTTCACATGACCGACGGGGAAATTAAAACAAACGGGATATTTATAAGCTGCGACACGGTCCAGAACGATATTGTACACACTTTTTCCAAATTCATCACCCGGATCGTCGGGTTTCACGCGGAATGCACCAATCAGCAAGCCGTTCAGGTTTTCCAGTTTACCTGTTCGCTTCAGGTTATAAAACATCCGGTCAATGCTATA
>Ga0066790_10000248_pt1 | contig 18920 bp, 18 predicted proteins | sample OrgsoiDNA2013050_FD_70963 | JGI IMG/M metagenome (GOLD analysis project Ga0066790, IMG submission 70963) | Permafrost soil microbial communities from the Arctic, to analyse light accelerated degradation of dissolved organic matter (DOM) -... | ecosystem: Environmental > Terrestrial > Soil >...
GCCTCCTCCTGGGCGTACTGCGTGATCTGCGATCCGCCGGCGATGAAGGCGTCGTCGTTGCTGAGCAGGAATTTCACGCTGTCGAAGCCCATGGCGGCCTGCTCGCGGACGAATGCCCGGCAGGCATCGGGTCCCTGCCACTCCGGCTCGACGTGACCGTCCGGCCGGACCGGGTGATTGTCGCGCTCCATGCTGGCTGCGCGCATCCGCGGGCCGGGGACGACGCCCGCCTTGATCTTGTCGCGCAGGATGACCTCGGTGGGCATGGGCAGCAGCGAGCCGGCGGAGTAGACCGAGGTGAATCCGGCGTCGAGCAGGATCGCGGCGTTGCGCTCCGCCCGGGCCAGCTCGGCCTCGAGGCCCTGGATGTAGTGGAAGAAGCTCACGTCGGGCGGGGGGTTGAAAGACGGGTCCATTGGTGAAGACAGTTCGCCGCCACCGGCCCATTACTTTCACCTAACGAAAGTCGTTCTCGGATCTCCCATACGGGCAATACGATGCCGCCCGCTCCGTGTCCACCACTACGTTCTCGGCCCTATCGCAGCGCAGTCAGTGCGGCGGCCGATCGGCGAGATTGGCTCGGCACACGGCCAGGCTGCGCCGCAGTTCAGCGGCCTGTGCGGGCGTCAGGCCGGACAGCATCTGCTCCTCGAGCGCGATCACCTTGCCCCGGTAGCGCCGCAGCAGGGCGCGGCCGCCCGCGGTCAGCGCCAGCGCCAGCCGGCGCCGGTCTGACGCATCCCGATGCCGCTCGATCAGACCGCGCTCCTCCAGCGAGCTGATCATGTCCGCCATGGTCTGCGCGGTCACGAAGGAGTTACGCGCCAACTGCGCCGACGACAGGCCAGGACGACGCTCGAGCACCGTCAGCGCCGTGTACTGCAAGGCCGTCATCCCGATCGGCCGGAAGATCTCATCGAGCCGCGCCCGGACCGCCAGTTCGACCTGCTTGGTGACGTACAGCAAGGTCGGCTCGGACGCTGGCCGCGGCGTATTCCCCCGCGGCGCCGTTATCGTCTCCGGGACCTGCGCAGCGCCGATCTTCGCAGATTGTGCCACGGGTTCATCTCCCAGGATCGATCTTGTTCAGGAATAACGCGCCGGCGCAGTTAAGTCTGCCAGCAGCGTGCCGGGTAGCGGAGGTAGCACGGAATCCTGTTCAACAGGAAACCTGTACATCTCACGGTGCCTATGACACTCTCGGGCCCATGAGGGAGCCGTTTCCGGGCTAACGGCCTGCGACCCGCAAACCCGCCGTCCCTGTGGTTTCACTGGCTGTCCGGGCAGACGCGGCGACGGCCAGTTCGACGTTCTCAGAGGAGAGGATTTCGGATGCGCCAACGAGACCTGTTCCGCACCCTGATCGCGGCCGCCACCGTGACGCTAGCCGTGGCCGCCGGCGCGCCGGCGGCTGTCGCGGCCGCAGATTCTGCCAGCACCGGCTCTGCCAGCACCCACTACACGGGCTTACTCGCCGATGGCGCTAGCTGGATCGCTGACGTTCCCGCATCCTGGAACGGCGCGATCATCCTGTATAGCCACGGGTTCGGCCCGCTGACCGCGCAGGATGCTCCAGACCCGGCCACCCAGGCCGATCTGCTCGGCCTCGGCTACGCGCTGGTCGGCTCGTCCTATTCCGGCTCGTCGTGGTGGGCGCTCGCCGCCGCGGCGAAGGACCAGTTCGCCTCGCTCGCGGCCATAGAACACCGCATCGGGCGCCCCCGCCGGACGATCGCCTGGGGCGAGTCGATGGGCGGTCTTATCAGCGCCGAGGAGACCCAGGATTCCCGGGGTCGCATCGACGGGACCCTCACGACCTGCGGCTTGGTCGCCGGGGCGCTGAGCCTCAACAACTACCAGCTCGACGGCGAGTATGCGCTCAGCGAACTGCTCGCCCCCAGCCAGCAGATCCAGCTCGCGGGCTACGCGACCGCCGGCCAGGCCGGCGCCGCGGCGACCGCCCTGGCTGCCGTTACGGCGGGGGCACAGTCGACCGCGGAAGGCCGCGCGCGCATCGCGCTAGCCGCCGGGCTGCTCAACGAGCCGACCTGGTTTAGCGGAGCCACGCCGCCAGCTCCGACCGACTATGCCGGGCAAGAGCAACAGCAGGCTGACGAGCTCAGCAATTTCGTGCTGCCGTTTATCATCTCGGCGCGCTACCAGATCGAACTCGCAGCCGACGGGAACAGCTCCTTCACCCGCGGCGTGGACTACACCCGGATACTTCGCCGCAGCAGCTACCTGCCCGAGGTAAAGGCCCTGTACCGTGCCGCCGACCTCAGCCTCGACCACGACCTCTCCGCGCTGACCCGCCATGCCGACGTGACTGCCGATCCGGGGGCGGTCGCCACGCTCGCCCGGACCTCGATGGTCACCGGTCACCTGTCAGTGCCCGAGCTCGACATCCACACCATCGATGACCAGCTAGTCCCGATCCAGCAAGAGAACTGGTACCGCCAGCGCGTCATCCGGGCCGGCTCATCGGCTCTCTTCCGGCAGGCATTCGTCGACGCGACCGGGCACTGCAACTTCCAGCCCGCCGGTTATGTCGCCGCGCTTCGCGCCCTCGAGCACCGCCTGGACACCGGTCGCTGGGGTGATGTCACCCAGCCCGGTGTCCTGAACGCCGCCGCATCGGCAGCTGGTCTCGGCTCATTTGACCCCTACCTGCCGTTCAGGCCGCCTGCGCTCGTCAACGCTCGCAGCTGACCGCAAGGGCTCGGCAAGCCCGGTCCCCACGGCTCCGACTGCGGCACCGATGCCCAGGGCGCTCACGGCCAGCGCGGCACGGCACCGCCCAGTTCCGCGGAGAACAGCGGCCACCACCAGGGCGGCCGCGCCGCCGACCGGGAGATCCGACCGACGGAGCCCGCTGCGTCCCGCCGGCTGGTCCCACCACGGGGACGCAGGATCACGGTGAGCGTGACGCGTCACCGCCACTCCGGCACTCAGGCCGACCACGATGAACGCCGCTACGCTGCCGGGTCTCATGGCACGAGGCTACCGACAGACCCGCCAGGCTTCCGCCACACCGCCGCGATGGGAGAAGCCTGCGAATGGGCTCCTCACCGGCTGCACAGATAAGGTTGATCGGGCGGGGTGAAGGCGGCGTGAGGGCGGGGTGAAGGGCTTGATGGGTGGACGATGATCATGGCAATTTCGGCCGACGGTACCGGTGTCCGGGCCTTCGACGAGGGCAGCGGCCCGGTCATTGTGGTTATCCACCCGGGCCTTGATGATGGCAGGTCGTGGCGCAAGGTGGCGGCTCGGCTGTCGGGGCGCTTCCGGGTGGTGCGCATCGTGCGTCGCCATTACCGCCTGGATCTCCCGGCTCCCGCTGCCTATTCGATCGCCCGGGAGGTCGACGATGTCCTGGCACTGGCGAAGGCCATCGGGGAGCCGATGGTGATCGTCGGCCATTCCTCGGGCGGCGTGGTGGCCCTGGAGGTTCTCGCGGCCTCCCCCGGCACGTTCGCCGGGGCGGTACTGTTCGAGCCGCCGGTCGCGATTGGCCCTCCCTCTCCGGCTGGAGATGCGGCGCTGCAGCGGGCCCGGGCGGCGGCCACGGCCGGCAAGCCGGGCAAGGCCATGCAGATCTTCGTGCGTGACGTCGTGGGCATGCCCGCCTTTTCCGCCTGGCTGGTCCGGCCGCTGGTGGCAGTCATCCCCAGGATGCGCGCCCTCGCTCCGCGGCAGCTCAGCGACCTGGACGGAGTCGGGCTGCGCCTGGCCAGCTACGCCCGGATCACGACCCCGACGGTGCTCCTGGGCGGCGAGCGCAGTCCGGCGCACCTAGGCGAATGCCTCGACGCGCTGGCCGCCGCCATGCCCGGCGCCCAGAAGGTGACCCTGGCCCGCCGCGATCACAGTGCCCACCTCAGAGCACCCGGCGAGGTAGCCCGCGTCATCGAGAATCTGGCTGGCAAAGTCCTGCACTGACCGTCGCCGTCGCCGTCGCGAACCCTGGTCCGGGCGTTCATCTCATGCCTGCCGGGCGAAATCGCCGCCTCGGGCTCGCCATTCCTAAAGGCTGCCGCCGCCAAGGATGCGGTCGATCGCGTCGCGCTCCAGCGCGGCCCGTCCGAGGCGAGTGGCGACGTAGCACAGGGAGCCGGAATTGGCATGCCATTCGGCCCGCACGAGACATGCGTGCTCCAGGATCTGAAGGCCCTCGGCGAGCAGCTGATCCAGGCGCACCTGCAGTTCCATGCCAATAGAGCGAGGCCGGTGCGCTGGTATGAACTTGACGGCGATGGCGGCAGTGGTAGTGCGGGGCACCGCCAGCATCGTAGGCGCCTCGATAGTTCCCGGCTTGCCCGGTCCACCCGGCCCGTCAGGACCGAATCCCCTGATCATCACCTCGGCCGCGAGCTGCCGAAACTCCTATTCACTGCCGTACCCGGTCGGCAGATCCGTCGGGCGGACATACCCGGCCGCGGTGCCAGAACGGTAGCCGCAGAGCCGTCCCGACGGCAACGAGGACGAGCCTCGCGCAGCGTTACCGCGGATCATCGGCGACCCAGGCGGCGATACCGGGCATGATGTCATGGTGTCCGAGCAGATCGTCACCCATGTGCTGCTGGACTTCTTCGGTACCCTCGTCGACTACTCGCCGAGCCGGACCGAGCAGGGATACCGTGCCTCCCACGCGCTCGCGTGCTCGATGGGCGCGCGGATCGACTACCCCGGATTCCTGCGGGCCTGGGCCGAGGGGTCAGCGCGGTTCGACGAGCGCAGCGCCGTCGACGACAGCGAGTTCTCGATGGAAGAGGTAACGGCGGCCGTCCTCGGCCGGCTGCTGCGCCGTGACCCGACCGCGGCCGAGACCGCCGCGCTGGCCGGCGCCTACCTCCGCGAGTGGAACACCGGCGTCGTATACCCGCCCGGGATGCCGGAGATCGTCGGCGGCCTGGCGGATCGCTTCCGGCTCGCCGTGGTCACCAACACCCACCAGGCCGACCTGGTGCCCGGCCACCTGGCCGCCATGGGAATCGACCGCTACGTCGAGACGGTCGTGACCTCGGTCGAGGTGGGCTGGCGGAAACCGCACCCGGCGATCTACCGCGCGGCCCTTCGCCGCCTCGAGATCACCCCGGCGAACGCGGTCTTCGCCGGCGACACCTACGCCGCCGACTACGCCGGGCCCGCCGCCGCCGGCATGACCGCATTCCTCATCGACCCAGCCGCAAGGCACAACGTCCCCGCCAGCCGACGGCTGCGCTCGCTCGCCGACCTGGCCGGGAGGCTCCCCAGCTACGAGCACACCCCGGACTCCTGACGCGCGGCACAAGCTGGCGACTCCATCAAGCACAAACCTACGAGCTAGGCGGCGGGATCTCGCCGGGACGCTGCGCCACTGCCCCGGTTCGTCCGCTGCCATCCTCAAAACGTACCGGTCCCCGGGGACGGCGAGCGGGCCTGCCGCACCAAAACGGATACGGTAACTGAGTGGCCGGTATGACAGCTCGTTATGACGAGATAGCCGATTTTTACGATACGACGGCAGGCAAGGTGGTCACCGACCAGGCCACTGCGACGCTGCTCGATCTGGCGGGAGACGTCAGCGGGATGCGGCTGCTCGATGTGGCCTGTGGCCAGGGCCGTGTAGCACGGGAGCTGGCCTGCCGCGGCGCCCGGGTTACCGGGCTGGACATCTCGGCGGCGCTCCTGGACAAAGCGCGGAAGTACGAGGCACGCAGGCCATTGGGCATCACCTATGTCCACGCCGACGCGACCGCTCGCCTGGTGCTTGACGGGAACGCATTCGACGGTGTCGTCTGTAACTACGGGCTGTCCGATATCGACGACCTCGACAAGCTGCTCGCTAACATCGCCCGACTCCTGCCGCCGGGCGGCTGGTTCGTCTTCGCACTGCTGCATCCGTGCTTTCCCGGCTGGGACCGGGATGCGCCCAGCAGCTGGCCATCCGATCTGGGGTACTACCACGAAGGCTGGTGGCTGGCCGGCAATCCCGGCTTCCGCGGAAAGGTTGGCGCCAACCATCGGACGCTCTCGACCTATCTCAACTCTCTTGTCGGCCACGGGCTGGTGCTGGAACAGGTGGCGGAACCACGGCCTGGCCCAGACTGGGAGCAGCGGCTACCTGGAGCGGCCCCGGTGCCGCTCTACCTCGCCGCACGGTGCCTGAGGAGATAGCCGGCGCCCAGCCTGCCGCCGTTACTCTGTGGCCGGGCTCATTTCTTGAGTTCCGCGAGCAGCTCCCAGTACTCGCCGGCGATGGCCGGCACCGAGCCGAAGGCTCCGGCGAAGTGCTCGGCCAGCGGAATCTCGGTTTTCATGGCCGGATAACCGAGCTCGGCCAAGATTCCCCGCGCTGCCCGGGCCGACCGCGTTCCGCGGCGTACCTTCGTCAGCAGCACGCCGACCTCGACCGGGTGCGATACCCCGATCTCCGCCAGTACCTCAAAGGTCGGCCTGATCCGGTTCAGGTCGAGCCCGGTCGGGGAGACGGGCACCAGGACGACGGCGGACGCCAGGATGGCCGACCGGATTATCCCCAGATCCCCCGGCGGCGTGTCCACGATGACGTGCTCGTAGCCAGCACCCAGATCAGCCAGCCGCACATGGACGTCCCTGGTGGCCATGCCGACCACCGTGAAGGGAAGCGGGTTACCCTGGTCCGCGGCGGCCTCGCTCCAGCTCATCAGGGAACCCTGAGGATCACAGTCCACCGCCAGCGTGCGGCCGAGTCGGTGCAGCACCATGGCGAGGCTGACGGCCGACGTAGTCTTCCCGGTGCCCCCTTTAGACGACACGAGCGCTAGCCTCATCCTGGGATCCTTCCTGATATCCGGCCCGGCTGGCCGGGCTGTTGGCTGCAGGCGCCGACCTTCAATGCGCCGGAAAGCACTATTATCCAGCCGCTCATGTTGCACCATTATGGCCAAATTGGTTTGCATGCCGTGGCCAGGCAGGGGATGGGCCCGGCGCGCCACACCCCTGAGAGGCTGCGATGGCCCAGTCCGCTCCCACCGGCAAGAGGCCCGTCACGCGGGTCGCCATCACGGTCCTGCTACTGGTCGCGATTGGCGGCACGTTGGTGGTGCCCATTTACGCACGCTCCATGCCGAAACTGGGTGATTTTCCCTTCTTCTACTGGTATCAGCTGATATTGGTACCCGCGGTCGCCGTCCTGTGCTGGCTCTGCTCCGTGCTGCTGAGAGCCGAGCCGACCGCAGCTGCCAGACCGGCGGATGACGGGGAGATGCGGAAGTGAGTCACGTGAACACGGTCGCATTCACTATCGTCGTCGTCTCGTTCCTAGCCGTGACCGTGATCGGCTTTGCCGCAGCCAGATGGCATCCGGCGGAGGACCCGATGCACCTGAACGAGTGGGGTCTCGGCGGTCGCGGATTCGGAACCTTTGTCAGCTGGTTCTTGCTGGGCGGCGATCTCTATACCGCATATACCTTCATCGCCGTGCCGGCCCTGGTATACGCCGTCGGCGCTGCGGGGTTCTACGCCCTGTCGTACACAATCTTGGTCTGGCCGATCGTGTTTATTTTTGCGCCGCGGCTGTGGTCGGCCGCCCGCGCGCGAGGCTACGTCACCCCCGCCGAATTCGCTCGGGGCAGGTACGGCTCGCAAGGCCTCGGGCTCGCGGTAGCGTTGACCGGGATTCTTGCCACCATGCCCTACATCGCGCTGCAACTAGTGGGCATCGAGTCAGTGCTGACCGTCATGGGAGTCGGCGGCAGTTCGGGGAACGCGTTCGTCAAGGACCTGCCGCTGATCATCGCGTTCATTGTTCTTGCTGCTTATACCTACCTTGCCGGCCTGCGCGCTCCGGCCCTGATCGCCTTCGTCAAGGACGCTCTCATCTACGTGACGGTCATCGTCGCGATTATCTATATTCCGGCCAGGCTGGGCGGCTGGGGCCATATCTTCGGCGCTGCGTCGGAGCACCTGAAGACGGTGAACCCAACGACTGGCAAGCCGTTTGGCAGCCTAATTGTGACACCGTCCGGGGAGTGGGCCTACGCCTCGCTCGCGCTCGGCTCCGCACTGGCGCTGTTCATGTACCCGCACGCGGCCACGGGGGTATTCGCGGCCAGGGAGCGCAAGGTGATCAGGCGTAACGTGGCCATGCTGCCCGCCTACTCGCTGGTGCTCGGCCTGATCGCGCTGTTCGGCTATATGGCGCGAGCGACGCCGGCCGTGAATGCCGGCGTCAAGGCTCATGGCGGTAACTCGCAGCTCTCGGTGCCACTGCTCTTCGAGCACATGTTCCCCAGCTGGTTCGCCGGGATCGGCTACTCGGCGATCATAATCGGGGCGCTCGTCCCCGCGGCCATCATGTCGATTGCAGCGGCGAACCTGTTTACCCGCAGCATTTACAACGAGTTCTTCAATCCCGATGCGACCCCAGCCCAGGAGACCCGGGTAGCACGGCTGGCCTCGCTCGTCATGAAGGTCGGCGCGCTGGGCTTCGCGCTCGAGCTGAATAAGACGTTCTCGATCAATCTGCAGCTGCTCGGCGGAATCTGGATCCTGCAGACCTTCCCGGCTATCGTGATCGGCCTGTACACGAGCTGGTTCCATCGTTTTGCCCTGATCACTGGATGGGCGTCCGGGATGGTGTACGGCACGGTCCAGGCCTACCGGACACCCGGCGGCGGCCAGGCGCATTTCGGCGCCTCCACGGCACCGGTGTTCGGGCACGTTATCTATATCGCGATCGCCGCTTTCGCCGTGAACCTTGTCGTGGCGGTCGTGCTCACCCCCCTCTTCCGCGCGCTTCGGCTGCCGAACGGATACGACGAGACGCAGCTCTCCCAACCGTCCGCCGACCCGGCAGACGGGTCCGCGGCCACGACCGGAACCCAGGTGCCCTGACCGATCTCCGCGCTTTCGCGATCTGCGAGCTAGGGGCGCGGATCGGCCTGCCGTGGAGGACTGCTTGCCGAGGCGGTGCAGTGCGTCGCGGGCGGCGGTGGCCCAGTGTGGCGCTTGGGCCTTGTCCGCGATCGCCTGTGCCTGCCGGTCGCGGTAGCCCTGTGCGAGCAGGGCGAGCGGGCGGATCCCTTCCTCCATGCCGGGCATTCCGGTGCCCGCGAGCCGGGCGGCGGCTGCCCGGTAGGCGGTTCGCGCCTCGTCCGGTCGGCCGGTCACGGCGAGCCGGAGCGCGGCGTACCAGGCGGTGAACACGCCGACGAGGGGGAAGTCGTAGCGTTCGGCGAGCAGGTCGACCGCGGCAGGCGTGCCGGTCGGCGGCCGCAAGGTCGGCGAGCGCGGCGCGCGCCTGGATGAGGATCAGGCGCCCGAGCACCTCGAAGGCCACCAGTCCGTCGTGGCGGGTGGCCAGATCGAGTAGTTCCTCGCCGATCCGGGCCCGCTGCGGGGTGAGCCCGGCCTGGTGGAAGGTCTGCATGAAGCGGCCGTTGAGCGCGTAGGCCAGCAGGGTGGGGTCGCCCCGGCGGCGGGCGATCGTCTCGGCTTCCCGCACCGCCTGGTTGCCCCGTGGCCCGGCGTCGGCGCGCCGTTCCATCGCGATGGTGATCAGGAGCCGGGCGCGTTCGGTCTCGTGGTCGGTGGGCACGGTGGCCAGCGCGCGTTCGGCGGCCGCGACGAGACGGGCGGACAGGGCCTGGTCGTCGTTAGCCGTCCAGATCGCGGGCACGTCGAAGGAGCCGATCACCCCGGCGATCAGGACCGGATCGCTGAGGGCCTCGGCCGCGGTGATCGCCTCCGCGCGGTGGCGCCGTGCCTGCTGCAGGTCGCCGGTCACCGCCAGCGCCCGGACCATGCCCATGACCGCCTCCAGGCGGGCCCGGGCGTCGCCGTTGCCCGAGCGGTCCAGGGCCGCGACCGTCTCCCACCACAGGCGTGCCGCCTCGTGCGGGGCGAATCGGTGCTCGGCTCGCTGCGCCGCGGCGCGCGTGTAATGCGCGGTACGAGCCGCGGTGGCGCGGTTTTCCGCCCGCAGGTAATGGTGGGCGATCGCCTCCACGTCGCCGGGCCGCGCGTCTTCGATGATTTCGGCGGTTGCCGCGTGCCACCGGGCCCGGCGGGCGCGGATGATGTCGTCGTAGAGCGTCTGGTGCACCAGTGCGTGGGCGAAACGCAGGCGGTCGGTGTCCTGCTCGACCAGGAAGCCCGCGAGGAGGGCGGCCTCGATGGACTCCAGGACCAGGTCTTCGTCCCCGGCGAGCGGGATCAGCACGTCGAGGTCGACCTCCTGGCCGATGACCGCGGCTTGGCGCAGGTGTGTCCGCGCCGTCTCCGCGAGCCTGGCCAGGCGGTAACGGATGACGTCGCGGACGCCGGCCGGCACGGCGTGCAGGGCCGCGTCGCCCTCGGTCTCCCAGAGCCGGGTGAGTTCCCGGACGAAGAAGGGTTTGCCCGCGCTGCGTGCGTGGATCGTGCGTGCGTTGCCCGCGGTCATCTCGCGGCCGGTGATGGCCTGGACCATCTCTCGTACGTGGGGCTCGGTCAGGCCACTCAGGTAGATCCGGGCCGGTTCGGCGCGGGCGGCGCGGCCGAGCGCCCCGGTCAGCCCGGCGGAGATCTCGGTCGAACGGTACGTGCCGACGATCAGCACAGGCCTGGCGTGGAGGTCGGCGGCCAGCGCGGTCAGCAGGGCGAGGGTCTCCTCGTCCGCCCAGTGCAGGTCGTCGAAGACCAGCAGGACCGGGCCCTTCGCCGCGACCGTGGCCAGGTAGGAGCCGATCGCGCGATGCCGGCGGAACCGTGCCGCAACAGGATCATCTCCCGGGGCAGCGCCGTCGGCGGCGTTGGTGAGCGCGGGCTGGTGTCCGGCTGCGGTGAGGCTCTCGCGCATCTGTGTCCACGGCCACACCGCGGGCGCGCCCTGGAGTTCGGGGCTGGTACCCCACGCGGTCGTCCAGCCGGCGGCCTCCAGGCGCTGGGCCAGGGTCCTGGCCAGCGCGGTCTTGCCTGCTCCGGCCGCTCCGGACAGCAGCGCGAGTCGCGGCTGGGCCGCCGTGGCGGCGGCCGCCGCCACGTCCGCCAGCTCGGCCAGCTCACCGGTACGGCCGACGAACGGATGCTCGACCGGCCCGGACTGGCTGACCGGCGTCGGTGTCGGCGGACACGTTCTTCGGCCACTTCCTCGACGTCTGGGCCGTCGACCCGAACGCGATCCCCGCCGACGTACGCGCCGCCTACCTGAAGGCATCCCGCGAGGCGATCCCCTCGATCGTCGCTGACTACCGGGCTTCCGCCGCCGTCGACGTCGAACACGACGAGGCCGACCGGCAGGCCGGTAACCAGCTGCGGATGCCGGTGACCGTGCTGCAGCAGGACTGGGGCGCCGCCGTCGCCCTCGGCTTCGACGCCGCCGCCCGGTGGCGGGCATGGGCCTCAGACCTGCAACACAAGACCTTGTCCTGCGGTCACTTCATGGCCGAAGAAGCCCCGGCCGAGGTCACCAAAGCCCTACGCGACCTGCTCGCCAGATAGCACACGCTCGCCGCAACCACTGACCACGACAGCCGAGCCCTCCGCCGCGATCGCCGCTGGAGATCCCGGCGACCGGCCAGGCGGCTCTAGCGCGGCGAACGTCTCTCGGTTGGGTCAGCGCCCGGAACCGGCTCGCCTGTACGCGGTGCATCCTGACGCCCGAGCGCGATGGCGCTGGCCACGAGGGATGCGAACGCGGCGATCTGCAGGACGGCGCGCCACCCATGCGGCAGCGTCTCGCCGAACAGAACGAACCCGGCCACGATCGGGACTGCGTTCGTCACCATGGTCGCCGTGCCGGCCGCCGTCAGCGCGTCGCCCCGCTGGTATGCGGACTGCAGCACGCTGGTCCCGGTGGCGTAGGCGACGATGAGCGTGGCCAGCGCGATAAGCCACGGGCCGCCGTAGCCGACAAGCTTCGCGGAGATGTCGCCGTCGGCGAACAGCAGGCCCGTCGCCAGACCGAGCGATGCGGCGCGGGCGAAGTGCCCGGGTATGGCGATAAGGAGCGCCGCGCCAGCGCCACATGCGGCAAGCCAGACGATGATGCCGGCGACCGGCGGGTGGTGATCAGATGCCCTCGCCCCGGCGAGCGAAAGTGCGAGCAGCGCCAGCCCCGCAAGCGCGAGCATCACGGCGAACCGCTCGCGCCGCGCAAGCCGGGAGGGGTGCCCTCGCGCTGTCATGAACGCCAGGACGGCGACTCCTGACGCTGTCACCGCCTGCACCAGCGCGAGCGGCGCGAGCCGCAGCGCCGCCACATACAGGAGCCAGCCTGCGCTCTCGGTCCCGAATGCGGTGAGCCAGCGCCGGTCACGGAGCAGGAATTCCGCCGACCGGAACGGGCGGCGCGGAGAGAGCGGCGGCAGTGCCGCGGCCGCGTCGTGCTCAAACGAGTAGGCCATGTTGGTGACGAGCGCCGAGGCGAACGCGAGCACCAGTCCGATCCACGCCTGCGGCGGCATCTTGCGGAGATTACCACTGGCCGGCCGGGCGGCCACGCACGGGCTCGTCAAGATCGCGAACGTCGAGCCTAGGCCAGTTTGATGTCGGTGAAGTCGATCGCGACGAGGATCGACTCCTTCACCAAACTGGTAGTCACCCCCGTAGGCCCGATGTTCAGCGCTTGCCCGTCGAACGACGCCTCCGGATTGTCGCGAGCCTCGATCAGTGTCCCGTCGGCCTTCTCCATAACGACACGATCTGGCTCGTTTTCCCTTCAGGTACCAGATTGCGCCGGTGATCGACGCGGCGACTTCGACCGCTAGCGATCTCGGTCTGCCGTGGCCAGCCGGTCAGCTTCCGGCTGCGGGGCGGGCGTTTCCTGGTGCTGGGAGTCTCCTTGTCCGGCCAGGACGCCGCGGCGCAGCAGGGTGCCGCAGATGACGGCGCCGACAACGAGGATGCTGGCGGCCCACCAGAACGCGGTGGTGTAGCCGTGGACTAGCGCGAGGCTGGTCAGCGTCGTGCCAGGGCGGCCGCCGGCCAGGGCGAGGTGCGTGGCCAGGTAGCTGGTGGTGGCGCTGACGGCGAGGGTGTTGAGCAGGGCGGTGCCGATGGAGGTGCCGATCTGCTGCTGGGTGTTGGCGGTGGCGGAGGCGACCCCGGCGTCGGCGGGCGGCACGCCGAAGGTGGCGGTGTTCATCGACGGCGATACGACCAGGCCCATCCCGGCGCCGGAGATGAGCAGCGGCCCGAGGATCGCGGCGGCGTAGCCGGAGTGCAGCCCGATCCTGGTCAGCCACGCCATGCCCCCGGCGGCGAGCAGCATGCCGACCGCGACCAGCGGCTTGGGGCCGGTGCGCGGCAGCAGCACGACGTTGGAGGCGATGGAGATGACCAGCGCGGTGACCAGCATCGGCAGGTAGGCGAGCCCGGTGGCGACCGGGGAGTAGCCGCGGGTGTCTTGCAGGTAGTAGGTGAGGAACAGGAAGACCCCGGACGCGCCCGCCATGATCAGGAACACCGCGAGGAAGGAGCCCCCGCGGTTACGGTCGAGGATGATCCGCAGCGGCAGCAGCGGGCTGGCGGCGCGAGCCTGCCGCACGATGAACACGGCGAGGCCGGCCACCCCGGCGGCGAGGAAGCCCCAGGTGGACGGCGTGTGCCAAGAGTGGGTGTCGGCGTTAGAGAAGCCGTAGACCAGGCAGAACATCGCGGCGCAGACCGATACCGTGCCGGACAGGTCCAGCCGTGGCCGTCGGCCGGACTGCTGCCGCCGCAGCAGCAGCGCCCCTCCGGTCACCCCGGCGGCGGCGAAGACCACGTTGATGTACAGGCACCAGCGCCAGGACAGGTACTCAGTGAGCACGCCGCCGAGCAGCAGCCCGACGGCGCTGCCCGAGCCGACGATCCCCCCGTAGACGCCGAACGCGGTGCCGCGCTCCTTCTTGCCGGGGAAGGTGGTAGTCAGCAGCGACAGCCCGGCGGGGGCGAGCAGCGCTCCGAACACCCCCTGGCAGGTCCGGGCCGCGACTAGCATCCCGAAGCTAGTGGCGGCGCCGCCCGCGGCGGAGGCGGCGGCGAACCCGATCAGGCCGGTCAGGAACGTCTGCTTGCGGCCGATAAGGTCGGCGAGCTTGCCGCCGAGCAGCAGCAGGCTGCCGAACGCCAGCGCGTAGGCGGTGATGATCCACTGCCGGTCGGCATTACTGAAGTGCAGCGCCTGCTGCGCCGACGGCAGTGCGATGTTCACCACCGTCATGTCGAGAACGACCATCAGCTGGGCGGTCGCGATCACCGCCAGGATCAGCCACCGCCGCCGGCCCTCGCCGGAGACGGCCCCGGCCGCGTCCGGCGGGACTGAAACGGCGCCTTCGCCGGCACTGGTTGCGGACATGACTCCCGCCAATCTGTAGGTGATTCATGGCACTCGCGAGCAGGCAACGTCTGGACTGTACACCGTTGACGGTACTGAGTACTATATTCGGGATGGTGTAGCATGAGAGCATGGCCACCACACCGCAGCCAGCCGCAGCCCTTCAGCACGCGCCGCCGACGCTGCGCAGCCGGGCCACCCGTGCCGTGCGGGCCGAGATAGCCGCCGTCGCCATGCGGCTGTTCCTGGAGCAGGGGTTCGAGAAGACCACCGTCGACCAGATCGCCGCCGAGGCGGGCCTGTCACGGACCAGCTTCTTCCGCTACTTCGCCACGAAAGAGGACGTCGTCCTCGGCCACCTCGAGGAGCTCGGCCAGCTGGTTCTGGACGCGCTCGCCGCGCGGCCCGCGGCGGAGCCTGCGTGGCAGGCGCTGCGGCATGCTTTCGACCTGCTCATCGAGGAGGGCAACGCGCTGCCGGAGCAGGGCCTGGCCATGAGCCGGATGCTGCAGGACACGCCGTCGCTCAAGGCCCGCCAGCTGGGCAAGCAGCTGGGCTGGCAGGACCTGCTGGCACCCGAGGTCGCCCGCCGCCTCGGCGTCCCCGCCGAGGCGCCCGACCCGAGGCCCCGAGCCCTGGTCGCCGCCGCGCTCGGCTGCCTCAACGCGGCCGTCGACGTGTGGACCGCCGGTGGCGGCGCCGTCGCCCTGCCGGACCTCCTGGACCAGGCGATGAGCGCGCTGGCCAGCCCGGCCTGCCCGCACGATTCAGCCTGGAAAGAGGAGCACCCATGGATCGCTGGACCGCAGACCGGATCGCCGATCAGTCCGGCCGCACCTTCATCGTGACCGGCGCCACCAGCGGCCTCGGATTCGAGGCCACCCGGCAGCTGGCTGCCCATGGCGGCCGGGTGGTGCTGGCCGCCCGCAGCCAGGCGAACGGCCGCGACGCTGTCGCCCGGCTCACGGCCGCGCAGCCAGGCGCCGCCGTCGAATTCCGGCCCCTGGACCTCGCCGACCTCGACTCGGTGCGGGCGTTCGCCGCGGCGATCCTGGGCGACGGGATCGCCGTCGACGTGCTCGTCAACAACGCCGGGGTGATGTACCCGCCCCGTCGGCTCACCCCCCAGGGCTTCGAATCCCAGTTCGCGACCAACCACCTTGGCCACTTCGCGCTGACCGGGCTGCTGTTCGATGTGATCCACCGCAGCCAGGACCCGCGTGTCGTCACCGTCAGCTCCGCCGAGCACAAGGGCGGGTCGATCCACTTCGATGACCTGACCGGGGAGCGGTCCTACTCGCCGAGGGCCTTCTACCAGCAGTCCAAGTTCGCCAACGTGCTGTTCGGCCTTGAGCTGGACCGCCGAGTCCGGGCGGCGGGGATTGGTGTCCGCTCGGTGCTCGCCCACCCGGGGTACGCGGCCACCAACCTGCAAAGCAGCGGCCCGACCGGCCTGGCCAAGCAGCTGATGAAGGTCAGCAACCGGCTCATCGCCCAGAGCGCCGAGACGGGCGCGCTCCCCGAGATCTACGCCGCCGTCGACCCGGCGGCCCGCAGCGGCCGGTTCTACGGCCCGGGCGGATTCGCGGAGCTGCGCGGTTACCCGGCCGAAGTGCAGCCGGTCGCGGCGGCCAGGAACGAGGAGTCGGCACGGCGGCTGTGGGAGATATCAGAGCAGCTCACTGGCGTCACCTGGAACCTGCAGGCCGTCCCGTCGCCCCCTACGCCGGGCCAGGCGGCTTAGCTGAGTCGCGCCCCCTCGCACTTAGCGGGTGAACCCTCCGCTCAGCCGCAACCTGATCCCCTCCCCTGGGTGGCCCGCCGGCCGCTGGGCATGCTGGCACAGGTCACGTGCGATCAGGAGAACCGCTGTGCCGCCCGGCGAGCCGGGCGGCGCCAAGGGGGGTTATTCCAGTGATCCGCAGAGGCCTTGTCATCGTCACCGCCGCCGCCAGCATCGCGATTCTCGCCACCACCACCCTCCCGTCCGGGCTGGCCGCGGCCAGCCCGGCAGTGCCAGGCGCCTCGGCCCAGGCGACCCCGCCGCTGGCCCGGCCAGGGACTATCAAGGCCGGGCTAAACATCCAGATGAGCCCAGCACAGGCCACGAGCGCAGCCCGGCGCTGCGCCTCGTGGGCCAGCAAGGTCGGTTTCGCCAGCAACGGCCGCAGCGGCCACCTGGTCACCGCCGTGGCCATCGGCATGGCCGAGTCCGGCTGCAACCCGTCGGCCTGCTTCAACGACACCACCCGCAAGGGCTGCACCCGCTCGGGCACCCGCCGCAGCCGCGACTCCATCGACCGCGGGACCTGGCAGATCAACAGCCACTACTGGAGGAACGTCAGTAACAGATGTGCCTACAGCGGCCTGTGCAGCGCGCGCAGCGCCTACCGGCTGATCTCGGCACACGGCACATACTTCAAGCCGTGGACGACGTACCTCAAGGACACTTACAAGCGCTACCTGCCGACCGCCCGCGCCGCCGTGAAGGCTCTGCGCATCGGAACCCTGACCACCGCCTATACGGGGTCGTGCGCCGGCTATCCCGCCGATCACCGACATGCGAAGGTGCGACTGGCCAACTGCGGCAGCGCCGCGAAGAACCAGATGTGGACCCGGTCCTTCGCTAAGCTGCGCACCCACGGCGGGCTGTGCCTGGGCGCAGAATTCCGCAGGTCCGGGCCGGTCACCTTGCAGCGGTGCTCGCGCCGATGGCGGCAGCAATGGTGGGCGCGGCCCGGCTTCACTCTCTACAACAGGGGCGCGCGCAAGTGCCTGACCGACCCGGGTGGCTCAATCAGGCCCGGCCACGCGCTCAGCGTCGGCCCGTGCCTCCGGCGGAGGGACAAGGCCTGGTACCGGCCTTAGCCGGCGCCATCGTCGGTTTAGCGATGGCCCATGATCATCGGCAGGCTGATCGCGTCGGCCATGGCCTGGCAGCCTGCATCGTTCGGGTGCAGGTGATCGCCGCTGTCGTACGCAGGCTTGAGCGCGGTGGGGTCGCTGGGGTTCGCAACCGCCGCAGCGAAGTCGATGACGCCATCGAAGGCATGGCCGGCAGTGATCCAGGTGTTGACTTCGCTTCTCGTCTTCTCCGCGATGGCCGAGTCCACTATGGAGCCGCCGAACGGAGTGATCGTGCCGCCGTAGATCCGCAGCCCGCGGGCGTGTGCCTGCGCGATGATCTGCTCGTCGGCTGAGATGATCTCGTCAGCGGTTGCGCCGTATCCGATGTCGTTGACGCCCTCGAGCAGGATGACGGCACGAACGCCGGTCTGGGCGAACACATCCCTGTCCAGCCGGGCCAGCGCGGGCACGCCGTAGTAAGGCTGGCCATCGCGCGGCGCCAGCAGCCTGTTGCCGCCGAGCCCCGCGTTCACCACCGACAGGGTCGGGCCGCGCAGGGCGTTCAGCCGCCGGGAAAGGTCATCAGGCCAGCGCCTGTTGGCGTTGCCCGTCGTGACCGCCGTATCGGTGATCGAGTCGCCGAGTGCGACCACCGAGCCGATGACCTGCGCGGGCGCATGCACGTCGACCCCGCTGACGAACATCCAGCACGGGGTGTCCGCATAGCCTGTCGCCGCGGGGGACGAAGCCAGGTCACCAGTGCCCAGGTAATTGCCCTGCGCTGTGAACGGGTGATTGGTGATCGGGCCGGTCGGGCCCGGGACGTAGACGCTGACGAGCAGGGTCGACAGGGCAGCCACCCGGAGCGAGACCGGGTCGCTGAGCGCGTCGCCGCCCGCGGCGAGGGTCACCGCCTGCTGACCGCCGAAGGTCAGGTCGTGCACGGTTCCCGGCTCGGCGCTGGCGCCGGAGGCCGCAACCGCGACGGATGCGTGCCCCACCTGCATGGCCTGGGTGCCAAAGGCGTTGGACAAGCGGATCCGCACCGCATTGCCGCCGGTACTGAGGAAGACGACGTTGCGGACGGTCTGGTCGGTCAGGCCGGTGCCGGCCGGGCAGGTGGAGCCCGGGATGACTGAGCCGACGACCGGGCTCGCACCCCAGGCCGTCACCCACTTCCCGCTTCCGCCTGCCGAGCCAGGCGTACCCTGCGCCGCCGACGCGGCCATGACCGGAATGGTCACCGCCACAGCGATGGCCGCCACAGCGATGGCCGCCACAGCGAGCGTGTGACGGTACCGGATCCCGATTCTTAACTCGACACGTTCGAAGAATGCCCTCACGTCGGGCAATTCTTCGTACCCAGGCCATTGCTGTCAAGGAACAATACTCTTACTAAACCGGTATAGAGGTCACCTCATGAAGCTTTCATGATAGCGGAATGCTGGTGGCCGCCCGGACCTGGCCGTATGCAGCCGCCAATCTTGCCGAAACGGCCGCCGCGCCCATTGACAGGCCGCATCCAGCCTTTCATGCTCGTGGGACCAACCCGAGCCATCACGTCGCCGGCGGGGCTTGCCGCCCATGAGCCCGGATGGCCTGCTGTGCCGCAAGTGTTCGTACTGGAGCAGACGTGACGCGCTTCCTGTTATCCGGCCCCGCCCGCCACGGTGTCATCGCCGCGGCCTCGTCGTCGGCCTCCTGGCGTCACCGGCCCCACCACCAACCACGATCTCGCGGAACAGGTCAACTACATCTGGGTGCCTGGCGATCATGCCAGCGACCCGGGCGGACAGGCGTTCTCGCAGGAGGC
>Ga0066790_10000250_pt1 | contig 18845 bp, 13 predicted proteins | sample OrgsoiDNA2013050_FD_70963 | JGI IMG/M metagenome (GOLD analysis project Ga0066790, IMG submission 70963) | Permafrost soil microbial communities from the Arctic, to analyse light accelerated degradation of dissolved organic matter (DOM) -... | ecosystem: Environmental > Terrestrial > Soil >...
GGATGTGCACAACGCGGCGATGAAGGAAGTCGCCAAGCTGGAGCGCACCGCCGAGCAGTCGCCCGAGGTCGGCTGGATCCGGACCTGGCTGGACACCGTGCTCGACATCCCGTGGAACGAGCGGACCGAGGACTCCTACGACATCGCCGGGGCCCGGCAGATCCTTGACGAGGACCACACCGGCCTGGATGACGTCAAGGAGCGCATCGTCGAGTACCTGGCCGTGCGCCAGCGCCGGTCCGAGCGTGGCCTGGGCGTGATCGGCGGCCGCCGCAGTGGCGCCGTCCTCGCGCTGGTCGGCCCGCCCGGCGTCGGCAAGACGTCGCTGGGGGAGTCCGTGGCGCGGGCCATGGGCCGCAAGTTCGTCCGGGTGTCGCTCGGCGGTGTCCGGGACGAGGCGGAGATCCGCGGTCACCGGCGTACCTACGTCGGCGCGCTGCCGGGCCGCATCGTCCGGGCCATCCGCGAGGCGGGCTCGATGAACCCGGTCGTGCTGCTGGACGAGATCGACAAGGTGGGGGCGGACTACCGGGGTGACCCGGCGGCCGCGCTGCTCGAGGTCCTCGACCCCGCGCAGAACCACACCTTCCGCGACCACTACCTCGAGGTCGAGCTGGACCTGTCGGACGTCGTGTTCATTGCGACGGCGAACGTGCTGGAGACGGTGCCGGGCCCGCTGCTCGACCGGATGGACCTGGTGCAGCTGGACGGCTACACCGAGAACGAGAAGGTCGTCATCGCCCGCGACCACCTGCTGCCCAGGCAGCTTTCGAAGTCCGGTCTCGAGCCGGACGAGGTGACCTTCGGCGCGGATGCGCTGCACATGCTCGCCGCGGAGTACACCCGTGAGGCCGGCGTCCGCTCGCTGGAGCGTGCCATCGCGCGGGTGCTGCGGAAGATCGCCGCGAAGGTGGCCCTGGACGATGCGACGCTCCCGGTGACGGTCACCAAGGAAGGCCTGCGGGATTACCTGGGCCGTCCGCGGTTCACGCCGGAAACGAGCCTGCGCGAGTCCGAGCGCCGCACCTCGGTGCCGGGGGTGGCCACCGGGCTGGCGGTCACCGGCGCCGGCGGCGACGTGCTGTTCATCGAGGCGTCGCTGGCCGACCCGGAGACGGGCGAGACCGGCGTCACCCTCACTGGGCAGCTCGGTGACGTGATGAAGGAGTCGGCCCGCATCGCGCTGTCGTTCCTGCGCTCGCACGGCGCCGAACTGGAGCTCCCGGTGGGCGACCTGAAGGACCGTGGCGTGCACATCCACGTGCCCGCGGGTGCGGTCCCCAAGGATGGCCCGAGCGCCGGCGTCACGATGACCACCGCCCTGGCGTCGCTGCTGTCCGGTCGGCCGGTGCGTGACGACGTGGCCATGACCGGCGAGATCTCCCTCACCGGGCGGGTCCTGCCGATCGGCGGGGTCAAGCAGAAGCTGCTGGCCGCCCACCAGGCGGGCATCACGACGGTGCTGATCCCGAAGCGGAACGAGCCTGACCTCGACGATGTGCCCGCCGAGGTGCTGGAAAAGCTGACCGTGCACCCGATGACGGATGTGCGTGACGTGCTCCGGCTGGCCCTGGAGCCCGCCTTGGCCGCGGAACAGGCGATCGCCGCCTAAGGCGCGCCCGGCAGACAAGCTGGCCTCCGGTCCAACCAGCCCGGAGGCCGGGGCCCGGTTCCCGGATCTAACCGATCCGGGAACCGGGCCTTTCCTAACACAGCACAATCGGGGCAGAGGCCGAAGAGTTCCACGGTGTGACCCACGTCGGTGAATCCGGCGTCGCGGGCCACCCGTTCGGCCCACTGCTCGACCGCGCGGCCCTCGACCTCGACGCTTTTCCCGCAGTTCCGGCAGGTCAGGTGGTGATGGTGAGCGCTGGTGCCGCACTGCCGGTACAGCGTCTCTCCGCTGTCGTCGCGGATAGCGTCAACGCTGCCTTCCTCGCTGAGCACCTGGAGGTGCCGGTACACCGTGGTGAGCCCGATGTGCTCGCCGCGCCGCCGCAGCTCGGCGTGGATCTGCTGGGCACTGCAGAAACCGGGGAGGTTGTCCAGCGCCGCGACGAGCGCCGCCGCCTGCCTCGTGCCGCGCACCTTCGTCCCCCGCGGCGGAGTTCCGGGCGGCCGTTCCCTCGGGACAGTGTCGCTGGGCGCCGGTTGTTCCCTGGGGCGATCGGACTGCGAGGTGGTCACAACCGCACGTTACAGCCTCGTTTTGACGGCTCCAAATAGAAATGATTATCATTACGGCCATGCTCAGGTGCGGTAAACCCCTCGTCGCCGCCGTCTCGGCTGGTGTGGCCCTGGTGGCCAGCGCGTGCGCGTCTGGCCCGGCCGCGGCCCCGGGCGCCGGATCGAGTGATGCCGTCGTCGCGGTGGGGGCGGAAAACGAGTACGCCAACGTCCTGGCCCAGGTGGGCGGGAAGTACGTCCAGGTGTCCGCGGTCATGAGCAACCCGGCCACCGATCCGCACACCTACGAGGCTAGCTCGAGCGTCGCGCAGAAGATCAGCTCCGCTCAGCTCGTCGTGCAGAACGGCATCGGCTACGACACGTTCATGACCACGATCGAGAACGCGGTGCCTAATTCCGCGCGCAAGGTCATCGACGTGCAGAAATTGCTCGGCCTGCCGGACAACACCCCCAACCCGCACCTGTGGTACAAACCGTCCACCATGCCCGTAGTGGCGAACGCCATGGCGGCCGATCTTGCCTCCCTCGAGCCGGCCCACGCCGCGTATTTCCGCGCGAACGCGCGTACCTTTATCAGCTCGCTGGCCGGATGGAATGGGGCCATCGCCGCGTTCAAGGCGAAATACGGAGGAACCCCGGTGGCCACGACCGAACCGGTGGCGGACTACATGCTGCAGGCCGTCGGCGCCGACAACGAGACGCCGTTCACGTTCCAGGCGAACATCATGAACGGCGTGGACTTGCCGGCCCAGAGCGTCGCGCTGGAGAAGAACCTGTTCACTCAGCACAAGGTGAAGGCGTTCCTGTACAACCAGCAGGTGACGTCAGCGCTCACGCAATCGTTCATCGCCCTGGCTCACCGCAGCGGCATCCCCGTCGTAGGGGTCTACGAGACGATGCCGGCGCCCGGCTATGACTACCAGTCCTGGATGCTCACGGAAGTGCGGGATCTGCAGAAGGCCGTGAGCAGCAAGACATCGGCCGAGCACCTGTGATGTCCGAGGGCGCGCCGGCCACCGCCGTGGATGAGCTGCTCAGGCTGGACGGGATCGATGTCCGGCTGTCCGGCCGGGAGATCCTGCGTGACGTGCGGTTCGCGATCCGGCCGGGGGAGTTCACCGGCCTTATCGGGCCGAACGGCGCAGGCAAGACGACAATCCTGCGGGTGATTCTGGGACTTCAGGCGCCGTCCTCGGGAACGGTCATCCTGGCCGGCGAGCCGCGCGGCAAGAGCAGGCGGTCGCGAGCCGGCTCGCTGGTCGGCTACGTGCCGCAGAAGCTGGCGATCGAGCCGGACATGCCGCTCCGCGTCCGTGACGTGGTGGGCCTCGGCATCGACGGGAACCGCCTCGGGATCCCCTTCCCGTCCCGCGCGCGCCGCGAGCTGGTCGCCGGCACCCTGCGCGCGGTCGGTGCGGACGGTTACGCCGACGCCCGCGTGGGCGAGCTGTCCGGCGGTGAGCAGCAGCGCGTCCTGATCGCGCACGCGCTGATCAGCCAGCCGAAGCTGCTCCTGCTCGACGAGCCGCTGGCCAACCTCGACATTCGCAGCGCGCAGGGCATCGTGGCCGTGCTCGCGAAGCTGGCCCGGGAGCATCAGATCGCGGTGCTGATCTCCGCGCACGACATGAACCCGCTGGCTCCGGTGATGGACCGCATCGTCTACGTTGCCGCGGGCCGGGCCGCGGTTGGCAGCGCCGACGAGGTCCTGCGCACCGACGTTCTGAGCACGCTGTACGGCCAGCACGTGGACGTGCTTCACGTGCACGGCCGGGTCGTCATCGTGGCCGGTGAGGACGGGGTGGACCCCGCCAGCTTGGGTCCGGTGACGCGACAGCCGGACGCCGTCTTCGGCGGCGGAGCCGCGTGAGCAGCGTGGGTCACCTGTTCAGTTACATTGCCGCACCGGGCCTGCTCTCCAGCGGCCCGGTGCGGATCGCGGCGCTGGTCGGCGCCGTCGTGGCGATCACTTCCGGCACCGTCGGGGTGTTCACGGTGACGCGCGGGCAGTCCTTCGCAGGTCACTCGCTCGCCGACGTGGCCACCACCGGCGGCTCCGGTGCCTTCCTGATCGGGCTCAACCAGTTCTGGGGTTTCCTGGTCTTCGGAGTCGGCGCGGCCGCGTTCCTGGAGATCATCGGTGTCCAGCGCCGTCGTGGCCGGGACGTCGCGACCGGCGTGGTCCTCGGGGCCGCCCTCGGGGTAGCCGCCCTGTTTCTCTACCTGGGCTCGGTGACGACGAGCACGACGGGTGCCTCGTTCACGGTCCTGTTCGGATCTATCTTTGTCATCGCGCCGTCGACGGTCCCGGTGCTGGTCGCGTCGGGTGTGATCGCGGTGATCGTCGTAGTCGTGCTGTCCCGGGTGCTGTTGCTGAGCTCGCTGAGCCCCGACATCGCGGCCGCCCGGGGCGTGCCGGTGCGGCTGGTCGGCGCGACCTACCTGATGGCCCTGGCCGTGTCCGTTTCGTTGGCCGCGGTCGCCATCGGGGCGGTGCTGAGTACCGCACTGCTGATCGGCCCGGCCGCGACGGCGCTGCGCGTGGCCCGGGGACCGGAACGTGCCATGGCCACGTCGGCGGTGATCGGGGTGATCGCGACCTGGCTGGGGATCATCCTGGCCTACGACAGCTACTACTGGCCGCCGCGTGGCCACGGCTGGCCGGTTAGCTTCTTCATCGTCGCGTTCGTGGCCGTCTTCTACCTGCTCACCTACCTGCGCCGGCCCTCCCGGCGGGGGAGGGCGCAGGCCGCAGCGGGCCCTTCGAGCCCGAGGGGCCCGAGGGGCCCGAAGGGCCCGGCTGAGCAGGCCGGCCCGGGGGAGAGGGCATGTTCAGCGGCTTCATGATGAATACCTGGATCGCGGCGACGATCGTGGCGATCATCGCGGGGATGGTCGGGTTCTTCGCCGTGCTCCGCGGCTCGACGTTCGCGGCGCATGCGATCCCGAACGGCGCCTTCGCGGGCGCAGCCGGGGCGAGCCTGCTCGGGATCAGCACACTGACCGGCCTGGCCGTCTTCTCGGTGGCCGGTGCGCTGGGCATCGGCGCCCTCGGCCGGCGTACCCGCCACGACGTGGCCACCGCGCTGGCCCTGGTCCTGATGCTGGGTCTCGGCGCGCTGTTCGTCAGCGTGAGCAGTCAGTACGCGCAGGAGACCTACTCGCTGCTGTTCGGTGAGGTGTTCGGTATCAGCCCGGACGAGCTGCTGCCGATCGCGGGCCTGGCCGTGCTGAGCGTCGCCGCCATCGTCGTGGTCTTCCGCCCGCTGATGCTGTCCTCCGCGATGCCGGAGGTCGCCGAGGCGCGGGGTGTGAGCACGCAGCGGATCGAGATCACTTTCCTGCTCATCATGGCCCTGGCGACCAGCATGACCGTGCCGGTGGTGGGGGCGCTGCTGATGTTCAGCCTGATGATCGGGCCCGCGGCCGCGGCGCGCTCGTTCACCAGCAGGCCCGGGCTCGCGATCGCCCTGTCGGTCGCGTTCGGCCTGGTGACGGTCTGGACGGGGATTGCGATCTCGTACGAGACCAACTGGCCGCTCGGGTTCTTCGTGGGCGTGCTGGGCGCCGTGTTCTACCTCGTCGGCCGGGCCTGGGCCGGAGCCCGCCGCACCCGGACGGTCCGGGCCGGCCGCGTCCCGGCCGCCGTCACCGCCTAGCCCCGTTCCCGCCGCTCAGGCGGGGGTCAGGCGGCGGTCGGGCTGCGGGACAATGGGCGTTCCCGGACCGGAGGCGCCTCAGCGTGACGCGTAAACGAGCCAAGCCAGCCAGCACCGAACCCGGCGCCCTCACGCCCGCAGAGCGCGCGGGGCGCGCAGAGCGCAAAGAGCGCGCGGGGCGCGCGGCGCCGGAAGCGGCGGCCCGCAGCCAGCAGCGGTGGCGCCGTGAGCGGGAGTACCTGAACGCCCACCGCCACGACCTGTCCCAGCTGGCGCAGGACCTCTACCCGCCGTCCTGGCGGATAGCCGGCACGCACCTGCTGGCCCGCCCGGAATGGCGGCCGGCCCGCCCCGTCCCGCTGGAGCAGGTCACACTGTCCTGGCACCCGGATGAGGCTGGTACCGTCGTCGATGCCGTCCAGCCCGCCGGGTCGGAAGGGGTGCGCCCGCTGCGCGATGACGGCACCCGGTTCACCTCCTACGCCGGCGCGCTGGCCGCACTGGACCGGCCGCGGCTGCTCGAGAACCGGACGTGCTACCGGCTGCTGGAAGCCAGCGCCGACGTGGGAGCCCGGCTCACGTTCGGCGCGAACCGTTATTTCGACCTGATCAACGTGAGTGAGGCCGTCGCTCACGAGATGGCCGGCCGGGTGCTCAGCCGGCCGGGCGCGCCGCTGGCCATGAGCGACCTTACGCTGCGGTCGTCGATCGGCGATCCCCTCGACCTGGCCCGGCGTTCCGTGACCACGGGCATCGCCACGCTGATCCTGCGCCGGGACCGGGACGCCGGGAACGCGCAGATGTTCCTGCACTGGCGCGACCCGGCCAGCGTGGCCGTCAACGGGGGGCTGTACCAGGTCGCCCCGGCCGGCATGTTCCAGCCATCACACGAGGCCGGCTGGAACCTGGCCAACGATCTCGGTCTCTGGAAGGCCATCGCCCGGGAAGTGTCCGAGGAACTCCTCGGCACCGGCGAGGACTACGGCAGCGGGTCGGCGCCGATCGACTACCCGCGGTGGCCCTTCTTCGCCGCCCTGACCGCCGCACGACGGGCCGGGACGCTGCGCGGCTACTGGCTCGCCGTCGGCGCCGATCCGCTGACCCTGGACGTCGACCTGCTGACCGTCCTCGTCTTCGACGCATCCTTCTTCGACACCGAGTTCGCGGGCCTGGTCGCGGACAACGATGAGGGCCACATCCTGACCCGGCTGGGCGCCGTGGGCCAGGAGACCGGCATCGAATTCAACGCCGCGAACGTCGAGCGCTTCACCACGGCCGAGGCCATGCAGGCGGCCGGCGGGGCGCTGCTCCGCCTGGCCTGGCAGCATCGCGGTGTGCTGCTGGAGGGCTGAGGCCAGATCGTCGCCGGGGTCTGTCCCCGGGCTGAAAACGGGGCCGCGGCCCGGGCCTTCCCGGGCCACTGGCCCGCGCATCCCCGGCCACGGGCCAGTATGGGCGTATGGCGAACCGGCTCAAGGACGCGACCAGCCCGTACCTGCTGCAGCACGCGGAGAACCCGGTGGACTGGTGGCCGTGGTCGGACGAGGCGTTCGCCGAGGCCGAGCGGCGCGACGTGCCGGTCCTGCTCTCCGTCGGCTACGCCGCCTGCCACTGGTGTCACGTGATGGCCCACGAATCGTTCGAGGACCCCGCGACCGCGGCGCTGATGAACGAGCACCTGGTGGCGATCAAGGTGGATCGCGAAGAACGTCCCGACGTGGACGCGGTGTACATGACCGCGACGCAGGCCATGACCGGTCAGGGCGGCTGGCCCATGACGGTGTTCATGACCCCGGAGCGTGAGCCGTTCTACTGCGGGACCTATTTCCCCCGGCAGAACTTCCAGCAGCTCGTCCTCGGTGTCTCGAACGCCTGGCGGAGCGACCGGGACGGTGTACAGGAACAGGCCAGGCACGTCGCGGAAGCGCTGGCGAGCAACGCATCCGCCACCGCCCGTGCGCTGCGCGAAGGCGCAGGCCCGGGCTTTCTCAGCGGACCGGAGGACGCGACCGCCCGCGGCGAAGGCAGCGAGTTCGGGCCGGCCCTGGCGGCGCTCACGGACGCCGCCGTCGCGAGCCTGGCGGGTGACGTCGATGAGCAGCACGGCGGCTTCGGCCGGGCGCCAAAGTTCCCCCCGTCGATGGTGCTGGAGTTCCTGCTGCGGCACGCCGCGCGGACCGGCAGCGCCCGCGCGCTGCGGATGACGGAGCAGACGCTGGAGGCCATGGCCCGGGGCGGGATGTACGACCAGCTCGGTGGCGGGTTCGCCCGTTACTCCGTGGACGCTGGCTGGGTCGTGCCGCACTTCGAGAAGATGCTGTACGACAACGCCCTCCTGGCCCGCGTGTACGCCCACTCCTGGCGCCGGACCGGATCGCCCCTCGCCCGGCGCGTCGCGGCGGAGACCTGCGACTGGATGCTCCGCGAGCTGCGGACATCTCAGGGTGGCCTGGCCGCCTCGCTCGACGCGGACAGCGAGGGCGAGGAGGGGCGATTCTACGTCTGGACACCCAGCCAGCTCGCGGACGCGCTCGGCCCGGAGGGCGCAGCCTTCGCGGCCAGCGTCTTCGGCGTGACCGGGCCGGGCACCTTCGAGCGGGGCCGGTCGGTGCTCCAGCGGCGTGCGGAGCCTGCCGACCCCGAGCGCTTCGAAGCCGTCCGCGCCGCGCTGCTGGCGGCGCGGGCCCACCGGATCCGCCCGGGCCGGGACGACAAGGTCGTCGCGGCGTGGAATGGCCTGGCGATCGCGGCGCTCGCCGAGACCGGCCTGATCCTGGACCGCGATGATCTGGTGTCAGCGGCGCAGGACAGTGCGCGCCTGCTGGCCCGCGTCCACCTGTCCGGCGGCCACCTCGCCCGGAGCTCCCGCGACGGGATGGCCGGCGCCAGTGCAGGCGTGCTGGAGGACTACGCCTGCGTGGCCGAGGGGTTCGCCGTCCTGTCCGGCGTCACCGGCGAAGCCCGCTGGCTGACGCTCGCCGGTGAGCTGCTGGAGTCGGTCCTGATCTCCTTCAGCGACTCCAGCGGCGGCTTCTACGACACCGCGGCGGGTGCCGAGCGGCTCATCTACCGCCCAGCCGACCCGGCCGACAACGCCACCCCATCCGGCACGTTCGCCGCGGCGGGCGCACTGCTGAGCTACGCGGCGCTGACCGGCTCCGCGCGTCATCGCGGGGCGGCCCTCGCCGCCCTGCAGGTTCTCCCGGCCCTGGCGGGCCGGTATCCGCGCGCGGCAGGCTGGGGTCTGGCGGTCGCGGAGGCGGTGCTCGCCGGCCCGGCTGAGATCGCCGTCGTTGGGCCGCCGGGGGAACCGACCCGCGATCTGCACCGGACCGCGATGCTGGCCGCCCCGCCCGGCGCCGTCTTCGCCCTCGGCGATGGAACGGCTACCCCGGTCCCGCTGCTGGCCGGGCGCGGGCTGGTGGACGGCGGCCCCGCCGTCTACGTCTGCCGGAACTTCACCTGCCAGCTGCCCGTCACCGACCCGTCCGAGCTTCGCGCCATGCTGTCGCCGTCCTGAGGTCATCACCACGATGGCTCATTTTTGATCAGGCATCCCAGTCATATCCGACGAAAATGACCGGATATCCGGACCCAACGCGGACAGGTCACCGAGCGTACACAGAAGTGAATTATTCGCTACTCTTTGTACTCTAACCAGGTGAGCGAGGCGTCCAATACGTGCGACACAGATTAGTCCGGCGACCGGTAAACGCCTAAACGGGGATAAATTGGACAGGCGATGACGCTGGGGACTCGCTGGATGAATTGTGCAGGTTACTTCTCAAACGGCTTGGGTCTAGACGGTCGGGACGAACATGGGGCATCTTGGCCAAGGAGCGTTGTGCGGAACGGTCAGAATGTTATGGAACCGGCATGCGGGTTCCAGCCGTCAGAGAAGGAACGGAAGGCAGGGCCGCGCCACGAGGCCAAGACGGCCGTGCCGCCGAACAGGCCAGGATGTCCGCGACGAAGGGGAGAGCCTGTGCGAGAGAGGGCACGTTCGCTGCCGGCCCTGGCCGCCGCGATCGGTCTACTCGGAGCGGGCGCGGGACTGGGTGTTCCCGCACTGTGGCGGTCCGGGTCACCCCCGGCGGCGGTCGGTCAGCCGGCCTCCCCCCGGGCCGCTTCCGCTGGCCTGCGATCGCAGCTCCCGCTCCTCGGCACCTCGCGCCTGACGTCCCTCACGCTGCCCGTGGCCAAGCTGCCGCCGGGCCGCGGCGTCACCGTCGCCCCGCTGCACGGACTCCTGCAGGCCGACATGATCGTCGTCGCGTCATCGTCGGTCCCGGCTGGGACCCTGGCCGCGATCCGGCGGCTGCCCGGGGTCACTGATGCCCAGGCCGTGGAAGCGGCCAAGATCCAGGTGAACGGCAGGTACACCGCCATGCTCGGCGTGGCCCCGTCGGCCTTCCGCGGCTACGCGGCGAAGGCGACGGCCGCGTCGGATCAGCTCTGGCAGAGCGTCGCGGACGGCGCCGTGGCCGTCTCCTACACCATGGGCAGGCTGGATAAGCTGCCGCTCGGCGGCACCGTGCGTGCCGCCGGGGCACGCCGGGAGAACTTGCCGGTCGGCGGGTTCGGCACCGTCGGTATCGAGGGCGTCGAAGCGGTGGTCTCGCACGCCGTGGCGCGCTCGCTGGGCATGCCCGCCTCCAACGCCATCGTGATCAGTGCGCCACACGCCAACCTGGCGTCCCTGGCCACCGCCGTGAAGCGGGTCATCCCGCACGGCGCCGCCACGGAACCGCTCATGACACAGGTCAGTGCGGGCGTCACCAGCACCGAGGCCACCGCCGCGGGCGTGTCCGGCCTTGCGGGCAGCGGTGCCTCGGCCGGCCAGGCCCGGATCGTGACGATGCTGAACGCCGCCCTCGGCCGGCAGGGGCTGCCGTACGTCTGGGGTGCGTCCGGGCCGGCCGCCTTCGACTGCTCCGGGCTGGTGCAATGGTCGTTCGCACAGGCCGGGATACGCATGCCGCGGGTCGCCGCGGATCAGGCCCGGACCGGCCCGGCGGTGTCGGTCAGCCAGCTTCAGCCCGGTGACCTGCTCTTTTACCACACCGACCCGACCGATCCGGGCTACATCTCGCACGTCGCCATCTATCTGGGCGGCGGCAGGATGATCCAGGCGCCGCAGCCAGGCCAGAACGTGGAGGTCGTCCCGGCTGACACCGGCAGCGAGTTCGCCGGCGCGGTCCGGGTCGACCCGGCGCTGGCCGCCGCCGTGGCCGGAAGTATTTAATTTATCCGGGTTGGCCGGTATGTCGTATTGGCGATTTCCGGCCGTATTTCGGTAATAAAAATAGGCCGGCGGCACGCTTTGCCGAAATGTTCTGTAAGGCTGCTGAGCTGGTAAAAGCTGAAATTCTTTTAGAACCGCTGTTTCCGTCTCAACTGGTATTAAGCTGCGCCCGATGATGAGCGGACGGGCAGTGGCAATCGCGGCGCTGGCATCGGGAGTGGTGACGGCTGCCGTTGTGGTTCGCTCGGCCTCCCGGGTCCTGTATGGCCCGGAGCTGGCGAGCTCACTGGAGACGGCAGCCTTCGCCGTTACCCTGCTGGCGGTGTCCCTGGCCTTCGGCCGGCTGCGGCGCGAACGGGCCCGGAGCCATCTCGCGCTCCTCAGCGAGCGCCAGCGGATCGCATGCGACCTGCACGACGGGCTCGCGCAGGAGCTTGCCTATCTCACCCGCAACCTCGATGCACTGGTTGGCAGCGTCGAACCGGAGATCCTGGACCGGCTGCGCAGCGCCACCGAGCGGGCCCAGCTGGAGTCCCGGCTGACCATCAGCCGGCTGGCGATTCCCGGCCCCCGGCAGGAAGCGACGGCCGTTGCGGACGCGGTCAGGGACGCGGTCGGCCAGATAGCCCGGCGGTTTGCCGTCGATTTGGACCTGGACCTCCAGCCGGGCGTCCGCCTGGCCCCCTCGCGCTCGGAGGCGCTCGTCCGGATTGCCTGCGAGGCGGTGGCTAACGCGGCCCGGCACAGCGGCGCCCGCCAGGTCAGCCTGAGCCTGCACCGGCACGGATCCCGGGTCTGGCTCCGCGTCAGCGACAACGGTTCCGGGTTCGATCCCGGGCTCGCAACGACCGGTTTCGGCCTGGTCTCGATGCGGGAGCGGGCCAGCTCCGTGGGCGGAGACCTGCGGGTCTCATCCGTCCCGGGACAGGGGACTGAGGTGGTGGCCGCACTGTGAGGACGACGGAGGGATCTGTGCTGCGCGTCCTCGTCGCCGACGATCACGCGCCCACCCGATGCGACGTCCGGCAGACGCTGGACGGTGATCCGCGGTTCGAGGTGTGCGCGGAGGCGATGGACGCGCCCCGGGCGGTGCAGTCGGCCCTCCGGGCGAGGCCGGATATCTGCCTGCTTGATCTCCGGATGCCCGGCGGCGGTCTCGCGACCGCGTGGGAGATCCGGGCCCGGCTACCGGCGGTGAAGATCGTCATCTTCACCGTGTCCGACAGCGACACCGACCTTTTTGCCGCCCTCCGGCTGGGGGTCGACGGGTACCTGCTGAAGACCATGAACCTTCACCGGCTGCCGGATGCACTGCACGGCGTCAGTACGGGTGAAGCCGCGATACCGCGCACTCTGGTCGCCCGCATTCTCCGGCAGTTCCGCGGCGGGGAGCCGCGCTGGCGGCAGCCTGTGGAGGGCGTCCGCTGGCGGCTGACCAGCCGCGAATGGGAGGTCCTTGAGCTGCTTGCGCAGGATCAGTCGACGGCCCAGATCGCCAGCCGGCTGGTGATCTCGGCGAGCGCGGTGCGCGTCCACGTCGCCGCGATCGCGCGCAAGCTGGAGGTTTCCGGGCGGGCTGCGGCCGTGGAGCTTTTCCGCCAGGGCCCGACGGCGTGAGCGCTCAGAGAAATGAGCGGTCCGCTGACCCGGTTCCCTTGCCGGGGTAGGCACACCCACTGAGGATAGGTATGCCACCGTATGCGCTTGAGCCGTAGCGGTGAGTAATAAGGCTGAGCGGAGCCATCTGCACCGCTGGGCGAGTTCTTGAGGGAGGAAATCCCGGACGACGCCATCGACAATGCTGGGCAATGCGTAGGTGCGCGGGCTTGCTGGCCCTATGACGCCCCATGACGCCCCATGACCGTTTCCTGAGCCAAGTCATGCCGAATTACATGCCTATCGGCGAGGTGACTCGGTCGCGTTAGCCTGCAATTTTCCAATTGGAAATGCCTGCCAGTATTTAACCGTGGCTGACGTAATCCTTAGCGAAACGCTGAGCGTCTAATATGCAGACGGCCGGAGTTCATGGCGTAGCGCCCGCAGGGCCAGATCTAAGATCTACGCCCAATATTAAATCAGATCTAAGATCTACGCCTAATATCAAAATGGAGGAAGCCGTGGGGGGAATGCTTGAACTGGTGCGTCATGCGGGACCAGGCTCGGGCCTGCACCCGGGCTCAAGATCTACGTTAATGCGAGATGCCTTCAGCGCCACCGAAGGACACGCGGTTACGGCCGCGGCGCCATCGCCGCGAAATGGCGGCCGAGCGGATTCCGGGCTTCAGCAGGATCTCCTGGCGGCCCTGGTCCGCCCCCCCTGCCACCTGGAGATACTGATTCCAAGCCTCAACGAGGCCGAGCGCCTGCCGCATACGCTCATCCGCACCATCGAATATCTCGAGGCGCAGACCTACTCGTCTTCGCTGGTCGTGGTGGACAACGGCAGCATCGACAAGACCGTCGATCTCGTCCGCCGGGTGCGGTCCCGCCGCGTGCGCGTCACCGTGATCGGCTGTGCGCAGTCGGGCAAGGGAGCGGCGGTACGGCGCGGAATGCGCACCTCAGGAGCTCGTTTCGTCGGTTACATGGATGCTGACCTCGCCACGCCGATCGAGACCTTGGACGTGGTGATGCCCCTGCTGGAACAGGGCTCCCAGGCGGTGGTCGGCTCCCGTCACGTGGACGGCGCGGTCTTCGCCGAGCGTCAGCCCGTGCTGCGCCTCGCGAGCGGCATGGCGTTCCGGGCCATGGCGAACCGGGTCCTGCGCGGAATCTCCGACTCCCAGTGCGGCTTTAAGTTCTTCGCCGGTGACCTGGCCCGCGTGGTCTCGCGTCACCTGAGCATCGACGGGTTCGCTTTCGATGTTGAACTGCTATGGTCGGTCATTGAGCGGGGCATTCCGGTGACGGAGATCCCTGTCGTGTGGTCGGACCGGAAAGGCTCTACTCTCCGGCTGAAGGTGGACGGGGCGCGGGCCGTCATGGATATACTCCGTCTCGGCCGGCGGACGGTGCTCTAATGTCCGCGCTCGAGCAATTCGCCGGCCGTCAGGTCCTGTTCCTGAACTGGCGGGACCTGGCCAATCCTGCGGCGGGTGGCGCTGAGGCGTATGCCGAAGAGATAGCTAAAAGATTCGCCGCCGCCGGGTGCCATCTCACGCTATTTACTTCCGTCTGGGAAGACGCACTCCCGCACGACTGGGCCAATGGCTATCTCGTCGTTCGCAGAGGCGGCCGTTTTGGTGTGTACCTGGCTGCCGCGCGATATCTGCGACGGCATGGGAAGCAGTACGACGCCGTGCTGGACTTCCAGAACGGGACTCCTTTTTTCGCGCCATTGTGGGCGCCTGGCACACCGGTTATCTGCGTGCTGCACCACGTCCATCAGGCTCAGTTCGGGCTGTACTTCCGATGGCCGGTCAGCCAGATCGGGCGGTTGCTGGAGGGCCGGGTCAGCCGGCGTGTGTACCGTGACTGCCCGTTCGTCGCGGTATCTCCGTCAACTCGCGGCGAGATGCGCCGTCAGCTGGACTTCCGCGGGCCGGTGTCTGTCATCCCGAACGGCATCGAAGAGTTCCCGGGGCCGGCCGCGGCGCGCTCTGCCGCCCCCGCTATCGCGGTCGTCACCCGGCTTGTCCCGCACAAGCAACTGCATCTGCTGGTGGACGCGGTCCCGGACCTGCTGCGCCACTGGCCGGATCTGAGAGTCGATATCGCCGGCTCCGGCTCGGCGCGGGACGCTCTCCTGGCCCAGGTCCGTGAGCTCGGCCTGCAGCGGACCGTCAGCTTGCCGGGACGTGTGCCGGAGCGGGTCAAGCGGGACCTGCTCGGCCGGGCCTGGCTGACGGTTGCTCCCTCCGTCGCCGAGGGGTGGGGGCTGACGGTACTGGAAGCCAACGCCCTCGGCACGCCGGCCCTGGCTTACGACGTTCCCGGGTTGCGTGATTCGGTGCGGGACAAGGTGACCGGATGGCTGATCCAGCCGGGCGAAGGACTGGCCGCACCACTGATAAGCGCGTTGCATCAGCTCTGCGATCCGCGCCGCCAGCAGCTGATGGCCGGCCAGTGCCGGCGCTGGGCGCACAGATTCTCGTGGGATGTCACCGCCGAGCGCCTGGCCGCGGCGCTGCTCTCGGAGATTACCCGCAAGGGTCACCGGGCGCCGACGCGACGGGGCCCGATCGATCTGGCCACCGTCGCGTCGTGGGCGCCGGGCGAGCAGGACGGCGAGCTTGAAGGGCAGCTGCGCAAAGCCCTGCGGGTCACCGATGTGATCAGCAATGGCCCGGAAGGGATCCGGGTACTGCTCACGGGTTGTGATGAGCTGGGGGCAGCCAGCGCTCTGCGCCGGGTGCCGGTTCCGCCGGACCGGCTGCAGCTGGCTACCACCGCACAGGTCCTGTGCGGGGTCGGCGGAGACGACCTGGCGTGACAGGCGCTGAAGGGGGAGAAGAGTCGGCCGCCACCGGCGCGCGATGGGTCACGGCGGCGTTCGCCCTGGTGGGCCTGCTCAACTACGGGTACGCCTTACTGCTCACCCGGTTGCTCGATGTCGCCGCGTACTCGAGATTCGCCGCCGGTCAGGGGCTGCTGCTCTGGGTGACCACCGTGTCAGCCGTATCCGTGCCGTGGGTGCTGGCCCAGGCCATGGTCCGGGCCAGATCCAGACCGGAACGAGACGCGGCGATCCGTTTCGCGAAGCTGGCGAGCACCGGGAGCGGTGTGGTGGCCGCGGTGGTGGTGGGGGCCGTCGCCAGTCGCTTCGCCGATCCGGCTACCGTGCTCGCTCTCGCGGCCAGCACGCTTGTCCTCTTCCTGGGCACCACCACCACCGGCTGGCTGCAGGGTCTCGAGCGGATGCGGGCGCTGTCGATCCGCTACGTCGCGGAAAATCTGCTGAAGAACGGGGCAGGCCTGCTGCTGGTGGTGACGGCGAAGGCCGGTGATACCGGAGCGCTGGCCGCGTTCGGGATCGGCGGCGTGGTCATGCTGGCCGGATGGCCGCGGACGCGGCACAGGTCCCGTGAGCCATGGCTCGCCACCGTGGCCCATCGCGACCTGTGGCAGCGGGCCCTGGGCATTGCCGCCACCCAGGGTGTGGTCGCCCTGTTCGCCGCCACCGACGTCGTACTGGTCACCCTGCTCCCCGGCAGCCGGGCCCTGGCCGCGAGCTACCAGGCCAGCGCCGCCCTGGCCCGGGTACCGCTATTCCTGGCCGGAGGAGTGGCGACGGCGTTTTTCCCGTCGTTGTCACGTTCCGCGGACAGCACGATGATCGCCTCCCGCGCCGTGCGGATGTACGCGGCCATCGCCCTGCCGCTGACGGCCGTCCTGATGACCGCCCCGCGCCCCGTTCTGGCCGTGATGTTCCCGGCTCAGTACGGAGCGGTGGTCACGCTGCTGAAGGTCACCGCGGTGACCGGCCTGGCGGCCGGCGGCATCGGCCTTACCGTGGCTTTTTTCCAGGCTGCCGACGACTATGCCTGCCTCGCGCGGCTCGGCGCGTGCATCGCCGTGTACATCGCCGCCCTGCTGGGCGGCTGGTGGGCGGACGGGATCGCCGGGCTGGCCGTGGGTGGCGCGCTGGGCGCGGTCGCCGCGCTGGTCCTGCTGGGCTGCCGCCTGATCACCCGCCGGGGCCGGGCCGTGCTCACCGGGGTCAGCTTGCTGGAGCCGGCCGTGGCCACCGGGCTCCTGATCCTGGCCCGGCCGAGCAAGATGCTGTGGCTGACCGCCGCCGCCCTGATAGGCCTGCGCGCCGGCCTGCGCTTCCTGCGGCCTTCACCGGCCGGAGCGGTCGGCGGTGCTGTCCGGCTCCGGCGCCCCGGCTCATCGCGCAGGAGAGGAAAACACGTGGCAGGGAACAGAGCGGCCACATCTCCGGTCAGGACGACGCGGACCCGGCGTGTGGTGATCTCCAGTTTCGACAGTCCCGGCAATCCGCACTACCACGGGGGCGGGGCCGCGGTGATCGAGATGATCGCGCGCTGGCTCGCCCCGCGCTACGACGTGACAGTGGTGACCGCAGGACGCCGCGCCGGCACGGCCGGGCGGGAAGATATCCGCTACCTGCATCTGCCCATCGGCTGGGCGGGCCCGCGGGCGGGGCAGCTGCTCTATCATCTCCTGCTCCCCGTGGTGGCCCGGAGTTTCCGGCACGACGTCTGGATCGAGAACTTCACGCCGCCGTTTTCCACAAGCTTCGTCCCGCTCTTTTCCCGTGCGCCCGTCGTCGGCTTCGCCCAGAGCCTCAGCGGCGCAGAGATGTCGGGCCGGTACCGGATCCCGTTCTTCCTGATCGAGCGGCTTGGCCTGCGCCACTACCGGGACGTTGTGGTGCTCAACCAGGCTGATGGGGCGCGGATCCGCGGCCGCAGTCCCGGCACCACGGTCAGGGTCATCCCCAACGGCATCGAGGCCGGGCCCCTTGACGAGCAGCACCTCGGCCGCCGCCGCCACATCCTTTTCCTGGGGCGGGTCGACATCCAGGAGAAGGGCCTGGACCTGCTGCTGGCCGCGTACCAGAAGAGCGGTCTGACCATGCCGCTGCTCATCGCCGGAAGCGGGACCAGGCGTGAGGAGCACAAGCTGGCCGCCCTGCTCGCCACCGCTGACGGAGACATCCGGCTGCTGGGGCAGGTCACTGGCTCCCGCAAGCAGCAACTGCTGCAGGACAGCGCGTTCGTGGTGCTGCCGTCCCGGCACGAGACGTTCGGCCTGGCGGCTCTGGAGGGGATGGCCTGCGGCAAGCCTGTCCTGCACTTCGACCTGCCCACCCTGCGCTGGATGGACGGCGATGTGCGCGTTCCGCCGTTCGACGTGACCGCCCTCGCGGCCGGACTGCGTGAGCTGGCAGACGACGAGCAGGCCCGGCGTGAGCGAGGCCGGCTCGCGCACGCGGCGGCCCGCGGCCACGGCCTTGACGAGACGGCGGCCCGCTATCTGGCTCTCGTCCGGGACCTGATCGCCAGGTCAGATCCGCTCGTGCCGGTGGAAGGGGACCGGTCATGCCAGTAAACCCGCTGGCGGATGTCATAGCGGGGAGGCCGCTGGTGGTGGTATCCGCCCACCCGGATGACGCCGTGCTTTCCTGCGGCGCCCTGATGATGTACGCGGCGGAGCGGGCCCAGGTCACCGTGGCCACGCTCTTCACCGAGGCCGAGCCGCCGCCGCACACCTTGTCGGCGCGCCGGTACCTGCGCCGGGTGGGGGCGGCCGACGCGGCCACGCTGTACCGCCAGCGCCGGGCCGAGGATCGCGGAGCGCTGGCCTCACTGGGGGCCCGGTGTGTCCACGGCGGGCTGACCGACGCGCAGTTCCGCCGCCGCCCCGGGGCCAGCTCACGCTGGCAGCGCCTGATACCCGAACTGGGCCACATGTACCCGGTGTACCGGCGGCATGTCGTCTCCGGGCGCATCGCCGCTGGTGACGCGGCGACGCTGCGGTCCGCCCGCGATCTCATCCGCCGGCTGGCGCGCCAGGGACCCGCCCTGGTGCTCGCGCCCCTGGGGATCGGCCGGCATGTCGATCATGTGCTGGCCCGCACCGCGGCCGAAAGCAGCGGTTTGCCGGTCGTCTACTACAGCGATTTCCCCTACAACCAGCAGCATCAGGCCGATGACGCCTTCATCCGCCGTTACGGCCTGACGGAAGTGAGCTGGCCGGCGCTACCCGCCAAGACCCGGCTGATTCAGGCGTACCAGACGCAGGTGCGCGCGCTTTTCCGCGACGGGCGCATCCCCGTGGTGCCCGAG
>Ga0066790_10000251_pt1 | contig 18820 bp, 16 predicted proteins | sample OrgsoiDNA2013050_FD_70963 | JGI IMG/M metagenome (GOLD analysis project Ga0066790, IMG submission 70963) | Permafrost soil microbial communities from the Arctic, to analyse light accelerated degradation of dissolved organic matter (DOM) -... | ecosystem: Environmental > Terrestrial > Soil >...
TTCGAGCAGGTTGTGCATCCGGTCGCGGGTCGCGAGGACGGCCTGCAGCCGCGACTGCAACTCGGCGAGCAGGTCGTCCAGTTGCAGGTGCGGGAGCACCGTGGGACGGCTAGCAGCACGAGGTTCCATCGGGCCACCCTCTCAGAATCCTTGCGCGCACACCGATTGAGCACGCCGAACCCGGCATCGCCAGCGTAACCACCCACCGCAGCGAGAGCCAGAAACAAGATCATGAACCGCGATAAATCCTGCCGAACGGACCTGGGCGGACGTTATCCACCGGCCAGAGGGCATCCTGCTACGGACCAAAGTCCCGGCCGGACGTTGCCGACGGCCCTCGTCAGCGCACTGCCTGCTCGCGAATCCTGCCTCACGTGAGCATCGCACGGAACAGAGGTGGGGCAGCATGACCGCCAGCCAGGAAACCCAGCAGCGGCCGGACCATCAGGACCATGGATCGTCATGGCCGGCGCCTCCCTACCCCGGCGATCTGAGCCGCAGAGTCACCCAGCGGCGGCAGGAGCTCAAGCTCAGCCGCCAGCAGGTCGCGGCGCGCGCCAACGTGAGCCTGCGCTACCTGGAATTCCTGGAGAACTACCCGGGCATGCCCACCAGCGCTGTGCTGCGCCAGCTCGCCGCCGCCCTGCAGACCAGCCCGGCGGCCCTGCTCGGGGCGGGCATGGAGACCGCGCCGGGCGGCAGCACGCCGACGAGCCATCCAGTCCAGACGGAGCGGCTGTCGGCCGCCGAATGCCATCAGCTGATCTCCTCCGGCGGGATCGGCCGGATCGGTTTCCCGACCGCCTCCGGCACGATGATCCTGCCGGTCAACTACGCCATCGCGGCCAACACGATCGTGATCCGGGCCGGGTCCGGCTCCGTCATCGCCGCGCACGGCGACGGTGACGTCTCCTTTCAGGTCGATCACATCGACGAGGCACTGGAGCAGGCGTGGAGCGTGCTCGTGCAAGGCCAGGCCCACCGGGTCCTGCAGCGCACCGAACTGGCTCACCTGGAGCGGTGCGCGGCACTGCAGCCGTGGCCGGGCGGCGAGCACGACACCTGCATCCGGATCGCCCCGCACCGGATCAGCGGCCGGCGCATCGTCCGCCGCTGAAATTTGACCGGCGCTGAAACTTGCCCGGCACTGAAATCCCACGAAGGGACTTTGGTCCCCCGCGCATGGGGCACGTGTCCCTACGTGAGCTGCGGGTATATCCATAAAGATCGTTTAGGGCACGGCAGGAAATGCCCGTGTTTGCACCGTTCCGTTAGCAGCGCAGTGCCGATAACGGCGCAGTGCCGATAACGGCGCAATGCCGTCATAACAACGCGAACGTGGGAGGCCACGGGTGAACGTGCTCGAGCTTTCACGGTGGCAATTTGGCATCACCACCGTGTATCACTTCTTGTTCGTGCCGATCACGATCGGCCTGGTGTTCCTCGTCGCCGGATTCGAGACCGCGTGGCTGCGTTCCGGTGACGACCGGTGGCTGAAGCTGACCAAGTTCTACGGGAAGCTTTTCCTCATCAACTTCGCCATGGGCGTGGTGACCGGCATCGTGCAGGAGTTCCAGTTCGGCATGAACTGGTCCGCCTACTCCCGGTTCGTGGGCGACATCTTCGGCGCACCGCTGGCCATCGAGGCGCTGCTCGCCTTCTTCCTGGAGTCCACCTTCCTGGGGTTGTGGATCTTCGGCTGGGACCGGCTGCCCCGGAAGGTGCACGCCGCGTGCATATGGATCACCGCGGTCGGCACCCTGCTGTCCGCCTACTTCATCCTGGCCGCCAACTCCTGGATGCAGCACCCGGTCGGCTACCACTACAACGCGGCCACCCACCGCGAGGAACTGACCAGCTTCGTGTCGGTGATGACGAACCCGACCCAGCTCGTCACCTTCCCGCACACCATCGCGGCCGCCTTCATGGTGGCCGGCGCGCTGGTCGCCGCGGTCGCGCTGTGGCACCTGATCCGCCGCCCGGCCGGCCCGGACGCCGTCTCGCAGTCCAGCGGCGCGGCGTTCCGCTCGGCGGCCAAGGTCGGCGCGATCACCACGCTCGTGGCGGCGGTACTCACCGCGATCAGCGGTGACATCCAGGGCAAGATCATGACGAAGTACCAGCCGATGAAGATGGCCGCCGCCGAGGCGCTCTACCACACTTCCAAGCCGGCCTCGTTCTCGCTGTTCACCATCGGCAGCCTGAACGGCTCCAAGGAAGTCTTCGCGATCAAGCTACCCGGGCTGCTGTCCTTCCTGGCCACCGGCAGCTTCAGCGGCCAGGTGCAGGGCATCGACAACATCCAGGCACAGTACAGCCAGATCTACGGGCCCGGCTCGTACACCCCGATCATCCCGGTCACGTACTGGAGCTTCCGGCTCATGATCGGCGTCGGCATGCTGGCCGCGCTGATCGCGCTGATCGCGCTGTGGCTGCTGCGGCGCAGCCGCCTGCAGGGCAACCCGGCCGGCCTCAACCTGACCGGCGGCAAGCGCCGGGCGCTGCTGTGGTCGGCGATCGCGCTGCCACTGCTGCCGCTCATCGCCAACTCGTTCGGCTGGATCTTCACCGAGATGGGCCGCCAGCCGTGGCTGGTCTTCGGCCAGATGAAGACGGCCGCCGGGGTGTCGGCCAACTCGGCGGGCGAGGTGCTGGCCTCGGTGATCATCCTGACCCTGCTGTACGGCGGCCTGGCCGTGATCGAAGTGGGCCTGCTGCTCAAGTACGCCAAGGCGGGCCTGGCCGAGGAACGGCCCCCGGGCAGCCCCAGCGACGAAGACAAGCCACTCGAACTCGTCTACTAGGAGCCTGTCGTGCTGCACCTGTCCGACATATGGTTCATCGCCATCGCCGTACTGTGGGCCGGTTACTTCGTGCTGGAGGGGTTCGACTTCGGCGTCGGCATCCTGCTGCCCGTACTCGGCCGCACCAGCACCGAGCGCCGCGCCCTGATCAACACGATCGGCCCGGTCTGGGACGGCAACGAAGTGTGGCTGCTGACCGCGGGCGGCGCCACCTTCGCCGCCTTCCCCGGCTGGTACGCGGCCATGTTCAGCGCCTTCTACCTGCCGCTGCTGCTGGTGCTGGTCTGCCTGATCGTCCGCGGGGTCGCGTTCGAGTACCGCGGCAAGCGGGACAGCGACCGCTGGCGGCTCGGCTGGGACACCGCGATCTTCGGCGGGTCGCTGATACCGGCGCTGCTGTGGGGCGTCGCGTTCGGCAACGTGCTGCACGGTATCCCGCTGAACGCCGCGCACAACTACACCGGCAACTTCTTCAGCCTGCTGAACCCCTACTCGCTGCTCGGCGGGGTGACCACCCTGGCGCTGTTCACCCTGAACGGCGCGCTGTTCCTCGGCCTCAAGACCACCGACGACCTGCGCCGCCGGGCGAACGCCCTGGCCTGGAAGATCGGCCTCGGCGCCATCGTGGCCGGCGCCGGCTTCCTGGCCTGGACCGAGGCCAGCTACCGCAGCCCCGGTCACGTGGCCACCGGGGTCGTCTCGGTGCTGTTCGCGGCGGTGGCCGCGGTCACCCTGATCGGCGGCGTGCTGGGCAGCCGTCTCGGGCGTGAGGGATACGCCTTCGCCGCGGTGGCCGTGGCCATCGTGACCGCGACGGGCGCCCTGTTCACGGCGCTGTTCCCGGATGTGCTGCGGTCCTCGGTCAGCCCCGCCTTCACGCTGACCGTCGGCAACGCCTCGTCGACGGCGAAGACGCTGGCGCTGATGACCGTGATCGCGTGCATCTTCCTGCCCTTCGTGCTGCTGTACCAGGGCTGGACGTACTGGGTGTTCCGTAAGCGGATCAGCGTCCCCGGCAGTTCGGCCGCGGCGCCGCAGGAGGTCCCGCCCGCCGCGTCCGGCCCGGCCGGCGGCGCCGCGCGACTGCTCGCCCCCGGCGACGTCGCGCCGCACACGGAGCCAGGAAAGCCAGCGCCCACCACGGCGGCGCGGTGAAGCCGCTCGATCCCCGGTTGCTGAAGTACGCCAGGCAGACGGCGGTCTACATCGCCGTGCTGGTCGCGCTGGGCGCGGCCGCCGCGGGGCTGGTCATCGCCCAGGCCCAGCTGCTGTCGGGCGCCATCGCCGGTGCGGTGCAGCACGGCGCCACGCTGACCTCGCTGCGCGGCGTCGTGATCGCGCTGGCCGCGGTGCTGGCGGGCCGGGCCCTGATCGCGTGGGCTACGGAGGCCGCGTCCTACCGGGCCAGCGCGGCGGTCAAGTCACAGTTGCGGCGGCGTGTACTGGCCCGCGCCACCGCGCTCGGCCCGCGCTGGCTGGCCGGCCGGCGCAGCGCCGAGCTGACCGCGCTGGCCACCGAGGGCATCGACGCCCTCGACGGGTACTTCTCCCGGTACCTGCCGCAGCTCATCCTGGCCGTGATCGTGCCCGTCGCCGTGCTGATCCGGGTCGGCGCGGCCGATTTGCTGTCCGGCGTGACGATCCTGGTCACGCTGCCCCTGATCCCGCTGTTCGGCGCGCTCGTCGGGATGGCTACCGGCACCTACGCCCGGCGGCGCTGGGAGGCGCTGGCCCGGCTCTCCCATCACTTCCTGGACGTGGTGACCGGGCTGCCCACGCTCAAGGTGTTCGGCCGGTCCCGTGAGCAGCGCGCGTCCATCGGGAAGGTCACCAGCGAATACCGCAGCGCCACCATGCAGACCCTGCGCATCGCGTTCCTGTCCTCCCTGGTGCTGGAGCTCGCCGCGACCCTGTCGGTCGCGCTCATCGCGGTCAGCATCGGCCTCCGGCTGGTCAACGGCCACCTGGACCTGCGCACCGGGCTGCTCGTGCTGATCCTCGCGCCCGAGGCGTACCTGCCGCTGCGCGCGGTGGGGGCGCAGTTCCACGCCAGCGCGGACGGCCTGGCCGCCGCCGACGAGGCGTTCGCCGTGATCGAGGAGCCCGCGCCGCCGGCCGGGGACGATCCCGCGCCCGAGCCGGGCGCCATCCGGGCCCTGCGGGCCGAGGACATCGTGGTGAACCAGCCGGGCCGGCCCCGCCCCGCCCCGGACGGCGTGTCCCTGACGGTCAGCCGCGGGGAGATCACCGCGGTCGCCGGCCCCAGCGGGTACGGGAAATCCACCCTGCTGAACGTCCTGCTGGGGTTCGTCCGGCCGTCGGCGGGTGCGGTCATCGTCACCGGCCCGGACGGTGCGACGGACCTGTCCGCGATCGACCCGGACGGCTGGCGCTCACGCCTCGCGTGGGTTCCGCAGGAACCGGTGCTGTTCCACGGGACAGTCGAGTCGAACATCCGGCTCGGCTGGCCCGGCGCGCCCGCCGGGGCCGTCGAGGCCGCCGCGCACGCCGCCGCCCTGGACGAGGTGCCGCTCAGCCGGGCGGTGGGCGAGCGCGGCAGCGGCCTGTCCGCGGGCCAGCGCCGCCGGGTAGCCCTCGCCCGCGCCCTGCTCCCCCCGCGCGGCCAGCGGCCCGTCTTGCTGCTCGACGAGCCGACCGCGGGGCTGGACGCCGCCGCCGAGGCGCGCGTGCTGGCCACCCTGCAGGCCGAGGCCGCGGCCGGCCGAGCCATCCTGATCGCCGCGCACCACCCCGCCGTACTCGCCATCGCGGACCGGATCACGCCCCTGGGAGGGACACTGCCCCCGCCGGCCGGACCCGCCGCAGCGATGGCGCCCCCGGCCCGAGCGCTCGTCTCCGCACCGGCCGCACCAGTGGCACCAGTGGCACCGGCGGCACCGGCGGGAGACGGGAGCGATGCGGACGACCGGGAACGGACGGGACGCCGGCTCACGCTGGCGGCCCTGCTGGGCACGCTGGCCGCGGTCTGCTCGATCGGGCTGCTGGCCACGTCGGCGTGGCTGATCTCCCGCGCCGCGCAGCGGCCGCCCGTGCTGTACCTCATGGTGGCGGTCACCGCGGTGCAGGCCTTCGGCATCGGGCGCAGCGTCTTCCGCTACACCGAACGGCTGGCCAGCCACGACGCCGCGCTGCGCATCCTGGCCCGGATGCGGATGACGGCCTACGGCCGGCTCGAGCGCCTCGCCCCGGCCGGGCTCGCCGCGTTCCGCTCCGGTGATCTGCTCAGCCGGCTGGTCACCGACATCGACTCCCTGGCCGACCGGTGGCTCCGGGTCCGGCTGCCCTACGCCGTAGCCGCCGCGGCCGGCGCCGGGGCCGTCGCCGTCTCCGCCGCGTTCCTGCCCAGCGCCGGACTGGTCCTCGCGGTCAGCCTGCTCGGCGCGGCCCTGCTGGCCCCGGCGCTCGCCCTCGGCATGGCCCGGCGGGCCGAGCGGCAGATCGCACCGCACCGCGGCGAACTCGCCGCGGCCAGCCTGGACCTGCTGCGCGGGGCCGCCGAGCTGTCGGCCTTCGGTGCGGCCGGGCGTGCCCTGCGCGAGGTGGGTGAGGCCGATCGCAGGGTGGCTCGCGGCGAGGCCCGTTCGGCATACGCCAAGGGCTGCGGCGCAGCCGTCGGCCTGACGGCAGCCGGAACCGCCGTCTGGGCTGCGCTGGTGCTGGGCGTGCCGGCCGTCCGTTCCGGCGCGCTGAGCGCGGTGACCCTGGCCGTGGTGGTGCTGATCCCCCTCGCGGCGCACGAGGTCTTCTCCGGCCTGGCACCCGCGGCCCAGGAGATGCCGCGGCTGCGGTCGGCCGCGGCACGGGTCGCCGGCGTGCTGGCCCAGCCCGATCCGGTGGCCGAGCCCGCGTCGCCCGCCCCGGTTCCGCAACCGCCCTACGATCTGCGGATCCGGGGACTGGCCGCGCGGTGGGAGGCGGACGGCCCGGACGTACTGAGCGGCCTGGACCTGGACGTCCCGGCCGGGCAGCGGGCCGCCGTGACCGGGCCGAGCGGCTGCGGCAAAACCACGCTGGCCATGGTGCTGCTGCGGTTCCTCGACCCCGCGGCGGGGACGGTCACGCTCGGCGGCACCGACATCATGACGCTGGAGTCCGCCACCGTGCGGCGCGTGATCGGCCTGTGCGCGCAGGACGCGCACATCTTCGACTCCACCCTCGAGGCGAATCTGCGGCTGGCCCGCCCGGACGCGAGCCCAGACGAGCTGCGTGACGCGCTGGCCCGGGCGCGCCTGCTGGACTGGGTGGACACCCTGCCCGCCGGGCTCGCCACCCCGGTGGGCGAGCACGGCGCCCAGCTGTCCGGCGGTCAGCGGCAACGGCTTGCGCTGGCCCGGGTCCTGCTCGCAGACTTCCCGGTCGTCATCCTCGACGAGCCCGCCGAGCATCTCGACGACGACACGGCCCGCGAGCTGACCCACGACCTGCTGACCGCGACCGAGGGGCGGACGCGCCTGCTCATCACGCACCGCCCGGTCGACGCGGCGGAGGTCGACCAGACCATCCGGCTCGGCGGTACCCGGCAAACGGGGACCGCAGCACGGGCCTTGGTCCCTACCGGCCCGCTGGCGCCCGTCATCTGATGACGGCAAGACGCAGCGACAGGAAAAGGTGAATGCGATGAGCACGCTGCTGCACCGGGACCCAAGGAACGCGGTCCCCGAACTGCTGGACTGGCTGGAATCCCCGTTCAACACGCTCCGGCCCTACCTCGCCCAGGCGATCAGGGTCGAGGACTACGTGGCCGACGGCCGCTACGTGGTGCGCGCTGAAGTGCCGGGCTTCGACCCGGACAAGGACGTCGAGGTCACCGTCGGGCCCGGCTTCCTCACGATCAAGACCGAGCGGGCCGACGAGTCCGAGGGCAAGCACCATTCCGAATTCCGGTACGGCCACTTCACCCGTACCGTCCCGCTGCCCGCTGAAGCCGACGACAACGACGTGACGGCCAGCTGCCACAACGGCATCCTCACGGTCAGCATCGGCCTGAAGACCGCCGAGCGGGAACCGCACCGCAAGGTCCCGGTCGTCAAGGGCGCACCCGCTCCCGCTCTCGCCGCGGGCTGAGATTCGCGGGGCCCGGGCCGGGCGCGCCGAGCTGGTCGGCGAGCATGAGGAGGGCGGCAGCGAGCTCGGCCTGCCGCGCCTCGAGCTGCTGGGTCTGCCCCCGCACCTCGTCGGTGGCGGCCTTGGCCTCGGCGGCCACCCGGGCCACCCGTCCGAGCCGCGCCTCCATCTCGGAGAGCGTGGCGTCCAGCCGCTGCAGGCGTATCTGAACCATCAACAGGTTCTCCTCGAGCACCGCCGTCTGCGGTTCGCCGAGCCACGGATCGATCTGCCGAGCCATTGATCCCACCACCCAGATGTCGCGGAGCCGACGTTCCCGCTCCGCGACGGATGACCGGTGCGGGCCGGCGGGAAACAGGCCACCGGGACGGAACGCCCTCACTGGTAGCGCAGCACGGCCCGTTCGCGGACGTCACAGGAAGAACGGCCGCAATCTTCCGGCCCAAAGTCCCCATTCCAGGTCAGAGCAACCTTCCGGCCAAAGTCCCCGTTCCAGGTCAGAGCAACCTTCCGGCCAAAGTCCCCGTTCCGGGTCAGCGCAACCGATTTCATTCGGGGGACGAAGGTCCCTCATAGCTAGTGACTGAGCTCCCTAGATCGCCCATAGCACCTGGGCGGAAGCTCCCTCCATAACTGTTTCCCCGCGGGCCCATCCCGCCTTCTAGCCGGAGCATCTGATGAGAGAAGTGGCGTTCGCGCTCCACCCGCCCGGCGCTATCGATTTGAACTCGCCGGGCAGCTACGTGAACTGGTCGATTTTCCAGGTGTCGGTGGCGAACCTTGTCCTGATCGCCGTCATGGTCGTCATCTTCGGCGCGGCGCTGCTGCTGCCCTTCCCGCACGGCGGGAAGGACACGCCGGGCGAGGCCGCGGCCGAGCCGGCCGATGGTCAGGGGACCGAGGGCACAGCCCACCCCACCGACGTCGCGGACGGCTCCACGGCGGCCAGCCCGTCCCGCGAGCCGGGACCCGACGACAAGATGTGGACGGCCCGGGTGCGCAACTGGGGGCTGCGGACGCTGCCGCCCGGCAAGCTCCTGCCCGACCGCCAGCCCGCCTACGTGAGGTCCTGGATCTACGTGTTCGGCGTGGCCTCGCTGGCCGCGCTGGGGATTGTCATCGTCAGCGGGTTCGCGATCTCCCTGGGCGGCCCGGACTGGTGGCACACCAACCCGGTCGGTCACTTCTTCAACAGCCTGCACCTGTGGAGCGTCGAGCTGTTCATGGCCTTCCTGGTCATCCACCTGTGGGGCAAGTTCTGGATGGCCGCCTGGCGCGGGCGCCGCGCACTCACCTGGATCACCGGCGTGGTGGCGTTCGTGGCCTCGGTCGTCGAGGCGTTCACCGGCTACCTGTCGCAGCAGAACTTCGACTCCCAGTGGATCGCCACCAACGGCAAGGACGCCTTCAACGCGGTCGGCGTCGGGGCGTTCTTCAACCTGATGAACTTCGGCCAGATGCTGATGTGGCACATCGTCCTCATCCCCATCGTCCTGGTCGCCATCATCGGCGCGCACGTGCTGCTGGTCCGGGTGCGCGGCGTGAGCCACCCGCTTCCCGTCAGCCGGCCGCACGGGCTGGCCGCCCGCCGCGCCGCACGGATCGCGGACTCGGCCGCCTGGCGCGGGCCGAACCGGCGGTACGACATCCTGAAGGAGGGCACGATCGCCTCCGTGGTCGTGCTGGCCCTGACCTTCGGCCTGGCCGCCGCGCTGTCCTCCCCCAACGTGCCCCCGGTCACGGTGCGGAGCTGGGTGCAGGTCGCCCCGGACGACTTCCTCGCCACCTCCGCAACCGAGCTGAACGGCACCAGCCTCACCGCGACGTACGGGCCGCCCTACAACAACAACGGCACGCCGCAGCAGATTCTGTTCGCCCCGGCCAAGGTGGCCGGGGTCCGGCAGAACATCAACGCGGCGCAGACGTTCGTGCTCGGCCCGCTGTCCAAGACCGCGCCGACCGACCCGGCCCTGGCGTCCGCCCTGGCCACCTACAACGCGGCCACTCCGGACCAGCAGAACAAGTGGGCGACGGCCTACGGGAACGCCGTGACCAAGGTCAAGTTCGTCAACGGCGCCCCCGTGGTCCCGAAGGCCAACGACGGCCCGGTGCCGATGCTGCTGGCCACCGAGCTCACGCTGGCGCGCAGCGGCGCGATCGACGCGGACCTGTCCGCGCAGCAGCCGTTCTACGGGACCGACTTCACCAAGCCGCTGCTGTTCCTGGAGGACGGGGCCTACTACGCCAACCAGGCCACGGCCCAGCACCTGACCGGTGACCTGTGGGGCGTGATGAACGAGACCGGCAGCTACCCCGGCCAGCCGTGGCTGTGGCTGTACCAGCTCTGGTACCACGTGCCCGGCTTCGACAACTCGGCCAACGTGGACCTCATCGCGATCTACCTGACCGGCGTGGCCACGATCCTGCTCCTGCTGGTGCCGTTCATCCCGGGCCTGCGTGACATCCCGCGCCTGATCCCGGTGCACCGCCTGGTGTGGCGGTCGTGGAACGCATCGTCGGGCGGTTCCGCGACACCCGACAAGCCGGCGCCGCCGGAAGGGCCGGTCTCACCCGAGCGGCACCCCGCCGGGTCCTCGGGCGACCGGTAGCCGCAACGAAATGCCCGCGTGACGGGCAGTCAGCCGGCCCGGGTGGACAGGACAAATGGGTCCTGCCCACCCGGGCCGGCGGCATTTATGCACACCTCCGCTGCCATCAAGGCCCGGTTATGGAGGCGCGGGGGGCGCGAAGGGCGCGGGGACGGGGGACAGCGAGCTGAGCGCGTGCGGGAGGCGCAGCCGCACAGCGGCGCCGCCGCCCGGGCGGTTCACGGCCGTGGCCGATCCGCCGTGTGCGGCCGCGATGGCCTGCACGATGGCGAGGCCGAGGCCCGCGCCACCGTCGCTGCGGGCCCGGCCGCCATCGGGACGGCGGAAGCGCTCGAACGCGTGCGGCAGGAAGTCGGCGGGGAAACCGGTCCCGGCGTCGGCGACCTCGATCTCCAGGGCGGAGCCCGCGGCCCGGGCCGTGACCACGACGGCGGAGCCGGCCGGCGCGAACCGTGCGGCGTTGCCGAGCAGATTGTCGACCGCCTGGCGGATCCGGTCCGGGTCAACCTCGGCGCGCAGGCCGGCCGGGACGTCGATACGGCAGCTGAGGCCGGCGGCCGTGAAGCGGGAACCGGCTCGCTCCGCACTGCGGGTGAGCAGGGAACCGATATCCGACGGTTCGGGCCGGACCGTGAGCCGGTCCTCGTCGCTGCGCGCGAGCAACAGCAGATCGTCGGTGATACGCGCCAGCCGGGCGGCCTCTTCGGCCGCGCTCTGCACGGCGGCGGCCAGTTCCTCGCGGGTCCGCCCCGGACGTCCGGCCAGCTCCAGTTCACCGCGCAGCACCGCGAACGGGGTGCGCAGCTCGTGGCTGGCGTCGGCGACGAACCCGCGCTGCCGGGCCAGTGCCCGCTGCAGCCGGCCGAGCAGGTCGTTCATCGTCCCGGCCAGGGCGGCGACCTCGTCCCGGGTGCGCGGGATCTCAACGCCTGCCCCCTCGTCGTCCTGCTCCGAGAGCGCGGCCACCTGGCGGCGGAGGCGCTCGACCGGCGACAGGGCGGAGCGGGCCAGCCAGTAGGCACCGAGCCCGGCCACGGCGACGGCGACGGCGCCCCCGATGGTCAGTTCGCGGGCCGCCTGGCCCTGCGTGGCTTCGAACGCTTCCAGGGAGACGCCGGCCACGGCGGCCCACCCGGGATGCCCGGCCAGCGGCGCGGCGGTGATCCGCTCGTTCCCCTCGTCCAGCAGCTTGGTCACGGTGATCCGGCCGTGCCGCGCCTGGTTCAGTTCGGCGGCGGTCAGCAGGGACGTGGCGCCCGCGTCCCGGCTCGCGCCGCGGACGTGATTCGCGGCGTCGACGACCTGGACCACGTACTCGCCCGGGGCCGGGCTTACCGCCGCCGGGGACGTGCCCGGATGGCCGGCAGGGAGATACCCGGCCGCCTGGGTGAGCTGCACCGCGAGCTGGGAGTCGATCGTGCCCAGCTGGGCCGAGGACAGGGCGCTGATGAACACCCAGCTCCCGAGGGCGAACGCGATCGCCGTGGCCACCGCGAAGGCCAGCGCGAGACGCAGCCGGATGGGCACCTCAGTCTCCTGGCTCAGCCTGGCGGAGCCGGTAACCCATGCCGCGGACCGTCTCGATGTCATGCCGGCCGAACGGTGTGTCGATCTTGCGCCGCAGGTAGTTCACGTACTGGTCGACGACGTTCGACCCGCCGTCGTAGGCGAAGTCCCAGACGTCCGCGATGACCTGCGAGCGGGTGAGCACGTGGCCCGGGTGCCGCAGGAATAGCTCAAGCAGCGCGAACTCCTTCGGGGACAGGTGCAGTTCGGTGCCGCCGCGCCACACCCGTTTGGCCGCCGGGTCCAGCTTCAGGTCTCCCTCGGCCAGGACCACGGGCTGTGACCGGTCGCCGCGGCGGGACAGCGCGCGCAGCCGCGCGGCGAGTTCCAGCAGGCTGAACGGCTTGACCAGGTAGTCGTCGGCGCCCACATCCAGCCCGCGGACCCGGTCCCCCACGCTGTCGCGGGCCGTGAGCATCAGCACCGGCATCCATTTCCCGGCTTTCCTGAGCCGCTGGCACAGCTCGAACCCGTCGTAGCCGGGCAGCATCACGTCGAGGACGATCGCTCCGTACGGGTTCTCGGTCGCCAGCCACAGGCCTTCCGGGCCGTCCTGGGCGATGTCGACCGCGTGGCCCTCTTCCTCCAGCCCGCGCTTCAGCAGGCCGGCCATCCGGATTTCGTCCTCGACCACAAGTACCCGCATGTCCGCAGGTTATGAAAGTCCTGATGAGAAAACGATGAGAGGTTCGGGCCGGGCGGCCGCCGGGCCCGAAGATGAGAGTGCCTCACATGGTTCTCTCACGGCCACCTCACCGGTGCGCACGCATCCTGGGCCTGTCCACCTATCTGGCCAGGAGCACACCAATGAATCAAGAGCCGCAGGATCCGCAGGCACCACTCGACCGGCGGGACGGCGTGCGGCGGGTCCGCCACGTATCCAACTGGACCGCCGCCGCACTGATCGCCGCGACGGCCGTGACCACCGGGTACCTGGCCCGCAGCAGCCTGACCACCGGCACGGCAGCTACGGCCGGGCAGGCCAGCACGGCGAGCACGGCGAGCACGCAGGCCTCAGGGACCCATAAGTCCTGCATCACCGTGCCGGTCGCCACGTCCGGCGGTTCGGGTGTCACCAGGCAGGCGCCGGTCACGACGTGCCGCTCGGGCGCGGCCGGTTCCGGCCCGGCGATCGTCTACGTGACGCGCCCCGCAAACTCCGGGGACAACTGATGCGGGCCCCGGCACCGCCCGGATCGATCGCCGGCCTCCCCTTCCTGGGCACAGGCCTGTCACAGGTCACGGTCAGCGGTGAATGGGCCCCCGTCGGCATCGGGACGGACGTAGCGGCGGTCGCCGAGCGTGCTGCCCTCGGCACCAACGTGCGGGTCGCCGTCTGGCCCGCACACCACCTGGCCGCGGCGCTGGGCGCGGTCGACGCGGAACTGGACCGGCTCGACCGCACGGCCAGCCGGTTCCGCGGCGACTCGGAGATCTCCCGCATCCACCAGGCCGGCGGCGGGAGCCACCAGGTCAGCCCCGGCCTCGCCGAAACGGTCGGGGTCGCGCTGGCGGCCGCGCACTGGACCGGCGGCCTGGTCGATCCCACGGTCGGTGCGGCCGTCATCCGCCTGGGCTACGACCGCGACTTCGCGGCCGTCCGCGCCGGATCGGGCGCCCCCGAGCCGCCGTCATCCGTGCCGCCGTCATCCGTGCCGGCCGAAGGCGGCCGCGGTCCCCGGCCGGCGCCGGTCCCGGGGTGGGAGTCGGTCCGCCTGGAGGGCACCCGGCTGACGGTGCCGCCCGGGGTCTGTCTCGATCTCGGGGCGACCGCGAAGGGACTCGGCTCAGATCGCGCCGCCGCCGCCGCGCGGCGCGCGGCCGGCGGGGGTCGCAGGGCCGGCGTCCTGGTCAGCCTGGGCGGCGACATTGCCGTCGCGGGCGGGCCGCCGGACGGCGGCTGGCCGATTATGGTGGCCGATTCCTCCGGCGCATCGGCCAGCACGCCGGCCGGGACGAGGGCCGGGACGAGGGCAGATGGAGCGTGCCAGCTCGTCCGGCTGGTGGCGGGAGCGGTGGCCACGTCCTCAGTGACCACCCGGCAGTGGCGGCAGCACGGGCGGCCCGTGCACCACATCGTGGACCCGCGCACCGGCCGGCCAGCGCGCGGACCGTGGCGGACGGTGAGCGTCGCCGCGTCCAGTTGCGCCCTGGCGAACGCCGCGGCCACCGCCGCCATCGTGGCTGGCGGCCGCGCCGAAGCCTGGCTGTCGGCCCGGGGGCTGCCCGCCCGGCTGGTCACCCACGACGGCGTGGTCCACAGGCTGAACGGCTGGCCCGCGGCCGAAGGCGGCGTGCTGCCCGCTCCCCCGCGCCTGTCCGCCCTGAAGGAGGATCGCCGTGCATAACGCCGCCGGCGCGGGCGGCTCACCAGGACTCTGGCTCGTCTCCCGGGGCAGTGGGCTCGTGCTGCTGGTCCTCTTCACGGTCGTGATGGTCATGGGCGTCGCGACACGAACGGGCGCGTCACCACGGCGCTGGCCGCGTTTCGCGGTCGCCGAACTGCACCGGACACTGGCCCTGTTCGCGGTCGCCCTGCTGGGACTGCACGTGGTGACCGCGATTCTCGACCCGTACGTGCGGATCGGCTGGGCCGCCACGGCCGCACCGTTCCTGTCGCCCTACCGGACGCTGGCCATCGGCCTCGGCACGCTCGCCGTCGACTGTTTCGGTGCCGTCCTGCTGACGAGCGTTCTGCGCGGCCGGCTCGGCTTCCGGTCGTGGCGGGCCGTTCACTGGCTCGCCTACCTGGCGTGGCCGGCGGCGTTCCTGCACTCGCTCACCGCCGGTAACGATCTCCGCATCGCGTGGGTCGCGGCGATCGAATGGGGGTCGGCGGCCGCGGTGGCGACGGCCGTCCTCGCCCGGCTGCGGGGCGCGGGGCGGCTCCGCCGGGACCATGGCCGGCCACCACGCGCCGCGGCCGGTACCGATCGCAGGTACGCCGATGTCACCCGCTGAGCGGGGCACGGCCGCACCGGCCAGGCGGGGCGTCGCTGAAACCGCTGATGGAGGCGCAGCCGGCGCCGCCCGGCTGCTGGCCACCGGTTCGCGCGGCCAGGCCACCAGCCTGGCCGAGCATCTGGCGCGGCACGGCCCCCTGCCGGCCTGCGCCGGCGCGGACCCGTGGGAACTCATCGGTGAGGTGGAGCGAGCCGGGCTGACCGGACGGGGCGGCGCGGCGTTCCCCACGGCGGCGAAGCTGCGTGCCGTGCGGAACGCCGCAGCCGGGCGCGCGCCGCTCGTCATCGCGAACGGCACCGAGGGCGAGCCGGCCAGCGGTAAGGACCGGGCGCTGCTCGCGTCGGCTCCGCATCTCGTGCTGGACGGGGCCGTGTACGCGGCCGGGCTCATCGGCGCCCACGAGGCCGTGGTCATCGCGCATAGGGACGTGGCCGGCGCCGTCACCGCAGCCGCCGCCGAGCGCCGGAACGCGGCCCGGGGCCGGAGGCCAGGCGCCGACCATGTCCGGGTCCGGGTGATGGAGGCGGCCCCGGGGTTCGTCGCCGGGGAGGCCAGCGCCGTCGTGAACTGGGTGGAACGCGGTGACGCACGCCCCACGGGCCGGTCACCCCGCTCCGGCGGGACCGGCCCGGCGTCCCGGCCGGGCGCGCCGGGACGCCGGGCCGGGCGGGCCCGGCGTCCCGTACTCGTCCAGAACGTCGAGACGCTGGCCCACCTCGCGCTTATCGCCCGGCACGGCGCGGGGTGGTTCCGTTCGGCCGGGACACCGGCGGAGCCCGGTTCCATGCTGATCACCGTGACCGGAGCGGTCCGGCGCCCGGGAGTGTACGAGATCGGGATCGGCGCCCCGGTCAGCGAGCTGATCGACCGGGCGGGCGGTGCCTGCGCGCCGCTGACCGCCTTCCTCGTCGGCGGCTACTTCGGTACGTGGGTGGACGCGGCCCAGGCGGCGGCCCGGCCGTTCTCGGCGGCAGGCCTCGCCGGGCTCGGGGCCAGTCCCGGCGCCGGGCTGATCGCCGCGCTGCCGGGGAACCTCTGCGGTCTGGCCGAGACCGCCCGGCTCGCCCGCTACCTGGCCGCCGAGTCGGCCGGCCAATGCGGTCCCTGCGTCTTCGGCCTGGATGCCATCGCGGGCCAGCTCGGCCGGGCCGCCACCGGGCCATCGGCTGAGCTGGGCACGGTCCGGCGCTGGCTCGGCCAGGTGACCGGGCGGGGCGCCTGCCGGCATCCCGACGGTGCGGCCCGCATGATCGGCAGCGCCCTGGACGTGTTCGCGGCCGAGACGGCCGGGCACGCGCGTGGCTGGTGCCAGGCCACCAGCACGGCACGCCTGCTGCCGGTGCCGGGCCGGGTGCGCTCATGACACTCCCCGGGCCAGCCTCAGGCCGCGCCCGGCTTACGGTGGACCCGATCGCCTGTGACGGCCGGGGCATCTGCGCGGAACTGCTACCCGGACTGATCACGCTCGATGACTGGGGCTTCCCCATCATCCACGGTGACGTGCCGCCGGCCCTGCGGGACGAGGCCGCCGAGGCCGCCCGGCTGTGCCCGAAGCTGGCGCTGCGGCTGACGGCTGGCCGTTCAGTGCCCGGGGAGTCAGTGCCCGGGGAGGCCCCCGCGCGCCCGGCGGCCGGCCGCCGGCGCAGGCGATGGTCCCGGTCATGAGGGCCGTTGGCACCTAGGCGGGAGCCGGGGCCCCCGATGCGATGGGGGGCAAACCACCGAGCGATGCTCAGGGAGGCGCCATCATGCGAGCGCTGATCGTATACGAGTCGCTGTACGGAAACACCCATATCGTCGCCAACAGCATTGCGGCAGGCCTGCGGGACAAGGCGTGTGACGTGACCGTCGTGCCGGTGAGCCGGGCCACGCCGGAGATGGCCCACCGCACCGACCTCCTGGTGGCGGGCGGGCCGACCCACCTGCACGGCATGACAAGCGGCTCGTCGCGCCGGATGGCCGCCGAGGCGGCCGGAAAGCCGGGCAGCGGGCTCAGCCTGGAGCCGGGTGCCACCGGCCCGGGCCTGCGCGAGTGGCTGCGCGACCTCGGACCGGCGCAGGCCATTCCCGCCGCCGCGTTCGACACCCGGCTGGATGGGTCCCCCATGCTCACCGGGCACGCGAGCAGCGGCATCGCCCACCGGCTCCGCCGGCACGGTTACCACCTGGTCGTCCCCGCGGAGAGCTTCCTGGTCAGCAAGCAGAACGCGCTGCTCGAGAGCGAAGCCCAGCGCGCCCGGTCGTGGGGCGAGGCGCTCGCCTTCGCCGCGGGCCCGATCGGCCACGTGCCGGCCCAGTGAATGAATCCCCGCGCTTAAAGGGCGCCCCGGCCGCCCGTAAGGGCCGGCGAGGGCGCCCAGCGATGGGTCCTCAGTGGGTGGACGGGATGATGGCGATGGGGCCGTGCGCGTGGTTCAGCACCGGGTGCTGGATCGAGCCGACGCCGGCGATGCCCGCGGCGATACCCGCGCTGTCATCGTGCCGGCCGATCACCACGAGATCGGCGCGCGCGGAGTAGCTGGCCAGCACGCGGCCGGCGTGACCGCGGACGACCTCGTGGCTGACGCTGACCTCCGGGTACTTGTCCCGCCAGCCGGCCAGAATCTGGGCGAGTTCGGCCGCGGCGGCCGCCTCGTCGGGCGGATCAGCGGCGGCGCCGGCGTCATCCAGGCTCGGCGCGGCGTGCAGCCACCCGGCCAGCTTCAGGTCCTCGTTGTCCCACGCCGAGGAGGCTGGGTAGCGGCCCAGGGCGTGCACGGCCAGCAGCCGGGCGCCGCGCAGGGAGGCCTCCTCGAAGGCGAACCCGAGGCTCTCGGCGGCGTCGGCCGGGTCGCCGACTCCGACCACGACCTCACGGTGCACGGCCATGCTGTCCTCGTGGGCGACCACGACCGGGCAGAACGCGTGCATGGCGACGTAGCGGCTCACCGAGCCGAGCACCATCGCGGTGAAGCCGCCCGCGCCGCGGGCCCCGACGACCAGCATCGACGCCCCGGTGCCGCAGGCGGTGAGCGTCTGCGCGGGTGCCCCGGTCACCAGGTCGGCGTCGATGAGCAGCCCCGGCGCGATTTCCCTGGCGCGGGTCAGGGCCGCCGCCAGGGTCCGGGCGGAGATCTTGTGCAGGATGTCGGCGACGGTGGCCGGCGTCGCGTTGGACGGGCGCATGCGGGACGGCATCACCGACACCGCCACGATGCGCAGCGGGGCCTTGCGCCGTACGGCCTCGCGGGCCGCCCATTCCACGGCGCACGATGACTGTTCTGAGCCGTCCGCGCCGACCACGATCGGCATGCTTGCCATGACCTTGTCCTCCTTAACCGAGGGGCCTGGACCGGGTCAGAGCTGGCCACCGACGAAGGCGGCCAGGTCAGCGAGGCGGCAGGTGTAACCCCATTCGTTGTCGTACCAGCCGAAAATCTTGACGAGCGTGCCCGCGGCCTGAGTCAGCCCGGAGTCGAAAATGCACGACGACGGGTCGCCGATGACGTCACGCGAGACGATCGCGTCGGTGCTGTACTTGAGCAAGCCGGCCAGCGGGCCCGACTCCGCCGCGCTCCGGAAGGCGTCGTTGACCTGTTCCACGGTGGCCTCGGTGTTCAGGACCGCCGCGAGGTCGGTCAGCGAACCGTCTTCCACCGGGACGCGCACCGATATGCCGTCGAGCTTCCCGGCCAGCGCGGGAATGACCTCGCCGGTCGCGCGGGCGGCGCCCGTGGTCGTCGGCACGACGCTGGTCGCCGCCGAACGGGCACGGCGCAGGTCCTTGTGCGGGCCGTCCAGCAGCATCTGGTC
>Ga0066790_10000252_pt1 | contig 18772 bp, 18 predicted proteins | sample OrgsoiDNA2013050_FD_70963 | JGI IMG/M metagenome (GOLD analysis project Ga0066790, IMG submission 70963) | Permafrost soil microbial communities from the Arctic, to analyse light accelerated degradation of dissolved organic matter (DOM) -... | ecosystem: Environmental > Terrestrial > Soil >...
TGATATTATTGCAGGTCGACGTGATCTACTGGTGGAGTTGAAGGGACCCAACTGATGGGAGATTATGCTGACTACTTACGTGGCCCGCTGCGTAAGGCCGATGGTATTGCCAATAAAATTATACTTACACGAAATTATCCCGCAAAAGACGCTCTTTCGTTTTTACTTGTTGAAGGTTCGACAGACAAAAATGTGTATCAAAGATATATCAATGCCGCTCTCTGCTAGATTATTGTTGCTGATGGTCGGCAAAATGCTATACAGGCTTTGACGATACTGGATAATACAAATTTACGCGGTGTGCTTGCTATTGTTGATGCAGATTTTGACTGGCTCGTAGAAAAAGCCACTGCGTCGCCAAATTTGTTGTTCACCGATACACACGATCTTGAAACAATGATCTTGCAATCACTAGCGTTCGAGAAGTTGCTCGTCGAATTTGGATCGGAAGATAAGATTACCACACTTGTCGAGAAGCATAATAAGGATATTCGCTCTCTGCTGTTGGATTGCGCCATGCCCATTGGCTATTTGCGTTGGGTTTCGTTACGAGAGAATATGGCACTGAAATTTGAAGAGCTGAGCTTCGAAAAGTTTGTAGACAAGGAGAAGCTGAGTATCGATGTCCTGAAACTGATCAGGCATGTGCAGGGCAGGTCCTCTTTTAGTGCTCAGGGGCAGAAGCAAATTCCCGATAGTGTTCTTCATAATAAGATTAAATTGTTGAGCAGCACTTCTCATGATCCCTGGCACGTCTGTTGCGGTCACGATCTCGTATGCGTGCTGTCGCTTGGCTTGCGCAAAGTAATAGGAAGCACGAAAATTATTGAGCCAGATATGCTCGAAGCATGTTTGCGCCTTGCTTACGAGCATTCCCACTTTTGCAAAACACAGCTATATATATCTATCCAGCAGTGGGAAACAACAAATGCTCCCTTTATTGTTCTCAAGCAAGAAGCTTTAGACGAAGACTTCATTGACGGAAATCCCTCCACATAGGACCATTTTCACCATCCCCCTCACCATATTGCATTACCCACTATTTCCTTCTAAACTCTCTTCTTGATAGCCGAAAAAAATATTCGGCGTGGTCTATGTAGTAAGGAAGGTCAGGAGAGATATCCATGTCCGCTGTTACAAAACAAGAAAACGCAGAGACGCAGGTTGATACGCTGTGTCACATCTGCCATACACCTAAAGAAGATGTCCTGCTGTCGTGCGCAAACCTCTATTGCACACACAAGGTCCATGCCCATTGCGCAGTGCGTCCCGAGGGCACGCAATTGCATTTCTGCTCCATGGAGTGCGTGATGCAATACTTGGGGTGCCTACACTGATCTCCTCGCCCCCGGCTGGCAGATGCGATTTGGCTTGATAAAGAACCATTTTCGGAAATGTTTTGCCATAAAAATAAGTGTGAGTTCCCCTTTTCAGCGGTGGAAATCACTTCATATTAATAGAGGCTTTGAAATCATCTATCAGAGCCTCTATTAATGGTTGTGCTTATGTTTATTTCAACTCTCGCACGTTGATTTTCCAGTCACCTGTAGCATTGATATCCAGGAATACTTGTCCGGCCTGATGCTCCTCAGTGATATCTGAGGTGGTCTTTCCAGCTTTACAAGTGGCATTAACCGCTACATCAAGAGGGGTATTATCACTGGCATTAACATTGCCACAGCGGCGTGCTGGCGGCTGGTCGATTCAGCCGCGACCTCGCATCGGCCTGGATCTGGGCAGTGACGATGAACTGCTCCTGCTTGAGAACAAGACGACAATCCCCTGGATCGTCTATCACAGCTTTCATCAACTGGGCCGTATCAATCCCGGCGAACTGCTGGCCTTCCACTTCTGTAAACATGGCTCGCTGAGCGTTCGTCCTTTTGAGACGGACGACACCGTTGAATACCTCGTGCTCGCGCTTAACTACTCCGTCAATCAGGTCTACATCTATCGGCGTCAGATGGGCAAAGATGTGGAAATATACGATATGCGTGCCGCGTAGAGAACAATCGGCATAGCCCGATGTGGCTGTTTTGGGCAAAAATATAGCTCCCTTTGGTGAAGCGAGTTATACTAAACACATTGAAATCGTTCCCATCAAAATTTCTTAGAGAGGTTTACGTATGTTGTCTGTCATCATCACAACCCTTTTGCTAGGGGTGATGCTGCTGATCATTACCACCTTCCTCATCGGTGCCCGGCGCGAGTACTCCCGTCATAGACAAAGGCTCGCTACCCAATTGAGCTTTCCTGCTCACCCGCTCGATAGCCACGTTACCGCTATTTTGCACTTGCATGAAGGAAATATTGTGGGGATCGAGGAGCCAGCGCCTGCGTTTACCCTGCCTCCTGTCTGGTATTCACGGCGTCGCACACTTGTTTCTCTGGGCTTCCTGATCATGCTGCTGCTCACGCTTTTCGCGCAGACGACGGTGGGCGAAGGGCCAATTCAGAGCTTCTCTCACGCTCTCAATCTAACCTTTCAGGCCTATACGCAGCCTGCCGATGTGCGCCCTGTCGCTCAATCTGCGACTCTGCCCCTGACGGCCAGCATTCGTCTGCAGCGCGTCAACTCCGCGCTGCGCGACCAGTATTATAGCGACTATCAATGGCAGACCTGGAGCTACTCCTCGTGTTCGGGTATCGCTATGGAGATGGTCATGAACTCCTACGGGCGTCACCTGATCGCCGCCGATGTGCTGCAAAAGGAGCAGGCTCTGGGCGTCTGGGATGTGCAACTCGGCCTCCTGGGCGAACAGGGTATTGCGATGACCGCTGCTACTTTTGGCTTCACTACTGATGCCAGCCATTCGCGTACCGTGCAGGATCTTGTCAGGATTGCTAATCAGGGTTCACCGATTATCGTGGGCGTGCGCGATAGCGTGCTGTATCCCGGTGGCCATATTTTTGTCGTGCGTGGTGGCGATAGCCAGTACGTCTACATCGCCGATTCTTCGCCTGCGAATTTCCAGCGCATGTCCTATCCTATGTTCACTGGTATGTGGCAGGGCTTCAGCGCTATATTGAAGCCTCAAAATTAAGCGGCACTGCTTGCTGCCGTAGGCTAATCAAAGAGCGGAATACCGGTCGCGACCGGTATTCCGCTCTTTGATTAGCCTACTTTGTTGATAGGTGTTTCCATCTTTAATAGATGATGATGCTCGTATATATGTTCACGAAGCCATAGACCCATCCGGCATCAACCTTCGAGAGGTTCACACAGCCATGCGAACCCTGCGACGAGAATGAGTCGCCGCTGGAGTCGACATGTGGATAGTTGGTGCCGGGACCGTAGTCATCGCGCCACCAGCTATCGTGCAGGAAGTAGCCTTCGCTGTGAAATTGCATGGCGTAGTTGATCGGTGTATCGGGATACCATTCGGGCGAGCTTTTCGGCACTCCTGCCTTGAATACGGTCGGCGACTGCTTCCCCTCGACCCACCAGACTCCCGGTGGCGTCGGACGATCAGGTCGCCCCGTTGTAACCAGGAAGGCGTTGACGAGCTTGCCGTTATCGTAAATACGCATGGCCTGCTCTTCTAGCGAGACAACGACCACTTTCTGTCTGGCCTTGCCGTAGTGCTGCATCAGTTCGAGATCGGATTGGTGGACCTTGTTATAGGGTGTGCTATCTTTCGAGTTATCCTTCAACGCCTGGAAGTTGGTTAGATACATATTGAGATTCTCAATGGCCTGCTGGTAGTCTGCCACCGTTTTGGCACCAGTCAAGTCGTCCTGGGTCCAACTGCCAATACCATTGTCGCCATACTCGTACCCAAGTGGATACGTGGTGTTGTCGTAAGCATTATAGTGTGTGTGCTGCTTGCCCCAGGCGGCGACTTGCTGCTTGAGTTGCTGCTGCAACTTCAGATCCTCTATCTTCATAGCCGGTATCTGAATGGCCGTTACCTGGTCGTTCAGGCTGCTCAACGCTTTCTGGTAATCCGTACTCGTCTTCGCTTGCTGTAGCGCCTGCTGGTCAGTGTCATACTGCTGCTGATATGTTGTGGTGTCGCCGCCGTACTGCTTGACCAGACCGATCCACTGCTGGAAGGATTGGAGCTGGGCCGCTCCCTGATTGGTGAGGGCCAACTCAATGGCTGGCGTGGCGATGACGCCCGTTGTGCCGCTATTGACTGGTGCCGTTGTGCCACTGGAGCCGCAAGCGCTTAAAAGCAGCAGCATAAGCGCCAGCCCGCTACATAAGAGCACTAATACATATTTTTGTGTCTTGTAATGTTCTTGTATTTGCATATGTAAGTCCTTTATGGTCATAAAGTTTTTCTCTTGAAAATACCTATGTACTAATATGATACAAGTTGACTAAAAATTGGTAATCGTTCCCGGCATAGAGCGCGCTGGCACCAACCACTCTATAAGATGGTTCACACTTTTTTAGGTGTGCTAATCTTCGCCAGGATCTCGGCATGAAGCTCTTTTGTGCCCGCTACAACGATCGAATATCCCTCGGTGAGGCCCGTGATTGGCCGTAGCGGCTTCCCCTCCTGATCGCTCACAATGCCGCCTGCCTCAAGGACAATGCTTAGCGATGCCAGGAACGACTCGCCGGTTAACACATCACCAACATCGATATAGGCGTCGTAGGTGCCGCTGGCGACGTATACACAGTCGATGGCCGCGCTGCCGGTACGCCGAATACCGCTGAAGGCCGGTTTCTCCAGGAGAAGTGAGCGCAATGTACCCTTATCTCTCTCATCCAGGTTTATGCCAACCATGCTATCCTTGATGTGTTTAGTCGTGCTGACCTGGCAGCGCCGTTCATTACGGAATGCGCCATTCCCACGTGTCGCCTGGTAGACGGTGCCGCTGAAGAGTTCGCCCACCAGCGCCCACTGCACGTTCTCGGGGAGTACAGGCTCGTCGATAGGCAGGACCGCCAGCGCAATCGCCGCTGTCATCAGTCCGCGCGCTATATTCTGTGAGCCGTCGATGGGGTCGATCACGATGCGGTAGGGCGGATTGGAAGCGGTGGTGAACGTCGGCCTCTCTTCTGTAACGACCTCGAAGCCGATGTTACTCTCGATCAGTCCCTGAATAATCATATCCTCCGCGTCACGATCGAATTGCATCGTGGTGTGCCTGGGCGACTCCTGATAAACCTGCTGGCGATCATAGCGCTCTGCTTGCGCGTAGGAGCGCACCTGCCTGAATAGTTGTTCTAGTAACTCTAGCATACTCTCTCTTTTCACCTATCTATATGGACATCGTGCTTCTTATTGCTCGGTCCAGTAAAACATGTCTTATGCACAAAAGGTTGCGAGAAGTGTTAGCGCATCAATCATTAGTGGTAGTATATCACTGTATGGTAATGTATTACTTGCCATCCTGAACGCTGCCTGACACCGGTCCCTTTCTACTCATGTGCTGTAGTGCAAAAGGTTGCACCTGCTCGTCAATTTGCAGACGTTCCCGCGTCATTGCGATGGCAACCTCGCTTTTATCGCTTGCTATCCAGCGTCGTCCCAGTCGTCCGGCCACGGCGGGCGTGACTCCGCTGCCGCAGAAGCAATCAAGGACGAGCTGATCTTCTTCGGAGGATGCCAGGATGATACGTTCTAGCAGAGCTTCTGGTTTTTGGGTTGCGTATCCGGTGCGCTCGGGGTCGCGCTGGTGAAGATGGCTGATATCGCTCCAGACGTCGGCCCGCGCCATTGTGGCGTCTTCGCTGTAGGTGTAGATGCGACCGGCAGAACGAATGCTCCATGAGACACGGCCATCGGGTCCCACTTCCTTACGCATATGGTTGCGTTTCTGCTTGCCTCGTTGCATGCCCACGCGTTCACCATGAAAACAGTACTGGCCCGATTTTGTATACAGCAGGAGGGTATCGTGCTTGCGCGCAAAATATCGCTGTGAACTCCCACCCGACTGGTAGTGCCAGATGATCTCGTTCTTGAAACCTGGACCATTGACCTGGACGCTTGTGCCGAAGATCTCATCCAGCATAATTTTCGCATAGTGGGTGACGCGCCAGTCGAGATGAATATAAAGGCTTCCCTCCTGTGCGAGCAATATGTAGAGCTGATGCAGCGTTTCATACAGCCATTGGAGATAGCCATCCAGGTCGTTGTTCCAGATATCGCTGTACGCAATCTGCTCTCCGTTGTTAAACGTGCGACCGGTCATAAAAGGCGGATCGATGTAGATCAGGTCGACGGCACCGGCAAACTCAGCTTGCAGGGCTGACAGGACGCTGCTCCTGTCGCCGTGGATCAAGCGGTTGAACCAACTAGAGGGAGTTATGAGGTCCGCGCCTGCCTGGGCCTCTTGCGCCTGTCCAGAGTAGTAAGCGCCGGTGATCAAAGGTGGTGCTGGATACACGAGAACTGACTCGGGCGAGGAGCGCGGTTGATGGTCGAGAGGCCAGTTCTTGCCTTTCCAGACCAGTTCTGCCATGAGTGATCTCCCTCGCATGTGCTTGTTTTCCTGTTCTACTGTAACACAACCGTTAAAAAATAGCTACCTATTTTGTGCCATTTCCACGGTCTGATCCGTCCATAAAAGTGTCCTCAATTGGATATAATGTTCGTTGCATGGAAAAGATCGTGCTGACAATATGTCCTGAAAGGATACAGCACAGCTGTTGGCGTGGTACAATGGCGTGGCAGGAAAAACAGGCTGTACTCTATTGTCAGTGACCCTAGCTTCTCAAGGGAATGGGCCTGTGTACAGGGCTGAGTTCTTGCTGGCAGGCTTAAACTGACCAGACATGGTCAGATATGAGTTATAACTACAAAAATTGTGTGGGGATGAAAAATATATGCAGAATGTTCTATTGGTATTGATAAGCCTCATTGCGTATGCAGGGGGATTATATATCATCTGGTGCATGACGCCCAGGCTGCTTTCACGTTCTTTCGACGATTTTACCTTCGTCGGGTTCGCGGTCCTTGCTATTGTCGGTGCATTGCTGACCTTTGGGGCCGTCGTTCTGACCTTTGCACTCTTCAATGGCGCGCTTCCTGTGCGCGTCTTGAACTTTCTCTTCCTGGTTGGCATCTTCTTCGTGACGTTGCGCACGGCACTCTTCTGTATCCGCCCGCGCAACGGGACGTTCGCGGCCTCGCGTGCCATCACGGGGATCTTCAATTTCTTCCTTGCCGCCGCCTCCCTTTTCTATATCGTGCAGATCTTCGTTTCCCGCTAGAATAGCGTTCGTGTTTATTCTACCGTGTAGCGGCAGGGAGCATTATGTTCCCTGCCGCTACACGGTATGCTCAAACGAGGCAAACAACCTGGCTACTTTGCTTACACAAAATGCTCGAACCACTGTACCGTTCTGCGCAGCCGATCGACGCGCTGCTGTGGCGTGCCGACCTCGGGCCAGTCCATAAGATGACCGACCTGGCGATAGCGGACTAGCTCGACGGCGCGCTTCAAGCGGCGCAGGGCGACAAACAGTTGCAACGACTCACTGAACGGACAGCGTAGATCATCTTCTCCATGCAACAGGAGCAGCGGCGTGGAGATCTTATCGACGTGCGTCAATGCCGAGTGCTGTACCTGCATCTCTGTATCGCTCATGCTGAGATTGAGCCAGACCGTCTGGTCGGAGAGTAGCGCCGCGCTGGCGATAGAACTGATGCCGTTGCGGCTCACGGCGGCTTTGAAGCGCGTCGTCTGCGTGATGGCCCAGTTGGTCATATAGCCGCCGTAGCTCAGGCCGCCGATGCCCAGGCGCGTCTCGTCAATTGGCTCCGTCGCAATAAGGTGGTCGAGGCCCGCCATCAGGTCCTGGAAATCATCACCGCCCCAGTCATTAAGAACCTCTCTAGTGAAGGCTTCGTTGTAGCCGGTGCTTCCACGTGGATTGGGAGCCAGCACTGCGTAGCCGCGCCCGGCCAATACCTGGAACTCGTGAGAATACGCGTCTCCCCAGGCCAGCGACGGACCTCCATGCGGGGCGAGAATCAGTGGGGCCTTGACGTTCTCCGGCAATGGGGGCAGATAGAGCCAACCTTCGATCTCTTGCCCATCGAAGCTCTTCCAGGTGACGCGTCGCGGCCTGACCCATTGATGGCTCCTGAGAAAGGTATCATTGACGCCGGTCAGCTTGCGCGGATTCTTCCCCGTGCTGTCCATGCTCCAGATGTCGCCGGGCGTAAACCAGTCAGCCCGTACCAGGGCGATCGTCTGTCCATTGCGGCTGAGCTGGGGAGCCAGGTAGCGTCCGTTGCCACTTGTCAGGCGAGTCAACTGGTTATCTTCGGTGTCGATGCGGTACAGATGGACCTGTCCGCGTTCCTGCACCGTCACGAGCAGCGACTTGCCGCCTGGATACCACTGCATCTGCGGCAGGTACTCGCTGCGCAGTTCATCGATCACCCACATCTGGCAGGTGATGCTCTCGGCACCCTGCACGATCGGTTGTGCCGCGCCCTTACCATCGGCCTGTACCAGCCAGGGTGACATATTGCCAGCTTCCGTCTGATCGCCTGTATAGAGATAGGCGATCGACCGTCCATCCGGCGACCATACAGGTACCTGTGCCAGGCCTTCCTCCGGTGTCAGGCGGCGCATCTGCCCCGTTGCGACCGTCAGTACCCATAGCGCGCGGCTGACACTCAGGTCAGGATCGGGACGTCGGTTGGCGCAGAAGACGATCTCCGTACCATTCGGCGACCAGCACGATTGCTCGAGGTCGACCGGCTCCGATGTGAGGCGTACGGCTGGTCCAGCGAGCGGTAGCAGCCAGAGCTGTTGATACCTGCCTTGCTTGTATCCCTGCCCGTCCCAATGTGCATCCAGGCGCGTAAAGATCTGTACCTCGTCTCTGTGCTCCGGTCCGTGCCGTTCGTCGGCTGGCCCCCAGGCGCTGTGGGCGAGCAGTACCAGCCCATCGGGACGCCACCTGTATTCGCTCACACCCTGGGCTAGCTTGCTTAATTGCCGTGCCTCGCCGCCGTCCATCGGCAGCAGATAGACCTGCACTGTTCCCGCGCGGTCGCTCAAGAATGCTAGCGTGCGTCCATCTGGCGACCAACGTGGCATCATATCGTGGTGCTCTCCGCTGGTGATCTGCCAGGGTGCCTTGCCTCCTGCACTGCCTATCAACCAGAGCGCGCTGCTCGTCGTATTCTTTTCGCCGTCGCACTCCAATACCGTAAAGGCGATCAGCGAGCCGTCCGGCGAGATCTGTGGATCGCTGGCGATGCGTAACGCTAAGAGATCATCGATGGTCGCGTACGGAAGCGTGGATAGAACTGGCGCAGAAGCAGGTACCGCTGGCTGAACCGCTTGAGAAGCATGCGGCTGCTCCGTCGAAAGCACTATATTGCTGCTCTCTTGTGTAGGAATTGTGATATCGGGAGCGTCTTCGATAGAAAGCGCCGCCTGCTCTGGTGCCCCGGATGCTTGTTCTGAAGGCGTTGCCTGGGCGCTCTGTTCGGCCTGCTTTGACTCATGCGTTGGCCCGGCGAGTGTCTCTGTATCATCCTGTTCGGTCGTGTCGGAAGGAGTCAGGGGAACCTGTATAGTAGCCGCGGTATCGGGTTCTTGAGGTGTTGGCTGGCGTGGATTGGTGGGAGTGTCTTCGTTATCAAGCATATAAACTCTCCTCTATTGATGGTTTTACTTCATGAATTTCTATCGCATTATACTATACGCGGTCTTGTGGGTGAGCGAGGACCGAGGGCGAGCCATTGATGCCCGCGAATTAGCAAGCATACGGCTAATTGAGAGACATCTGTGAGTACAAACAAGTACCCGAACAATGCTTTTGTGCTATCATAAGTGTAGAGTTATCTCAAGGTAGAGCCTCTGGAGAGGGGAGTACGCGTTTTACGTTATGTAGAGAGTTGGTAGAGAGTGCGGCGGGATGCATCATTTCTGAGGGAGTAAGCATATGCTAATTGTGCGTGATATTATGACAACAAAACTGATTACGTTGACGCCCGATGATTCCCTGGCCCATGCGGCGAATCTGTTTCGCCAACATCATTTTCATCACTTGCCGGTGGTCCAGACCGTCAATATCGTCGGTTCACAACATCTGGAGGGCGAAAAACCGCGTAAGGGTCTTCTTTTAGAGGGCTTACTCACCTCGCAAGATATTGATATGGCCTCAGCTCTGGGGGAGCGCGATGACGATGCGCAGCATTTCTGGCAGGAACGCAAGGTCGTTGAGGTGATGCACCGGGCGCAACTGCGCGTGACGCCAACGACGAGCGTTGCCGCCGCCGCCCAGCTACTGGTCGAGCGCAATCTGAACTATATCCCGGTGGTAGAATATGGTCTGGTGGGCGAAGAGAGCAAGGCCATGCTGGTCGGGCTGATTACACGAAGCGATCTCTTGCTCGCCCTTTCGCGCGCTATGGGGGCGTTGGAGCCCGGCATGCAACTGGATATCATCCTGCCGCTCGGCAGTATGGCTACCCTGGGGCATGCCCTGGTGCTGGCCTCTGAACTGCATATGCAGATTCGTAGCGTGATGGCAGCTCCGGACCCCGATGGCGTTCCGCGCGTCGCGACGGTGCGCCTGGGCACGATTAATCCTACCCCCCTGTTGATACGTTTGAAGGCGGAGGGTATTCAGTTTTCCTTTGGTAGCCCGCTAACGGAAGGTGAGGCTTATGTCTAATATACCTTCTCAGCAGAGGGTGCGTTTGATTTTTGATCCCGAAGAACTCCATTATGATTTTGGGCCGCAGCACCCTATGAATCCAAAGCGCCTGCAGGCTCTGGTGGACCTGTTAGAGCACGCCGGGCTGTGGCAACCCGGTAACGAACAGACAGCCCTGGGCTTGCGTGCCGCTACAACGCAGGAGCTAAGCCTGGCACATACACCCGAATACATTGCCGCCGTTCAACGCCTCAGCGAGCCTGAAGGTCCAGGTATGAGTGAAGAGGAGCGTAAGGAGCGGGCACAGCTCGCCTTGCATTACGGTTTCGGCGATGGCGATACACCCGCGTTGCCCGGCATGCACGAGGTCGCGGCGCGTATCGCTGGTGGTACCTTGATTGCGATGAGCGCCGTGATGGGCCTGCCCGAAGGCGGCAGCTTTGCCAGTGAGGAGGAGCGACCCCTGCACGTATTTCATCCCGCGGGTGGACTCCATCATGCCTGGTCGGAGCGTGCGTCGGGCTTCTGCATCTACAACGATGCCTCGGTGGCTATTGCTCATGTGCTGCGCTCCAGCGAGGCCAAGGTTCTCTATATCGACTTCGACGCCCATCATGGCGATGGCGTCCAGCGCTCGTTCTATGATGACCCACGTGTGGTGACTGTCTCGTTTCATGAGACGGGCCGCTATCTTTTCCCCGGCACAGGCGATGTGCTTGAACTGGGCGATGGTAGCGGGCGCGGCTATTCCGTGAATGTGCCATTGGAGCCTTTTACCGAGGACGATTCCTATATCGAGGCGATGAACGCTGTGCTGTCGCCTGTATTGACCTTTTTCGCTCCCGATATCATCATCACCGAGCACGGCTGTGATACACACGCCTGGGACCCTCTGACACATCTCAGCTTGACCATGCGTGGTATTCGCGCGCAGATAAAGCTAGCGCATCAGCTCGCCCACACGTACTGTGGTGGCCGCTGGGTCGCTCTGGGTGGCGGTGGGTACGATTTATACCGCGTCGTGCCGCGCGCGTGGAGCTTGCTGTGGGCCGAGATGTCGGAGCAAGCTCTGCCAGACACCCTGCCGCAGGAATGGATCGAGCGCTGGCGTCCCGCGTGGCTGGCGATGCATGTGGAAGAGGAGGAAGCCCAGGAACTGATGGGCAAACCTGTCCATTTATCGAATTTCCCAACGACGCTCATGGATCGCTCTGAAGATTTTCCACCCCAGCCACGCCGCTGGTCGATCAATCACGCGAATCGGCAGACGGTGGCGCTGGTGCGTAACCTTGTCGTCCCCTCGCCCCTGCGTCATGCCTTCCCGGCACCGCGTCAACGCTCGCCCCTGGCAGGTCTCTTCGATCTGCTGCACATGAATAAGGACGCCTCTTCTTCGCGTATGAAGACGCTTGATACTGCGGCGGGACCCGTCCTCTTGCGCGACTTTTGTCCGCCGTCGCTGGTCGAACGCCTGCGCCCTGATAGTGGTCTGCATGCCTTCGCCCGCTTGCCAGAACGCGAGCATCACCTGCTCCTCGATATCGCGAAGAGTCCTGACTGTGCCCTGACGCTTGCCCATACACCGGCGGGTGAGATCATCGGCCAGGTGACGATTGCGCCCGCCGACGAATGGTGGGAGGGCATCGAGAACCTTTACGAGGTCGCTATCGAGGTCAGTTCGAACTGGCGCGGCCATTCTATTGCGCGCAACATGCTTGCCTTCGCATTGGAGTTAGATGCTCTGGAGGATATGATCTTCTTCGCCATTGGCCTCTCCTGGCACTGGGATGCCGAGGATCTCGGTATCTCGCTGTATCGCTATCGCGAATTGATCGCGCACCTCTTCGCGACACAGGGCTTTATCGAATATCCCACGACCGAACCCAACGTCAGTATGGAGCCGGCCAACGTTCTGATGGCCCGCATTGGCAACCGCGTCGATAAACGGGTCGCCAATCAGTTTCTCAGTCGCATGCTCAGTCCGGTCAGCTTTGGTCGCTTCTAAGCAACATTTTCGTATACTCACTGGCCGCAGGAACTTGCTCCTGTGGCCTATACTCTTGCTGCTAAAAAGTTAAGGAAAAGCTTAGAAAGCCTCAGCCTTTCCAAGCGAAGCAGGGAATGCGAAACTCACGTTTCCTTAATCTTTAGCCCGCGCGGCTGTATCACTTTGTTCTTCCTGCTACGTATTATATGGGTAGAGAGCCTCTACTGCACGCATCTTCGCTTTCGTCAAGCCACCTGGATTAAAAAAGAATAAGAACTAGATAAGAAAACGATAAGAGATCGAATTTCCCTCATCCTTAATAAGATCCATCCTCGTTTTAATATAGTTTAGTTTCAGCTTAGAGTGCCTTATAGCAGAGCTTATTACCCCTAAAAATACTTGATATTTTGCCTGGAAAAACTTATGCTAAGGGAGACGAAAGAAAGCGAGGATGCGAACTATGCAGGTACGAGAACGATCAAAAACTTCTACTCCCGAGATTACTGATGGCACTCTAGTGCAGCAAACGCTTGCTGGCGACCAGCGAGCATTCGAGACATTGGTCCATCGTTATAATGTTCCTCTTTTCAATTTTATCTGTCATTGCCTTGGCGATTATGATCTCGCGTGTGATGTCTCTCAGCAAGTGTTCCTTCAACTATATATTTCTATGCCTACTCTACGTACAGGAGAACCACTGAAGGCGTGGCTCTTCCAGGTTGCGCGCAACCGTTGCTTAGATGAACTGCGGCGCAAACGTGCGATCCACTTCTCGGAGCTCGAAGCCGCCAGCGATGATGACGATCTCTCTCCCCTCGCGATTATGCCGGATATGCGCCCGTTGCCAGAGGAGATCGCCGAGCGCCACGATTTGCAGAGCGCGCTGCGCCAGGCGATCGAGGCGTTGCCTCCCAAGTTCCGCTCTGTGGTCTTACTGCGCTACGCGGGCCAGTTGAGCTTCTCCGAAATTGGCAAAACGCTCAATATGCCCGAAGCCACGGCCAAAACGTACTTTCAGCGCGCACGACCCCTGCTGCGCACAGCCCTTGCTTCACAGTGGCGACCACAGCAAGTAGGCACAGCTTCTTAGGATATATTAAGGAATATGTGCTTTTGATAAGAAGACTGAGAAAAAGTGAAACTCCCCTCTTATGTTACGCGTATTACCAACAGTGGTACTATAAGTGACATAAGAGGGAGTGACCATGAAATACTCGACGCAGATGTTATTCGCTGATATTATAGAAGATGAGTCGTCAGAAGATGAAATTGATCAGCTTTTCAGCCAACTATTACAGATAGAGCCTCCACCAACATTAGTCGACGATATCCTGGCATCCATTGCTCACTTGCCTCTTCCACAGAAGATCCAACCTGTTGATAGAGATGACCTGGAAGGATTTTTCACCCGTAGCGACCAGCAGCCATCGTAACGCCTGCATAAAGACTATGATGTGCGGGTAGAGGTGGGTGCGAGGTCTTGAGGACTCAGCAAAGCAGGGTCGCCATAGAAGGCATGAAATAACGCGAAGGACCGGATACAGCCTTAAGTTGTATCCGGTCCTTCGCGTTATTTTCTCAGCAGGCGTATGCTCAGTGCTATCTGCTCAATAGCTATGCAATCTGTTCTGAGAGCTTCCCGGTGCTTACCAGCCAGCGGATAAACTCCAGGCGACGGTGGTCAGCCGCCGCCGTTTGCCTCTCCTTCTCATTATAATCTTTGCGCAGTATGCTCAACTGTTTCATTTCATTCTCGGCAAAACCACCCCTGCGTAAAATCTCGCGATCTTCTTTGCGCTCCATATGAAAACTCCTTCTGGACTTGCTAACAACTACTGAGGTGCTATCATTAACATGCGCTTTACGCGTTTGAGAAGTGTCTGCATCTGATATGGTTTGGGTAAGTGATCCAGTGTGAAGCGGCTTTCTCCGCGACGACGTATGTATGCACGCACTGCTGTTGCCGAACTTGTAGTAAGAAGGACAGGTATGGTCGCGAAGGTGCGTAGCATCTGCAAGACATCCCACCCCTGTAAACTACCGGCGAGCTCAATGTCAAGCACTACAAGATCAGGTGTCGAGCGACGAAGAGTGGCGATCGCCAGCTCTCCGCTGTTAACGGCTACGACGGTATAGCCATGGGCGGTTAACATCTCAACCTCAAGGGTCGCAAGGCCAGGGTCGTCTTCGACCACCAGGATATGCCGCAGGTCGTGTCCCTCAATTGGTTCGCCTGTTGGATGCGCGCTTACGTTTCCGTCACGCATGCTCGCTTGCGCCTGCAACAAACTCATAGTGCCGTTGACCGACGTGGTGTTCGCAGTGTCGTTTTCGTAGTTCAATGACATCCTGCTTCCGCTCTGTGTTACCCTCTAGCCTGGGTAGTCCAGGTGCCGCCGGTACGACGTTGAGAGGATAGACCTTTATCTCTTTACACAGCATACCTGATTACTGGTGATTATGACGTGAATTTCCAGAGCACTCTGTGAAAATACTGTGAAATTTTCGCCGTTTGGATGTTTCACCATGCTTTACTGTGTGTATTTTTTAGAGGTTGTCCGCGTCGGGTGGTGGAACGAAATAGCCGACGCCCAGTTCATTGAGTAGAAAACGTGGCTGCGAGGGGTCCGGTTCAAGCTTACGGCGCAGGTGGCGCACAAAGGTTCGCAGGTACGTGTTCTCGCCGCTATAGTCGGGTCCCCAGACGCGCTGCAAGAGTTCCCGATGCGTTAACACTTTGCCCGCGTTACGGGTGAGTTCGCTGAGCAGGTCGTACTCGGTGGGTGTCAGGTGGACCTCCTGCCCGCCACTGCGCACGGTCCGGTGGGCGAAATCGACCAGTAGTCCGTTCTCGCCCCCACTGCGGTAGCCCGAGCGCTGTCCATCGCTACCTGTGATGCTGCTGCGGAGGCGCGCTGTTTCTTCTGCCCGGCGCAGCGCCACGCGCACGCGTGCCAGCAGCTCATTCAGGCTGAACGGCTTGGTAAGGTAGTCATCGGCCCCCAGGTCCAGCGCCCTGATCTTGACCGGCTCCTCGTCGTGCGCCGAGAGGACGATGACCGGCGCGCTGCTCCATTCGCGCAAACGACGCAGAAACGAGAGGCCATCGAGCGAAGGCAGCGAAAGGTCGAGTAAAACCAACTGCGGTTGAAAGATCGCCGCCAGGTCGATCGCCTGGGCTCCATCGCGCACCGCCTGCGTCTGAAAGCCACGCGCCTTCAACTGTGCCAGCAAGAATGCGCGCATCTGCGGATCATCCTCGACACAAAGGATTCGTACTTTTTTATCTGTGGACATGTGCTATCCTCTCGCTCGCTTTACGGCGCGATCTCTTCGCCCTCTCGCTTCCCCGCGAATACCGGGAGCGTGAAGGCGAAGATCGCCCCCTGTCCAGGGCTGCTCTTCAGCGTCAGTGTGCTGCTGTGTGCCTCAATGATCCCTCGACTGATGTAGAGGCCCAGGCCCGTTGCCGGACTCCAGCGGGCGGCCCCGCGTCTTCGCTCGGGTGTCGGCTGTCCTGGCTGCTCTCTGCCCGGTCGGCTCATTGCCGCGAACGTACTGAAACGCGTAAAGAGTTCCAGTTGTTGCTCCTTGCTCATCCCTGGTCCTCTATCGGTGACGCTCAAGATCACCTCGGTCGGCTGCTCTCCCTCTGCGCAGTAGATCGGCTGGGCTTCCAGCAGTACGATATCGCCTTCGGGCGCGTAACGGAACGCGTTGCTGAGCAGGTTGGTCAGGACGCTGATGATGAGTTCATAATCTCCCTTGAGTGCGGGCAGCTGTTCCGGTATGACGATCTGGAGCTGCCGTCCCGATGTGGCAGTAAGTGCTTCCATGCGCTCTTGCAGGTCTTCCATCAGCTCCGGTAGCAGGATTGCCTCAAGCTCCAGGCGCAATGCACCAGCCTCAACGCGTGACGCATCGAGGAAGCTGTTCACCATCCCTACCAGGCGTTCGACCTGCTCGTCGGCAGTCTCCAGCATCTCGTGTCTTGCCTCGCCCGACCACTGCATATCGTCGGCGAGCAGTGCACTCAGGTGCGCGCGGATATTCGCCAGGGGTGTTTTAAGCTCGTGTGCCATCGTCGTGAAGAAATCTTCACGCGCGCGCTCGAGCGCCTTCATGCGGCTGATCTCGTGTAGCACCAGGATCGCGCTGGTTATGTTGCCATCAGGTGCGCGCAGCGGCGCGGAGTTCGCGAGCAGGTAGATCGGGCGTCCATCGAGCTTTGTGCTATGCAGCTCCGCCTCGCTTGCCTCGCCTGCGCGGAGCGCTTTATAGAACGGTTGCTCTTCGAATGGCACTGCGGTCCCGCTTGAGCCATAGACGGTCAGTTGACGCAGCAAGGTCTCTCCGTCCGTCCCGATGGTCTGCTTTGCCACCTCGTCGGCATCAAGAAATGGCTCGAGCAGGAGTCCCATACTCTGGAAGATCTGTACCGCCCGGCTGTTGATCATCTGAATCGTGTGGTCATGTTCCGCTACCTGGATAACGCCCGATGGTAGCCGTTCCAGGAGCAGTTCCTGCGACGCCTTGGCCTCCTGGAGCGCCTCGTTGCGCTGTGCCAGTTCCGCCGTGCGCGTGATAACCTCTGCTTCAATGCGTTCGCGGGCCTCGGCTGGCTCCGTCACATCATGGAAGATAATGATAAAGGCAAGGATGTCCCCCTCTTCGTCGCGTACAGGCGTGTACGAGCTGCGCAGGGTATAGGGCTGACCGTCTGCTGTCGTGATCTTGATCTCGTCGACCAGTCCTGTCAGTGCCCGGTGCTCAAGTTCCGCGATGAGATCAGGCACGTCCAGCATCTCTGGTGGAAACGTTGCTCGGCTTCTCGTCATCCCTTGCTTGATGGTCAAGCCAATCACATCCCCCGACCAGCCAAAGAGTTTGCGGGCGGCTGAGTTGCTGTCGGCGATGCGCCAGCGCGGATCGAAGATCACCACAGCGTCAGGCATGGCCTGCATCATCATCTCTTTTTGTCGCGCATTGCGGTTCGCCGAGCGCGCCAGTTGATCGATGCTACGGAAGAGGCGCGCGTTTTGAATCGCCAATCCTGCCTGGCGGGCGAAGCGCTGCAGCAATTCAACCTCTTCGGCGGGAAAGCCACGCGGTCGCCGATGATAGACTTCGAGCGCGCCAAGCAAGGTATTGCCAGGAGATGATGCACCGCCTGCCCGCGCATCGCTCTCGTCAGACATGGAATAGGGTTCGAAGATGGGCACGCTGAGCACCGATCCGGGACGCCGCGCCCTGTCCTCATCAATGAGCAGCGGCAGGTCGATCTGCGGAATGGTGTTTGTATCGGAGATAACGCATCTGTCCCCCTCGCGTAACGTCTGACTGAGTAAGATCTTCTTGCTGATAAATGGGTGCCAGCCCAGCGAGCGCGGATGAATTCCCTTCTGCGCGGCTATGGTGACGCGACGGCCCTCGGGAGCGCGACGGGCTTTATAGTCAGCACCCTGCGCTTCATGGGTATCGATGAGCAAGACGGCGCAGCGGTTGGCTCCAACCAGCTCCTGTAGCGCTTGCAGAATACGATCCAGGACAAGTGGTAAGGCGGTGGGACCGGCAATGGCCGAGGTGATGGAGTGCGTGGCCTGCAGGTGCAGGCGCGAACGCACGGTGTCAGTGATATCTTCAACGATGACGAGCAATTCGAACTGCTGATCTGCGCCACTGAATGCTGTTGGTTGTGCAGCGTCCGAACGTTCGATAGAGATGCGCCAGTAGGTCCGACCTCGCGTCTCCAGGCTCCCTTCATATGGAACCTCTGCATAGTGAACGGGCTGACCGCTCTGCGCGACATACTCAAAAAGCGGCAGCGCCAGGTCGCGTATCTCCGCTGGTAGCAGTTCGTTGACGTTGTGTCCCACAACGTCTTGCATACGCTCAGGCTCTTCCAGCAACGCGAGTATATATGGATTTGCATACCGGATACGCAAGCTGGCGGCGTTGAGAAGCGCCACTCCCACCGATCCACGCCCAGGGATATGTTCACGTTTTTCCGCTTGTCCTGGCTCCATATGCATATGTTTTTTCTAGATACCTGGTAGGTATACCTTTTCGTCGCCCATAAGCAGGTGTGCCGTTCACACTATCGAGGCTTCTCACCAGCAGAAAACCTCTGTAGCATGTAGATGAACAGCATTGTAGTGCTGATATTATAGTTCCAAAAATGCTAGCAGTCCAGTAACCTC
>Ga0066790_10000254_pt1 | contig 18735 bp, 16 predicted proteins | sample OrgsoiDNA2013050_FD_70963 | JGI IMG/M metagenome (GOLD analysis project Ga0066790, IMG submission 70963) | Permafrost soil microbial communities from the Arctic, to analyse light accelerated degradation of dissolved organic matter (DOM) -... | ecosystem: Environmental > Terrestrial > Soil >...
CTGGCCCGGCTGGCCCGGCTGGCCCGGCTGGCCCGGCTGGCCCGGCTGGCCCGGCTGGCCCGGCTGGCCCGGCTGGCCCGGCTGACTTTCGCTCACGACCCGCCAACTTATCCCGGTCCGCGCGAGCCGCGACCACTGGCGTGGGCTGAGCCGAGTCGCGCCACGCCGCGGACCGGCCTGGGCCGCGGTACCTGAAAGCGGCATGCCCGGGCCGGAACGGCTCGCTGCGCGCTAGCAAGTCGGCAGCGGTTCGGATTATCTAGGCATGGCCATCCGAACCGGTCAAACCCACCCCACTCTCACTACACAGCGTTACCGAAAGCGGCGTCGCTATACACGGCGTTACCAAACAGGGCGTTACCAAGCGCGGCATCACTAAGCACTGCGTTACGAAGCACGGCATCAGTAAGCACTGCGTCACGAAGCACCGGGTTACGAAGCACCGCCTTACGAAGCACCGCGTGACTTAACCGGGTATCACAAACGCAGCGTCACAAAAGGCGGGTATAGCTAACGCGGCGTAACTATCCATGAGGCTACTAACGTGCGTTACTACCTACCGAGTCTGCTAACGCTGAGTCACTAACACGGCCCGATAGCGCCGGATCGTAAACACAGCGTCGCCAAAATCCGATTCCTAGCGGCCGTCCGCTAAACCACCGCCCGCTAACCACCGCTGCTAACGCTCGGCCGAACGCCGTCCGCTATCACTGCGGACGCTAGCACCATGCCGTCAACACCATGCCGCCAGCAGCGTGCCGTTAACACCATGCCGTTAACATCATGCCGCCAGCACCGTGACGCTAACATCATGCCGCCAGCAGTCACCACTGGGGCTCCAAGTAGTGATCGGCCGGGACAGCCCAGTGCCGGAAGCCGATCCCCCTCGCGGGCCTGACTACCTATGTGCGCCCTCGGGTCCGACATGTATACGCCCGTCCGCCCACAGCGGCAAGGGTCCTGGCCGCGAACTGAATGGCGGCGCGCCGCGCTGGCAACCGGCCGGCGGGTGGGCGGGTGTGCTGCGACCGGGCCGCCGCGGACGCGCTGCGACCGGCTATCGCGGGCGCGCTGCAACCGGCTATGTTGGGCAGCGCGTTGGCGGTAACCGGTAAGCTCTCGCGCGCCTGAGTCCAGATCCGCTGCTGACCGGAGGTAGTCCCGCAGATGAGTCGTTCCGTCCTGGTGACCGGCGGAAACCGTGGCATCGGGCTGGCTATCGCCCAGCGGCTCGCGGCCGACGGCGACTGTGTCACCGTCACCTCTCGTTCGGGCGACAAGATCGACGGGCTGACCGTCGTCCGATGCGACGTGCGCGCCGCGGCCGAGGTGGACGCGGCCTTCGCGGCCGCCGAGGAGGCAAATGGGCCGGTCGAGGTGGTCGTGGCCAACGCCGGGATCACCCGAGACCAGTTGCTCGCGCTGATGAGCGAGGAGAGTTTCGCCGACGTGCTGGATACCAACCTGACCGGCGCCTACCGGGTCGCCAAGCGCGCGGTGCGCGGCATGATGCGGTTGCGCCGGGGCCGGCTGATCTTCATCTCCTCGGTGGTCGGCATGCTGGGCTCGGGCGGCCAGGCGAACTACGCGGCGTCCAAGGCGGGCCTGATCGGGCTCGCCCGCTCGCTCGCCCGCGAACTAGGGTCGCGCAACATCACGGCGAACGTGGTCGCGCCGGGATTCGTCGACACCGACATGACCGACGGGCTGTCCGAGGAGCGGAAGAAGGCCATCCTGGGCGGCATCCCGCTGGGCCGGATAGCGGCCACGGAGGAGGTCGCGGCCGCCGTGGCCTTCCTGGCCGGGCCGGACGCGGCCTACATCACCGGGGCAGTCCTCCCGGTCGACGGCGGCCTAGGCATGGGCCACTAGCACGGGTCATCAGGCACGGGTCATCAGGCACGGGTCAGGAGCAAAGGAGATCGCGTTGGGCATCCTGGACGGCAAGCGGATCCTGGTCACCGGGGTGCTGACCGAAGCTTCCATCGCGTTCCACGTAGCGCGGGTCGCGCAGCAGGAGGGCGCGACCGTCATCCTGACCGGGTTCGGGCGGCTCAGCCTGGTGGAGCGGATCGCGAAGCGACTGCCCCAGCCACCGCCGGTGCTGGAGCTGGACGTGACCGATACCGATCACCTGGACTCGCTCGCGGACCGGATATCAGAGCACGTCGACGGGCTGGACGGTGTCGTGCACGGGATCGCGTTCGCGCCGGCGACGGCGATGGGCGGCAACTTCCTGGCCACCCCGTGGGCCGACGTGGCGACCGCCGTCCAGGTGTCGGCGTACTCGCTGAAGGCGCTGGCGATGGCCGCGATCCCGCTGATGGGCAACGGCGGGTCGGTCGTGGGGATGGACTTCGACGCGAGCGTCGCCTGGCCCGTCTACGACTGGATGGGAGTGGCCAAGGCCGCCCTGGAGTCGACGGCCCGCTACCTGGCCCGTGATCTTGGGCCGCGCGGCATCCGGGTCAACCTCATGTCCGCCGGCCCGCTCAAGACCATGGCCGCCAAGAGCATTCCGGGCTTCGACCAGTTCCAGGAGATGTGGCCCGAGCGCGCGCCGCTGGGCTGGAACCTGTCCGACCCCGAGCCCGCCGCGCGCGGTTGCGTAGCCCTGCTGTCCGACTGGTTCCCTGCGACCACGGGTGAGATCGTGCACGTCGACGGCGGCGTGCACGCGGTAGGCGCTTAGCCAGCCGCGCGCCCGGCCCAGTCGGGCCCCCCGGGTAGGCGGGCGGGGGCGGGCGGTCTTGTTACTTTAAGTCATTTGGGTAACAAGTGGTACATATGATGTTAAAGCTGCTGTAACACCAGCGAACCATGCCGGTAAGGCAGGATGACATCGATAACAACTTGTGACGTATTTGGGCCAGGTTCGCTATGCGCGCAACCATACGCTGCGGGACAACCCGTCAGTAGGGCTGTACGCCCGAGCCTGGCATGGCGCCACGCGGCGGGCGGACAGAGAGGCGGCGAGCGATGACTCGACTGCATATAGGTAAGGGCGGTGGCGCGTGGATGGCCCCCAGGCCGTCCCGCCACCGCTCCGAGAGCGAGGGGAACCAATGAGATTCGCCCGTCCGGCCATGAAGGCCGCGGTGCTCACCGTCGTAGGCGTGACCGCGATAGCCGCCTGCGGCGGCAGTAGCGGCAGCAAGGGTTCCACCAGTTCCGGCACGACCGTTCCTGGCGGACTCGGCTCCATTCCCGCCCCGAGCGGCAAGCCGCACGCCGCCACGATCACCTGGGCGATGTCGCCGGGCGCCGTGCCGAACTACATCTTCCCGATCGACACCTCCGGCAGCAACTCGGTTTATAACTCCTTCAGCTTCCAGTACGAGATGTTCCGGCCGCTGTACTGGACGGTGAACGGCGTCGTCCCCGAGGTCGTGCCGTCGATGAGCCTGGCCAAGGCGCCGGTGTGGTCCAACGGTAACAAGACCGCCACCATCACGATGAACAGCAACTACAAGTGGTCGGACGGTACCCCGGTCACCGCTCAGGACCTGCTGTTCACGATCGACGAGATCAAGGCCGGGGTCAAGGAATCCCCCTCGAACTGGGCGGTCTTCACCCCAGGCTTCTTCCCCGACAACCTGGTCAGCGCCACGACCAAGGGCACGAGCACGCTGGTGCTCACCCTGAAGAATGCGGTCAACCCGACCTGGTTCGAGGAGGACATCATCGGGTCGGTCGTGCCGATGCCGGCCCAGGCGTGGGCGAAGTCCTCGACGAGCGGCAAGACGCTTGACTTCACCAACGCGGCGAACGCCAAGAAGATCTATGACTTCCTGGCGGCGCAGAACAAGTCCGTGACCACCTACGCGAGCAACCCGCTGTGGCAGACGGTGGACGGCCCGTACAAGCTGACCGCCTTCAACGCCACCACGGGCGCGTTCACGATGGCGCCGAACACCAGCTATGACGGCCCGCACATTACGCCGATGTCCACCTTCCAGGGCGTCCCGTTCACGTCGGACGCCGCCGCGTTCAACGCGGTGAAGGCGGGCTCCATCGACGTCGGCTTCATCCCGCAGACCGACGTAGCCCAGATCCCGCAGGTGAAGAACTCGGGCTACAACGTCTTCGGCGAGGCGGACTTCGGCATGGAGTTCGTGAACTACAACTTCAAGGACAAGACGGGGAACTTCAACTCCATCGTCAACCAGCTCTACTTCCGGCAGGCGATGGCTCACCTGGAGGACGAGAACGGCTACGTCAAGGCGTTCTTCGGTGGTGCGGGCGGCGAAGCCTACGGCCCGGTCCCGGCCTCTCCCCAGAGCCCCTTCCTGCCGGCCAACGGCTCGACCAACCCCTATCCCTTCAGCGTGTCGTCGGCCGTGAACCTGCTGAAGGCGCACGGCTGGAAGATTAACGCGGGCGGCACGGACACGTGCGCCAGTGCGGGCTCCGGGCCGAGCCAGTGCGGTGCGGGCATCCCCGCGGGCACGCCGCTGGCGTTCAACCTGATCTACAACTCGGGTACCTCGATCATTACCGAGCAGGACACCGACCTCGCCTCAAAGGCGAAGCTGGCCGGGATCCACATCACCCTGCAGTCGAGCAACTTCAACTACATGATCTCCAACTACATCGACCCCGCCGTCCCGGCCAACGAGAACAAGTGGGCCATGATGGACTTCGGCGGCGAGACCGACTCCACCTATCCCACTACATACCAGCTGTTCAACACCGGCGGCTCCGGCCAGGTCGGTGACTACAGCAACCCGACGGCGGACAAGCTGATCCAGGCCTCCATCTCCAGCGCTGACCCGGCTGCCGTGAAGGCCGAGGCGTCGTTCCTCACGGCGAACCAGCCGACCCTGTTCCAGCCCAACCCCGACATCATCTGGGCCTGGAAGAGCACCATCTCCGGCGCGCCGACCTCGTTCGAGAGCCTGACCCAGTACTACGCGAATCCGGAGTTCTGGTACTCCAAGAAGTAGGCACATCGGTGTCGTGACGCTGTTATTACGACATCGCCGCTAGACCCTGCTGGCCTCGGGTGATACACCGGAGGCCAGCAGGGCAGTCGGTAGTGGGTAGTGGGTAGTGGGGCCAAGAGGGGACACGGGCTGTGACCGCATACCTGAGCCGTCGGATCGGGACTTCCATCCTGGTCCTGATCGGCGTCTCGATCTTCATCTTCGCCCTGCTGCACCTGATCTTCCCGTCGCCGGCCATCGTCGTGCTCGGCGTCAAGGCGAACCACGCGTCGATCGCGGCGTGGAACAAGTCGAACGGGTTCGACCGGCCCTGGTTCGCGCAGTACCTGACCTACATGAACGGGCTGATCCACGGCAACCTCGGTCACTCCTACAAGCTCAACCAGAGCGTCACGGCCCTGTTCCAGGAGCGCTGGGCGCGCAGCGCCTACCTCTCGCTGATCTCGCTGATCTTCGCGGTGCTGATCGCCGTTCCGCTGGGAATCTACCAGGCCGTCCGCCGCAACACCGTCGGCGACAACGTGCTGACCAGCCTGGCGTTCGTCACCTACGCGATGCCGGTCTTCTTCCTCGGGCTGATCCTGATCCAGGTCTTCGCCCTGTCCTTCCCGATCCTGGGCTTCGAGGCCAGCCAGTCGACGTCGCTGCTGACGGTCGTCGGCGACTGGCACGACATGACGCTGCCGATCCTGACGCTGACGCTCGTCACGGTGGCGTCATTCTCCCGGTACATGCGCTCCACCTCGATCGACACGCTGGCGCAGGACTACATCAAGGCCGCTCGGGCCAAGGGCCTGCCGGAGCGGCTGGTGCTGACGCGGCACCTCGTGCGCAACGCCAGCCTGCCCATGGTCACGCTGATCGGCCTGACCATCCCGACGCTGCTGGCGGGCAACCTCATTACCGAGACCCTGTTCAACTTCCAGGGACTCGGGCTGCTCTTCTACAACAGCCTGGGCAACGAGGACTACAACGTGATGCTGGCCTACACGCTCATCGGCGCGCTGCTGACGATCATCGGCAACCTGGTGGCCGACATGGCGCTGACCGTCGCCGACCCCCGCATCCGGCTGGCTTAGGACACAGGAGACATCGTGTCGAACACCTCATCGCTGACGCCGCTGGATGTCACGCCTGCCGCCCCCGAGGGCGGTGAGATCGGCCCGGTGCAGACCGGCTGGCGGCTGGCGCTTCGCGAGTTCGCGCAGAACCGGCTGGCCGTCATCGGCCTGGGCATCATCGCCTTCTTCGTGCTGTTCTGCTTCCTCGGCCCGCTGTTCTACCACGGCAATATCCTGAGCAGTAACCTTGAGAACACTAACCTGTCGCCGGGATCGGGGCACCCGGCCGGGACCGACAACCAGGGCTTCGACGAGCTCGCCCTGCTGATGCAGGGGGGCCAGGCTGCCCTGGAGGTAGGGTTCTTCGCGGCGGCCGTCGGCATCGGGATCGGCACGCTGTGGGGCGCGATCGCGGGACTGGCCGGCGGGGTCCTGGACTCCACCATGATGCGCGTGGTGGACATCTTCCTGTCGATCCCGTTCCTGTTCATCGTGCTGATCGTCGCCGTCAGGTACGGCTCGAGCGTGCTCAGTCTCAGCCTTATTATCGGCGGCTCCACCTGGCTGATCCCGGCGCGGCTCGTCCGGGGGGAGGTCCTGACGCTGCGCACGCGTGACTTCGTCTCGGCCGCCCGCGCCGCGGGGGCCGGCTGGTGGCGGCTGATCAACCGGCACCTGATCCCCAATGCGCTCGGCACGATCATCGTCAACGTGACGTTCCAGGTCGCCGACGCCATCCTCACCCTCGCCGCCCTCGGCTTCCTCGGCTACGGCCTGCATTACCCGCACCAGGACTGGGGCGACATGCTCTCCAACGGCACCACGTACCTGCAGGACGGCTACTGGTGGCTGATCTACCCGGTCGGCGCCTGCATCGTGCTGGTCGTGATGGCCTGCAACCTGGTCGGCGACGCCCTGCGCGACTCGCTGGACGTGCGGCTGCGCCGCAGATGACGGTGCAGCAAACCCCGCCGCTGCAGAAGCGCCCGAGTCGCTGAACCGAGGAGTCCCCCGTATGTCCCCTGTCCTGGAGATCGACGACCTCTCCACGCACATCCAGCTGACCAGGTCCGTGGTGCAGGCCGTCGGGAATGTCGACCTCCGGATCGACCAGGGCGAGACGCTCGGCCTCGTGGGCGAGTCGGGCTGCGGCAAGTCGATGACCGGCCTGTCGATCATGGGCCTGCTGCCGCCCGGCGGCAGCATCGTGAGCGGTTCCATCAAGCTCGCGGGCCGCGAGCTCACCACCCTGGCCGACCACGACCTGCGCAAGCTCCGCGGCAACGAGATCGCGATGATCTTCCAGGACCCGCTGACCTCGCTGGACCCGACGAAGACGATCGGCTATCAGGTCGCCGAGCCGGTGCGGCTGCACCGCGGCGCCAGCCGGAAGGAGGCACTCGACCGCGCCGCCGAGGTGCTCGGCCTGGTCGGCCTGCCGCGGCCCAAGGAACGGCTCACCGATTACCCGCATCAGCTGTCCGGCGGCCTGCGGCAGCGCGTGATGATCGCGATGGCCCTGACCTGCGAGCCCAAGCTGCTCATCGCGGACGAGCCGACGACGGCGCTGGACGTGACCATCCAGGCGCAGATCCTCGCCCTGCTCGACGACCTGAAGTCGCGCCTGGGCATGGCGATGCTGCTGATTACCCACGACATGGGCGTGATCGCCGGGCACGCGGACCGGGTCAACGTGATGTACGCCGGCCGCCTGGTCGAGGAGACCGACACCGAGACGCTGTTCGAGCACATGCATCACCCGTACACCCAGGCGCTGCTGGCCTCCATCCCGCGGCTCGACCAGGACAGCGCCAAGCGGCTGGCAAACATCCCCGGCATCCCGCCTGACCTGTCGAACCTGCCGGCCGGCTGCCGGTTCGCCGCGCGCTGCAGCCGGGCGGACGAAAAGTGCCGTACCGACGAGCCGCCGCTCGTCGGGCAGAGCCTCGAGCACCGGTTCGCCTGCTGGCATCCGGTCGACGGGCCGCTCGTCCTCCAGGCGACCAATGGCGTCGGCGCGGCGGCCGGCGGCGGGGCGGCGGGCCTCACCGCGACCGCCCGGCCGCTGCTCGATGCCGGGCCCGGCGCCACGCAGCCCGCGGCCACGGTCGTGGCCGGCGCCCCGCTCCTGGAGGTCCGCGGGCTCGTCAAGGAGTTTCCCGTCACCGCCGGCGCGATCCTGCAGCGGAAGGTGGGGAGCGTCCACGCGGTATCCGACGTGTCGTTCACCGTCGAGGAGGGCCAGACCTTCGGCCTGGTCGGCGAGTCGGGCTGCGGCAAGACCACGATCGGCAGGGTCGTGGTCGCGCTGGAGCAGCCCAACAGCGGCAGCGTGCTGTTGAACGGTCGTGACGTCTCCGCCATGCACGGCGGCGAGCTGCGCAATTTCCGCCGCGACCTGCAGCTGATGTTCCAGGACCCGTACTCCTCGCTGGACCCGCGGATGCGCGTAGGCGCCATTATCGGCGAGCCGATGGCCATTCAGAAGATCGGCAGCCGGAAGGACCAGCAAAAGCGCGTAGGTGAGCTGCTGGACGAGGTTGGCCTGCCGCGCAACGCCGTCGAGCGCTACCCGCACGAGTTCTCGGGCGGCCAGCGGCAGCGCATCGGGCTGGCCCGTGCGCTCACCCTCAACCCGCGGGTCATCGTGGCCGACGAGCCGGTGAGCGCGCTGGACGTCTCCATCAGGGCGCAGGTGCTCAACCTGATGAAGCGGCTGCAGGCCGACCACGGGCTGACCTTCGTGGTGATCTCGCACGACCTCGCGGTGGTCAAGTACATGGCCAGCAAGATCGGCGTCATGTACCTCGGGAAGCTCGTGGAGCTCGGCTCGGGCGAGGACATCTACCAGCGTGCGGCTCATCCGTACACGGCCGGCCTGATCGCGACCATCCCGGTGCCGGAACCGGCCATCGCCAGGGCGACCGCGAAGGTGGGCATCAAGGGCGAGCTGCCCAGCCCGATTAACCCGCCGTCGGGCTGCAGGTTCCGGACCAGGTGCCCGTTCGCGCAGGAGCTGTGCGCGCAGGAGGAGCCGCAGCTTCGGGCGTTCGGGCCCGGTCACGTGGCGGCCTGCCACTTCCCGCTGCAGAGCTACTCGCCGCCCGGGGCAGCAGCCGGCTCGGCGAGCGAGGAGCCCGGCTCGAGCGGCGAGGTGCTGGCCCGGCCGTAACTCGCGGCACGGGCCTGGCGGCACGGCGCCGGCGGCACGGGCATTCGGGGCACCCCATAGAGTCATCGGGTGACCCTGGTTCTGGTGGTGCGTCATGGCCTGACGGCCTCGACGGGAACGGCACTGACCGGATGGACGCCTGGTATCTCCCTGGACGACCGGGGCCGCGCGCAGGCGAACGCGGTCGGGGCCCGGCTCGCCGACGTACCGATTGACGCCATAATCAGCAGTCCTCTGGACCGGTGCAGGGAGACCGCCGAGGCGATCGCGAGCGCCCGGCCGGGGCCACCGCTGACCGTGCAGATCGATGAGCGGGTCGGCGAGTGCCATTACGGAGACTGGACGGGCCAGCCGCTCAAGAAGCTGGCCAAGGAGCCCCTCTGGCGAGTCGTGCAGGCGCATCCGAGCGCGGTGCGCTTCCCCGGCAAGGAGGGCGAGTCGATGCTCGACATGCAGGACCGGGCCGTCAGCGCGGTGCGGGACTGGAACGAGCGACTCGGCGGCGGCGCCGTCTATGTCGTCTGCTCGCACGGCGATGTGATCAAGTCGATCCTCACCGATAGCCTGGGCATGCACCTGGACATGTGCCAGCGCATCCAGGTGGACCCATGCTCGCTCAGCGTGATTCGTTACACGCCGCTGCGTCCATTCGTGCTGCGGATGAACGACACCGGCGGGGACGTGAGCAGCCTGAAGAGACCAAGCAAAGAGTCGTCCGGCGCATCAGCCCGGCACGAGGAGGACGCGCAGGTAGGCGGCGGCGCGGGAGGATAGGTTCATGCCGGTCTATTCGTACGACCCGCCGGAGCGGTTCATCGCGGGCACCGTCGGCCAGCCAGGGGAGCGATCGTTCTACCTGCAGGCCAGCGGCGGTGGCAGAACGACCAGCGTTGCCCTGGAGAAGGGTCAGGTCAGCCAGCTGGCTGAGCGGCTGGACGAGCTCCTCGATGAAGTGCTGCGGCGCACCAGCGGGACCGCGGCCGTCCCTGCGGCGGCGCCGGTCGCGCTGGCCGACGACGGCCCGCTGGAGCTGCCGCTGATGGAGGAGTTCCGCGTCGGCGCGATCGCGCTGGCCTGGGACCATGACGGCGACCGCGTGATCATCGAGGCTCAGGAAGAGACCGATGAGCCGGTCGAGCCGCTGGCGGAGGACATCCCCGAGGACGGCCCGGCCGTGCTGCGGGTCCGCATCTCGGCGGCCGCCGCCCGGGCGTTCTCGCGGCGCGCGCTCCAGGTAGTCGGTCAGGGACGGCCGCCATGCCCGCTGTGCGGGCTGCCGCTCGACCCGGCTGGGCACGTCTGCCCCCGGCAGAACGGGCACCGGGCAGGGCATGGCTGATCCGCCCGCAGGCAGGCGGGCTGGGCGCGGCCAGCGGTCAGCCAGGCCTGCCGACGGCGGCCCAGCCGCCAGCCAAGGCGCGAGCCAGGCGGCCGGCGAGCAAGCCGTCCTCGACCTCCTCACTAACGGCACCCTGGAGGTGGCGGGCCGGCTCGTCGATGCCTCCAACCTCACCATGTACTGCACCGTCAGCGGCGAGGCGGCCGAGGCGGGCTGCGTGTACAAGCCGGTGGCGGGGGAGCGGCCGCTCTGGGACTTCCCGGAGGGCACCCTGGCCGGGCGGGAAGTCGCCGCCTATGCGGTATCCCGCGCGGCCGGGTGGAACGTCGTCCCGCCGACCGTGTACCGAGATGGCCCGTTTGGCCCCGGCATGTGCCAGCTCTGGATCGACATCGAAGAGTCCGTGGACCTGCTGGCGCTGGCGCGCAGCAGCGACCACGCTGGCCTGCGCCAGATGGCGGTGTTCGACGCGGTCGTGAATAACGCGGACCGTAAGATCGGCCATCTGCTCCCGGCCCCGGACGGGCATCTATACGGCTGCGATCACGGCGTCTGCTTCGGCGCGGAGTACAAGCTCAGGACCGTGCTGTGGCAGTGGCGCGGAAAGCGACTGCCGGGCAAGGCGGTGGCGGCCCTGGAAAGACTAAACGAGGTGCTGGGGCCCGGCGGCGAGCTCGCGGCGGAGCTGTCCCGCTGGCTGGAACCCGAGGAACTGGACGCTACCCGGGCGCGCGTCGAGCTCCTGATCGAGCACAAGGTGCACCCGTACCCGCCGGCCGACTGGCCCGCGGTTCCCTGGCCGCCTGTCTAGCGGCCGGCGCGGGTCTGGCCGCCGGGCACCGCTACCAGCTACCGGCCGCCGTGCTCGCCGCGGTCGCCGCGCCGTCGCAGGTATCGCTCGAACTCGCGGGCTATGGCGTCACCGCTGGCTTCCGGCAGGTCGGTCGCGTCCTTCGCCTCTTCCAGGGTCCGTACGTAGTCGGCGACCTCGGAGTCCTGCTCGGCGAGCTCATCGACCCCGCGCTCCCAGGCCCGGGCCTCATCGGGCAGGTCCGACAGCGGCAGCGAGACATCCAGGATGTCCTCAACGCCGTGCAGCAGCGCGAGGGTAGCCTTAGGGCTGGGTGGCTGAGCCACGTAGTGCGGGACGGCCGCCCACAGCGAGACGGCGGGGATGCCGGCGGTCGCACAGGCATGCTGCAGCACTCCCACGATCCCGGTCGGGCCCTTATAGTCCACGGACTCCACATGCAGCCGGGTCGCCAGGTCCACGTCTGACGCGCCGGCGCTCACCGGCACGGGCCGGGTGTGCGGGGAATCGGCCAGCAGCGCGCCGAGCAGGATCACGATCTGGACGTCGAGCTCGGCGAAGGCAGCCACCAGCTCGTTGCTGAAGCCGCGCCAGCGCATGTTGGGCTCGATGCCGTGCACGAGGACCAGGTCGCGGCCCAGCCCGGCGGGCTGGGCGACGCTCAGCCTGGTAGTCGGCCAGACGAGCCGGTCGGTCTGGCCGTCGGTCACTTCCATGACGGGCCTGGTGACCTGGAAGTCATAAAAGTCCTCGGGATCGACCTGGCCGATGGCCTTGGTATCCCAGGCTGTGCTGAGGTGATTGATCGCTCCGGTCGCCGCCTCGCCCGCGTCGTTCCAGCCCTCGAATGCGGCAATCAGCGCTGGTGCGGTGAGCTTGCCAATGGCATCGAGCTCGATCGCCCGCCACCTCCCTCCGCAGCCGCCTGGCCCTCAGGCGAATGGTCTCAGCCTACGTGCCCGGCTGGGACTGCTACCGGGCCAGGTCACCTGACTGCGGGCACCTGCCGGAACCGGCCACGCCCTGCCTTCCGGGGCGGCACCCATGTTAGGGCCATAGCGGCCAGTGCAGGAAAGTCACCCCGGGCCGGGGTCGGCACCCCCGCGCCAAATTCAGCGGCCCCCAAGAGGCCTGTCTTAAGATGGACGGACCATGTCGCAAACTGTCCCGCCCTCCGGCCCTGCACAATCTCCCCTGTCAGCCACCGAGCCGCCGCGGCCATCGCTGCGGGCGGCGCTCGCGAGTCCAGACTGGGGCGCGGCTGCGGGTCACCGAGCCCGACGCCATGCCGGCCCGGTCTAACGTGGCCGCCGACAACCCGGTCCCCGGCGCGCCGTTCCTCGGTGCGCGGGTCGTCAAGGGCATCCAGCCCGAGGCGAAGTACTTCAGCGCCTGACATGCGGTCGATGCCAACTGAACCTGCCGGGCACCCCCACGGCCCCCGCGGCGACCTGATGGGTGTCCTGTTCGACATGGACGGGCTGCTGGTCGATTCCGAGCCGCTCTGGTTCGAGGTCGAGAGCGCCGTCATGGCCCGGCTCGGCGGCTCCTGGCACGAGGCAGATCAGCAGGCCCTGGTCGGCGGCTCGCTGTCGCGGAGCCTGGACTACCTGCTGGCCAAGGCCGCCCGCCCGGTGGCGCGCGGCATTGTCGCAGGCTGGATGCTGGGCGGCATGGTGGAGCTGGTGAGCACTCGAACGCTGCCGGTTATGCCGGGGGCCCGTGAGCTACTCACGGAGATAGCCGAGGCTGGCGTGCCGTACGCGCTGGTGACCTCATCGGAGCGGCCGGTCATGGAGGCCGTGCTGGTCCAGCTGGACGTGGCGTTCCCGGTCACCGTGTGCGGGGATGACGTCAGCAAGAGCAAGCCGGACCCGGAGCCGTACCTGCTGGCCGCGGCCAAGCTCGGAGCCGATCCGCGGCACTGCGTGGCGCTGGAGGATTCCCCGAACGGGGTGGCGGCCGCAGAGGCGGCGGGCTGCCTGATGATCGCCGTGCCGAGCATGGTGCCGATCCCCGCGGAGAACGGGCGGCTGGTGGTCGCTTCGCTGACGGAGCTGAGCCTCGACCTGCTGTATGACCTGGCCGCGACGCGCTGAGGGCCTAGCCGGCGCCTTCCTTCCGTGCCGCCGCTCCGCTGCCGCTCCGGTCGGACCATGCGCGAGGTGTGCGACGATGGAGTGAGCACGCCTTTGGGTGGCGCGCACCTGGCGGACCCCTCGAGGGGAGGCGGTCATGAGTGTCTGGATGAGCATCGGCGGCGCCCTATGCGTCGCGATAACGGCCGTCGGACTGATCGCGAGCTGGCGGATCTGGCGCAAGAGCGGCGCGGGTCGAGGGATTCGCGCGGCCGCCTGGTCGCTGATTCCGCTCGCGGCCTACCTGGTCGGCGCGGTCGGGCTGCTCGGCCGGATCGTCTCGGCCGTCGTCCGCTTCGCTGGTTCCTTTGTCTTCTCGCCTAAGTCGTGGGCTGGCGTCGCGGTGCTGGGCGTCGTCGTGGTGCTGTTCCTGGCGTCGGGCGGGCTGCCCTTGCTCAACTGGAGAAAGGCCAGGGAGCGCCGGAAGCAGGCCAAGGCCAGGGCCGACGCCGCCGACGATTCACGGCAGGCCGTCGCGGTCGGTATCCGCTCGGCACCGGTCGGCACGGCACCTGCGCCGCGCACGGCGGCACCGGCTCCCACCGCGGCTGCGCCCAGCGCGGCAGCCGACGACGACATGTCCGATGTGCAGGAGATTCTCCGCCGCCGTGGCATCAAGTAACGGCCGATTTCCACAGGTGCAGGGCCTTCATCCACGGTGCGGCGGCCCTGAGCACCGGTGATTTGTCCCTTAACCGGCTTTCGGGGCGGGTCTGGGCGCCGGAACGGAGTTGGCTCCCGGCGCTGGACTGGCCGGAAGGGGCGGGGGCGTACCGCCGAAGACCGGGCAGAGGGCCTGGTGAGCGCACCAGTCACAGAGCCGGCTCTGGCGCGGCCGCCAGTCGCCGGTGGCGCGCGCGCGCTCGATCGCCTGCCAGAGCGCGTTGATCTTTCGCTCGGTGGCGAGCAGCTCGGCCTCATCGGGCGTGCAGCGCATGATCTCGCCATTGCCGAGGTAAATGAGCTGCAGCTGCCGCGGGATGGTGCCGCTGGTGCGCCACACGACCAGGGCGTAGAACTTCATCTGGAACAGCGCGCGCGCCTCGTATTCCTCGCGCGGTGCGGTACCGGTCTTGTAGTCGACGACGCGAACCTCGCCGCTGCGCGCCACATCCAGCCGGTCGATGTAGCCGCGCAGCGTCAGGCCAGACTCCAGCACCGTCTGCACGGACATCTCGCGATGCGCGGGCTCCAGGCGGGTGGGGTCCTCGAGGGTGAAGTACCTGTCGAGCATCACGCTGGCCTCGTCGAGCCAGACGGCACGCTGCTCCTCGTCAGCGAAGAGGCTGGCCAGCTCGGGCTCGGCCGTGGCGAGGCGCTCCCATTGCGGCAGCACGAGGCCGCGTGCCGCGGCCGGCGTACGGCCTGAGGCTGGCTCATCGAAGAGGCGCTCCAGCACGGCATGCACGAGCGTTCCGCGTGCCGCGGCCGGGCTCGGCGGCTCGGGCAGCCGGTCGATGACGCGGAAGCGGTAGAGCAGCGGGCAGGTCAGGAAGTCGGCTGCGCGTGAGGGCGACAGGCTCCGATGAACGGGCACCTCGGGCACCTCGGATGCCATAACAGGCGGTTGCGCGGGGTCTTGGGTCGCGGTAGCCGCGGGCGCTGCGTCGCTCATGCATCGGAGCCTAGGGGAGAGCCCTGACAGTTCGGGCGCGACATGCGTGCGCCGAGCGGTGGATTGCCGTCCACCGCGTAACATCAGTGCGTGGCAGGTATTTCCCCCGGGGACGACCCTTCGCCGGGTCAGCAGCTCCAGCAGCCCGAGCAGAAGCCTGCGGCGCAGAATCGGCGCGACCCGAGACTCGGGCTGCTAATAGCCCGCGTGTTCGGCATCCCCGTCTATATCTCGCCGTACTGGTTCCTGGTCGCCGGGCTCCTCGTGTACCTGTACGCGAACTCGCTGGACAGCAGCGTCCAGCCGACGCAGGTCCGTTACCTGGTCTCCGCCGCGTTCGTCATCCTGCTCTACCTTTCCGTGCTGATCCACGAGCTCAGCCACTGCGCGGTCGCGCGGGCCTTCAAGCTGGCCGTGCGACGCGTGCTGCTCTACCCGCTGGGCGGGTTCTCGGAGATCGAGCAGGAGCCGCCTACGCCCGCCCAGGAGTTCCTGGTCTCCGCGGCGGGGCCGGCTATCTCCCTGGTGCTCGCCGCCATCGCCGCGGCGCTGACCCGGGTAGTCCCCGACGGCCTGCCGAACCTGCTGATTGACCAGTTGTTCCGCGCTAACCTGCTGGTCGGCATCTTCAACCTGCTGCCCGGCCTGCCACTGGATGGCGGCCGGATCTTCCGCGCGGGCATCTGGAAGCTCACGGGCAAGCCGGTGACGGCGACCATCGCGGCCGCGTGGGCGGGCCGGGTCCTCGCAGTGCTCCTGATCGTCGTGCCGATCGGTCTCACCGGCGGGCGGCTAGGGTCGCTGATCAACAGCTCGTACTGGCTGTGGCTGGCGTTCATCGCGGTGTTCATGTGGCTGCAGTCGGGACAGGCGATCAAGGCCGCGAAGGTCCGCGAGCGGCTGCCCGGCCTGCAGGCCAGGACGCTTGCCCGCCGGGCCATCCCCGTTCCGTCGAACCTGCCCCTGGCGGAGGCGATCCGGCGGGCCGACGCGGCGCAGGCGCGGGCTCTGGTGGTCGTCGATCACCAGCAGACGCCGATCGCGATCGTGAGCGAGGACGCGGTGCTGGCCACGCCCGAGCAGCGCCGGCCGTGGGTCGAGGTCGGAACGCTCGCGCGCACGCTCGATCCGGCCATGGTGCTGTCCGCCGACCTTTCGGGGATGGAGCTGATCGAGGCGGTTCAGCGCAAGCGGGCCAGCGAGTACCTGCTGATCGAGCCGTCCGGCCAGGTCTACGGCGTGCTGGTCGCCGCCGACCTGGACCACGCGTTCGCCGGCGTCTGAGGCGGCTGGCATCAACTAGCCTGTCGGCGTGATCAAGCAGCCCCGCGGGCCGTTCATGCCCGGCGACCAGGTCCAGCTGACCGACCCCAAGGGCCGTCAGCACCGGCTGGTACTGACGGCGGGGCGGACCTTCCACACCCACCGCGGCGCCGTCGCGCACGACGACCTGATCGGCCACCCGGAGGGCAGCCTCGTGATGTCGGCGGCCGGCACGCCCTACATCGCCCTGCGGCCGCTGCTCGCGGATTACACCCTGTCGATGTCGCGGGGCGCCGCCGTGGTCTACCCGAAGGACGCGGCGCAGATTATCGCGATGGCGGACATCTTTCCGGGCGCCACCGTCGTCGAGGCGGGCGCCGGCTCGGGCGCGCTGTCGTGCTGGCTGCTGCGAGCGGTGGGCGAGGAAGGTCTGCTGATCTCCTACGAGCGTCGGCCAGACTTCGCGGAGATCGCCAGGGCCAACGTCGAGCAGTTCTTCGGCGGCCCGCATCCAGCCTGGCGCCTGATGGTCGGGGACCTGCCCGGCGCCGTCCTGCCTGGTGCCGACTTGCCCGGTGCCGACTTGCCCGGCGGGGAGATCGCCGGGGCCGACCGGTTCGTGCTCGACATGCTCGCGCCCTGGGAGCACGCGGCGACGGCGGCGGCCGCTCTGATGCCGGGCGGGCTGGTCTGCTGCTACGTTGCGACTACGACTCAGCTGGCCCGCATCGTGACGGCCCTGCGCGAGCAGGGGAGCTTCGCGGAGCCCGCGGCGTGGGAGACGATGCAGCGCGGCTGGCACGTTGACGGACTCGCTGTGCGGCCCGAGCATCGCATGGTGGGACATACGGGTTTTTTGGTTACCGCGAGAAGGCTGGCCGACGGAGTCCAGGCCCCGCCGCGCCGCCGCAGGCCCTCCAAGGGCGCTCAGGCGGCCGATGACCTGGCTGAACTTGCGGGTGAGGAGATGTCGCAGAATCGGTAACGCGGCGGCGGTGTTCCCGGATCGTAACGGAGAGGCCTAGAGTCGGGACCGTCGCAAGGTTACGGAACGACCCTTGATAGGTAGGGTCTAGGTAAGTCGGCTCTCCCGGAGGGGGTGAGGGGCATGGCCTCTCGTGACGACAGCGCTCGCAGCGGGCGGTATGACGACGAGGTCAAAGTCCTGACCACGAAGATCTCCTTCCTTGAGGAGGAGGTCGCAGCGCTGCGCAGCAGGCTCGCTGATTCGCCGCGTCAGGCAAGGCTGCTCGAGGAGCGCCTGCGCGACGCGCAGACGAGCCTGGCCGCCGTGACCGGTCAGAACGAACGGCTCACCGGAACTCTCAGGGACGCGCGTGACCAGATCGTGGCGCTCAAGGAGGAGGTGGACCGGCTCGCGCAGCCGCCGAGCGGGTTCGGCATCTTCCTGCAGGCCGCCGAGGATGGCACCGCGGACGTGTTCACCGGTGGCCGGAAGATGCGCGTCAGCGTGAGCCCGAGCATCGACCTGGACGGGCTGCGGCCCGGCCAGGAGGTCGTGCTGAACGAGGCCCTCAACGTCGTGATCGCCCAGGGCTACGAGACGATCGGTGAGGTCGTCATGCTCAAGGAGGTCCTGGACGGCGGCGACCGGGCGCTGGTGATCTCGCACGCGGACGAGGAGCGGATCGCGAGGCTGGCGGAGCCGCTGCGCCAGCAGAAGCTGCGCACGGGCGACTCGCTGCTGCTGGAGCCGCGGTCGGGATACGTGTACGAGCGCATCCCCAAGGCCGAGGTCGAGGAGCTGATCCTCGAGGAAGTGCCGGACATCACCTACCTGGAGATCGGCGGCCTCGGGCCGCAGATCGAGCAGATCCGGGACGCGATCGAGCTGCCGTACCTGCACAAGGAGCTGTTCAAGGAGCACCAGCTGCGGCCGCCCAAGGGCGTGCTGCTCTACGGCCCGCCCGGCTGCGGGAAGACCCTGATCGCCAAGGCGGTCGCCAACTCGCTGGCCAAGCAGGTGGCGGAGCGCACGGGGCAGAGCGCGAACGACGGGCCGGAGGGGCCGGCCCGGGAGCGCCGGAGCTTCTTCCTCAACATCAAGGGCCCCGAGCTGCTGAACAAGTACGTCGGCGAGACCGAGCGGCACATCCGGCTGGTCTTCCAGCGGGCCCGGGAAAAGGCCAGCGAGGGCATGCCAGTGATCGTGTTCTTCGACGAGATGGACTCGATCTTCCGGACCCGTGGCTCGGGCGTCTCCAGCGATGTCGAGAACACGATCGTGCCGCAGTTGCTGAGCGAGATCGATGGCGTCGAGGGCCTGGAGAACGTCATCGTCATCGGCGCCTCCAACCGCGAGGACATGATCGACCCGGCGATCCTGCGGCCCGGCCGCCTGGACGTCAAGATCAAGATTGAGCGGCCGG
>Ga0066790_10000257_pt1 | contig 18636 bp, 21 predicted proteins | sample OrgsoiDNA2013050_FD_70963 | JGI IMG/M metagenome (GOLD analysis project Ga0066790, IMG submission 70963) | Permafrost soil microbial communities from the Arctic, to analyse light accelerated degradation of dissolved organic matter (DOM) -... | ecosystem: Environmental > Terrestrial > Soil >...
TTCCTTACACATAGTTTATAGGTTTTTTACATCCATCTTCTATAGTAAAAGCAGTAGAGATGCAGATGTAGTTGGCTAAACTTATGTACGGACATTCCTTAAAGAAAGCCTGGTTGATCTGCCCTCTGCATATCACTAAGACAAATTATTGAAGGAAGAAACGATGGATTCTGCTTATTCGGGGCGAGAGAAGACTCCTTTCTCTGCTGGCGACGCCGAGGAACGCACGCTACTCTCCAGTCATAGCCTCTCGGTCGTGCTGCCCGCGTATAACGAGGAGCAAATTATCTCATCTACAGTGACCACTATTCTCGCCACACTCGCTGGACGTATCAGAGATTTTGAAGTGATTGTTGTCAATGATGGCAGCCGCGACCGTACCAGGGAGATCGTTGAGTCTATCGCGCAGGCCGACGCGCGCGTGCGGGTGGTCTCTCACGCGGTCAATCAGGGATACGGCGCGACGCTGGTGGATGGCTTTGCCGCCGCGACCAAAGATTTGACCTTTTTTATGGACTCGGATGGTCAGTTCGATATTCGCGACCTCTTCCAGTTTTTTAACTTCATCGATGAATACGACGCGGTCATCGGGTACCGTATAGATAGGCAGGACGCCTGGATGCGCAAGCTCAACGCCTGGGGCTGGAAGGTGCTCGTGCGCCTGGTCCTGGGCATCAGTGTGCGCGATATCGACTGCGCGTTCAAGCTCCTGCGCACCGAATTTTTGCACACTCACCCACTTGAGACGCGTGGAGCAACGATCAATGCCGAACTTCTCTATAAGCTCATCCACTCTGGCGCAACGTACAGGGAGGTAGGCGTCACCCATCTTCCACGGCGCAGCGGGCGCGCAACGGGGGCTCATCCGCGTGTCATCGCCCGCGCCCTACGCGACCTCTTCCTCTATGCGCGCAAGTGGCAGCGTATGGAGTACGTTCATGAGCAACCCATAAAGGTTCTCCAACAGAGCCCATAGACATCCATACTCTTGTCTCTAAGCATTGTAAGCCTTTACCTCAAAGCTGGCGAGCAGCGTAATGCTGTCACAGATCTCTCCGACGCCCGGCTCAAGCGTCTGGGTCGTTGGATCGACGTGACCGCCCATAACATATCCGGCCTGCGTCGCCATATCGTCGCGCAAATTCTGCGCCTGCATCAGTTGCGTATCACTCATAGCGACGAGCTTCAATGCATCGCTATGGACCTGCAGCAGCCAGGCTTTGACGTTATTGAGATCACCGTTGATCTGAATTGCGCGGTTCTGCTGCGGCGCAGTCACAGCGGGAGCGTACGCAATGCCCTTGAGATGCGTTCCGACATGTGTCAGGTAAGCCGGCGGGTCTGGCAACTGAGCGCAATCCAGCAGGGAGACGGTCGAGGCATGAGCGATACCACTATTCTCAGGCCCCAGCGTTACGCCCGCATTCTTTAATTCCTGCGGGGCACACTTGTCATCCAGATAGTACACGATATCAACGACCAACTGCCGCACCTCCGCTGGATTGCTATGGTCGCGCGCCTCCATCGTATTTTTCTGCATCTCCTGAACATTATTCAGCAGCCAGTAGTCTACACCACCCTTTAGACCCAGGTTATCAAGCGCCACATCGCCCGTCAGTAGATGGCGGATATGATCGAGATAGCTAAAGTGGTCCACCGACGAAGGAATCTGAGGGAGTGAGGCGGAGTAACTCCACTTCGTTTTGTCAGGCGATGGATTATTGGGCACCACGTTGGCGGACTCCTCAGTCACCAGAAAGTTACTCGTAAAAGCGAGCAAATCGCGATGCTGACCACCACTATAAGAAAGCGTTGCTAAGCCCTGATTGAGCTTTAATGTGCCGAGATATATCGGAAGCCCCTCGGGCTGGCTGTCCTGCAACCAGGCGTAGTACTGATTGCCGGGCGCTGGTGACGGCACATTCTGCAGGCGCACCTGGATACCATCATTCCTGCCGGGCATACCACTGGCATCGAGCTGTCCGCTGCTTATAAAGGCGGCGGTGCCGACGATAGCTGAAGAGGGCCCTCGCGCAAAAAACGATTCATGAAATCGGGATCAGAACGTAAATTCGTATGCATAAATTTTATCGCAACATAGCGTTTTAGTTGAGGATCAAAACCTTTCCATACCTCAGCCATGCCGCCGCGTCCCAACACTTCCTGCAACTCATACTTGCCAAGACGTTTTGGACCTGCACTCATTAAAAAAGACCTCCTCGCGTGTTTCGCGCTGCTGGTCATGTCGCTGCTCTTTGAGCCTGTGTCTGCCTAGAACGGCGAGGATCAACTCACTTGAGATACTGTACCATATCTCTCCTAGCGATACTAGAGAGATATCTCAACCTTTTTCTGCCAAATAGCTCACAACGAATCAGTAGGGAGGGGCACCTGAACAGTTACAGTCAAAACGCGACTCAAGTTGGAGAACCTGAGTCGCGCTCGCGTTTACGAAAACGCCTGTGATGCTCGGAGAGTTAGATGTGCCCACCCTCGGGCGATGTATCTGTCTTGGATGTTTCTGCCGTTTCCTCGTGGCCGCCGAACTGAAAGCGCATGGCAGACAGCACCTTGTTAGCAAAATCCGCCTGGCCGCGCGAGCTGAAGCGCTCGTACAATGCTGCGGTCAGCACATGGGCCGGGATGCCCTCGTCGATGGCGGCTGCAATCGTCCAGCGTCCCTCGCCGGAGTCGGCCACGCGGCCCTGGAAATTGTCGAGCGCAGGGTTCTGGAGGAGCGCGCTGGCGGTGAGGTCCAGGAGCCAGGAGCCGATGACGCTGCCACGCCGCCAAAGCTCCGTCACATCGGTAAGGTTGAGATCATACTGGTAGTACTCCGGGCTACTCAGAGGCGCGGTCTCGGCATTGACCGTCTGCTCATCTTTGCCAATGTTGGCGTGGCGCAGGATGTTGAGTCCCTCGGCATAGGAGGCCATGATGCCGTACTCGATGCCGTTGTGCACCATCTTGACGAAATGACCGGCACCGTGCGGACCACAGTGGAGATAGCCCTGCTCAGCCGTGCCCCCGAGCTTTTCACGGCCCGCAGTACGCGGCGCGGAATCCACACCGGGAGCCAGGGCCGAGAAGAGCGGATCGAGCCGCTTGACGATCTCATCCTCGCCGCCAATCATCTGGCAGTAGCCGCGCTCCAGTCCCCAGACGCCGCCACTTACGCCCGCGTCGACGTAATGGATATTTTTCCCCGCGAGCTCTTTGGCGCGTCGGATATCGTCGTGATAGTAGGAGTTGCCGCCGTCGACGATCACATCATCGGGCGAGAGCAGCGGGACGAGCTCAGAGAGCGTTGCGTCCACCGAGCCAGCGGGCATCATCAGCCAAACGATGCGCGGCTTTTCAAGCTGGTTTACGAGATCGGACAGCGAGGTCGCGCCAGCCGAGATCGCTTTCTCGCTCATGCGCTTCTCCACGGTGCTGGCATGACGAGCATAACCAACGACGCTATGTCCTGCATTCAAAAGGCGCTTCGCCATATAGGCACCCATACGGCCAAGTCCAATGAGTCCTAGTTGCATGTTAGTTCCTTTCTTCTACATACTATTGTCTGGTACGAGACGAGAGCTTCAGCAAATATGCCCGTACCCGTCGCTATTATACGGCAAATTCAGGCTCCCGTGTTGGGTCCAGACTATTACTACTACTTAGTACACGCTTCTGCCGTAGCAATCAGCTATTTTCAGTACGTATTATCTCTTTTAGGGGCACTCAGACATTGTATAGTATGGAAGTATTCATCCTGGCTCACCCACTGTTCAGAAGGAAGAAAAAATATGGCAGATACTACAGAGAAAAAACGCGTCCTGGTGCTGCAACATTTCTATGAAAACCCCGCCGGTCGCGTGGGCAACCTGCTCGACGAGCATGGCATTCCCTACGACAATATCCACGTGGGCACCGACGCGCTTCCAGATCTCAAGCAGTACCAGGCGCTCATCGTCCTGGGTGGCACGCAGCATCTCTATGACAAAAACAAGTACCCCTACACAATGCACGAGGAGATCTACCTACACAAAGCTATTCGAGAGGGCCTCCCGTACCTGGGCATGTGCCTGGGCGGACAGTTGCTGGCCAACGCCTTCCACGCGCCCATCAAGCGGCTGCCCAAAGAGCAGATCGGCTTTCTGCAGGTACATTTTACGCAGGAGGGTACGCTTGATCCGCTCTATTCCGGCCTGCCAGGCTATCAGCAGGCGTTCCAATGGCATGAAGATTGCTTTGAGTTGCCGGAGGGCGCTGTGGCACTGGCACATTATACCAGCGGCTCGAACCAGGCTTTTCGCTATGGACAGCACGCCTACGGCCTGCAATATCATATCGAATTGACCAGCGAGATGCTCAACACCTGGCTCACTGACCCCTCACTGAAGCAGGAGTTCATCAAGACGTATGGAAGCGATGCCTATGCTAAAGTAATGCAGGAGGTTCCTCAACTCTTCCCAACATACGACCAGCATGCGCGCACGCTCATTGAGAACTTCTTCAGGATCAGTCACTTGATCTAAATAGGGAATTTGAGAACGCATCTTATAGATGCCAGGCAACTGGTAGCCATTGCTCTGTCTCCCACTGTACTTCATTCACTACAGTAGACGGAGCAATTTTTTGCTCTGTGTATAATGATCTCAGAACCCACTTTTGATACTGTACTTGTAAAAACGTCCATCCAACTATACACATACGGAAGCAAGGACTGCATCTTAGAACAGGCCGCATATGCCTGCGTCTTCGAAAGGACGGTATACTATGCTCGTTCTCCTTGCACTGTTAGCGCTGCTGGTCTTTATCAGTAGCGGCATGCTTCTTCATCTGTACCTGTATAGAAATGGAGCAATTAACGGCTCCAGTCGTTACAGATCTTACAGGCAGACATCACTATCCATGTGAACGAAGGCGATCAGCCACCTGCTACACCGCCAGGGAAGCTGGGTGAGTAGCTCTTCAGCTTCCCTGGCGGTGGACTCTACAGCGTCTGCGGCGCTGCGCAATCTGTGTGTTGAATGTGCCGGTTGGGATGCGGCCCTGGTCGCATCCCAACCGGCACATTCAACACGCGTAGGCATGCAGAAAAGTACGTCACACACGACCCGAGGCCAGCAGTTGTTGCTGCTGAACAAGCGAGCGCCTGTACAGGAAAATGAGCCCGATGATACCAATGATACCGAGGGCCAGCGATGTCACAGAGATAGGAATGCCGGGCGGAATGACGAAGTAGATAGAAAACGGAAAACCGTCCCAGAGGCCGTGTAAGACAGAAACGAAAAGATACGCCACAACCACGGCACCCGTGATGCGAAAGCGGCGTTGTCCGCTCGCCCGAAAGAGTACAGCCCCCAGTATCGCTGTCCAGACGCCATGCCCGAAGGGAGCGAACAGGCCGCGAAAGACCGTCTCCACGATAGAAACGCTCACATGACCGCCGCTGGTCAGAAAGGCCGTAAAGGCATAGCCGGTGCTCTCCAAAGCCGCAAAGCCCATACCAACTGCACCACCCAGCAGCAATCCATCCATCTCCGAAGTATGCGGCATGCGCCGGGCGAGAATCATTACCGCGATAATCTTACATCCCTCTTCAATCAAGCCCACAAGCAACCCGCTCCCTAAAGAAAGCCCCTGACCGGGAGCAATGGGTACAGGCACCAGGAGAGATTCGAAGATGGAGGCTCCAATAACGCCCAGAACACCGCCGATACAAAAGCTGACCCCTATGGTCGTAGGTGTCAATGCGCTGAAGTGCCGGTGGTCGTAGAGAAATGCGACAAAGGTAATCGGCACCAGAAAATTGCCAATCAGAATAACGGTAGGATACAGATTGGGATTTTCAGTCAGAAACATCACCACGGTTGTAATGGCAAAGAGCAGCAGGCCGATGAGGAATACACGCAGCCAGCTCCGCCCGCGCCGTAGAGGCGGCTGGGCGGGCGCGAAAGAGAAGTCTTGAGCCATAGAAATTCTCCATTTCCTACAGGGGTTTCGAGAAGCATATTCAGAGAACAACACGCTTGCAGGAGCTAAAAGGTTTCTTGCCTTACACCAGTTTCGCGGAAGGAAAGGGCAAGAAAGCGCTATGCAGGCGCGTGAAACCCTGTTTAAAAAGGGCAAGCATGCTGCGGTGAGTCTCTTCGGCCTCAAATGGGGCGACCTTTAAGCGCTCCTCCATAAGAGCGATGCAGCGCTGGTAACTGCGCACCAGGTAGCTGGCGTCGCGGTCCTTGCCAGGAGTGAATTGACTTTCCATCTGCAAAAAGGCATCGAAAAACTCATTGGCGCGTGTATAGCAGGCAGAGGCATATTCGCTATCGGCGGTCGCGCGGCCCAGTTCCTCAGTAACCTGCGCAGCGGCAAAGAGGACAGGTGCCAGGCTGTTCGGCTTATGGAACTGTTGGCTCTGCGCCAGGTCGGGCAGGCGCGGCAGCGCCTGAGCATGATAGGTAGCGGGGTCGGCGGGCAAGGCGCTAGCAGCTCGCACCAGAGACCAGGGAATGCTTGCGTCGGTTAATGTATCTAACGTAAGCTGACAGAGTTGCGCGGAGCGCGAGCGGGCGCGTGAACTGGTATCGGCATATCCGCTGATACGAGCAACAGCTGCACGCTGAATACATGTTTCGACAAGAGAGGAGAGTGCGGTATAAAGCACCTCTTCCAGAGCGGGAAGAGAAGCGCCAGTCTCAAAGGCGGCATCGTGCCAGCTCAGCAGAATCTGGCGGCACTGTTCCTCCGCCTCGTCGAGCAACGTCGCGCATTGCATCGCCTTCCCAGCGCCAGTACCTTGTGCATCCGCCCGCGCTATCTCACGATACAGCGAGCAACGGTCAAGCAGAACCATTGCGTGAAGGAGGCGCACCTTCGCTTCACCAGAACGATCACCGCTTACCTGGTAGAGCGTGCGCGCCTGCAGGAGAAAACTGAAAGCGAGTTGAAAGAGTGCTTCCTTCTCTTCAAAAGAGAACGACGTCGCAGTGCTGTCAGCAGATACAGGCTCCAGAGAGATCGACGCGTAGATGCAGTAGCCAAGTCCCAGGTATACCTGCCCGGCTATCTGTATATTGCTGGTTGAGCGCAGATGTTGACGAGCATACTCGTAGTGAGCACGCGCCTGCGCGTGAACTCCAAGCGCGCGATAATCATCTCCGCAATGCAATTCGACTTGCAACACGAGGGTCGGAAACTTTTCGTGCATTCCCTCTTCCTGTAATACCTGCAAGGCGCGCCCGTGGTAGACCAGTGCAGTCTGGTACAGCTGGTCGCGGTAGAAGTTCGTCCCCAGAGTGTCGAGAATGACTGGCTGATTTTGTATTGGTGCGAGGACCAGGGCGCGTTCCAGGGAGAAGCGCGCGTTTTGCAGATCCCCTTGCTCCTGAGATAGCAGTCCTTTCAGAAAAAAGTAGCGCGCCTGCTGCTGCAACGGCAGATCGAGCATCATTCCAGCTGATAACGTGGAGAGCTCCTGCAGAAACATTGTACGAGGAAGTTCTTTGCCCTCCTGGGCCAGATCCAGCAGCGTCAACGTTTCTTCCCAATCACCGCTGCCCTCGGGTTGATATAAGGCGAAGCTTGCCCTGGCGGATGATGCTCTTGCTTGCTCCGCTTGCACCAACAATTGTTCTAAGAGATCGGCAGGCTGCTCAAGCTGCTCCGCAAAAAAACGCAGGGCTTCAAGGGAAGGGCTGATTTTTTCGAGTTCAACCGCACTGACATACGATTTTGAGAAACGATCTCCACCCAGTTCCGTCTGGGTCAAGCCACGTTGTCGACGTAACTGTCGGATATACTCACTGAGAGGAACTTGCATGTCATCCTTTCCTTGATAGCCGGCTGAATATCCTTCCCTGATCATTCCTATGAGAATATATTGCACACAACTTCCTGTCCAGCCTGCTAGCAGGAAGACGCAACAAAGGCATACAGATATTTTTCATTATATCTTACTTCAGGCTGCCGGTGGCGTTGAGGCGCTTTCAATTCTGGTGAGCACGCTGCCCACGGACTTTCCGGCACCGCTGGTTCTGGCGCAGCACCTCGACCCGAGTCGTCCCAGTGCTCTCGATCTCATCTTACAAAAACGCACCACCTTACCGGTCGAGGTGGTGAAGTCGCATACCACACTCGAAAACGGCAAGATCTATGTGGTTATACACACCTTTGAGCCAGAATCCCAGCGTATACACGAAGGGCAACAAGAAGGGTATTTTTCTTACACGATTATTCCATCGCATAATGCCTCTGGGCGCGTCAATGGCGTGAGCATCTACACCACCAACGAGACAGAACAACACGCGTAAAGTTCGGTTGTGCTTGCCACTTTTCCCCGTCTGCATGGTATCATTGCTATATTGGTTATAAAGTCGTGCATGTTCACAGCTACAGGTAAGCCAAGGAGGACACTATGGTCAAGCGACTGGACGGAAAAACAGCGATCGTGACCGGGGCAGGCCGGGGAATTGGCCGCGCCATCGCCAAAGAACTGGCGGATACCGGTGCCAATGTCGTCATCAATTACAGCACCAGTGCCCAGCCAGCACAGGAACTTGCTGAAGAGTTGAAGGAACTGGGAGTAAAATCCCTGGCCATCCAGGCGGATGTTACCGCTTTCGACCAGGTGACGCAGATGGTCCGCAAGACGATCGAGGCATTTGGACAGATCGATATCCTGGTCAATAACGCGGGCATCACCCGCGATAAGACGCTCAAGAACATGGACAAGGAGCATTGGGATGAGGTGATCCATGTCAACCTGGATAGTGTGTTCAACTGTACCAAACAGGTGCTGCCCTTCATGCTGGAACGTAAGAGCGGCAGGATCGTCACAATCAGCTCGTTTGTCGCGCTGGGTGGCAACGTGGGGCAGGCGAACTACGCCGCCACCAAGGCCGGCATCATTGGCTTCAGCAAGTCGGTAGCCCTCGAAGTCGCCCGCCACGGCATTACAGTCAACGTGGTCTGCCCCGGCTTCACAGAGACCGATATGCTCATGGAGGTGCCGGAGAAGATTCGCCAGCGCATCCTCGAGAAAATCCCTATGGCGCGCTTTGGCAAGTCCGAAGAAGTTGCAACCTGCGTGCGCTATCTCGTCACCGAAGGCGACTATATGACAGCGCAGGTGATTAGCATCAATGGCGGAGTCTATATTTAACTGACTTCGCCACGTCCTTTAGTAGGGATGGGGCTGGCCCCCATCCGGCTGCCTACAAACTCAATCGTCAGGCGGAATCGCGCTTGCCGAGCCGGATGGGGGCCAGCCCCATCCCTACTAGTAATATCTTTACAGGTTGCCACTTTCACGCCATTTCATCCGAATCTTCAGGTGCTGTCCAGGCGCGCAACTCCTTAAGCGCATCTCTCGCAATCCATCTGGCGGCTCTGGCATCCATAGCACCAATCTCCTCTGCCCATTCAATGGCCGCTACACGTAGGCGAGCATTCCGTTTACCGATCTGCCGCAATGCCCAGTTAACAGCTTTCTTCACAAAGTTGCGTTCATCGGTCGCGTACTGCTTGATGAGGGGGAAGAATGGCAGGAAGGCTTCATCTACTGCCTGTTTGTCGTGAACCGCCAGTTCCGCCATCAGCACAAAACCGGCGCGCCGCACAAACTCTTGCTCGCGATGACACCACTCGACAGCTTTTTGATAGGCATACGGCGTTTTGTCGAACAGGTTTCCGCACACCTGGTCGCAGACATCCCACGCGTCAAAATCAGCGACCCATGCTTCCATCTGCTCCTCAGAGATAAGGCGCGGGTCGTCAACCATCGAGGCGAGGATTCGCGCCTCGTGCAGGCCAGATGCCCACAACTCTACTGCCAGGGCGTGATCTTTCCCCAGTTCTTTCGCCATCTTGCGCAGCACCGGAATCGAGATGCCCAATACGTGGGCTGACCGAATGCCGAATCTCGCCATCCCTTCAACTGCGCGTGGGTCCGCATGTTGTTGCAGTGCGGCAATCACTTCATTGTATGTCATGAGAGTAGTATATCAGATATGAGGTAGGAGTAGGTGAGAACGCAGTGATTGAATAAGCCCGCGTGTAGCCATTGGTCAGTGCACCGTTGTTACAGCATCGGCGAAATGTTATACTTGCAAAGCAAGTACAGAGCATAGGAAGATGGCGATGGAGAGTGCAAATTCGTGAGATCATTTACGCCTGAAGAAGTCGAGCAGCTGCGCGCTCGTGTCCTGGAATTAGAAGAACGGGAGCGGGAGCGAGAACGTTTAGAGGCTGCCCTGGATGAAGGTCGGCGCTTAGCTATCCTCATCCACGATGTCAGCGTCGCGCTGATTCAGGACCGCACGTTACAGGAGAGCTTGCAGCAGTGTGCCCAGGCGCTCGTCACACACCTCAAGGCCGCCTTTGCCCGCGTCTGGACCCTCAACGCGGAAACACAGATCCTCGAACTCCAGGCCAGTGCAGGTATGTATACGCATCTGGATGGTGCTCATTCCCGCGTTCCAGTCGGGATGCTCAAGATTGGTTTTATCGCGGCACAAAAACAACCCCACCTCACCAACGCGGTGCTTGGAGATCCGCAGGTCAGTGACCAGCAATGGGCCGAGCGCGAAGGAATGGTCGCCTTTGCTGGCTATCCACTCCTCGTCGAAGGAGAGCTGGTCGGCGTGATGGCCCTCTTTGCGCGTATTCCCCTGTCCACAGCCGTCCTGGACGCGATGGCCTCGGTCTCCAATGCCATAGCAGTCGGCATTGAACGCAAGCGCGTAGAAGCAGAGCGCGTCCGCGCCCTGGAGGATGCGCAACGAGCCGCAGCGCTTGCTGAAGCGGCTCGGCTGCGCCTGGCGCGTATCCTCGACAACCTGCCCGATGGGTTCATGATGTTCGATGAGCAGTGGCGCTATAGCTATATTAATCCGCAAGCGCAACCCTATACGGGCAAGCCCTGGCAAACCCTGCTCGGCAAAAATGTCTGGGAGGAGTTTCCAGAACTGCTTGGCACCCTCTACGATCAGCACTATCACCGGGCTATGCTACAGCAGGAACCGGTCGCCTTTGAACTCTTTTCCCCGGTGCTCTCCGGCTGGTTCGATATCCACGCCTATCCTGTTCCCGGCGGCCTGGCTGTCTATTTCCGCGATATTACTGTGCGTAAGCAGGTCGAAGAAGCACGTATGCAGCTCCTGGCAACTGAGCAACAGGCCCACGCGGATGCAGAGGCGGCCCTACAGGTGCGCAACGATTTCCTCTCCAGTGTCTCGCACGATCTCAAGACGCCGCTCGCGGTGATGCGCGGAAACATCCAGTTACTCCAGCGCCGGATTCGCCGGGGGGCAACGTTTGATCCCATCTGGTCTGAAGATCGCCTGACAGTGATCGAAGGGGCGGCGATGAAGATGAACGACATGGTTGAGGAGCTCTTAGATGTGGCAAAGCTGCAGGCGGGGCAGCAACTGGATCTGGAGGTGCGCCCGCTCCCGCTGGTGTCCTTGATCCAGCAGATTAGTACCGAGCAGCAAGAGACGAGCAAGCGACACCAGATTCTCGTAAAAGCTCCAGCAGAGGACCTGTTTGTACACGGAGACCGCACGCGTCTGGACCGGGTGATCACCAATTTGCTTGCCAATGCCATCAAATACAGTCCGCAAGGAGGACACATTCTCGTAGAGGTGGGGCAAGAGGAGATTGAGAGCCAGCAGTGGGTCACGCTGAGCGTGCGAGATCAGGGTATCGGGATTCCCCTTGCCGATCAAGCGCGTATCTTCGACCCGTTCTATCGAGCGGGCAACGTGGGACGTATGCAAGGGACAGGTGTTGGCCTGGCCAGTAGCGCGCAGGTCGTTGTCCAACATGGAGGCACGATCTCGGTCAGGAGTGAAGAGGGACAGGGCAGTACCTTTGTGATACGGCTCCCGCACCTGGATAGTGAGATGGCGAAACCATAAGAGAGAATTTGTAGAGTGAAGGAGAGCAATGTGAATGAGCAACAACAGGTGCAAAACAATGCCGTTCAGGATCAGAGATTGCACCCGATTCTCGTTGTCGATGATGACCATTCCTTGCGCAAAACAATCCAGATGATGCTAGAAGAGGAAGGGTTTATAGTGCAGACAGCCGCAGATGGACAGGAAGCTGTGGAGCAGGCTCTCACACGGCAACCCGCTCTCATCCTTCTGGATATGGGTTTGCCGCTGTTGGATGGCAGTGAAGTGGCCGCGCAGGTACGCACACATTATGGCGGAAGAGTTCCAGTGGTACTTATGACAGCGGATGGAAAGGCGGAAGAAAAGAGCCGCCGCATAGGAGCCGCGTCGTACTTACGCAAGCCCTTTGATATTGACGATCTGATCCAGATGGTCGAGCAAGCACTCGATAGGCACCAGGCAGAGTGAGCGGGTCATGTCTCCACCGGAAACTTGCGCCCCTCTAGCTCCTCGAATGCTGCTCGCAGCGTTACGGGGACCGCGACGGGCCGACCGGTACGATAATTGCACCAGACGGCCACGGCCCGCCCGGCTGAAAAAATGCGTTCGTGGTCCTGTATATCCCGAATCTGGTGCTCCATGATAATGCTCGTGCGCCCAACGTGTACGACCGCCGTTCCAACCTCGACAAGGTCCGTGTGGATCAGCGGAAGATGGTAGGTGCAGGTGATCTCTTTAATTAAGATACCATAGTGCCTGCCGACCACACTGGTCTGGATACGCGCTGTATGCTCTTCCTCCTTCTCTGACGCCTCGGTCGCATGCTCCCCTGGCAAGGGCCAGTGTGGAATGTGCGCAAAATAAGCGGAGCGGGCCTCTTCGTAGTAGGTCGCATATACCGTATTGTTGACGTGAGACAGCGGGTCGAGATCGCGGAAACGGATCTGAATTGGGAACCAGGTATTCATGAAAATTACCTCATATGTACAGATACTCTTACGATCGCGCGAGCAGGCCAAGCCAGAAAAGCAAGGAGCCACCTATCAGGAGCGCAATGGCCAGTTGAATGGTGATCCCACTCGTATCTTGAGGCAAAAGGAGGAGGAGAATGCCACAGAGTAGCACAGTGAGGCCAATGCTCATGAGCCGACCAAACTGATACTCGAAGGATCGCCGGGATACGAGCCTGCGGCAGACTTCGCAGGAAGAACTTTGCAGATGCTGCCAGCAGAAGCAACGTTGACAGGCCGGACAAACAGTACCGGGCAGAGAACAGCCTACCGCCTCGCAGCAACCCTGGGCCATACCTTTGCTCCCTTTCAAAAGGTCCGTCGCTTTTGTGTTAACACCATACTACTATAGATGATTGTAACACCTCGCGCACTATTATTGCTCGCTATCTTATTGTCCCACCAGACCCAAAAATACCGCCGTCTCCGCCTCACTCTCCGCCTCACACGGCTCGATGGTAAAGAGAAGCTGGCGACGACCACCCGCGCGGCAAGAGCACTTGTAGATGATATACTGCTAAGGAGAATGCTCTGGTGCGGTCTGCCGCCGCACCAGTGTTCGTAGCGACGCCAACAAAATGAAGTGGGAGAGAAACATGTTGGAAGATAGAATTTCGCTAGCCGATTATCAGGCATTGGCAGAGTTTCGCTATCGCATTCGGCGCTTTCTTCGCTTTAGCGAAGAGGCGGCCTATGCGGCTGATCTCGAACCACAGCAGCATCAATTGTTGCTTGCGATCAAGGGGCTGCCAGAGGGAAGGATAGCAACGATTGGCGAGCTCGCTGAGCGCCTCCAGCTCCGGCATCATAGTACCGTTGAATTGATCGATCGGCTTGTGAAGCGGGGACTTGTTGAGCGCAATCGAGATACAGAGGATCAGCGGCGCGTCATCGTGAGCCTCACGCCACAGGGAGAGGAGGTCCTGTATACCCTTTCTCGTCATATGCTGATTGAGCTGCGCTCAACCGGTCCCACATTTGTTCATACACTCAATGTGCTTCTCGCTACAATGAACGATGCTTCGGACACGTGAAGGATTGTAAGGGCCATTACCCTTCTGCCGTCCTCACTTTGACCATCGTCAGACCTTCAGTGAGAGGCTGAGGATTACGTCCTCCCTCTTGATAACGGCCTGTGACAACAAGGGCTACGATATACTCTCCAACAGGTGCCACCGGTTCTATGCGCAGAGAGAGCCGATAAAAGCCTCGCATACCTACATGGTGGAGTTCTGTAATGGCGATCGGTGCACCAGTAGTGATGTCACGGGCCGTAAAACTGCTCCCCTCAAGATTGTGGACCGGCTGCCCACTGCTATCGACGACCGAAACGGCAACGGTGACATGCGCGGCGTTTTTTGGCTGATCGAGGGAGAGAGCTGTAACTATGTATCCTGCCATGATTGTTCCTTCTTTCTGAGAAATGGCCTGCACTTTCAGGTCAGAGAAACGTTCAAAAAATGATACTACGAGGAACACTTAACCCGAAACGACGTCTCTACATCTGTAGAAACGTAGGAGAAATACACTACCCTCTGGTGCCTTATTTGCTCACAGCAGACTGTCTCTCCAATAAAAAAGCTACGTTCTCTATAAACGATCACTATTTATATCGTCTAACGATTATATTATAAAGTAATGTGAGCCCTTCTGTCAAGTTGTGAGCATAAAGACACCGGGCTGTTGCAGAATCGCATTGGAAGAACACGGTGAATTTCAAAAGAAATGTCCAGGTGTGGATGGCAAGGCGGCGCGCCGCCTTGCCATCCACACCTATCCCTTGCGAAGCGCAGAAGGCGCTGAGGATTCAAGGGGTATCTGAAGAGTTACGCCATAAACATATGTGCTATGAGATAGCTATTGCGCTAGCAGAGCGTTCTTTTGCTGCGCCTTCTCGACACAAGACAACCATTCTTGTTGGAGGCGCACCAGATTATGCAGCCGCGCGAAATCTGCTACCCAGATGCGTTCCTGCTCCTTGCGGTAGAATCTACTCCACTCCCTCTGCACGCCTTCGGCGCGGATTAACTGGTCGACAAACTCTTCCACAACCGCGAATGCTGCAATGCCCGGCTCGACGAGGTACTGCGCCAGTTCCTGGAAGAGGGCATTGATCGTATCTATGTACACCTTTTTTAATGTATTGTGTACCTCGGCTGCTGCCGCCTCGTCACTCATGTTGGGGCGCAATTTGGGATGGATCGTCGTACGATCGGGAACAAGCTGGTTCAGGCTGGCCCGGATACGGTACTGGAAAAATCCACGATAGGATAGCTCATAATTGGCGAAGACGCGGAACACTTGCTTCAAGTGCCGCAAATCAGGCTGAATATTCTCTATCATCTCCTGAAAGAAAGTAGGGCCATCGCTTGAAGTGATCGCCGCGAGCTTTCCCTGTTTCAGAAATACCTGAGCAGCAGCATATTTTATCCCGTCCATTGAGAGTTTGAAAGCATCATCCAGGTACACGAATTGATAGGTAAGCCGCGTTCTCATCTCGTGCAGGCAGGTATTGTACACATCCGGGAAAGCGCCTTCCACATTTCTTCTTTCTTTGATCGCGGCAACCGTCGGAATACCATCCTCATTTTTGCACTTGTGAACGTACCTCCGGTCAGAGACCGGAGGCTTCTACGCCCCCGGCGTTGGACGCGTCCCGCCCAGGAGATGCTGGTGTGCTCGTTGGAGCACATTGATGGCGGCATTGGTGTCTCGATCCAGCACAATCCCACAGTGAACACAGGTGTGTATGCGTTCGGAGAGGTCCTTGTGGGGTCCTTCTTTGAGACACTGCGAACAGATCTGCGAGGTCTTGTGAGGGGTCACAAACACGACCGTGCGCCCGGCCCATGCTGCCTTGACGCTCGTCATCTCCGTGAAAGCCCTCCATCCCGCATCCTGGATACTCTTATTTAACCCGGCCTTCGCTGCCGCTCCATTGGGAAGATACTGCCCGGTCGTCTCGCCCTGCTTCGGTTGAGGCCGCTTCGTCATATTCTTGACCTGCAAGTCTTCAAAGCCAATCACCTGATAGTGGTTGACCAGTGTGCGCGACTGCTTGTGCAGAAAGTCCTGTCGCTGGTTGCGCACCTTGCGATGGCACGTTGCCACCTGCTTCACAGCTCTGGCTCGTCGGTGACTTGCTCGCTTCTTGGTGGCAAGGGCTCGTTGGGCCTGAGCAAGCTTCTGCTCCCCTCGTCGGAAATACCGAGGACTCTCTACGAATTCGCCGTTGGAGAGCGCCGCAAAGTGGGTGATGCCCAGGTCAATCCCAACATCCTCGTCACTGGTGGGCAACGCTTCGGGCTTGCCACTCTCGCAGGCAAAAACCGCGTACCAGTGTTCCCCTTCCCGCTTGATGGTCAGGGTTTTGATCGTGCCTGCCATATCCCGGTGCAGATGCAGTTTGACGGTTCCGATCTTCGTCAGTTTGAGATCGACACGGACGATGCCCTTTTTCTCTGCCGGACGCTCCTTTGCTTCCAGTTTCCACCCGGCTCCATCAGGATAACAGAAGGAGTCATAGCGGTTCCTGCCCTGGAAGCGCGGATAGCCCGGTTGTTCGCCGTTCTGCACGCGCCGGAAGAAGCCATCAAACGCGTGTTTGAGCCGCAGGGTCACATCTTGCAGGACATGCGAAGCAATCTCCCGGTACTCTGGTCGAAGGTCTTTGATGTCTACCAACTCGCGTTTCTGCTCGTAGTAACCAATGGCGTGCTCACGGGTTAACAGCTTGCGCGCCTCGTCATCATAATAGTTAGGGTGCCGCTTCACCGCCATCTCGTAGGCGTCGCGGCGCTCTTGCAACCCTGCATTGTAGAGTTCGCGGCACCGGTCCAGCACCCAGTGTAATTTTTCGGTTGTCGCTGTGTTCGCATAGATGCGATACTTGTAGGCTTTGATGCTCATCTTGCTACTCTTTTTACGAGGGGACGGGAACGCCTCCCGTCCCCTGTACCTGACTCAGACGGTGGCCGTACTACGAAGACATTCCTGCTGTGTTTGTTGGTTCTGGTAATGCGCTGCTTCATCGGGGGCAAGTGGGCCACCCAGATAGCCCACGAGATAGCCCAGGTATTCAGGAAGGTGTTCATAGCCCATTTCATCGAAGTGATAGCGTCCCTGTTCATCGGGCATGACCACAAGGCGAAGCACTTCTTCAGACGTTAACTCTACCGCGTGCTGCGGCTCCTCTGGTTTGCGTCCGTCTCCCCCGTAAATGTCCTGGAAATACCACTGACGGGCGGCGAGAAACCCTTTCCGAAATGCCTCGTTGTCGAGGGTGAGGGTCACGCTTCCCCACTGAATCTGTTGTGGTGCCATGTGATACGCATCCTTTCTGCTTGACGAATGGCTCTCCTGTCAGTATGATGCGACACGGAGAGGCTAGAATTCTTTACAGACTAGACTCTCTGACTGATCAAGTGATGAGAACGCTTGATCAGTCTTCTCTCTTTCTCTCTGATTATACACGATCTAAGTTTGTTTTTCAAGGTCAGAACATAGTTAATATGATCTATATGCGTTGCAATCGGTATGACAAGAAAATATTTAGCTAAACTTGGGATGATTGACTATACATACTGCTAGGCGCTATAATAGCCAAAAATCAACAAGGATAAGCCGTTTCATATGAGTTCAGATGAGTTATTAGATGTTGAAAAAGTTGCAGAAGAACTTGGAGTCCATGTGGACACTGTTCGGAAATGGATTCGAGAGAAGCAACTCCGCGCTGTCAAGTTGGGCCGTAGAGGGGGATATCGTATCCGACGTTCTGATTTAGATGCGTTTCTCCGCAAGCGTGAAACGATACAGGACAGCGACGATAATCCTTAGTCTTGTCCCAATTCGATATAGTTTAACACGATATTCACGCTCATATCTCCCACACTGTCAACACAATACGAACGGGACCAGAAAGCACCGCCCCAAAGCTGTTTCTTTATTTCGGGAAAACGCTGAAACGCCTTGCGGGCGGTTGCTCCTTTCAAGGTATGGGCAAGTTGTGAGGGGGCAAGAGACGGGGGAGCCCTGAGAAAGAGATGGACATGATCTTCCTGCACATTGAGAGCGCCTTATAGTCCAGGTGTTCGCTTCACAGATGCGGCGAATTTCCTGTTCCACAAACGTCGCAAGCTTGCCAACCAGAATCTTCTTCCGATATTTGGGCACCAGACAGAGTGATAGGCCAATTTGTAGGTGACGTGTTTCATGTGCGCTGCATCCATACACGTCAGTATAACAAATGTTCTCATTCTTGTGAAGTCCCTGTTGGGGCCACCTTACCCCCACTTGAAAGATGGGGGGATGCGGCGGCTCGCAACTCAAAGCGGGAGTTGAAATACTCCGCAAAGACGGGATTCTGGCTGGTACTCCTCTTCCTCTGCTCAGCAACCAGAGCCTCCAGTCCGTTGGTCAGGTCCGTCCAGACGCCCTGGAAAAGATCCTGAAACAGGATGAAGTCAACGATGGTTTCTCTGGCGGCTTTAAATAGATCGTGTGCCTTCTCCAGTTCATGCATAATAAGCTGATGCAAAGCGGTCAGCTCATCCAAGCAGGCCGCGACATACTGACGATCAAGTTTATTGATGTTATCAAACAGGTAACTCAACATAGGCTCAAGCCCACATTCCGCAGGGTAATTGACAGAAAAACCGAAATTAGGTAAGGTAGTCCCAGAACAAAAAGGAGCACAAAACGGATGCAACGGGCTGAGGATTACCACAACGAACGGCTGG
>Ga0066790_10000258_pt1 | contig 18619 bp, 11 predicted proteins | sample OrgsoiDNA2013050_FD_70963 | JGI IMG/M metagenome (GOLD analysis project Ga0066790, IMG submission 70963) | Permafrost soil microbial communities from the Arctic, to analyse light accelerated degradation of dissolved organic matter (DOM) -... | ecosystem: Environmental > Terrestrial > Soil >...
CCCCATGAAATTGCCACCATCTGTTTCCTGCACTTTGAACGCAGGCCCTCTGACCATAGGGGTAGCGCTACGTAAGCTGTCACCAGCCGCAAAGTAGCAGGTATGAGAAGCCCCAAAAAGCATGAGCAGCATCGCATGCAATATTGCTACGCTGCTGAGTGGAAAAGCTACTGAATGGGAAAACGCTCCATGGCCTGGTTGTAAGAAGGCTGGGCATCAGCGAGCGAAAGCTTGGAGTAGATCTCCAGCGATTGACGCGTCGCATGCCCAGAGTAGGGTTGGATCAACGCATCATCAATGCCCTCTTTTTTGAGCCAGGTGAAGAGAAAGTGTCGCCATTTGTGCGGAGACATCGAGCGCGTGATGCCCGCTTGAGTCGCGTAACGTGCCAACATTTTGCGCACGCCCCGATCCGTGTATTGGTGCTTACGCACGGACTCAAACAGATAGGTTGCTCCTCTCTTACGCATCTGCTCCATATGTAGCGCGAGTAACTCACGGAATGCATGGGGAAAGGGAACCAGGCGATCTTTGCTCCCTTTCCCTTGCGTAATGCGAATCTGGCAGCGTTCGACATCGACTTCATCGAGGCGAATCGCGACCAGTTCACTGACCCGGACACCCGTGTAGAACAAGGTTTTAATCAGCACCATGTCCGCAAAGTTTCGGCAATTCCAGACCGCTTGATAGAAGCGGCGGATCTCGTCCTCTGTCGGAAGCTCAGGCAACCGCACCTCTTTGTGAGGGACAGCAATCGAGAGTTCTGCTCGCAGCTCTCGGAAGACACTCTTCAGGTAAAGATAGTCAGGCCGCTCCGTTTGCAATAACGTTGCCAATTCTTTCGCTTTTTGCTTCGGTGGTGTCCGGTTTGTGGTCATTGTTCCTCCCTTTCAGATACATGGTTCAGGCCAGTGCAAGGCGCTTTTCCATGTCGAGCCGAAGTGTCCCGTAAGGTTCGACGTGCGCATAGAAGAGCGGCGTCAGCCCGCGATAGTCTTCTTTAGTCAGGCACTTGAGCCATGTCTCGTCTTCCAGCACCTTTTGCACCATCAGCGTGTTCACGTAGACCATCGAAATTTGTAACAGGTGCAATGCAAGCATCGAAATTTCCTGATCATCCAAGCGGTTTGAAGCGAATTCCCCGCCCTTCCCGTAGTGAATGAATGAATTCGCCGAATTCCAGTTTTCTATCACATTTAAGCCTTCATGGATTTCACGCCGGAGTTCTTCTGATTCCAGGTATTGACAGAGAAAAATCGTCTTGATCGCACGCCCCAACTCGGCGAGCGCCTGGTACGTCGGATGCTGGAGGTTATTGCGGGTAAACCGACGCAGGATCGCCTCGGTGTCCGCTGTTCCCAGCCGCAAGGCCGTTGCATACTTGACCATTTCATCATATTGGCTGGTGATCAGATCCCAGTTGATGGGCCGCGTCAAAATGGGTTGCAGGTGCTCATACTCGAGATGAGAGCCTGCCTCTGGCCGGTAGAGTTTCTGGGAAGAAATATTCTTGAGCCGTGGCAGCAAGCGGAAGCCGAGCAGGTGGCAGAAAGCAAATGCCACCTCACTTTGGCCGTGGGTATCGACATAGTTTTTCTCGATCTCGGCATCAGTGCAGTGGCGCAACAGCCCCTCGATCATCGCGGCGACTTCTGAGGAAGAACAGCTTTTCAGTTGTGAATAGATGCAGGTAGACTTTTTTTCGACATGCCAATAGATCATGATTCCCGGCCCCCGATAGCGAATATGCCATTCTGTCAGGAGGTTCTGGTTCCACGCGCCGAATTTTTTCGAGTCCGAAGCGCAGGCCGTCGTGCCCTCACCCCAGATCTCTGCCCGCCTGATGTCAAAGATGGCATTGGCCACATGAGCAATGGCGTTGCGCAGTTGCTCTTTGTGAATATAGCGGCTTCGAACATAGCGCAGATCAGAGTAGGTCGTGCCAGGGTCTGCGCTCGGCAGGCGCTTGAACCCGGTATTGGTCCCCAGGCCATAGAGACATAAGATGAGTCGCCGATGCAGCACATCGCGTGGCAGGCGCTCCCGGCCGGCTACCGAGGTCAGCAAATCAGGAAAGCCGGTCAGGATCGCAGTTTCTTTGAGCATATCGAGCAAACTGGTCATGGACCAGCGCGTGCCCACCTCCTGTTTCAGATTTGCCAGATTGCGTGGCTCCGGTTGGGCGGCAAGAGGGGTAATGCTAATGGGCTTCTTTTTTCGGTTAGGCAGCAGCCGTACCTTGTCGTGGATTCGTGGCATGGCCCCGTCCAACGACTGGAGCGCCTTGCGCATCTCTTCTTTGATCTGCTCGACGAACTTCTCAGCCTCGGTTGGTTGGCGAAGCGCTTCGTAATACGTCTCCCGCTTCTGGCTGAAATCGGTGGGCAAATCCTCATCCGGGTTGCGAAACCGATTGGCTCCGACAACCCAGATCTCTCGCACTCGCACTTTCTCTCGGAGCGCCTGCAACACACAGACTTCATAGTTCAGCCGATTCACCTTTTCTGTTTCGTCATCGTCCTTCTCGACCACAAACTCTCGCCACTTTGGCGCGACCACCTCTTTGATGGGGATGATTTCGTGATCGGGATAGTATTGGCGGGGGCTGCGTACATAATCCTTGACCAGGCGGATCGCGCGAATCACGGGGCGGTACAGCTCATTGTTGGAGCGAAAGTCGAGGATATCGAGCAGTTCCGGGACCATGCGCCGATAGTGATGGCTGTAGGAGGCGCGCATGATCAGATGCACTTGCTTTCGGAATGCCGGGCTTTTGGCTTTGTACTCCTTGATCAGGTCTCGTAAGAGCTTTTCACTCGCCACCTCAAAGATCACCTTGCGCACTGGCTCATCGGGGTGTTCCACTGACGCTTCGGCAATCCGATACAGAATACCCTCTTTGTTGGCGACGCGCTTGAACTCATTGGCATATTCTTCCTCTACCCGTTTCTCCGCGCGCACATCAATTTTGTGGACAATCTGGATCAAGAGTTCGACAAGTCCATCGGTAATTTCCTGTGCCCGCATGGAGCAGAGGACAGCCAGCAGAGTGAGGCGGTGCGCTTTGGGATGCGCACGCAAACGCGATGGCTCCTCGACACTCGCCCGATTGCGATACACTGCCAGCACTTTACGCGAAAAGTTTGGAAATAGGTTGTCGGGCAGCTTGAGTTCTCGGATGAGCCGTAATTTGGCCATTTCTTCCAGCATGGTCGCCAGCCCCACGCGACCAGGGTCCATGCGCAGGTGCTGGAGGGGATTCGGGAGTGCCTCTTCTGGCGATGGTGGAGCTGGCTCCTCTGAGAGAGGTGCAGGCTCAGGCTCGGATGGCTCCTGTAACGCAACCATCTCCCCAGGCGTTGCGAGCAGGGCTTCCAGGGCGGCTTGCGTCGCTTCAGGAAGTCGGGCCAGGGTGGTTTCATACCACTGCTGCTCAAACGCGTGAACGGCTGAGCGGATCAAACGGGTGAGGCGATCCGGGGTGGGAGCCTCCAGATGCATGCGTCGGAACCACCCATAGGCTTCCTCTCGCAGCCGCTCATCCTGGTGCTCTTGAGGCAAGACCTCGGTCAAGAGCCAGTGTTTCATCTGTTCGGCGTCAGCCACGGTCGATTCACGGAAACCGAGGAGCGTGCGAATCTCCGCTCGATGGTATTCAATACTCCGGCCTTGCCAGTCGTATTGCAAATAGGCTTCTGGAGCCACGCTCACCTGAGTAGCGACAAATGAGATCACGACGCCAGGTACCTCGTTTTTGAACGCGGGGAAGCGTCCTGCCCGCTGAAAAAACTTGAGCAACACCGCAAACCCCAGGCGTGTTGCTCCGGTTTTATTGCCCACCTGGGCCAAGTCCCAAGCACTGAGCATCCAGTGCTCAATGAGTTCTTCATTCTCCCATTGTCTTTTCATATGAATATGTCATTTTTACCCCTTTCATGTGCATATGGAGAGTTCCGAGAATTGACAGAGCCGGAACTCTTATGCTACTCTTGAGTATAGCTGATGAGGTTCTTACGCACAAGTGGATAGGGTTTAGAGAGAGAAAAAGAGGTGAGTTCTCTCTCCAGAAATGAAGTCGGAACTTTTCTTCCGAAACGATAGGAGAGAAAAAATTAATCTATTGGGGCAAAGTTGTCAACATGGCCTAGTATCCAGGTTGCTACTTTGGCTTTTGTAGCAGCTTATATGATATCGAGCTAATAAGTAAGCAAAATAATTGCAGAGTATCCAAGGAGGAACTTTCATGGAAGATTATTATATTGTGCTCTCCCCTGACCTTGGGCTGAGCCCGACAGAGTTTGTAATAGCCTGGAATGAAGAGGAGGAGTGCCGAGCTGTGGCTGCGGCTCGCCTCACACCACCAGCCAGTCAGCAGTATGACTTCAACCTGTTTGCTGATATCTTGCTTGGTGTAGTGATGAACATAGCCAGCAGTGCTCTGTATGACCTCATCAAAAAAGCTTTAGCGAGGCGCGGAGTGCCTAGTGACCACATCCATATCGAGACGCTAAAAAAGCCCGATGGTCCACGTTTTTTAGTAGTGGATAGCAACGAGAAGAAAGAGTAGTTCTTTCTTTCCCAACGTCATCGTTCTTTTGGGGAGGTATGGCATGACGCTGATACGTATCCAGGAATGCTCTGAGCAGGCAGGAATCTTCCAGGCGAAGGTTAGCTTCAACCAGGGGCAGGAATACGATATTACCGTTCATGATCCTTTTTCCAAAGAAGAAGAAGAGAGTCTGGAGTGGTACTTCGAGAAACATCTCAGCTTTCCTTTTACCGACCAGGTAAAAGCTCAAGAAGCTGCCACTAGCATCACTACCTACGGGGAAAAGCTCTTTGATCAGATTTTCGCCGCTGATCCCCTGGTCCTCTCTACCTATAAGACAGTTGCCCAGGCGGAGTTAAACACGTTACTGATCGAGATCGTCGGCCAGCCATCCTTTCATGCTCTCCATTGGGAAGCTCTGAAAGATCCCGAATTGTCCCAGCCGCTGGCGCTACAAGCGACCATAGTGCGCAGGAGCACTGCTCCTCAAGGGATTCTCGCAACTGTACGCCTTTCGCCCACCATCAACCTGCTAATCATCACAGCTCGACCACGCGGCATGCGGGATATAGGCTATCGCACCATTTCAAGACCATTGATCGAGGCATTGCACCAGGCAGATGTGCCTGTACAAGTAGATATCCTACGGCCCGGTACTTACAAAGCATTGGAAAACCACTTGCAGGAGATCACTAGAAGGCATGGCGTTGGTTATTATCATGTGATTCATTTCGACGTCCATGGCTCCTTGCTGACTTACGAGGAATTTTGCATTATTATTATGAGCAGCTCTACGCGTGATCAACGCTCTGGTCGTCAAATTATCCGGCCATACAAGGGGTTAAAAGCTTTCCTGGCACTGGAGAGCGAGCAGGAGGGCACGGCGGACCTGGTGACGTCAGAGGAACTAGCTGCCTTGCTCATGGAGCATCAGATTCCCATCGCCATTTTGAACGCTTGCCAGTCGGGCAAACAGATAGGTGAACGCGAAACCAGTCTGGCGAGTTACCTGATGCAGAGCGGGATACAAATGGTGCTAGCGATGAGTTATTCGGTGACCGTCACAGCAGCGGAGTTGCTGATGCAGGCACTTTATCAGCAGTTGTTTGATGGACGCGAGCTTTCCACTGCTCTTCGTGCCGCTCGCGCAGCACTCTATAGCCACAAAAAGCGCCGAGCCTACTTTGATCAGAAAATCGACCTGGAGGACTGGTTACTTCCCGTTGTCTATCAGAATCAACCAGTAATGCTACGGTCACGCGCGTTTACTCCAGCGGAGGAGGCCACCTGGTTTGAACGCCAGGCAGAAGAAAGACGCTATATTCCACCCACTCCAGAGTACGGCTTTGTTGGCCGTGACATCGACATCCTGCAGATCGAAAAGCTCCTGCTTACCCAGCGCAATATCCTGCTCATTCGCGGCATGGGAGGCGCTGGCAAAACCACGCTCCTCAAACACCTGCGTGCGTGGTGGCATATGACTGGCTTTGTGCAGCAGACCTTCTATTTCGGCTACGACGAAAAAGCCTGGACGCTCCAGCAGATTCTGGTGGAGATCGCCCGGCAGTTGTATGGTACGAAGTATTATACCGATATCCAGCCCTATCCCCAAGACGAGCAGCAACTCATGATCACGGAACGCCTGCGAGCCGAGCCGCATCTGCTCATCCTGGATAACCTTGAATCAATCACTGGAGCGCAGCTCGCCAGCCAGCACACCTTGCCCAAGAGCGAACAGGATGTACTACGCAGCTTCCTCGCCCACCTTGCTAAAGGCAAGACGCGCGTCCTGCTCGGCTCGCGCGGCGGTGAAGGCTGGCAGGCAAAAGGCACCTTTGACGATAACACCTACAACCTCCCTGGTCTAGACGACGAAGCCACCTCTATGCTCGCGGAACGCATCCTGGAAAGAAATGGTGCGACGAAATACCGAGAAGACGAAGATTTGCGACATCTGCTCAAGTTGCTCGACGGCTTCCCGCTCGCACTAGAAGTCGTGTTACCCAACCTGACTCACCAGACACCAAAAGATGTGCTCACAGCTTTGCAAGCAGGCGATGTGACCCTGGATACGGAGGATCAGGAGGACAAAACGAAGAGCATCCTGCGCTGCATCGACTACTCGCACAGCAATCTCTCGCCGGAGGCGCAGCAACTACTACTCTGCTTGGCTCCTTTTACCTCGGTAATTTATCTTCCAGGGCTAAAAAACTATGTCCAGCATCTTCAAAAGCAGCCTCCTCTTACCTCGTTGCCTTTTGAGCGTTGGTTGGAAGTGATACAAGAGGCCCAGAATTGGGGGTTGCTCAGCCCTGACCCTAATATTCCTGACTTCCTACGGCTACAACCGGTTTTATCCTACTTTTTACGCAATCGCCTGAACATATCCGAGCAGGAACATGCTCGAAAGACTGTGGAGGCGGCGTTTCATGAGCACTATCGTGGAATTAGCACTCGACTATACCTTTCCCTTGGATCCAATGATCCACTAGAGCGGATAGGTGCTCAGGTATTTACCTCACTAGAATACGAAAATCTGATGACGGCGTTGAACCTGGCACTAGCCGAGCAAGATTCCATTTTGAATCCCTGGCGTGCCATCTCGAGATACCATTCAATCTCTAGCGCCGATACCAATAATCTTCGTCGTGCAGTGGAATTAGGTCAGACGACGTTAAGTCGCTTAGAGAGTTATCCTGCCCAAAAACTTATAAAAGAACTGGGTTTCGAATGGATTGGGTTGATCAACGATATTGCAGGCTGGCAACTTGCTCTCAATGAATACGCAGCAGTTGAGGAATGGTATCATAAGGCGCTCAATTCAATACCCACTTTAAAAAATATTCGTAAGCCATTACGTGAAAAGATGCAAGCTGTAATTTATAATCAATTGGGTAGTCTGTCCCGAGAGCAGCGGCAATGGACTCAGGCCGAAACCTACTACCAGAAGGCCTTACAGCTCTTTATCAAGTTCAAACACCCAAATCAAGCAGACGTCTACCGCAATCTAGGTGATGTGGTGCGAGAGCAATGGCAATGGACTCAGGCCGAAGCCTACTACCAGAAAGCCTTACAGCTCTTTATCAAGTTCAATGACCGCTACGAGCAGGCACGTATTTATCTTGCGTTGGGTGGAATAGCTAAAGATCAAGTACAGTTGACTCAGGCTAAGGCCTACTACTTGCAAGCCCTGTCACTCTTCAGCGAATTCAACGACCGCTACGCCCAAGCAGGCATCTACTCTAACCTCGCTTATATCGCTCAGGACCTTGGGCAGTGGGCCCAGGCCGAAAGCTACTTTCAGAGAGCCCTGCCGTTATTTATCGAAATTGATGCCACCTATGACCAGGTTCGCATCTATCTCGGCTTGGCTTCGGTGACCCGAGGGCAACGGCAATGGACTCAGGCCGAAGCCTACAATCAGCGTGCCTTGCAGCTCTCCAACGAACTCGGTGACCTCCATAGTCAGGCTCTAGCTTATTCTGGTCTGGGTACGCTTGCCCAGAAACTTGAGCAGTGGGCATTAGCTGAAAGCTACTATCAGCAAGCTCTGCAGCTCTTTATCGAACATAATGATCCCCTTCGCCAAGCAGGCATTTATAACAACCTAGGCAGGTTAGCTCAAGAACAACAACGATTTGCACAGGCGTGCGATTACCTTCTGCGCGCTCTTGAAATCGGTGAGTCTTACTCGGATCACAATCTACTTAGCTTCGTTTTGCCCAACTTGGCCAACCTCTGGAAAGCAAGCGGTGACGCCACACTACCTGCTGCCATCGCAAATATCTCAGGTATTCCTTTGGACAAGATCGAGGAGGAGCTAAGCAGGTTTTTAGATTAGTACATTCCTCTTTAAGTACTACAGAGCAATCACATCTATATTCAAGGATATCTGCAGGCAGTTACTGGAAATCTACTTCCCTCCTGTCTTTTGCTAGTCAATACACGCGAGAGTACGATCAGGTGGTGAGACACTTTCCCATACTCAAGAAAGAGCGAACTTCTTTCTGCAGCAATCACGATGGCTAGCTCATCAGTTACTTTGCGGCTGGTGACACCTTACGTAGCTCTACCCCAATAGCGCGCGAGGAGTTGGTCACTGAGATCTTCGGGGATACAGAGCATCTGTGCTCGCTGCGCTGGGGAAAGTAACTCACGGGTGGCCATAGGACGGTCATCCTCCACAAAATATCTAAGATAGGTTGTACCATAGCAAATCGAGCGGCTTCTTGCAAATAATTCAGGCAGTTGCACTATCATTGATAAAAAAGTGGAAAAATACTTGTAATACGGCAAGGGTTTGTGCTACACTCGTTCCAGAAAACTCGGAGCAGAACTAAGCTTCTGTTACGTGTCAGCGGCCAAACGAGAAGGCGTAAATATCCTTGCAAGCTCAAGATGTGATCCAGAGAACGTCTTTTTCTCACAAATGAGAACGGAAAACTCGTACCAGAAAAGATTTGGGAGGAGAATGACCACCAATGATGGATGCAGGAAGCAGCGTGACGTTTCCCGAGAGCCGGGATCATACCACCTGGATTGCCGTATATAGCGAGGCATGTCTTTCACAAAAAAATCCTGGCACCGCCGATGTTTACCGGCGCATCCTTCGTGATTTTTTCCTCTGGCTGGCTGAGTCTTTCGGTTCCTCTCCGTCGTTCTTTCCCCAACTCACACGCTCTACAGTAGAGATATATTTGAATGGATTAGAGAAGACAGGATACAGTCTCAGTCACCGCGTGCGGGTCAAGTCCGTTCTCTGCAACTTTTGCCAGTGGCTCATTGATGAACAAGGGGTACTGAAACGGAATCCTGCGCGGAGCCTTGATTTACCTGCGCAACAGGTATTGGCTCCGCGTGTGCTCTCCGAAAAACAGCGTCTCATTCTCCGAACACTAGTTGAACAAGCGGAAGACCTGCGAGGAGAAGCTCTTTTCGCCCTCGGTTACTGGGCAGGATGCCGGGTGAGTGATGTTGCTCATCTCCTGGTGGAACACACTCATGTCGGACCAAAGATTGGCTGGTTGCATGTTGGGTACAAGGGAGGCAAATTTCGAGATATTGACCTGCTGAATCAAGCCCGACGCCCCCTCTACGAGTACCTTGTGCATGGTGGTCGCGATCCTGAGAGTCCCTACACCTTTACTTCTCAGCGCCACCAGCAACTGACGGAGGCGGGTATTCATCATTGGTTTCGAGCGCTCAAACAACGAGCAACTCAAGACCAGTGGGAGAAGATTGTTAACCTTTCTTTTCATGATCTCCGCCATGATTTTGCTCATCGAGCGCGAGAAGCTGGCTGGACATTGGAAGAAATTGCTTATTACTTGGGACATGTTACAAAGAGGGGAACGCCAGCTATCCAGACGACAGCAAGGTATACCCAGGTGAGTCGGGAGCAAGTTAGAGAGAAATTGAGGTGGATAAAAGAGTAGTTCTAAAAAATGATTATCCTCTCAAATATACCTTTGAGGTAAAAGAGCTTCAAAAGCAATTTTTCGTAGAGTGTGTTTTTTGCAAGGAAGAGATGTCACATGAGTGAACAAAAAACCTACCTTCTCTCTTTTAAGGGGGTTTCGGAGGCTGAAGCAAATCAATACGCCGAGGAATTGCGAGAGAACCTGTTAGATGCCGCAGCCGAGATCATTGTGCAACGGCAACGGGAGAATCCGTTGGCACAGGATCTCGGATCTACCCTGGTGCTGATCATGGGAACAACAGGTTTTGTGACCGTAGTTCAGGCGATCAGTAATTGGCTGCAAAAACGCCGCAGTGCGTCGCTGACGATCATGACACCGGAGAACAAGATAGTAGCAGAGAATCTAACCAACAAAGATGCAACACATCTCCTTCAGCTATTCTTGACGCAAACTGCGCAGGATAAGGAGCATGGTTCATGAGCACATCTGCTCTTCCGCCTACTGCTCCTACCACTCTTGTCGTCATTCTGGGTGCCAGTACCTGGCCATATTCCCCTGGCTTCCAGGCATCGAAAGCTTTCGTACATGCAGCGCAGGAGTTTAAGGATTACGTACTCGATCCGCAGGGCTTTGACTTGCCGACGGCAAATCTTTTGAATTTGTTCAATGCGTTTTTTAGCGCCTCAAATCAATTGGAAATGCTAGGTTCTTTTCTTGAACAACGCGCACAGGCGCTCGAAGCAGCGAATCAAGCTGTACGCGATGTTATTGTCTATTTCGTCGGGCATGGTGGCTTTGCTGGTTCCTCTGCAGATTTTTACCTCCTCCCTCGCCGTGCCAATGCCAGCAGCTTGAGAGCATCAGGCTTGCCCATTGACGCGTTAGCAGAGGTGTTGCGAGAAAAGACTCGCCAGACGCGGCGGTATCTGTTCCTGGACTGTTGCTTTGCTGCTGCTGCTTTTCGTACATTCCAAGGGGGGCCAGATCAGACTGCCATTACCAAAACGCTGGATGCCTTTGCTGTCCAAACCAAAAGTAGTGGCTTTCCCAGGAGAGGGACGGCGCTCCTCTGTTCTTCCGATCAGAAATCTCCTTCACTACTGATGCCCGACGAGAGTTCTACCATGTTCTCTTATGCCTTGCTCGACGTACTCAAGAATGGAGATTTCCACTGGCCCCTCCAGCTATCATTGCGCGATGTCAAAGAGTTGGTAGGGGATCGACTGGCTGCATTACCTGAGAAAAATGCCCCTCGTCCTGGCCTGTACTCTCCTGATCAGAGCGAAGGCGATACAGCTGACATTCCTTTTTTCCCAAATCCTCGCTCCAAACAAGCCCGCCTCGCTACAGAATTGAACGGGGCTGCCGAGGAACTGACCGGAAAATCAATGACTGAAGCTAGTAATTTAATAGAAGCGCCAGCCGAAAAACCTACAGCAGGCACTGTAAATAGTCAGGTTGGCGAAAAGATGGACGGAAGGAAGGAACCAACCACTGACACAGCACCTTCACTGACAAGCACCGTTTCTTCGTCTCTGCTTTCTCCAACATCCAACCCTCTCCCATCCGTACAACAAGACTTTGTGTCTCCTAGTAATCCCCTTCCTTCTGCGTTCTCATCTACCCAACCCCAGCCGGTGCCTGTGGGCACTAGATTGCTTAGATACAAAGGGCACGGTGATGCTTGGAAGGCGTTTGCCTGGTCACCTGATAGCCAATATCTGATCGTTGGCACATACGCAGGAGAAGTGCAGCTCTGGAATGCCGTGGATTGGGGACTAATCCGTACCTGGGGAGAACATGATGAATCAGTGAGGGTGGTTGCTTGGTCACCGGATGGGCGGAGTGTTGTCTCGTGTTCAGGGGACAAGACAGTCCGGGTTTGGGATTCTACCACTGGGCAGCAGATCCTGACATATACTGGACATACTGGGAATGTGCTTGCTGTCGCGTGGGCTCCCGATGGACAGAGAGTAGCTTCTGGGTCGACAGACCAGACTGTGCAGATTTGGGATGCCTGCACTGGTGATTGTTATTTGTCCTACAAACATCATAAAGACCCCGTAAGAGCCGTGTCATGGGCCTCCAATGGACAGAAGATTGTTTCCGCTGCGTCCGGAGAAGACGATAAGACTGCCCAGGTCTGGGACGCTAGTACTGGCCAATGCCTTGCCATCTATAAGCGTCATCAAGAAGGAGTGGAAGATGTGTTGTGGTCACCAGCGGACGATAGAGTTGTCTCCCTTGGCTCATGGAAAGATAAAACAGTGCAGGTCTGGGATTCGAACACAGGCCAGCATCTCTTTACCTACACGGGGCATCAGGGTGAGGTGAAGGCTGTGGCGTGGTCACCCGATGGGCATAGCATAGCGTCAGGTAGTTCGTGGAAGGATAGATCTGTGCATATCTGGGAGGCGAGTACAGGCCAGCATCTCTTCACCTACACGGGGCACGAGGACCCAGTAGAAACCGTCGTGTGGTCATCCGACGGGCAGAAGATCGCCTCCCAGTCGAGTACTTTAGAGGTGCAAATCTGGGATGTCAGCACTGGCCGACTCCTCTTTACCCATCAGGGTGACTCTCCCCACATACATGATGTCAAATGGTCTCCCGATGGGGGGAGAGTGGCTTCCTGTAGTAGAGATGTACAGATCTGGGATGCTAGGACCAGCCAGACCACCTGCACCCGAAAATATTCCAAAGATGAAATATACGAGATACATAGCAGTACACATGCGTTGGTATGGTCCCCAGACGGAAGCAAAGTCGCTTCTGCTTCGAGAAAAAACAGCGTAGAAGTCTGGAACAGTTCGACTGGTCGCTATCTTTGTACATATCTGGGACATTCTAATGCCATCGCATGCTTGGCTTGGTCCCCTGATGGAAGCAAAATTGCTTCTGGCTCATACGACGATGAGGTACATCTATGGGAGGCAAAAAACGGTCGGCATCTTTTCAGCTACAAAGGACATGCAAGCACAGTCAATGCGGTCGCCTGGTCACCCAATGGGCGATGGCTTGCCTCCGGTTCAGGCCACGTTGGCAACCCAGAATCCAAGGAAGATAATACGGTGCAGATTTGGGATGCCACGACAGGCCGATGCCTGCACATCTATAGGGACCACCACAGTGCGGTTACCGCTGTGGTCTGGGCACCTGATGGAAGTAGAATCGCTTATAGTTCAGGCTATTTGGATATTTCAAAGCATGATGATGATAATACAGTGCAGGTCTGGGATGTGAGTACAGGACGGCGTATTCTGACTTATACTGGCCATGTGAGCAAGAAAGGTCTAAGAACCATCCAGGCAATAACTTGGTCACCCGATGGGCGATGGCTTGCCTCTGGTGGATGGGATGGGACGGTGCAAATCTGGGACGCCAACACAGCACTGCATCGCTTCACCTACGAAGGAGACAGATGGGGAGGAGTTAATGCGCTGGCTTGGTCTCCTGACAGCAGCCGCATTGCCGTCACATTATACGGGGTAGTCGATATATTCCAGGCGATATAGCTATACTGCCTCTAATTTCCATCTTTCTCATCTGCGACAGGTGCAGTCATAATAAGAGCCAGCTCTGCTGCGGTCACTTGACCGTTGTCAATTTTATCCAGCAGTCTATCAAGAATTGCCGTTACTTGTGGAACTGGCAACCTCATGGTATCAGCCACTTTCTGTTTGGCTTCATCGCTGAGGCTAATATCTGTAAGCAAGTCTATTAATTGTTCTCCTACATTCGTGATGTAGTCCTCTTGTGCCATATACTGATCACCTCTTCTGCCAACGCCGCCACAGTATTTTTTCTGTTGCGGGTAGTCATGGTGCTGGTTGGGTTAAGTAAATAAACACAAGAATGTTCTAAGATGTGCTTACATAACTTCTTCCAACCGAGGCAGATTCCTCTTTGCACCATTTCATGCGCCTCTAGAAGAAGTATAGTCGATGCAGGCTCGAAAGTGAAGGTAGAAAGCCAATTTCGAAGATTCCCTCGCTTTTCGATCATATAGACCCTGCGTTACGCACGCCGCCTTAGCGTATGTTTTACCCCCGCTAATCTAGTGACCCCAACCTGGCGTGGCATCAACACTTTAGCTCTGGGGGCTTGCTTGGTCTTTCGGCGCCTCTCTTTTCGGCATTGCGCCAATTTATGCTTGCATAAAATCTCGTTGCTCCAGAGGCGACTTCCGAGAGATACGCGCCATTTTATGAGAGAAACAGTGATCGTTTTATCGCTTCTAGCCAGCGATGGATAGATGAGATAAAATGTCACGTCATTTTATGAGAGAAGCCAATCTGCTGAAAGCGCCTCTCAAGCCAACGTGGACAAGTTTTATGATACAAATGCGCCAGGAATTACTTTAAATGACAGCTACTACGCCGTGATAGCCGTCAATCACATCATAGCCCGTTGCGCTCAATTTCATCATGAGGCAATTGAGCAACACAAAGGCGACCGCAGAGCAACGCGCTACAAGGCGATTTCAAGGCTCTCGTTTGACGACGAGCAACACACATCTCTCGAAGGACAAGCCCTCAAATTGGCGTCTCAGCCGCCAAAACGGGCCAAGAAAAAGTGTAAATGTGATCGGTGGTTGTTATCCAATACTTGACAAAATCAGCCTATTTCACTACAGTAGATCTATAAGGATGAATTGATAGTTTACTCACTTGTAGGGGAAGCAGCATGACAGAGCACCAGGAGCGCATTGGACAGATCGTAGGTGATTACCGCCTTGTGCGTTGGCTGGGCGGTGGCGGCTTTGGCAATGTGTACCTGGCTGAACACACCCGCGATGGCAGCCAGGTTGCCATCAAAGTATTGCAGATTCGCCTGGCCAACCAGGACGACTTTCGGGCTTTTATTAATGAAGCACGCATGATAGGCTTGCGTCATCCCCACATCGTGCCCATGCTCGATTTTGGGCTCAGTCGCGAAGATACCCCGTTTCTCGTGATGGAGTACGCCCCCAAAGGGACCTTACGTCAACGTCATCCCAAAGGCTCCCGTGTGTCCCTGCCTACCACCGTCGAATACGTCATCCAGATCGCCTCCGCGTTACAGTATGCTCACGACCGGCATCTGGTGCATCGCGATGTGAAACCGGAGAATATGCTCTGCCGCACAGATGGCACCATCCTGCTCAGTGATTTTGGCATGGTCTCAGTGGCCCACGCCTCTAGTTCGGTCAGTGCCTATCAGGCCTTTGGTGGAACCCTACCCTACATGGCTCCCGAACAACATGCTGGTCACCCACGACCAGCCAGCGATCAATACACCCTGGCGGTGGTGGTCTATGAATGGCTCGCAGGGACGCGCCCATTTGTGGGGACGGTGCCAGAATTACTGGCTCAGCACCTCCAAACGCCACCGCCTTCGCTGCTGGAGCAGGTACCCACACTCCCAACCAAAGTGGAGCAGGTGGTATTCAAAGCTCTCTCGAAACACCCCCTGGAGCGCTTTGCCCGCGTGGACGATTTTGCCGGTGCCCTTCAGACTGCCAGCCAGCCGCCTGTTGCCCCTCCGTCGCCAGCTTCCTTCTCGCCTCCGCCAACGGCATCCTCGGGATGGAAGCCGCCTGTGCCAGATCAAACAACCGAAGCTGGTCAGACAAGAGGAAGTCTCTCCTCAGTCCCTGCATTCCCTCCCCCACCTGAGTCGAGAACAAGAGCCGACCAGCTAGTGCCAGGAGAGATCCCACTCACCTTCCCATCTTCGGCACGCATGACCCCCTCAGAGGGGGACCCTGCCATCCATACGCCACGCTTGCCAGCACCAGTGCCTCGTCCAACTCAGCACAGAAGCATCCTCAACAGGCGTGTTTTCTTCACCTTCGGCCTGGTGCTCCTCGTCGTGTTGAGCGGCGGTGGCTTGTTGTACTTCGGATCTTTCGTTCAAAGAACACTGACGCTTTCCCTATCTCAAGCCGCAACTGCGACAGCAGCTGCACAGGCATATACGACATCTCAAGCCGCAACTGCGACAGCAGCTGCACAGGCATATGCGACTGGAACGACCAGGCAAGGGATCATGTTCGGCTTCGACGCAGCTCACACGAACCACAATCCCTACGAGCAGACGCTTGGTCCTGGGAACGTCTCTCGGCTCACGTCGCTGTGGAGCTTTACTACTGGGAACTCCATCGTCTCCTCACCAGCGGTAGCGGGCGGGATGGTCTACATTGGCTCGGAGGATGGCAAACTCTATGCCTTTGATGCCACCTGCCGCCAGAAGTGCCAGCCGCTATGGAACTTTGCCACTGGGTACGCCATCGACTCCTCACCAGCGATAGCAGGTGGCATGGTCTACGTTGGTTCTCTTGATAATGGCAAACTCTATGCCTTTGATGCCACCTGCCGCCAGAAGTGCCAGCCGCTGTGGAGCTTTACCACTGGGGCCGCCATCTTCTCCTCACCAGCGGTAGCAGGTGGCATGGTCTACGTTGGCTCTTGGGATCACCAGCTCTATGCCTTTGATGCCACCTGCCGCCAGAAGTGTCAGCCGCTGTGGAGCTTTGCTACCGGAAGCCCCATCAACTCCTCACCAGCGGTAGCAGGTGGCATGGTCTACATTAGCTCGGATGATGGCAAGCTCTATACCTTTGATGCCACCTGCCGCCAGAAGTGCCAGCCGCTGTGGAGCTTTACCACTGGGGCCGCCATCTTCTCCTCACCAGCGGTAGCAGGTGGCATGGTCTACGTTGGTTCTCTTGATCACCAGCTCTATGCCTTTGATGCCACCTGCCGCCAGAAGTGTCAGCCGCTGTGGAGCTTTGTTACCGGAGACGTCATCGAATCCTCACCAGCGGTAGCAGGTGGCATGGTCTACGTTAGCTCGGATGATGGCAAGCTCTATACCTTTGATGCCACCTGCCGCCAGAAGTGCCAGCTGCTGTGGAGCTTTACCACTGGTGGTGGCATCACTGGTGGTGGCATCTTCCCCTCACCAGCGGTAGCAGGTGGCATGGTCTACGTTGGCTCTCAGGATCACAAGCTCTATGCCTTTGATGCCACCTGCCGCCAGAAGTGTCAGCCGCTGTGGAGCTTTGTTACCGGAGACGTCATCGAATCCTCACCAGCGGTAGCAGGTGGCATGGTCTACGTTGGCTCTCAGGATCACAAGCTCTATGCCTTTGGCCTCGCGTCATAGTGGTACTGGTACAGACCTGCCAATAGAGCAGAAACAGAAGATATGTTAGCCTGTCCACTGTACGGTTTCATGTACCAACGGTGCAGCTCCCGCGCGTACGATCGTCGGGGCCTCTTTATTGGCAGTTTCAACTATGCCCCAAAACGAGCACCACCGATCTCAAAGCGATCTACAACCGACCTACCTGCTATCTTGCTCACCGTGGAGAGAGATCTGAGAGAAAGTAAGTGATAAGATGGTCTCGCTTTCACGGTCAAGTCGCCCGCCGTCCCTCGCTGAACATCCGCAACCAGCCACACAAGCCCGCCCGCCGCTTTTCACCGACCCATACCCTACGCGCTATCGGTAGGGCACTGTTTCACCCAGGTCTAGCGCCGTTCATAGGGCCTATGGTAGATCGCATGGACATGAGAAAATCAGCGTTCACACATGTCGCTGCATGGCGCTTTATGACCTTGTGATGACGCTATGATATCGCCGTTACGCCCCTTTATGGCCCTGCATGCCACTGCACGGTGATCAGAGATCCAGGGCCAAGACAACAAAAAGGTCAATGCCCTAGACGAGCGCCGACCCACTCTCTTGTTAGCTAACGCATTTCATCATGATGCTTTTCCCTGTAGGGAGAACCATCATGTACTAGATTGCAGGGAGCATATGGTACAATTGCACTAATGCACTGGTGCACTTTAGCACCTGTGTCTATTTTGTGTGATTGGAGGCTCTTTTATGGGCTATGTATTTGCAGTGTCTATGCAGAAGGGTGGTGTGGGCAAAACTACCACTACTGCTAATGTGGGCGTGAATCTCTCGAAAATGGGAGCCAGGGTGTTGCTGGTGGATCTCGATCCGCAGGCAAACTTGACCCAGGGTCTGGGAGTTGACCCGGAGCAGCTAGATTACAGTGTGTATGAGGTGCTGCTAAATCCGCACGAGGTGGACTTTGCTGTGGTGAATACGGAGGCTGGGCCTGATCTGGTTCCTTCAACACTAAGCTTGGCCGGGGCCGAGCTGGAACTGGGTAGTAAGATTGGCCGAGAATTACTTTTGAGGCGTGCTCTTGCTCCTGCGCTGGATCGGTATGACTATATCCTCATTGACTCGCCTCCTAATCTGGGACTCTTTACCCTCAATGCGCTAGCTGCTGCTCACCTGGCTCTTGTGCCTTTGCAGCTGCAAGTCTATGCGTTCAAGGCCTTGCCCCAATTGGAAGAAACGATACGTCTGGTACACCAGTTGAACCCAGAGTTAGCGATTGGTGGGATTGCATGTACGATGTTCGATGTTCGAACGAATCTGAGCCGAACAGTTGAGCGCCAGGCGCGTGCAAAATATGCTGATCTGGTGTTTGAAACAGTCATCCCTCTGAATACGAAATTAGCAGAGGCCCCGGCTGCAGGTGAGCCGATTAGCTTGTATGATCCCCAGGGCTCGGGTGCGATTGCGTATGCAAAGCTCACAAGAGAGGTAGTTGCACGCTATGGCTTCAGGTAGTAAGAAA
>Ga0066790_10000261_pt1 | contig 18553 bp, 20 predicted proteins | sample OrgsoiDNA2013050_FD_70963 | JGI IMG/M metagenome (GOLD analysis project Ga0066790, IMG submission 70963) | Permafrost soil microbial communities from the Arctic, to analyse light accelerated degradation of dissolved organic matter (DOM) -... | ecosystem: Environmental > Terrestrial > Soil >...
GAAGCCGAAGTGCTCAACGACATCGGTGCCATCTACCAGAGCGCGGCGCGCTACGACGAAGCACTTATTCATCACCAGAAAGCGCGGCTGATCGCCGAGGATATCGGGAACGTGTCCCAGCAGTTGATCGCCATGCGCATGGTCGCCGACATATATCGCGGGCTGGGCCAGTGCGGCGAGGCACTTGATCATTACAGCGCCGCTCTCAGGCTGTCCAGGGAGATCGGCGACCCATACGAAGAAGGCAAGATTCTCGAGGGAATCGCCGAATCGACGCTCAGCACCCAGGGGCCCGATACGGCGCGGATTGTCTTCCGGCAGGCGCTGGACATCTTCGAACGGCTCGGCGTGCCCGAGGCAGCGTCAGTGCAGATACGCATGGAGACCATCGACCCCGCCTTCGCCATCCGCGTTCCCTAGCCCGGCGTACCGCCGCTGGCGCCCGCTTGCCCCGTGACCCGCGGCGCCCGCCTGCCCCGTGACCTGCGGCACCTGCGTGCGCCGTGACCTGGGGTGCAAGGTAAGCGTCAAGGCGAGGGCAAGATGACCGCCCAGGCTGGTAGCACACGATCGTGCTCCGTCTGAGGTAGCCGGAAGTCGCTGGCGGCCCGCTATCGAGGGACGCAGCACCTCTTGGCTACTGGGGAGGTCTCCGTGGACATGAACCAGGTCCGTCCGGATTCTCGCTGGCACACTCCTGGTCTGGGCCGGTCGCCGGGCCCGCCGGGCCCGCAGGGCCCGCCGGGCCCCGCCCTCGCCCTGGAGCCGGGCGATGGGCCGGCTGCGTTCCCGGCTCCGCGCGCCTGCCCGGTGGCAGGGGGCGAAGCCGGGACCGGCTCCGCCGCTGACCTGGCCCCGGTTCGGGCTGAGTGGTCCTCGGCAGGCTATGGCCCGTCCGCCTTCGACGGCCTGCAGGCCAGCGCCGAGCAGTTCATCACGCTGTTCTACAGCGAGAATCACCTCGGGCCGCCTGACCGGCGGCTCTCGCACGTCCGCCGCAGGATCGAGATGTCGGGTACGTACTGGCATACCCCGGCTGAGCTGGCCTTTGGCGCGCGTGTCGGCTGGCGGAACAGTTCGCGATGTATCGGGCGGCTGTACTGGAAGAGCCTTCGGGTGCGAGACCGCCGCGAGGTCACCGAGGCACCGGACATCGCCGCCGAGTCGGCCGCGCACCTGCGGGAGGCGACCAACGGCGGCCGGATCCGGCCGGTGATCACGGTGTTCGCGCCGGACGCGCCGGGCCGGCCAGGACCGCGGATCCTCAACTCCCAGCTCGTTCGCTACGCGGGCTACGAGACGGGCTACGCAGTCATCGGGGATCCGGCGAATACCGACCTCACCCGGCTTGCCTACGATCTGGGCTGGGCGGGCAGGCCAGCCGGCCGGTTCGACATACTTCCGCTGCTCGTGCAGGGGGCCGGCGCACCCGTCACGGTGCACGAGGTACCGGCGGACGCAGTACTCGAGGTACCCATCGAGCATCCGGAGTTCCGCTGGTTCGCCGGCCTCGGGCTGCGGTGGTACGCCGTGCCGGTCATCAGCGACATGTATCTGGACATCGGTGGCATCTGTTACCCCGCCGCGCCATTCAATGGCTGGTACATGGGCACGGAGATCGGATCGCGTGACCTCGGCGACAGTGGCCGTTACGACCAGCTGCCGGTGATCGCCGCGCGCATGGGCCTTTCGGTGTCCAGCGACCGGAACCTGTGGAAAGACAAGGCAATGGCCGAGCTCAACCTCGCGGTCCTGCATTCGTTCGACGCCGCCGGCGTAACGATCACCGACCATCACACCGAGTCGGCCCGTTTTCTCCAGCACATGGAGCGGGAGGAACGGCACGGCCGGGCATGCCCGGCCGACTGGACCTGGATCGTGCCGCCTGCCGCATCCTCCACGACCCCCGTTTTCCACCGCTATTACGAGGATTTCGACCAGACGCCGAACTTCTACCGCCACCCTCCGCTTGGCCAGCAGACGTCGCCCAGCTTCCACGAGCTTCAGCGCGTCGACGCGGTGGCTGCGCTGGGCCGTCGTCGAGACGGGGAACATGCCCCGCACCTCCGGATGCTTGAGGATCAGGTCGGAGTGGAAGAACAGCGTTAGCTCGTCATCGGATCCGTTCACCGGTCGTACGCCACTTGCAGGGCAAGTCTCATGCAAATTGCACGGCAAAACATCCGTCAGTTGACGTATATCTGAACCCCGGCCAGGGCCAACGCGCCTGCGCGGGCCTGCCGGCCGCTGCGGATGCGGGGCCGGGCGCCGGATCTGGCCCGCAACTCCAGGGCGCCCAGGCACGCGGGGACACCTCAGAGATGTCAGGCTGTCCCCCGGCGTGTCTGCCGGGCCCGGTGCACGGTGATCAGGGCGAGCGCGAGCAAGCCGGCGATGAGGACGGCTGCTACGGCCGTGGTGGTCGGGCGCGTAAACACCGAGGAGGCCACCTGAGTGGAGAACAGGACGGTCGCCGACGCGGTGCGTGTGGTGAAGCCGCTCGCCAGGGTGATCGTGGCCCGCCAGGGGCCAGGTGGCAGTCCGCTGCCCGGATCGAAGGTGACCGTGCCCGACTGGCCGGGGGCCAGGGTGATGATCTGGCTGACCCGGAACGGGCCCGCGCTGGTGCCGCCGGGGCCGCCGGTCAACTGGACGGTGCCATTCACGTCGACGGCCCGCCCGCCGGTGTCGCGGACCAGGGCGGTCAGCGTCGGCTGCCCGTGCGCGGAGCGGTGGCCGGTGATGGAGGCGATGGTGAAGTTCGTCGGCGGCGCGCCGCCCCGGCCGACGGCCAGGTAGATCCGGATGCCGACCCTGATGACATCCTTGATGGCGAAGCCGCCTGCGTCGCGTCCGAGCCCGGCCTGCTGGACCCAGATCACGCCGTACTGCTCGCCCCGGGTCGGCGCGGCCGGCACTCTGATGGTCACCATGTCCGTGACGGAGGCGTGCGCGGCGAGGGTCAGGGTCGGCTGGGCGACGGTGATCCAGCTGGTCAGCTCGCTGCGGGTCTGCCCCGCGTCGCCGATGAATCTGCCCTGGGTGATCTGGGCCGCGTCCGGGTAGACGGTGACACGACCGCCACCGCCGGCGCCGTCACCTTCACCAGCCCCGACCTGACCTGGACCGGTGACCTGGCCCCGGGCGCCGCCGCGACCATCACCTTCAGCGTCACGGTGAACAATCCCGACACCGGTGACCACATCCTGGCCAGCACCCTCACCTCCGCCACCCCCGGGAACAACTGCCCCGCCGGCGGCACCGACCCGGCCTGCACCACCATCACCGATGTGGCCGCGCTCGCCATCGTGAACACCGCCAGCGTGAGCACGACCACGCCGGGCTCGGACGTGGCCGACACGATCACCATCACCAACACCGGGCAGGCCGCCTACACCGGGACCACCGTCACCGATCCGCTGGCCGGGGTGCTGGACGACGCCGCCTACAACTCCGACCTCGCCACCACCACCGGGTCGGCCATCTTCGCCAGCCCGAACCTGACCTGGACCGGGAGCCTGGCCCCCGGCGCCGCCGCGACCATCACCTTCACCGTCACCGTCAACAGCCCGGACACCGGTGACCAGTCCCTCACCAGCACCATGACCTCAGCCGCCGCCGGGAACAACTGCCCCGCGGGCGGCACCGACCCGGCCTGCACCGCCACCGTCACGGTCCTGATCCCGGCCCTGACCATCACCAAGACCGCCGCCGTCAGCATCACCACTCCCGGCTCGACCCTCGGTTACACCATCACCGTGACCGACAGCGGCCCCACCCCCTACACGGCCGCCACCGTCAACGACGCCCTCGACGGCGTCCTGCCCGACGCCGCCTACAACAACGACGCCACCGCCACCACCGGCACCCTCTCGTTCGTCAGCCCCGACCTGATCTGGACCGGGAACCTGGCTCCCGGCCAGGCCGCCACCATCACCTACACCGTCACCATCAGCAATCCCGATACCGGCGACAAGCACCTCAGCAACATCGCCACTTCCGACGACGCTGGTAGTAACTGCCCCACCGGCACCACTAACTCCGCGTGCATCGCAACAGTCGTCGACCTGATCCCGGCCCTGACCGTCACCAAGACCGCGAACGTCAGCACCGTCACCCCCGGCTCCGCCGTCGGCTACACGATCACTGTCGCCGACACCGGCCAGACCCCCTACACCGCCGCGCAGGTGACCGACTCCCTCGCCGGCGTCCTGGGCGACGCCGCCTACAACCACGACGCGACCGCCAGCACCGGCACCATCAGCTACACCAGTCCGGTCCTGACCTGGACCGGCGACCTCACGCCCGGGCAAACCGCCACCATCGGCTACTCGGTCACGGTCAGCAATCCCGACGCCGGCGGCAGGTTCCTGACCAACAGCGTCGTCTCCGCCGATACGGGCAGCACCTGCCCGTCCGGCAGTACCAGCCTGACCTGTAGCGTCACCGTCGCGGTCGTCGGCGGACCCCTTTCCGTCACCGTCCCGGCCAGCGCCAGCCTCGGCTCCGCCAACCCTGGCGGCACCATCAGCGCCAGCTTCGGCACCGTCCAGGTCACCGACAACCGTGGCTTCGGCGCCAACTGGACCGCGACGGTCGGCGGCAGCGCGTTCACCACCGGCGCCGGCACCCCGGCCGAGAGCATTTCCGCCAGGCACGCGACCTATAACATCAGCGCCTTCAGCCAGGCCACCGGATCAGCCACCTTCGCCTTCGTGCCCGTGACGACGCTCAGCACTGCCCCGAACGCCGTCGTCAGCGCGACCAACGTGGCCGGCAACACCTCCGCATCCTGGAACCCGCTGATCCAGGTGTCGGTGGCCGCCACCGCGATCGGTGGACAGTACACCGGAACGATCACCCATTCCGTGTCCTGAACCGCTCTCCCGGAGTGCTCCGCCGTCACCGGGAACCCCGGACATTGGTGCGGGAGGAACATTGGTGCGGGAGGGATGGCTAGCGCACCGCGCGCTTTGCCGTGGGCAATCGGCAGGCGCGGCTCCGCGACCGTTTTAACGTTCCGTAATCGGGTAATGACAATTTGGCGCTAGGGGAGAGCCGACATCCGGCCGGCGCCACGATACCGCGGAATGTGTAGCAGCGGGGGCGGGGGACAGTGCGACGCCATGGGGGCATCTCGATCCAGGCCGGATCTGGCCGCGAACCACCAGAGCCGGACGGCCGCACCGGCCGCTGCCCAGATCCGCCACGCCGACGACGCAGCCCACCTCGCCGGCCAGCAGTGGCTGGCCCAGACGGTGATCGCCGGCTCACCCGATGCCATCATCGCCATGGACTCCGGCCGGCGGCTCGTGGCGTTCAACCCCGCGGCCGAAGAACTCACCGGCTACCGGCGCGACGACGTGCTGGGCGAGGAGATGCCCCGTCTCCTGATCCCCGAACGGGAACGTGCCGCGTTCCTGGCGTACACCGAGCGGTACCTGGCGACGGGTGACCGGAGTGGGTACGCCGGCCGGGTCCGGGTGCCGCTGCTGTGCGCCGACGGCACGGAACGCCACGTCGAGCTGACGGCCACGGAACTGACCCAGGACGGCCAGACTTATTTCTGCGGCTTCTTCCGGGACCTCACTGAGGTCGAGCACGCCCAGACGGCGCTGGCGGAAACTCAGGCGCGTTTCAGCCTGCTGGCCCAGCTCGCACCGGTCGGGATCGTGCAAACCGGTGCCGACGGACGGGCCGTCTTCGTCAACGACCGGTGGTGCGCGATAGCCGGGGTCCGGCCGAATGAGGCTCTCGGTGCGGATTGGCTGAACCTCGTCCGCCCCGATGACCGGGACCGGATCGCGCGCGATCTGGCCACGGCAGCCACCGCGGGGGAGATGCGGGCCGACTGCCGGCTGCGATCGTCCGGCGGCGCCGATATCTGGGTCAAGGTCTCCGCTGTCGCGCTCCAGGCCGTCTGCGGTGACCTTTCTGGGTTCCTCGCCACATTCACCGACATTTCTGATGTCAAGCAGATGGAAAGCCAGCGCGAGCAGTTGCTCGAGGCTGAGCTGATCACCCGCCGGTCGGCGGAGCTGAATCAGCGGCAGCTGGAAATGCAGAACCAGAAACTGCGTGAGCTCGACGAAGCCAAAACCGTCTTCCTCGCCACCGTGTCGCACGAGCTGCGCACGCCACTGACGTCGATCGTGTCCTTCAGCGAGCTGATACGGGCGGAAACCCAGGCGCTCACCCCGGATGGCGTCCAGTTCCTGGACATCATCGAGCGGAACGCGCACCGGCTGCTCCGTCTCGTCGGCGATCTGCTGCTGCTGAGCAAGCTCGAGTCAGGGGCCGTTCCGCTGGAGCTGGCGCCCGTATCCGTCCCCGAGGTGGCAGGCGAGGCGGCTCGTGCCGCCGCGGCCCGGGCGGCGAACCACGGGATTACCGTTCACTTCTCGGCCGATGAAGGGCCGCTGATCCAGGCCGACCGCGCGCGCCTGGCTCAGGTCATGGACAACCTGATCGTCAATGCGGTCAAGTTCTCCGGGGTCAACGGCCTGATCCGGGTCGATGCGATCTGGGACGGCGAAAACGACGGCGGCGGCTGGCGGATCGATGTAGCCGATACCGGCATCGGCATCCCGCCCGAAGAGATCGGCCAGCTTTTCGGCCGCTTCGTCCGGGCCTCCAACGCACGGACCGCGGGACTGCCGGGGACCGGCCTGGGCCTGTCCATCGTCAAGGCGATCACCGAACTGCACGGCGGCCGCGTCACGGTGGACAGCACCCTCGGCCACGGGACCACGTTCAGCGTCCACCTGCCGGCGCGCTGACGGCTACCGGTGTTCCTGCTGCCGCGCCACGTAGACCGCCGCGGTGCCGAAGATCAGCACCAGAAGTCCGTAGATGCCCAGCGGAGCGGCCGCCGCGGCCCCGAACGCGCTGGTAGCGATGCCTGCGGCGACGGCAAAGTCCCGCATCGCGGTCGGCAGCACGATGGCGGTGCGCTGTCCCGGTGGCGCGCCGATCGCCAGGAGCCAGCCCAGGATCACGCCACCGGCGAGGTAAGCCAGGAGAGCCAGGAGGACGTGGACGTCGCTGGCGCTCAGGTGGATCTGACTCGCGACCTCCCACAGCAGCACCAGCAGGCTGGCCGTTCCCAGCACCCTGGTGACCGGCCGGTCGCGTCCGCTGAATGGATCGAGGGACCGCATCGCGGATCCGGCGATCAGCGGGAGAGCTACCACGAGGGCCAGGGTGAGCAGCAGCCCGAGCTGCGAGGCTGAGGAGCGCGCGCCCGCAATGCTCAAGATGGGCCCGGCCAGCAGCACGGTCGCAGCCGTGGATGTGGTCAGGAGCCCGGCCGCCAGGACCGGTTCCCCGCCCGCGAGACCGGTCAGGGCGACGGACGCGACCTCGGCGGGCGCGACGCCAGCCGAGAGGATGCCTCCGCGCAGGGCCGCGCCGCTGACGAGGTGGCTGGCCAGCCAGGCGAGGATGGGCAAGGCGACGGTGGTGACCGGCAGCACGACGGCCAGGCGGCGGCCCGCAGCCCGGATGGCGCCTATCTCGCGGAAGGTCATGCCGGCGCCGGTGCAGAACACCAGGACCGCGAGCGTGACCAGGATGGCGCCCGCGGCATCGGCACGGCGCCCGGGACCAGGGAAGCTCATTCCCAGCGCCGCCGAGGCCGCGACCAGGGGCAGGAGAAACCGGTCGAGAGAGCCGGCGAGCTGGTCATCCACCGCGCGCCGGTTTCGGGCTCGTAGATCTCCTCGGGCGCCGGCTCGAAGACCGCCGCCTTCTCGATGCCGGGCAGATCGGCTAGGGCGACGTACCCGGTGGCTATGAAACGGGCTGCCACCGCGGAATCATTATCCGTGCCCAAGGGCATGTTGTCCAAGATCGAGAACATGCAGGCATCGCCGAGCCTGGATACCCTGGCCCGGGCGCGGGATCTAGCTCAGCGCGAACTGCTGAGCCGCGGCGCCGTTGCAGGTGTAGATCTGCAACTGGGTGCCGTCGGCGGTGTTGCCGCTTGGGTCGTCGAGGCACAGTCCGGATTGCGGGTTGAGCAGGGACCCGTTGGCCTGCTGAACCCATTTCTGGCCGCCGACGCCGTTGCAGTCCCATAGCTCGACCTTCGTTCCGGCCGCGGTGCCGTTGGCGGACGGCATCATGGCCCGCGACGGCGGCGCCACCACTATTTTCGGCTGGACCTATTCGCAGGCCAAGCCGCATGACGTGATGTGGAACCAGAACTTCGGCCACCTGGGCACCGGCCTCCCCTACGCCATCGGCGCCTCGGTGGCGGACGGCGGGAATCGGCCCGTGATGCTGATCACGGGGGATTCGTCCTTTCTCTTCCATGTCGAAGAGCTGGAGACCGCGGCGCGCCTGAACCTGCCCCTCGTCTGTGTCGTGGGCGTCGACTACGCCTGGGGCCTGGAGGTGGGCGTGTACAAGCGCACCTTCGGCCAGGAGTCGCCGAAACCGGGCGTGCACTGGAGCACGAACACGCGCCTGGACAAGGTCGCCGAGGGCTTCGGCTGTTACGGCGAATACGTCGAACGCGACGAGGACATCGCCCCCGCCATCAAGCGTGCCTACGCCAGCGGCAAGACGGGCGTCATTCACGTGGCGGTCGACCCGAAGGCGAATTCGGAGGAAATGCCGCAATATGCCGAGTTCCGGACATGGTACGCGGAAGGAATGCAGTGACCTGGGGGCCGGCCCGCTCGCCCGGCAATGTGCCGGGCGCGGTAAGAGAGGAACGGACGGGGCATGCGTGAATACCTGAAGTTCTACATCGGCGGCCAGTGGGCCGACCCGGCCGAGCCGCGGACCATGGATGTCGTGAATCCCGCGACCGAGCGGGTGTGCGGCACGGTCGCGGTGGGCTCGGCGGCCGACGTGGACCGCGCGGTCACCGCCGCCCGGGAGGCCTTCCCTGGCTGGTCGGTGACCGGGACCAGGGACCGGCTGGAGATACTCCAGAACATCCTCGACGTGTACCAGAAGCGGGCCGGCGACCTCGCCGCGGCGCTGACCGAGGAGATGGGCGCCCCGGCCGCGCTGGCCAGCGGCTTCCAGGTGGGGCTCGGGGCCGGCCATCTGACTACGGCGATGGAGGTGCTGAAGAACTTCGCCTTCTCGCAGCAGCGCGGCGGGACGCTGATCGTCAGGGAGCCGATCGGCGTCTGCGGCCTGATCACGCCGTGGAACTGGCCGATGAACCAGATTGCCGTGAAGGTCTTTCCCGCGCTGGCGACCGGCTGCACGATGGTGCTCAAGCCGTCGGAGAAGTCACCCTTCACCGGCCAGATCTTCGCCGAGATCCTGGACGCGGCGGGGGTTCCCGCCGGTGTGTTCAACCTCGTCCAGGGCGACGGCCCCAGTGTCGGGGTGCCACTGTCGCGCCATCCCGGCGTCGACATGATCTCCTTCACCGGCTCGACCCGCGCGGGCATCGAGATCGCGAGGAACGCCGCGCCCAGCGTGAAGCGGGTGACCCAGGAACTGGGCGGTAAGAGCCCGAACATCATCCTCGACGACGAGGCCTTCGCGGAAAACGTCCGCCAGGGCGTGGCCAGCATGATGGGCAACTCCGGGCAGACCTGCAGCGCGCCCTCGCGCATGCTGGTGCCGAATGCGCGCATGGCCGAAGCCATCGGCGTGGCCCGCGAGGCCGCGGCCCAGACGACGGTCGGTGACCCCAGCGGCGACGTCGTGATCGGCCCAGTGGTTTCTGAGGCTCAGTTCGAGAAGATCCAGGCGCTGATCCGCAACGGCATCGACGAGGGCGCCACGCTGGTGGCCGGCGGTCCCGGGCGCCCGGACGGGCTGGATAAGGGCTTCTACGTCAAGCCAACCGTCTTCGCCAGCGTCACGAACGACATGACCATCGCCCGCGAGGAGATCTTCGGGCCCGTGCTGACGATTCTCGGCTACGACAGTGTGGACCACGCGGTCGAGATCGCGAACGACACGGAGTACGGCCTGGCGGGCTATGTGGCGGGTGCCGATCTGGACCAGGCCCGGGCCGTCGCGCGCCGGATCCGGGCCGGGTGGGTCGCGATCAACGACGGGTTCGACTTCAGCGGCCCGTTCGGCGGCTACCGGAAGAGCGGTAACGGGCGTGAGTGGGGCGAGTTCGGCTTCCACGACTACCTGGAAATTAAGGGCATTCTCGGTTACGCGCCGGACGGAGCCGCATGATACGGAGCCGCATGATAAGGATGGACGCCATCCCAGCGGAGCTGAAGAGCCTGCTCGATCGCGAGAAGATCCGCGAATGCATCGCCTTCCTGGCCGGGGGTGAAGCGTCACTCATCAAAAACCTCGCTGCTGAATGGCGTGCGCTTCCCGGGCCAGCTCTTCCTGAAAATCGGGGTGAGCGATGCCGATCAGGCGGCGGGTGCGCTCGGCCAGGGTCTGGCCCTTGAGTTCGGCGGCGCCAAATTCGGTGACGATGACATCCACGTCGCTGCGCGCGGTGGTGACCGGCCCGGCCAAGCGGGCGGTAATCCTGCTGATCCTGCCGCCTTTCGCGGTAGCGGGCAGCGCGATGATGGCGTGGCCGCCCGGTGAGCGCGCGCCGGCGCGAACGAAGTCCACCTGTCCGCCGGTGCCGCCGAGGTAGGCCGGGCCGCTCTGCTCGGCGTTCACCTGGCCGGTCAGGTCCACCTCCAGGGCCGAATTGATCGTCACCAGCCTGTCCAGCCGCGCGAGCACGGCCGCATCATGGGTGTAGGACGTGCTGCACATGCGCACCTGCGGGTTACGGTGGGCGAATTCAAACAGGCGCCTGGTCCCGATCAGGGCGCCGGTAACCGAAACCCCGCTGTCGATGCGCTTGCGCGCATTGGTGATGACGCCTGCCTCGGCCAGGTCCACCAGGCCATCACCCAGCATGCCGGAATGCACGCCCAGATCCGTGCGGTCGTGGAGCAGACGGAGGATGGCATCAGGCACGGCGCCGACCCCGGTCTGGATGACGGAGCCATCCTCGATGAGGGGGGCGGCGTAGGTAGCGATCGCTTCGTCGGTTTCGCCAATTCTCCCGGGTGGTACCTCTGCCGGCCGGCGCGAGACGTGTACGGCGTAGTCGATCTGGGCGGCGGGAATCAGTTCGCCGTGGGTGAAAGGCACCTGCTCGTTTACCTCCGCGACGACGGCGCGCGCCTTCGCGACGGCCGCCTGCACAAAATCGCTGATGAGGCCAAAGCTGTGGTTTCCGTCTCCATCGGCCGGGCTGACCTGGACGAAGGCAACGTCGCACCCGATGATCCCGGCCTCGATCATCGGGCCGATCTGGCTGATATGACAGGGGATGACGCTGAGCTTGTGCTCCCTGGTCAGCGCGCGCAACGCGCCGATCGCGCCCATGCTGGACAGCGACAAGTTATCCGCCGCCGCCGGGGTGAACAGGCCGGAGAAGCTTGTCGCGATAAAGACCGAAAGGCCGCCGATACCGCGGGCCTGGTCAATCAGCGCCTCGACCAGCGTGGCCGGCTCGCCGCAGGCGTGGCCCACGACAATGCGGTCGCCGGGGTGCAGAATCCGGCCGAGGTCCAGGTCGCTGACATCGGAGATGATCGTCATGCGCGTCCCCCGGACACCAGCAGGGCCTGGGCGCGGGCCTTTCTCATCTTCCTCTCGCTGTCGCCCGGGGTGAACAGCCACGAGCGCGCGCGGGGGGCGGCCCCGATGCTGGTCATTGTTTAGCTGCCTTTCCGGCTCGGTTCCGGCTTCAGTAGGACTTGGGCAAATCCAGTACCTTTTCGGCCAGGAAATTCAGGATCATGTGCGGGCTCACCGGCGCGGTGCGCGGGATAAGGACTTCACGCAGGTAGCGTTCGACGTGGTATTCCTGTGCGTAGCCCATGCCGCCCAGGGTCAGCATCGCGGTGTGGCACGCTTCGAATCCGGCCTCCGCGGCCAGGTATTTGCCGGCGTTGGCTTCGACGCCGCAATCGAGGCCCTTGTCGAACAGGGTCGCTGCCTTCATGACCATCAGGTTGGCCGCACCTCGTCAAGAGGCGTGGTGCGGGCCAGCAGCATCATCTTGTTCGCCACCTGGGCGACGGAGATCCAGATCTTCTCCCCGTTGACTAGATAGCCACCGTCGCGCCTTTCCGCACGGGTTCGCAGCTTCGTCGTGTCGAGGCCGGCGTCAGGCTCGGTGACGGCAAAGCAGAGACGATCCTCGCCGCTGAGAACGGGCGGGATCATGCGCTGCTGCTGCTCTTCGGTGCCGAACAGGGCCACCGGCTGCATGCTGAATACGGGGCCGTGGATGCTGGAAGCGGCCGTCATCCCGCCCCCTGACTCGGCGACAGCTTGCATCACGATCGCCGCTTCGGTGATACCGAGACCTCCGCCACCAACCGCCTCGGGCATGGCGACGCCGAGCCAGCCGGAGTCGGCCATGGATTTGTGGAAGTCGTGCGGAAAGACACCTTCATGGTCACGCTCGAGCCAGTAATCGTCGGAAAACTGGGAGCAGTGGCTGAGAACCGCATCCCGGATGCTCTGCTGGTCTGCGGTGAGGGAGAAATCCACGATACCGATCCTTAACGTAGGTACGAGACCGTCAGATCACGTCATCCGGCTGCGGATCGTCCCGCAGGGTATTATTTTCCGCTGCTGCGGCTCGGCCAAGTTCGTCCATTATCTCCCGTGTGTGGGCGCCGAGCCTGGGGGCCGGGCCGGCGACGTGGCCGGGAGTTCGCGAGAACCAGGCCGGCATGCCGGGAAACCGAACGGGGCCGTTCGGGGTATCCACCGTCTCGAAGAATCCTGCGGCATTCAGATGCGGATTATCGAATAGCTCATCAAGGGTACGGACTGGCACAAACGGCAGCCCACATTCCGCCTGGATCGTATCGTCGTAAGCGGTGAGATTCGCATCTGGTCCGCGGCGGCCATAACCGTAACAGTTGGTATAGACGATCGATGGACTGATGGCGGCCACTTTATCGTAACTGAATCCGAGTTTGGCAATCGCCGTCGCGCGCATCGAATGAATGAACACATCGCTCTGTTTAACGAGCCCGCGCAGCGTGTCTTTGCCTTCGCCGGAGCGCAGGTCCAGCATGACGCTGCGCTTACCGCGGTTGACGTTGACGAAGACACCCGACATCCCTGGCTCCGGCCCGACCGAGATATGGCGGGTGCTGTCGCCGGCTGGGGGCTCGATTTTGATCACGTCGGCGCCCATATCGGCCATGATCTGCGTGCAGTACGGGCCCATGACCATCGCCGTCAGGTCGACGACGCGCACTTCAGACAGCGGACCTGTGTGCTTCATCGCCGTCTCCTGCCGACTCTCGCGCCGGTGTACCGCCGCGGTGACCCCCGGCATGAGCCGGGCCCGGGTGCGAACGGTCACTCGGGGACGGTGCCAATGTGGCACGATTCTATCAATCCTTGCAAGGATGGTGATATCAAGATGGTGACCTCGAGCGGATCGGCGCCGTCGTACCGGCGGTGGCCGAGGGCCTGGGACCGCCGGAGATCCTCGTCAACGCCGCGGGGAAGATGTTCACGGCCGAGCGCGCCGAGTCCGAGCCGCTCGGCGCCGTCCGCCAGACCATGGACCTCAACCTGCTGGCCCCGTTCCTGCTCGCGCAGGCCGTCTTCCCCCACATGCGCGCCGTCGGCCGGGGCACGATCGTCAACGTCTCGTCCATCAGCGGCCGGGTCGGCGTCCCCGGGATCCCGCAGGCGTCCTACGCGGCGAGCAAGGCTGGCCTGTCCGGCCTGACCACCGAGCTCGCCGTGCAGTGGGCGCGGCACTCGATCCGGGTGAATACGGTGGCTCCCGGTTTCTTCCGCAGCGAGATCACCAGCCCGCTCTACGAGAGCGACCGCGGCGCCGAGTACCTGCGCCGCAACACCCTGCTGCCGAAGGAGGGGACCGCCGGCGCCATCGTCGGCGCCATCGTGTGGCTCGCCGGCGACGCCGGAAGCTATGTCACCGGGCAGACGGTCGTCGTTGACGGCGGCTGGACCGCGCGCTGACCCGGGTCAGCCCGGTCAGATCCGGGTGCCGCGGCTCCCGTGCGCGGGCTGGCGCGCGCGGGCGGAGGCCACCTTCACCACGCCGTCGTCGAATCGCGCGAGTACCACGGCCTGAGTGGCCGCCAGGTGCGCCCGGGCGATCCGCTCCGCCTCGGCGGGGTGGCCCGCCGCGATCTCCTCGGCCAGCCGCTGATGGGCCCGCAGCGCTAGGCGGGCGTCGTCTTCGGAGGGGTATTCGCCGCGCTCGTCGCGCGCCTGCGCCCAGGTCTGCTCCTGCGCGGACCAGAGCGCCACCAGGCTGCCGACGATGTGCCGGACGGTCGCGTTCGGGGTGAAGCCGACGATGAGATCGTGGAAGTCCCTGGCCATCCCGGTGAACCCCACCCCGTCGCCGATCAGGCCGGCGGCCGCTTCGAGATTGGCTTCCAGGGCGGGCATGACGGCCTGGAGGCGGTCCGGCCGGCTGGCGCACTCGGCGGCGCACAGCGGCTCCAGCAGTTGCAGGCCGGAGGCGAGGTCGCCGAGCGTTACCCGGGCGCCCTGGAGGGTGAGCCCCAGGTGGTAGGCGGCCGACGCCTCGTCCGGGCGGTGCACGTCGGCGCCGCCGACGCTGCCGCGGCGCACGGTCACCAGCCCCTCGGTCTCCAGGATCCGCAGCGCTTCCCGGATCGACGGCGGGCTGACGCCGAACTCCCTGGTGAGCTGTTCCTGGGGGGACAGCTCGAAGTCCTCGCCGCTGTCCATGATGCGGGCGCGCAGCTCCGCGGCCACCGTCTCCGCGACCCGGTGCTGCGGGACACGGCCGCTTCGCGGGGTCACGCCCGCCCTGTCGCGCGCGGTTTCGTGGCCATGGGCCAGAGCCTAGCCAGCCGCGGGGCGGCCCGGATGTTCACGTTCCGAGGATCTGGCAATCCTTTAAATGATTGCCATATTGTGTCGAGCATGGACTTCCGGATGGGCGAGGGCGCCGCCGCGCTGCGCGGGCAACTGCGAGACATGGTGGGCCAGCACATCCCCGCCGACTTCCTGGGCGCGTTCACCGAGGATCCGGCCGATCTGGAGATCGCGCAGCGATTTTGCGCCTGCTGGCCGACCGCGGCCTGCTGTGCCTGGCCTGGCCGGAGGAGTTCGGCGGCCGGAGCGCCTCGGTGTGGGAGCAGACCGTCGTCCGCGAGGAGATGTGGGCGCACCACGAACCCCGGGGGGCGCAGTACATGGGCGTCAACTGGGTAGGGCCGGCCATCATGCGGCACGGGACACCGGAGCAGCAGCGGCGGCACCTGCCGCCGATCGCCCGTGGCGAGGTGATCTGGTGCCAGGGCTTCAGCGAGCCGGACGCCGGATCCGACCTGGCGTCGCTGCGGACGGCGGCCCGCCCCGTGCCGGGCGATAGTGATGACGGACGGGCCGGAGACCAGCCAGCCCGCACCGCGGCCGCGTGGGGCCCGCCGACGCCTCGATCGTCAAGCTCTACTACAGCGAGCTGCTCCAGCGCACGATGGATTTCGGGGTCGAGATCGCCGGGCCCCCCGGGCAGACGGTGCTGCAGAAGCCGGCCTCGAGCGGATGGGAGTCGGGTGCCTGGGCGCTCGACTTCATCGGCTCGTGGGAGTGGACCATTCCGGGTGGCACCAGCGAGATCCAGCGCACCATCATCGGCGAGCGCGGTCTCGGGCTGCCCCGGGAGCAGAGGGGGGACTGATGGTGACTGGCATCGCCGACGTCCGCGACGAACTGCGCGCCGTGGCCCGCGACCTGCTGGCCAGGGGGCAGGCAGCCGATGGGGTGCCGTGGCGGCAGCTGGCCGATTCCGGGTGGCTCGGCCTGGAGGTGCCCGAGGAGCTGGACGGCGCGGGCCTGACCTTCGCAGAGACGGTGGTGGTGCTGGAGGAGCTCGGCCGGGCCGCCGTCACCACTAGCTACTTCGGGGCGGCTGTGCTGGCCGCCGGGACGCTGGCCGCGCTGGAGCCGGCCGCCGGGCGGGACGAGTTGCTGCGCCAGACGGCGAGCGGGGCGCAGATCCTGACCGCCGCCGTGGTGGACGGCACCGACGATGGCCTGGGCGGCGCCGTCCCCTTCCGGATCGAAGACTGTCCCGCGGGGCCCCGCTTGCGCGGCCACGCGGGCTTCGTGCCCGACGCCGCCGAGGCTGGCCTTCTGCTGCTGCTGGCGCTCGACCCAGCCGGTACACCGGTCGTCGTCCCGCTCGGCGCGGGGACCGGCGGGCTGACGGTGACCCCGCAGCCGGTGGTCGACGCCACCCGGCGCTTCGGGCTGGTGCGTGCCGAGGCGGTGGACCTGGACGGTGGGGGCGTGCTGGGCTTCGACGGCGATCCACGGACCGCCGTGGGCCGGGCGGGGGCGGGGGTCGCGGCGTCGATGGCGAAGTCGTACGCCTGCGCCGCCGCGGTGGAGGTCGCCGGCACGGCGATGCAGCTGCACGGCGGGATGGGGTACACGTGGGAGAGCGGCATCCACGTCTATCTCAAGCGCGCCACCCTGAATCGCTCGTTGTTCGGCTCGCCGGCCGCTCACCGCCGGCGGCTGGCTCGCCGGTACACCTGATCCGCCGGTACACCTGATCCCCCGGATGCACCTGCTCCGGCGGCCATGCCCTGGCGGCTGATCCTGACGTCAGGGCCGGCAGCTGGTCAGCTCCCGGGCTTACGGGCGGTCATCCGGCATGGCACCAGGGCCTTCTCATCGAGGTGGTAGCTGGCGCAAATCCGGTGATAGCCGTCCGCCACCCATAGCGGGATTCCCTGCACCAGCAGCACGGGAGACAGTTTCCGGCCGGCCTTGACCTTGCCGAGGTCAGTGGCGACCTCCGGGTCGTCAGGTCCCAGCAACGGCAGCCCGGCGGCCCGCAGAATGTCCTTGGCCGCGTACAGCCGCAGGGTCTGCTCCTTGCGCAGGGCCTTGGCCAGCTTGGCCGCCGCGACCGGCCCGACCAGCAGGGAAAGGTAGGACTCGGCGGCCGGGAAGTCCTGCGCTTCTGGCCCAGCTTTCCAGTGCTCTCCAGCCAAGGCCTTCGCGCTCCTCGTGTCGGACGGACGTCGCGTGCGCCGGGGTGGTCAGGCTACCCGGCCTATCGTGGTCGCTGGGGCCAGTGATGACCACACCCGCCATCCACGGTGCGGCAAGAGGAGACCATGGAAAATACGCGCGATGATCTCGGGTATCCGGTGCCGCTGACGCGGCCGGCCCGGCGGGTGGTATCGCTGGTGCCGTCGCTGACCGAGTCGGTGGCCGCGACCCGGCCGGAGGCGCTGGCCGGCGCGACCGACTGGTGCACTCACCCGGCGGATCTGGATGTGCCGCGGGTGCGTGGCACCAAGAACCCCGATCTGGCCGCCATCCAGGCCCTGGAACCTGACGTTGTCCTGGTGAACCAGGAGGAGAACCGGCGGATCGACGTCGACCGTCTCCGTGCGGCCGGGGTACCCGTGTGGGTGACGGTCATCCAGACCGTGGATCAGGCGATGGTCTCGCTGCGGCGCATGTTCGGTGCCCTGGGCTGGCCGGCGCCGGAGTGGCTCGAGGCCGCGGAACGGGAATGGAGCGGGCCGCCGCCAAGCGCTCAGGCCCGCGCGGCCATTCCCATCTGGCGGGATCCGTGGATGGCCGTCGGGTCCGCCACGTTCACCGGCGACGTCGCCGCCCGGCTCGGGCTGGCGAACGTCTACGGCGACGATCCTGGCCGTTACCCGCACATCGACCTGGACGACCTGGCCGCCCGTGAGCCGGACATCATCGTGCTGCCCGACGAGCCGTATCCCTTCCACGAGGATGACGGGCCGGAGATGTTCCCCCGCCAGCGCGTCGCCCTGGTCGAAGGGCGCAGCCTGACCTGGTACGGGCCGTCCCTCGTCACCGCCCGGTCCGTACTGCGGTCCCAGCTGGGGGCGGCCCGGCCCGCACGGACGCTCTGACGTCGGCGTTAACGACCTTCCCCGCGATGGGGGTCGGGGCATGCCGGCGTGATGTGGGTCGGACGTTTCAGCAGTCTGTGGGGAAGGCGGCACGTCGGCCAGGGTGCGCAGGCGCAGGCCTGGTCGTTGCGGGACGGCGAACCCGCGTTCGGCCAGCAGCGGCCTGGGGCCGCCGGTCGCCGTGGCGCCGCTGGGGCCGCCCGGACTCGCATCGCGCCTCCCACTGCGGCGCGAGTTCGGTGACAAGCTCACCGAGGTGTTCCCGTGACAGCCCGCAGAAGGCGTAATGGGACATGGCCGCGCGGACCTGACCAAGGTTCACACCCCGGCCACCTAGTGGGCCACCAGCACGTCACCGTCTGCGTGAAGACGCGGTCAGGCGGGCTGCCACAGCTCGACCCGATTGCCCTCGGGATCGGTGACCCAGCCGAACCGGCCGACACCCTCCATGTCCTGCGTCTCTTTAGCCACGTCTGCTCCCTTGGCGCGCAATTGCGCGAGCATCGCATCCAGGTCGCGGACCCGGAAGTTGAGCATGGTCTGCTGGGCGCGGGACCCGAAGTAGCCGGTCTCGGACTCGAACGTCGCGAACACCGTCAGCCCGGCTCCCTGACGCCACAGGCCGTTCTCATCGGCGTCCAGGCCTAGGC
>Ga0066790_10000262_pt1 | contig 18549 bp, 12 predicted proteins | sample OrgsoiDNA2013050_FD_70963 | JGI IMG/M metagenome (GOLD analysis project Ga0066790, IMG submission 70963) | Permafrost soil microbial communities from the Arctic, to analyse light accelerated degradation of dissolved organic matter (DOM) -... | ecosystem: Environmental > Terrestrial > Soil >...
GGTCGCCTATATGGCGTCGGCCTGGCTGGCCCCGCCGCCGTCCCCGCCGCCGTCCCCGCCGTCCCCGCCGTCCCCGCCGGCTCATCCGCTGGGGATGGCATAAACAGGGGCCGGAGCGGAAATCCTCATGAGAGCTCGGATGCCCTGGAGGCTGCCCATGCCCGCACCGGCCGCACAGCCCACCGCCGCCCGGAGCCGGCGCCCGCGCCGTCGCGCCCGGTCCGCGGATGTCGCCCGGCTGACCGTAGAACGCCTGGACCCGGCGGGACACGTCGCACGCGGCCGGGCGGCCCGAGCGGCGGTACCGCGGGAAAGCCACGCGGTACTCGGCCTGCCCGCCACCCGGCCGGACCCGGTCAGCCTGCTGGAACGGCAGGCCGCGACCCGGCTGCCCGAGCTGGTCCCGATCAGGTACGGCCGGATGCTGGTCTCGCCGTTCACCTTCTACCGCGGCGCGGCCCTGGTGATGGCGCACGACCTGGCGGCGACGCCCGCCTCCGGGCTGATCGTGCAGGCCTGCGGCGACGCGCACCTGTCGAACTTCGGGTTCTTCGCCTCTCCGGAACGCCGCCTCGTCTTCGACGTCAATGACTTCGACGAGACGCTGCCGGCGCCGTGGGAGTGGGACGTCAAGCGGCTGGCCGCCAGCCTGGAGGTCGCCGCGCGCGGCAACGGGTTCAGCAAGCGGCAGCGGCGGGAGATCGTGCTGGCGACCGTCGCCAGCTACCGCACGGCGATGCGCTCCTTCGCCGGCCAGGGCAACCTGGACGTCTGGTTCACCCAGGAGGACGTGGACCAGCTGCGGGGCCGTTATGAATCCCAGCTGCACCCGCGCGGCCGCAAGCAGGTCGCCAAGGGTCTGCGCCGGGCGCCGGGCCGCAGCAACCTCCAGGAGTTCAGCAAGCTGACCACGATGGTGGACGGCAAGCCGCGCATCCTGCCCGATCCGCCGCTGGTCGTGCCGCTAGCCGATCTGGTGGCCGACCGGGTGGAGGCCGGCGAGACAGCCGCGAGAATGAGCGTGCTGCTGTCGAAGTACCGGCAGACGCTGGAGGAGGACCGCCGGGTGCTGATCCGGCAGTTCGAGTTCGCCGACATGGCCAGGAAGGTCGTCGGGGTCGGCAGCGTCGGGACCCGGTGCTGGATCGTCCTCATGATGGGCCGCGACGACTCCGACCCGCTGTTCCTGCAGGTCAAGGAAGCTGAGGCCAGCGTGCTCAGCGAGTTCGCCGGCGCGAGCGAGTTCGACAACCAGGGTCAGCGGGTGGTCGCCGGCCAGCGGCTGATGCAGGCGGCGAGCGACATCTTCCTCGGCTGGCAGCGGATCGTGGGGCTGGACGGGGAGCAGCGCGACTTCTACGTCCGCGCGCTCCGCGACTGGAAGCTCTCGGTGCCCATCGAGATCATGGTCCCCAACGGCATGCGCACCTACGGCGAGCTGTGCGGCTGGACGCTGGCCCGGGCGCACGCCAGGACCGGGGACCGGATCGCCATCGGCGCCTACCTGGGCGGCAAGGACGTATTCGACCACGCGATCGCCGAGTTCGCCGACGCCTGCGCCGACCAGAACGAGCGGGACTACCGGCTGCTGGCCACCGCCGCGCAGGCCGGCCGGATCACCGCCATCCGGGATGTCTGAGGGCTGAGTCCGCGGCTAGTTCATCCGTCGTGCTGAGCAGGATCACGGTGTCGCCCTCGCGCGGCGCCGGGGCGCGCTGCCGGGTAGCGGGCTCCAGGAACCCGTCGGCTCGCACGACAAAGAGCAGCTCATGCCCGGCGGGCAGCGGACAGCCCGCGGGCCGCGCCACGATTCTCGCGCCTTCCTCGTACCTGCTCGTCAGGGTGGACCGGTTCAGCGCGTGGCCGAACAGGACCTTGCCGCCGGTGAACGGGGCGACCACGCCCCGGCCGTCGGCCGGCGGCCCCACCCGGAAGACCCAGTCGCCTATGGAGTACCGCAGCGTCGCCGCGGCGAGGGCGTTGAAGTCGTCCTCCGCCGTCAGCAGCAGAACCGTCGTAACGCCCGACAGCTCGGCGCGCTCGGCGGTGACCAAGGTCAGCATGCCGCCGGGCGCCAGCTGCAGGGCCGCCTGCCTGATCCGCTCGCGCTGCGGCCCCAGGCCCGCCCACATCAGCACGTCGAGCCCGGCCGTCTGCAGCGTCCGGCCCAGGTCGATGACCCAGTCCTCCCCGCCGACCAGCAGCGGCCGGCTGCGCGGCGACCGCAGCACGCCCAGCCGCTGGCTCGCCGGCGCCGCGCTCAGCGCGTAGAAGCCGACGGTCAAGACGATCACCAGGAACGTCACCGGCAGGATCTTGGCGGCGCCGGGAATGCCTTTGGGCACGAGTGGCCCTGAGAAGGCGGCGGCCGTGGTGGCGGCCACGACGCCGCGCGGCGCCATCCAGGTGATGAAGAACCGCTCGCGCCTGGTCAGGTCGGTGCCGTGGGTGGCGGCCAGCGCCGCGAGCGGTCGGCCGACCAGCACCAGCGCCGCCACGAGGACCAGTACCGGCAGCATCAGGTCCTCCAGCGACGTCGCGCTGACCGTCGCGGCGATGGACAGCAGCAGCACGCCCAGGACCAGGTCAACGATGGCCTCCAGGAACCGCCGGGCCGGAACGCGGAAACCCGGCAGGTTCCCGAGGGCCAGGCCCATGATGACCGCGGCGAGCAGGCCGGCGTCGTCGCGCAGGAGGTCGCACCCGGCGGCCACCCCGATGACCACGGCGAGCTGCACGCTGGCCACGAGAGTCCGCTCGAGCCGGACCTTGCGCAGGGCCGCCCACAGCACCGCCGTTCCGGCGATCCCCCCGGCCACGCCGACCGCCACGCTGAGGGCGAACTGCCCGGCCTGCGCGGCGAATCCGCGCGCGTCGGCGCCGGCCACCACACCGTAGAAAACGAGAATCCCGAGCATCCCGCCGACCGGCGCGAGCAGCGCGCCTTCCCACGCCAGCACGAGGCGCAGGCGCTCGGCCGGCCGGACCAAGGCCAGCAGCGGCCGGACGACCGAGCGCCCGGACGCCACGAGGATCGCGCCGGTCAGCACCGCCGCGCCGGCCGACATCCCCAGCAGCAGCGCGGCGGCCACCGCGCCGAGCGCCAGGGTGACCGGCGCGCCGATGGCGACCAGCCGGAGCACGATCCGGCGGGAATGACCGGTTAGCTGGCGCAGGCTGACCCGCAGGCCCGCGCTGTACAAAATGGCCGCGACGACGAGGGAGACCAATGGCTGGAACGTTGGCCCCAGCAGCCGGACCGGGTTCACGTCGCTGGTCGCCGCGCCGGCGGCAAACCCGACGGGCAGCAAGACGATGATCGCGGGAATGCGCAGGCGGCTCGCTAGCACCTGGGAGACCACGGCGAGGACAAGCGTCAGCCCTGCCCCCAGTAGCATCTGGCTCGTCGTCACCGCCGCCCCCGCAGCCGCAACGTCAGGGCCCGGCCGGGCCTCGGGCGGGCGCCCGCGCGGGCTCTGCGTAGACGTCGGACAGCACACCGACCTGGGCGGTGGTGAATGCGCGTTCCCGGCGCGAGTCGCGAGTGAACGCGACCCACCAAGTCAAGATCGCGCCGACCCGGTTGCGATAACCGGTGAGGAAGGCGATGTGGATGAACAGCCAGGCCACCCAGCCGGCGAAGCCGCCGAGCCGAAGTGGCCCGGCCGACAGGACGGCCCGCCCGCGGGAGATGTAGGCGGCCGAGCCGACATCTCGGTACCGGAACGGCCCGGCCGCGGCCCGGCCGGCGACCTTGCGCTGGATCCGGTTACCCGCATACCAGCCGGCCTGCATCGCCACCTCGGCCACGCCCGGCAGCTTGCGCAGGCTCATCAGGTCGCCGATCACGGAGATCTCCGGATGGCCAGCGACGGTCAGGTCGTCGCCGACCTGGATGCGCCCGGCGCGGTCGCGGCCCGCGCCGGTCGCCGCCGCGATAGCCGCCGCCACCGGCGGCGCCTCGACGCCCGCGGTCCAGAGCACTATCCGGGCCTCGTATCGCGAGGTGCTGCCATCCTTGGCGCGCACCTGCAGCCCGTCGCGGTCGATGTCGGTCACGACCGAGTCCATGTGCAGTTCGACGCCCAGGTCCCGCAGCGTCCGGGCGGCCTTGTCCGACAGCTTGGGCCCGAACGAGGCGAGCGGCGCGGCGCCGCCGTCGAACAACAGCACCCGCGCGTCCTGCGGCTGGATGTTCCGGAACTCGCGTCGCAGGGTCCTGGTGGCGAGCTCGCGAATCTGACCGGCCAGCTCCACGCCGGTCGGGCCGGCGCCGACCAGCGCGAACGTCAGCCAGCGCTGCTGCTCCCGCGGGTCGGTGGCGGTCTCGGCCAGCTCGAACGCGCCGAAGACCCGGCGCCGGATCGTGAGCGCGTCCGAGATCGTCTTCATGCCGGGCGCCAGCGCCGCGAACTCCTCGTGCCCGAAGTAGGACTGAGTGACGCCGGCGGCCACGATGAGGTGGTCGTAGCCGAACTCGATCTGTTCGCCGAGCGGGCGCCGGGCCCGGACTACCCTGCCCCCGGCGTCGATGCCGGTGACCTCGGCCATGACGCACTCGACATTGCGATGCCGCCGCAGTACCGCCCGCAGCGGCGCGGTGATCTGCCCTTCCGACAAGATGCCCGTCGCGCACTGATACAGCAGCGGCTGGAACAGGTGATGCTGCGCGCGGTCGATCAGCGTGACCGAGACCGGGCTCTTGCGCAGCGCCCTGGCCGCGAACAGCCCGCCGAAGCCACCGCCGATGATCACGACGCGGGGCACTCCGCCCGCGGGCCGGCTCATCGCTCAGGCCGCCGGATTGTGCCACGCGCCGTCGGGGGGCAGCAGCGCGTCGGCCTCCGCCGGGCCCCAGGTGCCCTTCTCGTACGGATGCGTCGGCACGACATTGCCGAGCACCGGCTGGACCACCTGCCAGGCCGCCTCGACGGTGTCCTGCCGGGCGAACAGCCAGCGCGAGCCGCTCAGGGCGGCGCCGATGAGCCGGTCATAGGGCCGCATGTCCGAGCCCGGCGCCTCGGCGAAGACGAGCTCCTGGTCCTGCGGCGCCCAGCCCGCGCCCTGCTTCTTGCCCACCAGGCAGAGCCCGGTCTCGTCGTTGGGGTAGATGCGGACCCGCAGCTTGTTGGCGTCCGCGGCCGCCGCGATGCCGAACGCATCGTGCGGCGGGCGCCGGAAGCGGAAGGACACCTCGGTCGCGGTGACCGGCAGGCACTTGCCGGCCCGGATCAGGATCGGCACATCCGCCCAGCGCCACGAGTCCGCGGCCAGCCGGATCGCCGCGTAGGTCTCGGTCGTGCTGCCGGGGTCCACTCCCGCGACGTCGTGGTAGCCCTTGTACTGGCCGCGGACCGCCGTCTCGGGGTCCAGCGGCGACAGCGCCGCGATGATCCGCGACTTGGCGTCGCGCCAGGAGGCCAGGCCGCTGCCGTCCGGCGGGTCGGCGAGCACGGTGGCCAGGACCTGCAGCATGTGATTCTGGATCACGTCCCTGATCGCGCCGGTCTGGTCGTAGAAAGCGCCGCGGTCGGAGACGTCGAATGCCTCGGCCATCGTGATCTGAATGCTCTGCACATGCGTCCGGTTGAGCAGCGGCTCGATGATCGAGTTCGCGAACCGGACGAACATCAGGTTGTCCACCGGGTCCAGGCCCAGCCAGTGGTCGACCCGGTAGATGTTGTCCTCCGGGAAGTACTGGTGCATGAGCTGGTTGAGCTGCCGGGCGCTGCGCAGGTCGGTGCCGAACGGCTTCTCCACCATGATCGCGTTGCCCGCGGATCGCCCGGCCTTCGAGATGCCCTCGGCGATGCGGCCGAAGATCGGTGGCGGCACCTCCAGGTAGAACAGGATGCGCTGGCCGTCCCCGACGGCATCCGACATCGCCTGGTAGGTCGCCGGGTCGTCGAGGTCGCCGTCGACGTAGCGCAGCAGGCTCAGCATCTTGGTGGCGGCCGGGCTGCCGGGATCCATCTTGTTCAGCTTGAGCGAGTCCCGTGCGTAGCCGCGAAACTGCTCCACGCCCCAGCCGCTCTTGGCCACGCCGACGACCGGGACGTCCAGCACGCCGCGCTCTACCAGCCCGACCAGCGCCGGAAAGGTCTCCAGCTTGGCCAGGTCGCCGGTCGCGCCGAAAATGACGAGCGCGTCGACCTGCTGCTGCGGTGTGGTCATGACCATTCCCCTATCCGCGCGGCACACTGTCTAATCCGAGCACACTGTCTAATCCGAGCCGGCTGTCTAATCCGAGCCGGCTGTCTAATCCGAGCCGGCTGTCTAATCCGAGCCGGCCGGCCGCCATCGCGGGCCACCCGGCGCGGGTGATGTTTCCCGCGGCCAGGGCCGGCGGTTTCCTGCCCGCCGGGGCGCCGCCCGGGACTTGCGGTCGCACCCGGGCATGGCTGAGGGCTGGGCCGGAACCGGGTCGCCGGTGATCACCACCGTTTTTCAGCGTTATGTGCGAAAAAACGGTGGTGATCAAGAAACCCAGCCGGGCGAGCCAGGGTGATCGCCTTGAGGCGCGGCCGGTGTCGGCGAAGGTGGGATGCCAGTGGGACGGGAGTTCCGCCGGGGTCAGGCGATTGCGATGGGGTTGACTGGGGAGCCGGTGCCGCCGGGGAGGCGGAGCGGGGCGATCACGCATAGGAAGGACCAGCGGCCGACGATCTCGCAGAGCGGCACCAGTTCCTCGAACTGCAGGTAGTCCAGCAGGTGCACGCCGAGCGCGTTGACGGCGAGGACGTGCACGGGGAAGTCGACCCCGTCGGCCGCGCTCGGCGCCGTGTCGTTGTTGCTGTCGCTGCCCAGGACGGCTACCTCGCGGTCGGCGATGAAATCCAGCGCGGTGGGATGCAGCCCGGCCCGGGTCCGGGCGGCGTCCCAGGGCCCGAGCTCGGCCCGGCGCCTGCTGTGCCCGACCCGCACGAACAGCAGATCACCTCGGCCAACCCGGACGCTCTGCGCCGCCTCGGCCCCGGCGAGGTCGTCGGCGGTGACGTGCTCGCCGGGATTGAGCCACGGCAGGCCGCGCAGCCGCGGGATGTCGAGCAGCACGCCGCGGCCGACTATCCCGTCGCCGACCACTTCGACCGACTCTTCCTGGGCCCCGTTATCGGTGATCGCGGTCGCGGCCACGTCGTTGTAGAGCGTGCCGTCGTAGATCACGTGGCAGAGCGCGTCCAGGTGGCTGTTGGCGTCGCCGTGCACGTTCATCGAGAAGCGGTCCGTAGCGAAGGACAGCCCGTGGCTGGTCCCGTGGTGGCCGGCGGCGTGGTGGCCGGCGGTCATCTCGTGCGTGACGGGCTCGGGATTGTCCGGCCCGGCCGTGTCGGCCAGCGGCGTGGCCAGGGAGACGGGGCGGCCGAGCCGCACCTCCCGGCAGGCCGCCGCGACCAGGTCGGGCGAGAGGTAGTTCAGCGCCCCGCGACGGTCCCGCGGGCCCCAGCCGGGCACGAGCCGCAGTCGCTCGTACAGGGCACGGAACTGCTCCTCGGTCAGCCGCGGGTCAGCCACGGGATCGGCCCCCTGGCCGGGCGGGTGCTGGCGGGCCGGGGCGCGGCGAACTGGCGGTGAGCCGCCGGCGGAACACGTAGTAGCTCCAGGCCTGGTAGGCCAGCACGAACGGCAGCGCGATCACCGCGACGACGGTCATGACCCCTAGCGCGTAGGAGCCCGAGGCCGTGTTGTGCACGGTCAGGTCGAAGGCCGGGCTGGTGCTGGAGACCATGACCCGCGGGTACAGGCCGACGAAGATCGACAGCACGGAGGCGGCCATGGTGACCGTCGTGGCGGTGAACGCCCAGCCCTCCCGGCGGTCGTGGACAAACCAGGTGGCGGCGACGGCCCCGATGACCGCGGCGAACTCGGCCGGGCTCAGCAGGGCGCCCTTGCCGGCGGTGACGTGGGTCCAGGACGCGAACGCCAGCACGGCGACCGCGGTGACCGGAGCGACGCGCCGGGACAGCCGCCCGGCGCGGTCGCGCACGTCACCGGCGGTCTTCAGGGCCAGGAACGTCGCGCCCTGCAGGACGCAGATCGCCGTCAGGGTGATGCCGGTGTAGATCGCGTACGGCTGGAGCAGGCTCAGCAGCGACCCGGTGAACTCCTGGCTGGCGTTGATGGGCACGCCATGCAGCAGGTCGCCGAGGGCGACGCCGATGAGCAGCGGGGCCAGCAGGCTGCCGGCGACCATCAGGCGGTCCCAGTTACGGCGCCAGCGCGGTGACTCCCGCTTGCCCCGGTACTCGAACGAGATGCCGCGGACGATGAGCGCCACCAGCAACAGCACCAGGGCGATGTAGAAGCCGGAGAACATCGTCGCGTACCAGCCGGGAAAGGCCGCGAACATCGCGGCGGCCGCCACGATCAGCCAGACCTCGTTGCCATCCCACAACGGCCCGATGGTGTTGATGGCCATCCTGCTGCCGGCCTCATCCCGGCCGATGACCCGGTGCAGCATCCCGACGCCGAAGTCAAAGCCCTCCAGGACGAAGAAACCCAGCCACAAAATCGTGATGAGAATGAACCAGAAAGGGATCAACTCAGGTCACCGCCTCAGTACTGAACGGCCGGCATGGGGGCGTCCGGGTGCTGCGACGCCTCCTGCGCGGGCAGTTCCCGGCGGGCGTACCGCAGCATCAGCATCAGGTCCACCACGCCCAGTACCCCGTACAGCGCGACGAAGACCGCCAGGCTGAAGGCGATCGCGGCGGTGCTGACCGACGGCGACACCGCGTTCTTGGTCAGCAGGATTCCCTGCACGGCCCAGGGCTGTCGGCCGCTTTCGGTCAGCAGCCAGCCGGCCGTGTTCATCAGGAACGGCAGCGCGGCGGCCCAGGTCGCGATCCGCAGGAACAGCGGCGACCCGGTGAGCTTCTTGCGCCGCAGCAGCCACAGCCCCCACGCCCCGACCAGGAGCATCAGGCCCGCCGTGTAGGCCATCAGCCGCATGGACCAGTACTGGATGAAGACGTTCGGGACGTAGTAGCCGGGCCCGTACTTCTTGCTGTACTGCGCCTGCAGCGGGCTCAGCCCGGTCACCTTGCCGTCCCAGTGGTTGGTGGCCAGCAGGGACAGCAGGTGCGGGATGGCGAAGATCTGGGTCGGGGTCTGGTCCTGGTTGCCGCCGCCGATCTGGAAGATCGAGAACGAGCATGGCTGGCAGGTGGTCCACTGCGCCTCGGCCGCCGCGATCTTCATCGGCTGGTACCTGCCCTCGATCACGCCGAGCTCACTGCCGATCAGCATCGCGAAGAGCATCGCGGGCAGCAGCACGCTGAGCGCGAGCCGGGCCGACCGGGTGAACACGGCCGCCGCGCCGCCGCGCCGGAGCTGCCACGCCGAGACGGCCAGCATGATGGCCGAGCCTGTCACCAGGGAGGCCAGCAGGACGTGCGCGTAACCCCAGACGAACACGGGGTTGGTCAGCACGGCCCAGATGTCGTTCAGCTGCGGCTGGTGAGTCTGCTTGCTGATCGTGTAGCCGACCGGATGCTGCATCCAGGAGTTGGCGGCCAGGATGAACGCGGCCGAGAGCATGCTGCCGACTGCGACCGCCCAGATCGTCAGCAGGTGAACCTTCCGCGATAGCTTGTCCCAGCCGAACAGCCACAGGCCCAGGAACGTGGACTCCAGGAAGAACGCGAGCAGTCCCTCCATGGCCAGCGGCGCGCCGAAGATGTTGCCGACCAGCCGCGAGTAGGCCGACCAGTTCATCCCGAACTCGAACTCCTGGACCAGACCGGTAACGACGCCGATGGCGACATTGATGACCAGCAGAGTGCCGAAGAACCTGGTCAGCCGGAGGAATTCGGGCCGCCGGCCGCGGTACCAGGCCGTCTGCAGCAGCGCGGTCAGGAAGGCCAGCCCGATCGTGACCGGCACGAAGAAAAAGTGATTGACCGAGGTGAAGGCAAACTGCCACCGGGCGAGATCGACGTTCACCGGCTACCCGCCCGGCCGTTGGCGCACTGGTCGTTGGCGCACTGGTTGTTGGCGCACTGGTTGTTGGTGCACTGGCCGTTGTCGCGCTGGCGACCGGTCACGAGGAGCGTGCGTCGGCGTGCAGGCCGTTCTGCCAGGCGGACGCTCCCGCCCGGCTGGCCGCCCGGGCCTGCGCCCATTTCTGCCTGGCCAGCTCGTTCGGCGGCACCTCCAGCTGATCCATCCAGCGCTTGGTCGCCGCTAGCACCACCGTGCCGGTGATGACCAGCCCGGCGAGCCCGATGACAGCGCTCGCCCCGATGAGCGCCGCCCCGGCGACCAGCGGCCTGGTGCTGACCTGAAACGTGCCTAGCTGGACCGTCGCGGCGGATTGCTGGCCCCGTGGTTGCTGGCCCCGTGGTTGCTGGTGCTGTGATTCCTGGTGCTGTGACATGACACCTTCCCTGTTACTTGCTGCCTGCCCGGCACGGCAACTCGCTGTCTCGTTGCTCGCTGTCACTTTTGCCCCGAGAGCCGGCCCCGGCATCATCCGCGCCGGGTGATTGCCGCCCTTCGGTGACCGGCCCGGGCCCGGACGCGCCGGTCGTGCCCGCGGCAGGCTCACCTGCCGGGAATGATGCGCGACGCCGGGCGCCGGGAGACCGTGTGCGCATGACCGAGCGCTATGACTTCGTGATCGTCGGTACCGGGGCCGGGGGCGGCACCCTGGCCAGCTCGCTGGCCGGCTCCGGCAAGCGGATCCTGCTACTGGAGCGGGGTGACTTCCTGCCCCGGGAGATGGACAACTGGGATCCCAGGCCGGTGTTCGTGGACGGCAAGTACATCTCGCCCGATACCTGGTACGACACCGACGGGCGGCCGTTCCAGCCCCAGGTGCACTACTACGTCGGCGGCGCCACCAAGATGTACGGTGCCGCCCTGTACCGGCTGCGGCCCGCGGACTTCGGCGAGATCAAGCACGCCGACGGGCTGTCGCCCGCCTGGCCGCTCGACTATGACGCCTTCGAGCCCTGGTACACCCGGGCCGAGTGGCTCTATCAGGTCCACGGGGTGCACGGCGAGGACCCGACCGAGGGGCACTTCTCCCGGCAGTACCCGTGGCCTGCCGTGACGCACGAGCCGCGCATTCAGCAGATCGCCGATGACCTGGCCGCGGGCGGTTACCATCCGTTCCACGCGCCGTGCGGCATCCTGCTCGACGAGGCGGCCCGGCCCGCCAGCGCGTGCATCCGCTGCGCCTGGTGCGACGGCTACCCGTGCCTGGTGCACGCCAAGGCGGACGCCGAGGTCATCGCCATCCGCCCGCTGCTGGCCAACCCGAACGTCACCCTGCTGGTCAACGCCGAGGTGCTGCGCCTGGAGACCGGCCCGGCCGGGCGCGAGGTGACCGGGGTCGTGGTGTCCCGCGGCGGCCGCGAGGAGGTCTACGCCGGGGACATCGTGGTGGTCTGCGCCGGAGCCGCCAACACCGCGCGGATCCTGCTGCGGTCGGCCAGCGACCAGCATCCGGCGGGCCTGGCGAACGGCTCGGGCCAGGTCGGCCGCAACTATATGTTCCACAACAGCAGGGCCGTCGTGGCCCTCGGCCGGGAGGCCAACCCGACCGTCTACCAGAAGACGCTGGCCCTGAACGACTTCTACCTCGCCGGCGGCGGCCGCGAGTGGCCGCTCGGCAACATCCAGATGCTCGGGAAGTCCAACGCCATGGCCATGAAGGGCGAGGAGCCGAAGCTGACCAGGTTCGCGCCCAAGGTCTCGCTGGCCGAGGTGGCCAGCCGCGCCGTCGACTTCTGGCTGACGACCGAGGACGTGCCGAAACCTGGCAACCGGGTCACCGTGGACGGTGACGGCAACATCCGGCTGGCCTATCAGGCGACCAACGACAGCGAGGCCGACGGCCTGTACCGGGAACTCAGGACGATCCTCAACCACGTCGGGTTGTCCGAGCATCACGTGCTGGACAAGAACTTCTACCTGAAGATGGACATCCCCATCGCCGGCGTCGCCCATCAGGCGGGTACCTGCCGGTTCGGCGCTGATCCGGCCACCTCGGTGCTGGACCTCAGCTGCAAGGCCCATGAGCTCGACAACCTCTACGTCGCCGACGCCAGCTTCGTCCCGAGCATCGGCGCGGTGAACCCGGCCCTGACCGTGATGGCCAACGCGCTGCGGGTCGGCGACCACCTGCTCGCGCGGATGGCCTGAGCCGGGGCGCGCCGGCACCCCGCATGCCCGCAACTGACCAAGGGAGACGCCCGCCATGTCCCGTTATCCCAATATCAGCGACCATGGCCTGATCGGCGATCTGCAGACCGCGGCGCTCGTTACCAACGACGGCTGCATTGACTGGTTCTGCAGTCCCCGGTTCGACTCGCCGAGCGTCTTCGCGTCGCTGCTGGACGCCGACAAGGGCGGCCACTTCCGGATCGCGCCGGTCGCGCGGGAGTACGTGAGCAGGCAGATCTACCTGCCGGACACCGCGATCCTGGTCACCCGATTCATGTCCGCCGACGGCGTCGGCGAGGTGGTCGACTTCATGCCGGTCAGCACCGGCAAGGCGACCGACCGGCACCGGATCGTCCGGCAGCTGCGGGTGGCCAGGGGCACCATGCAGTTCGCCATGGACCTCCAGCCGCGCTTCGACTATGCCCGGCAGCGGCACACCGTCGAGGTGTCCGACAACGGCGCCCTGTTCCGCAGCGGCGACGAGGAGCTGACCCTGCATACGGTCGGCTCGCGCGGCAAGAACGGTACCGCGCTCAAGAAGCACGGCCGGGGCCTGCGGGCCGTCTGGACGCTGAGCGAGGGCGAGACCACGGGCGTGGTGCTCGAGTCGATGGGCGGCCAGCCCCGGCGGCTGCCGCCCGGCGAGGTGGGCCGCCTGTCCGACGACACCGCGGCCTTCTGGCGGGACTGGCTGAGCAAGTCCACCTACCGGGGGCGCTGGCGGGAGATGGTCTCCCGCTCGGCGATGACCCTGAAGCTGATGACCTACGCGCCGACCGGCGCACCGGTCGCCGCGCCCACCGCCGGGCTGCCCGAGCAGGTCGGCGGCGAGCGCAACTGGGACTACCGGTTCACCTGGATCAGGGACGCCTCGTTCTCCATCTACGCGCTGCTCGGGCTCGGCTACCGGGAGGAGGCCGCGGCCTTCGGGAGCTGGATGCGGGACCGGGTGACCGAACGGGCCGGTAACGGGTCGGGGCCGCTGCGGATCATGTACCGGGTCGACGGCTCGTCTGACCTGACCGAGGAGACCCTCGATCACTTCGAGGGCTGGCGGGGCTCGCGGCCGGTGCGGATCGGCAACGGCGCGGCCGACCAGCTGCAGCTCGACATCTACGGCGAGGCGATGGACGCCATGTTCCTGGCTGACTCGCACGGCCTGGAGATGGCGCACCAGGGCTGGCTGGCCGTGACCGAGATGATCGACTGGGTGTGCCAGCACTGGGATCAGCCGGATGAGGGCATCTGGGAGACCAGGGGCGGCCGCAGGGACTTCACCTACGGGCGGTTCCAGTGCTGGGTCGCGCTGGACCGCGCGATCCGGCTCGCCGAGCGACACGGCCGGCCCGCCGACGTCAGTCGCTGGGTGAGCGAACGCGACCAGGTCTACCGGCAGGTCATGGACCGCGGGTGGAACCCTAAGACGCGCGCGTTCACCCAGCAGTACGGCGCCGAGGTGCTCGACTCGTCGCTGCTGCTGATGCCGCTGATGGGGTTCGTCGCGCCGCACGATCCCATGTGGCTGTCCACGCTGGACGCGATGAACAACGAGCTGGTGTCCGACAGCCTGGTCTACCGGTACAACCCGAGCGCGTCCCCGGACGGCCTGCAGGGCCGGGAGGGCACCTTCTCGCTATGCACGTTCTGGTACGTCGACGCGCTAGCCCGGGCGGGCCGGCTGGCGGATGCGCGGCTGACCTTCGAGAAGATGCACACCTACGCCAACCACCTCGGCCTGTACTCCGAGGAGATCGGGGTTACCGGCGAGCAGCTCGGCAACTTCCCGCAGGCGTTTAGTCATCTCTCGCTGATCAACGCGGCGGTCAACCTCGACTATCAGCTCGAACACGGCGCGGGCTCGATCGACCAGCTGCTGGGGTCCGGGCTCCCCGGCAGCTGACGGCCGGCGGGCCCGGACGCGGGCCGGTAGGCTCGCGCGCCATGATCGTAGTGATGGCAGGGGTGGCCGGCAGCGGCAAGACGACGGTGGGTCAGCTGCTGGCGCGACGCGCGGGCTGGGCCTTCGCCGACGGCGACGAGTTCCACCCGCCGGCCAACGTCGCCAAGATGCGCACCGGCGTCCCGCTGACCGACGAGGACCGGTTGCCCTGGCTGCGGGCGATCACGGACTGGATGGCGCAGCGGGCCGCCGCCGGCGAGTCGGCCGTGCTGGCCTGCTCTGCGCTCAAGCGCAGCTACCGCGAGCTGCTGCGATCCGCTCGCGCGGACGTGCGCGTGGTGTTCCTGGTCATTCCGCATGACGCGGACGAGGTCCGGCTGGGCACCCGGCAGGGGCACTTCTTCCCCCGGCAGCTGCTGGACAGCCAGTTCGCGGACCTGGAACTGCCGCAGCCGCCCGAACCGGTGCTGATGGTCTCCGCCACGGGCACGACCGAGCAGACCGCCGCCGAGGTCATCCGGCTCCTGGGTCTCTGACAGGCGTCGGCGAGCCCCGCCCCTGCAGCGGCCGGGACGGGGCTCGTGCCCAGCGAGCACGGGCCGGGCTGGTGGCCGCCCGGCCCGGTGCTGGCTAGGCCGCGGCGCGCCGGCCGATGCTGGCAGCCAGCGCCCAGATAATGAAGACATCGACGGCTATGACGACTATCGACCAGAGTGGGTAATACGGCAGGAACATGAAGTTCGCTATCGCGCTGAATACCGCGATCACGATGCCGAGTGCTTTCGCCCAGGTCTGGCCGAGGAGCACGCAGACGCCGGCGGCGAATAGCACGATGCCGATAATCAGGTGCGTCCAGCCCCAGCCGTGGATGCTGAACTGGAACGTGTAGTTCGGCACGGTGACGTAGAAACTCTGCTTGATGACCGCCGTCAGCCCCATGAAGAATCCCCACAGGCCCGAAAGGATCATGAGAGTCGCGGCGAGGGCGGTGCCGCCGTGTATCGCGCCATCGTCGTAGCCCGCCGCGGACTGGGTGGCCGGCTCCGCGTAGGCGCCTGGCTGACGGTGCGCGCCGGGGGCGCCCGCCGATCCCGCGGGCCCCGCCGACCCAGAAGTAGTCTCGTAACCTGCGGTTTTGTCCTGTGCACTGCTCATCGACGTGCTCCCCTCTGACCTGGCAGGTTCGGGACCTATGCCGCGCTTTGTCCTACCGCTGCCGCGCTGCCGCGCTGCTGCCCGGATGCTGGACAGTTGTCGGGTTTCCTGCTCCGCACGCTACGGAGCCGCCCGGCCGGGGTGCATCACCCAGCCGGGGTGATAGGCCCGCAGCGACTGGTCTACTGGCGCGCTGGCGGCGGCGGTTTTCCCCGCTATCCGGGCGGGCCGAGCCGCGGTTAGTTACTGGTTAGTTGTCTGGTCTCGCAATACCGGCTGATTCGCGGTCGGCTTCTGCGGGTAAGCCACTTGCGGGGCTTTGAGCTGCAATTTCACCGCAGCGGGTGAAGGAGCCCGGTCCGCGATTAGCGCGGCCGGCTCTCTCTCGGGGGAATCATGACAAGTACAGCAAGCAGGCCGGTGGCGCCGCCTCGGGTGCGGCCGCAGCGACTGGCTCAGCAGCGGACCCGGCAGCAACGCCTGCGGCAGGTGGCGGTGCTCGGGCTTCCGCCGCTGCTCGACGACAAGCTGCGCGTCCCGCGGGCGACGCTCGCGGTTTTGCGCCGCCGCCGCGTGATCGAGCTGATCGACGCCGCCGCGGCCCACCGGGTCACCCTGGTATCCGGCCCGGCCGGCGCCGGGAAGACGGTGGCCTGCGCCTCGTGGGCCGCTACTCGCTCGGCCGCCCGCCAGCCGGCCTGGCTAACGGTCGATGCCGAGGACCGCGAGCCAGCCAGGTTCTGGCAGTATGTCCTGGCCGCGCTGGTCCAGGCCGGCGCCGTCGCCGCGGATGACGCCAGCCAGCTCGCCGGGGCGCCGCCCGAGGCATATCCGCTGCGCATCGTGGCGGCCGCGCGCAGTCTGGCCGAGCCGGTCGTGCTGGTCATCGACGACGTTCACGAGCTCGCCGGCAGCGGCGCGCTGGCCGGGCTCGACCTCCTCATCCGGCACGCCCCGCCGGGCTTGCGGCTGATCCTGTCCGGCCGCTGCCCGCCGGGACTCGCCCTGGCCCGGCTCCGGGTGGCCGGCGAGCTCGCCGACATCGACGCGGCCGACCTGGCCTGCACGACAGCAGAGGCCGACGCCTACCTCGCAATGCTGGGCATCGCCATGACGCCCGCGCGGCGCGATGAGCTGCTGCACCGGACCGAGGGGTGGATGGCGGGGCTCCGGCTGGCGGCGATGGCGTCGCATGCTGGTGCGGCGGCATCGGACGGGGTGGACGGGGGCGCTAGTGGCGCTGCGGCGGGCGTCGGCGGCGGCGCCGCGGGCCGGGTCGGCGGCGTGGCCGGAGGTGTTGCTGGGGGCGTGGTCGGGGGGGTGGTCGGGAGTACTGCCGGGGGCACCGAGGCGGTCGTCATCGACTACGTCTGCGACGAGGTGCTGGACCGGCAGTCGCCCGATACCCGCCAGTTCATGCTGCGCACCAGCGTCGCCGCCAGCATGTGCGGCGACCTGGCCGACGCGCTGACCGGTGAGCGCGGGACGGGCGCCCGGACGCTGGAGCGGCTCGCCCGGGAGAACAGCATGGTCGAGCCCGTCGGCACGGGCCATGCGGAGTACCGCTACCACCCCATGCTCCGCGAGGTGCTGGCCGTCGAGCTCAGCCGTGAGCTGCCGCAGGAGGTGCCGGCCCTGCTCGGGCGGGCGGCGCGCTGGCACGCGGCCCGGGGCCACGCCATCGACGCGGTGCGCGCGGCCGCGCAGGCGGGCGACTGGGACTTCGGCGCGCAGGTGCTGGCGGAAACCGGCGCGGGTGTGCTGGCGGAGGCGGGCGCGGGTGTGCCGGGTGAGGCGGGCGCGGGTGTGCTGGCGGAGGCGGGCGCGGGTGTGCCGGGTGAGCCCGGTGCGGGCGTCCAGGCGGAGCTCGAAGCCGTGCTGGCTGCCTTCCCGGCAGACCGGCGGACTGACGACGCGCCGGTCGCGGCAGCCATGGCCGCCGCCCGGCTGTGGCAGGGCGACGCGGCCGGGGCGGCACCACATCTGGCCTGCGCGCAGCGCTCACTGGCGCGACTCGATCCCGACGCGCGGCGGGCCGTGGAGCCATGGCTGGCGGCGCTGCAGGTCATGCGAGACGCGAGTCAGGCCGCTCCTGGGCCCGGCGAGCCCGGCGGCCTGGCACGGCACTGGTCACAGGCCGAGCAAGCGGAGGCCGGGGCCGTGGCGGTGCCGGAGTACCGCGCGGCCGGGGTGCTGTGGTTCGCCCTCGGCTGCGCCCGGCTGCGCCGCTGGGAGATCGGGGCGGCCAGGTACGCGCTGGCCCGCGCCAGCTCGCAGCTGGCCGCGGGCAGCCTGCCGGGGATGCGTGCGCGGGCCATCGCGTGGCAGGCGCTGGCGGCGGCGCGATACGGAGACCTGGCGGCGGCCGACCGCCTGATGGCCGAGGCCGCAATCGGCCCGGCCGGGCGGCGCCCGGCGGTCGCCTGCCCCTGCGCGCTAGCCGGCGCGCAGGTCAGCGTGGCCCGCGATGAGATTGACGCGGCGCGCAGACTGCTCGACGAGGCCGACCGGAACTCGGGCGGCGAGCTCGCCGGCGAGCCCAGCGTCGCGGTGATCAGCGGGCTGATCCGCGCGCACTGCGCCGCGGCGGAGTCCGACACGGCGGCCGCGCGCTCGATCCTCCTGCGCCTGCGTGCGGCGCACGCGGCCGACGATCAGCCGCTCAGCGAGGTGCTCGCGGCGCTGGAGGCCGGGATTGCGCTGGCCGCGGGGGAGCGCGAGCAGGCCAGCCTGGTCCTCGGCGGTGATCCCGCGACCCTCCGGGCGGCCCGGCCCGAGGGGCAGCTGTGCCATGCCCGGCTGCTGCTGGCCGCGGGCGATGACGCCGGCGCGCTGCAGGTGGCCGAGGCGTGCCGGAACGGTTCGGCGCAGGACGTGACGCTGCGGGACCGCGTGGCGGCCCTGCTGATCACCGCCGTGGCGCAGCGCCGCCTGGGCCGGGTCGCCGAGGCGGCGCAGGCCGTCGAGCAGGCGCTGGCGCTGGCCGAGCCAGGTGGCGCCTGCCGCGTCTTTCTCGACGGCGGCCCGGCTGTCCGGTCCGCCATGACCGTCCTGGTGCCGCCGACTAGCCGCTGCGCCGGTTTCGCCGGCCGGATCCTCGAGCGATTCGATGGCCAGCTGCCCCGGCCGGCTGGCGCGGCTAGCCAGGCAGAGCTGCCGCTGACCGCCAGCGAGCTCGCGGTGCTGCGGTTCCTGCCCTCGCACATGACCAATCAGGAGATCGCCGAGGCGCTGTTCCTGTCGATCAATACGGTGAAGACCCACCTGCGGTCGGCCTACCGGAAGCTGGGTGTCGCCAACCGCCGTCAGGCCATCGCCCGGGGCCG
>Ga0066790_10000263_pt1 | contig 18530 bp, 21 predicted proteins | sample OrgsoiDNA2013050_FD_70963 | JGI IMG/M metagenome (GOLD analysis project Ga0066790, IMG submission 70963) | Permafrost soil microbial communities from the Arctic, to analyse light accelerated degradation of dissolved organic matter (DOM) -... | ecosystem: Environmental > Terrestrial > Soil >...
AGGGCCTGGTGCCGCCAGGCGGGCCGGGGCGTGTCGCCGCGGCAGGGGCGGTCACGCGCGACACGACGGCGCCACCTTGGTGCGGGCCGCCTGCCGCAGAGCGGGCTTACAGTGCACATCATGCCCACCGGGCTTTCTGCGGATGATCAGGCTCTGGTTGCGCGGGCGAGTCGTTCAGCAGAATATCGCGCCGTGGTACAACGTGGTACGGCTTGGTATGCTGATTCCATGACTTCTGCAAAGGGCCAGCCAACAGACGTCAGCGTCCGGCAATTTGTCGCCGATTCCGGGTCGGTGACCCGTGGTCTGCGGCAGGGCCGCGCGTACACGCTCACCCTGAACGGTGAGCCCCTGGCCAAAATGGTCCCCATCAGGCGCCGTCAAGCGGTTCCCCGGGACGAAGTCCTGGCGATCTTCGCGGCGGCTCCTGCCATCGACGTTGATGAGCTGCGTTCCGACCTCGATGCGGCAGTCGAGCAGGACATCGGTGACCCCTACGAGGGAACCGGCCTATGACGGTGCATCAGACCGGTGTGCTCGATACCAGCATCATCGCGGCTCTCAGGCTCTACGACCCTGCGGAATTGCCTGAAACCTTCCTGATTACGGCGGTCACGCTGGGAGAGCTGTCGTACGGACCGCACGCCACCGATGACCCGCTGAAACGCGCGGGGCGTGTGGCTGTGCTGCAGCACGTTGAAGCCACTTTCGAACCGCTCCCTTATGATCATTACGCGGCGAGACTTTACGGCCAGATCTGCGCGGCGGTTCGTGCCGCGGGGCGTCAGCCGCGCAAGCGGGCTTCGGATCTGATGATCGCTGCCACCGCGGCCAGCAACGCGCTGCCCCTGTACACCGCTAACCCCGGGGACTTCAACGGTGCGGAGGCGTTTGTCGAGCTAGTCGGGGTGCAAGGGCGTCCGAACAACCTTTGACCGAGCCGATTGCGGCTGGCGGGTGCTGCTGGTCAGGCACGCTGGGGCGTGCACGTGGTCTGGGTCCACGCTGTTATGAAGTCGGTCATGGCCGGGACGACCTCGGTCTGGAGGCTGGCCGCGTCCGGCCGGACCCGCAGGTCGACCGTGACCCCGGACCGCGCGGCCCGCGCCGCGAAGGCCAGCGAGTCGTCCAGCAGGAGATCAGTGCCCGCCGCCAGCAGCTGGATCGGCGGCAGGCCGTGCAGGTTGGCGTAGAGCGGGCTCAGCAGGGGTCGGTGGGCGACGTACCGGCCGCGTACCGGGCGACACGCCGGCGCAGCCGGTCAGCGTCGAAGGCGGGATCGGCGGCCGCGTTGAGCGGCAGGCTCGGCGCCTGCAGGCTCAGGTCGAGCAGGGCCGAGACCAGGACCGCGCACCGCGGCGGCGGGGCGCCCGAATTACGCAACCGGATCGGCAGGGCGGCCGCGAGCTGGGCTCCGGCCCGCTCGCCCACCACGACCACCGGGCCGGCGGCCTGGCTGGAGCAGTAGCCGGCGTACACGTCCTCCAGCGCGGCGGGGAAAGCCGGCCGGTAACGGGCGCACACGACCGTGGCCCCGGTGCGCAGGGCGAGGCGCCGGGCCGAGCCGGGCACAGGCTCCCCGGTGCCCGACAGATAACGGTCGCTGTGCAGGTAGAGGACGACGGTCTGCGCTGGGCCCGCTGGGCCATGTGTGTCCGGTGTGCCCGGCAGGATTGGCGGGCGCACCACCGGCCCGACGGGGCTCTCGTCCACCCGCACATCAGCCTCGAAGCGAAGATCGATCATGCCCTCTCCTCCAGGGTCGGGACCGGCGTTTCCTGGGACGGCCGGGCCCGAAGATCACTGACCCGGCGTCCCGGTTGGCCGCCAGCACCCGGACTCGCCTGCTCGTCGTGGCCAGCGCGCTCTTGACCAGCGACATGATCGGCGTGATCCCGCTGCCCCCGCAGAACGCGATCAGCGGAGCGGAGCTCTCCCGCAGGCAGAAGACCCCGGCCGGTGCCGTCACCTCGACCAGATCGCCCGCCGCGAGATGGTCGTGCATCCAGGTCGAAACCTGGCCGCCCGGTACCCGTTTCACGGTCACCATCAGCCGGTCGTCGGTGTCGGGCGAGCTGGACATGGAGTAGCTGCGCAGGGTCCCGCAGACCCGGAACGTCAGGAACTGCCCGGCCCGGTACGTGAAGGGGGACGGGCCGGTGAGGCCGGATGGGGAGTCAAGCCCGGACGGGGAGTCAAGCCCGGACGGGGAGGCGGGTCGGACATCGAGCTCGTACGTGCGCGTATCGGCTGATTCCCGGATGATCCGGACGATCCGGACCGGATGGAAGCCACGGTCTCGCGCCATGTATGGAATGTAGCTTCTCAGTTTGAGAGAATGCAATTATCGCACAAGGGTGCGGACTCGTATCTCCTCCAGGGTGCGACTCGGCAGTGCGGCTCAAATGTACGGGAGGTTCGCATGCGCAAGATTCCCGCCGACCTGGTCCAGCGGTACGAGAAGGAAGGCTGGTGGGCACCGGAAACGTTCGGGGCCATGCTGGCGCGCGGGCTGGCCGCCTCCCCGGGGACCGTGTTCCGCGTGCACTCGGCGAGCACGCCGCGGCCGTTGTCCGGCTGAAGCCCGGGTCTCCCGTCCCCGGGCTGGCCGAGCTGCGGGACCACTTCGGCCGGTCGGGCCTGGCCCGGCAGAAGTGGCCAGAGGAGCTGCACGTCGTGGACGACTTCCCGCGGACCGCGCGCGGCAAAGTCCAGAAGTTCGTTCTCCGGCAGCGCATTGCGGCGCATCAAACAGGAGAATAAGATTCTCATAACGAGCAATGGAGAATCTCATGCCATCGAGGCCATCGCCGAGCTGGACTGGGCGGTCGAGCGTGGCGCGCGGGCGATCCTGGTCCGCCCGGCCCCGGTGCCCGGTTTCCGCGGCTCGCGGTCCTTCGCGCTGCCGGAGTTCGACCCGTTCTGGCAGCGCTGCGTGGAGCACGGCGTGCTGGTCGCGATGCACTCCTCGGACAGCGGCTACGCCCGGTACGCGCAGGACTGGGAGGGCAGCAGTTCGGAGATGCTCCCGTTCGTGGCGAACGCCTTCCGCTCGGTCGCCGAGTGGCGGCCGGTCACGGACGCGGTCGCGTCCTGGGTATGCCACGGCGGGCTGTTCCGCAACCCGGAGCTCAAGGTGGCGGTCATCGAGAACGGCTCGGCCTGGCTGGTGCCGCTGCTGGATCAGCTGGCCAGTACCTACAAAAGATGCCGGAAGGCTTCCTGGGCAACCCGGTGGAGGAGGTCAGGAACCGGATCCACATCAGCCCGTTCTGGGAGGAGAACCTGGGCGAGCTGTCCTCCATCGTCGGCACCGAGCGGGTGCTGTTCGGCTCCGACTACCCCCATCCCGAGGGCCTGGCCGAGCCGGTCCGTTATATCGATGTGCTCAACGAGCGGACGAAGCTGGGCGAGGAGGACAAGGCCAAGATCATGGGCGGTAACCTGGCCCGCCTGATCGCCGCCTGATCGCCGCCTGAGCGAGCCGGAGACCGCCCCATGACCTGGGAGACCATCCCCGAGATGGTGCTCTGAGCTCGGCCGACCGCTTCGGCGCTGCCGAAGCGGTCGTGGACGGGCCGGACCGGCTCAGCTTCGCCGATCTGGCCCGCCGGGTCCGGGTCGCCGCGGGGGCCTTCGCGTCGGCGGGGGTGGGCAACGGCGACCGGGTGGCGATCTGGGCGCCCAACTCGGCGGCCTGGATCGTCGCGGCGTTCGGCCTGCTGACGGCCGGCGGCGTGCTGGTGCCGGTCAACACCCGTTTCAGGGCAGACGAGGCCGGTGACATCATCCAGCGCAGCGGGGCGAAGGCCGTGCTCGTCGAGAAGGGGTTTCTCGGCCTGGACTTCGCGGCGCCCCCGGGCCTGCCGGTGATCGACCTGAAGTCGGGCTTCCTCGCGAGCGGTTCGCCGTTCGAGCGCAGGGTCAGCGGCGATGATGTGGGGGACATCATCTACACCTCCGGGACGACGGGGCGGCCCAAGGGCGTCATGATGACGCACGCCCAGAACCTGCGGTGGACCGCGAACTGGTGTGACACCGTCGGCCTGCGGGAAGGCGACCGCTACCTGATCGTCAACCCGTTCTTCCACATGTTCGGGTACAAGGCGGGCTGCATCACGTCCCTGCTGCGCGGCGCCACCATGCTGCCGGTGCCGGTCCTCGATGTGGATCGCGTGCTCGAACTGGTGGAACGGGAGAAGGTGACGGTCCTGCCGGGGCCGCCCACGCTCTATCACTCGCTGCTGTCCGCACCGGCCGGGCGGGATCTGTCGTCGCTCCGGGTCGCCGTGACCGGAGCCGCCGACATCCCGGTCGAGCTCATCCGCAGGGTCATCAGCGAACTGCCCTTCCAGTCGATCTTCACCGGGTACGGCCTGACCGAGGCCGGGACGGTCAGCCTGTCCCGGTCCGGTGACTCGTTCACCGACATCGCGACGACGGTCGGCACGCCGTGCGAGGGCTACGAGGTGCGCATCGCCGGCGACGGCGAGGTGCTGGTCCACGGGTTCTGCGTGATGAAGGGGTACCTCGACGACCCGGCTGGGATCGGCCATACGGTTCTCCGCCGTTCTCGTTTTGCTCTCGGTCCCGTTCGCCGGGGTTCTCGTTCTACTCTCGCTACTCTCGGCCCCGTTCGCCAAGAGAGCGATATTGGCATTCTCATTTTTCGCAAGTAACGTATCTGATGATGAACGACTTCGCCCAGACCTCGTCGGGCCTTCCCCTCCAGCCGGTCTACGGACCGGGGGACCGGCGCGCCGAGCCTCCCGAGCCTGGCCGTTTCCCCTTCACCCGGGGTAACTACCCTTCCGGTTACCGGGGCAGGCTGTGGACGTTCCGCCAGTACTCCGGATTCGGCACCGCCGAGGAGTCCAACCGCCGCTACCGCTATCTGCTTGAGCAGGGGGGCACCGGACTGTCCGTCGCGCTGGACCTGCCGACGCAGTGCGGCTATGACTCCGACGACCCCGAGGTGAGCGAGGAGGTCGGCCGGGTCGGTGTCGCGGTCGACACGCTGGCCGACGCCGCGGTGCTGTTCGACGGCATCCCGCTGGACCGGATCAGCACGAGCTTCACCATTAACGGGACGGCCGCGATCCTGCTGGCCTTCTACGTGGCCGCCGCCGAGCGCCAGGGCGTGCCCCGGGCCAAGCTCACCGGGACGATCCAGAACGACATACTCAAGGAGTACGCGTCCCGTGGCACCTGGATCTGGCCACCGGAACCATCACTGCGGCTGATCGCCGACACGATCGAGTTCTGCGCGGCCGAGGTGCCCAAGTTCAACGCGATCTCCGTGGCGGGAGCGCACTTCCGCGACGCGGAGGCCAGCGCGGTGCAGGAGATGGCCTTCACCCTCGCCGACGGGGTCACCTACTGCGACACCGTGCTGGCCCGTGGCCGGATGACGATCGACCAGTTCGCACCGCAGATCTCGTTCTTCTTCTACACGCACGGTGACTTCTTCGAGGAGGTCGCCAAATACCGGGCGGGACGCCGGCGCTGGGCCACGATCGTCAGGGAACGGTACGGGGCCGGCCCGGACAAGGCGCCGATGTTCCGCTTCGGCTGTGTCGCGGGCGGTGCCTCGCTGTACGCTCCGCAGGCGCGCAACAACGTCGTCCGGGTGGCGTACGAGGCGATGGCCTCCGTACTGGGGGGCGTCCAGTCGATGTTCACCGCCGCGTGGGACGAGCCGTTCGCGCTGCCGAGTGAGGAGTCGGCGACGCTGGCCCTGCGGACCCAGCAGATCCTCGCCTACGAGACCGGCGTGGCCCGGGTGGCGGATCTGCTCGGCGGCTCCTACTTCGTGGAGGCGCTCACCGACGCCACCGAGGCCCGCATCGTCGAGATCATGGACGACCTGGACTCCCGCGGCGGGATGGTGCGGGCGATCGAGGACGGTTACCTCCAGGGGCTCATCGCCGACGAGGCTTACCGGCTGCATCAGGATGTCGAGGCCGGCATCCGGCCGGTCGTGGGCGTCAACCGGTTCGTGACCGACGAGCCCGCCTCCGACCTCGTCACCTACGAACTGGACGCCGCCGGCCGCGAACGGCAGCTCAAACGGCTGGCCCAGGTCAAGGCGCAGCGTGACGCCGCCGCCGTGCGCGCCCGCCTGGCTGATCTCTCCCGGGCGGCGGAGGGCACCGCCAACCTGATGGGCCCCCTGATCGACTGCGCCGGCGCGTACTGCACCGTCGGGGAGATGGTCACCGCCCTGAAGGCGGTCTGGGGCGAGTTCCAGCAGCCCGTGGTCTTCCGATGGCGGTGCTGCTCTGATGGCGGTGCTGCTCTGATGGCGGGCCGGATCCTGATCGCCAAGCCCGGGCTGGACGGCCACGACCGGGGCGCCAAGATCGTCGCGCGGGCCCTGCGTGACGCCGGCTTCGAGGTCGTCTTCACCGGCATCCGCCAGCGCATCGAGGCCATCGTGGCGACCGCCGTCCAGGAAGACGTCGCCGTGGTCGGGCTCAGCATCCTGGCGGGCGCCCACCTGGCGCTGACCGCCCGGACGGTCGACGCCCTGCGGGCCGCGGGCGCCGGCGACATCGCCGTCATCGTCGGCGGCACCATCCCCGCGGCCGATATCCCGCGGCTGCGCGCCGCGGGCGCGGCCGCGGTCTTCCCGACCGGCACTCCGCTGGAGGTTCTCGTGCCGGAGGTGCGCGCGCTGACGGCCTCCGCTGCCGCGCTGACGGCCGCAGCCGGCGCGCGGCAGCGGCGGCCGATGGCCGGGCCGATCCCGCCCGGTCAGCCGGAGATACCGGACCTGGAAACACCTGGGGGAGCTTGTGCGGGTCGGCGTGATGATCGGGCCGGAGCGCGGGGACTCCGCGCGGAAGGCCGCGCGGATGCTCGACGACGTGGCGTGGGCCGAGAGCGCGGGGCTGGACACGGCGTGGGTGCCGCAGATCCCGTCCGATTTCGACGCGCTCGGCCCGGTCATGCTGGCGCTGGCGGGCGAACGGGCCGACGGGACCGTGCTCTGGATGGCGGACGAGCGCGCGCGCCGTTTACCCCTCCCGTCCCGTGATGGTCCCCGGACCAGCGCCGCGCCGTTTACCCCTCGAGGTACCAGCACCGTAGCCGGGGCCTATGGCGTCACGGGCGGAAGCGGAGGAGAGCCTCCTGGGCGTAGGAGGCCACCAGGGAGCCGTCCTCGGTGAGGACGTCGCCCCGGCCGAAGCAGCGGCCGTGCGCCAGGAGGGGCTGTGCTGGCGCAGCAACAGCCAGCCGTCCGTGCGGAACGGCCGGTGGAACCACACCGTGTGCGACGTGACGGCGGAGGTGAACGCCGTGCCCGAGTCTCGCTGCGAGACGTCTGCCAGAGGGCGCAGCGCCGTGCCGATGAGGGTCAGGTCGGTCGCGTACGCGGTCAGCGCGGGTGCCAGTTCCGGATCGGCCGGCGGCACACGCATCCAGAGCTCGAGCTCGGGCGGCCCGGCGCCGGGCGAGTCGAGGTCAGCGGCCGACCGGGTCTCCCACGGAATCAGGTCCAGCCCCACCCGGTATTTTTCTCCCGGAACGGACGTAACCGGGAGAACGTCCTGGTGGGCGGGCCCGTCCTCGGCCGCGTGCATGGACACCGCGGCCGTGGCGATGACGCCCGCGGCCTGGCGGGCGACGATGGCCAGGGTCGGGAAGGTACTGCCCGCGTGGTGGCACTCCACCTGGTAACGGACGGGCTCGCTGGGCAGGCCCGCCCGCGGGAAGAGCGCGTGCAGCGACTTGAGGTCCTTGCCCGGGCACGCGAGCGAGGCCGCCCGGGCGAACTGCGCCAGCAGTTGGCCACCGAACAGGCGATGGTAGCTGAGTTGCTGGTTACGCCCCGTAAAGGCGCCGGGGGCGGTTCCGGATAGATCGAGACAGCCGAGGAGATCGCGCCATAGATCGGTAGTCGGCATACCTATAGTGTAAAGGCTACTCTCGCTAAATGAGAATAAGATTCTCAACTACAGCTGGAGAAGCCCGTCGAGCAGAACGTCCAGACCTCATCCGCCGTGATGGGCGAACTGCTGTCATCGTCGGAGACGCCGCTGTTCTGGGCGATGAACATGACGGTCTGCATGGTCAGCGCGGCCGCGCGGCGGGGCTTGGTCGCGGGATGCAGCCGGCCGGCCGCTTCGGCCTGCGTCAGCAGGTCGGTGAACAGGGCCAGCAGCGGGGCGTGGGCGGCCTTCACCTCGGCGGGATGCGACACCAGCAGCTGCGGGGCGAAATCGGTAAACAGCGGGCGCTGCGCGGCCGGGTCCGGACGGGAGAGCTCGAACAGCAGCTGTACGGCGACCTTCAGGGCCTCCATCGGGTCGGACTGACCGATCGCGGCGGCGCGGATCTGGTCGGTGGCCCGGCGCAGGGCGTCCTCGAACAGCGCCAGCAGCAGCTCGTGCTTGCCGTCGAAGTGCTGGTAGAAGCTGCGCAGCGACTGGCGGGCCCGGTCCACGACCTCCTGCACGGTGAAGTCGGTGGTGGCCTTCTCCATGATGATCGCCTGGGCGGCGTCGAGGAACCGCTGTACCCTGCGTTCCGCCCGGAGCTTCGCGGCCTTGGTGGAGCGTTCAACGGCACGCTGCTTCCAGGCCGGTTCTTCACCCAGCATGCTCACGGCTGAGTCCATTCTTTGCGCCATGTTGAGAACCTTACTTCAGGATTACGGAAGGTCACGGCGCTGTGATCGCGTTTCTTTGAACAATCTGAAAGATTCACATTACCATTCTCCTCAGCACCCATTCTCCCGTGGTGTCATGCTGAAACACCGGGCGGGGAAATGGGTCACAGTTGAACGAGCCGCGGGGCTGAACCTTCCTTTCGCAGTTGCGCCCCGGCCGCGCGGATAAGATCCTGCGTGCTGCCGAGCAGGCCGTCCAGCACCAGGGCGCGCTTGATGTGGCGGGCCGATGATCCGCGCTACGCGAGCAACCATGATCGCGTGACGCACCGCGCTGAACTCGACGCGGTGATCGGCACGTGGGCGGCGGGACTCCCGCTGGCCGAATGCCGCACCGCCGCCGAGGCCGCCGGATTGGGGCACGCCCGCCTTAACGGGCCGACTGACGTGCTCAAACATCCTCAGCTTGAGGAACGCGGACGGTGGAAGGAGATCCCTTCTCCGGTGGGCCCGGTCTACGGGCTGCTGCCGCCACCGGAATCGGCCGACTGGGACTGGCGGCTCGATCCCATCCCGGCTCTCGGCGAGCACACCGACGCGGTGCTGCGGGAGCTTGGTTTCAGCGCCGGGGAACTGTCCGCCATGCGCAGGTCAGGCGTCATCGGCGAGCCGGCGGCGGCAGGCCGCTGAGGAGCCGGCCCGACGGGGCCGGGGAGGAGGGGCACCTCCCTGATCATCGCCGGGGGCGGGTTACCGCATGGCGGGACGCATCAGGCGGCGCGGCGGCGGACCAGCCAGACGGTCGCGGCGATCAGGAGCAGGGACAGCGCGAGCAGCCAGCCGCTCTCAATCCACTGGAATGGCCAGAACCGGCCGGCCGGCTGATAGCTGGTCCACTGCGTGTACCCGCGCTGGTTGAGGTACTGCGTCACGTTCAGGGCCTGCGGGATCCCGCCTTTCCCGGCCAGCTGAGGTGCCCCCTGGAGGACCTGGCTGAGCACGGACTGGCTGACCGGCTTTCCGCCCTTGGTCCACCACTGGCTGATGATCCACGCGGAACCGGGCACGTTCGGGTTGCTGGTGAGCAGCGGTGTCAGGTAGTGCTCGCGCAGGCACACCCCGGCCGCGAGGGCGAGCCCGGCGTAGGCGGCCAGGGCGGCGGCGATCGCGGGGACGACGCGCGGATGAGCATGCCGGCCAGGGCGCCGATCGCGAAGGCGGCCAGCGTCCAGGCGGCGAACGCAACCCCGCGCAGGTCGAACACCTGGGGAAAGAGCGGGTGCTGCTGTCCCTCGGCGAAGAACGGCTGGTCGTACCAGGAAAACAGCACGCTGAACGCCCCAGCGGCGGCTGTCACCAAGACCGCGAGCGGCACCAGCTTGGCGAGCGTCCAGCGCCACCGGCCGAAGCCCTGGGTCCAGGCGTACCGGAAGGTGCCGGTCTCCCTCGGCAGCATCCCCGACGGGGATGGTTTCTAATTGACCCCACGGTGCATATGTCCAATAGGCCGCCATTCTCGAACTATTTCCTCTCTTATCCCATTTGATCGGGAGAGGTTCGGGCAAATCACAACGGAATGCGGCAACATGAAATCATCCTGCGAAACCGCGACTGTAATACCTGCCAAACTAGGGCTAGTGGCAAACGGGTCAGCATATGCCGCTGAAAGCATCTCAGGTGTTATAGCGCCCTTAATTATCGGGGGTTGACAGCCGGTTAAACAAGGAGCAGCATACGTACCCGCTGGGATTTGCCTACTGGGAGTTCTATTGGCTTTGCATCCATCGTGCGGGCTAGGTCTCGGCGATTGAAATCCCCCACAGACCGACCGCTAGTTAGAAAGGGAACAAATGCGTACACAGCTAAGGCAATGGGCCATCCGACTCCTCGCTGCTGTCGCGCTGCCGATCATGCTGACGCTCGGCCTCAGCGCCGCGGCATATGCGCAACCCACGCAGGCTTCGCACCTGACGAGCAGCACGGAGTACCGCAGCGCGGAGCACCCCAGTACCCATCACAACTGGGATGTATACGGGCCTTACTATTACTACGACCAATGCCGCGATGCCCAGGATAACTTCGGCGGTAATAACTCGTACTGCGAGGTCCACTACCGATATGACTACCGCGGCGAGTACTACGTGTGGTACCTGTACGTAAGTCGTTCCTGCGGGTGCACCGCTGGCGATAGCGATTCGCGTCATCTGACAAGGTAGATGTAGATCCAGCCGAACGTGAGTGGGGGTCGGTGCGGGCCATCACACCTTATGCGCGCCGCCCCCACTTGCCTGCTTACTTCCAGCGCTGTCACCTGTCAGCTTCACCGTGTCCTTGCGGCGGTCTGGCAAACTGAGTGAGGACATCGCTGTTCAGAATCACCAAGGGCGCTGCTGGCGTGGTCTCTGCATCCGGGGTGCCCGGGCGGTAGCCAGCCCGGTCGGCTTCGGCGAGGCATGTGTCCGCGCGCTTGATGCCGCCGGAGGTGTTCGGGCTGCGCACGCACGCCGCGGCGGACGCGACCGCTAGCCGCAGGCACCGTTCGACCGGCCAGCCTTCATGCAGGCCCATGATGACGCCGGCCGCGAAGGCGTCGCCCGCGCCCGTTGTGCTAAGTACCTGCTCGCGTGGCAGCCGGACGGAGCCCTGCCGCCAGGTCCGGGCCCCCGGGCCGGCCGCGACGCAGCCGGCTGGGAAGTGGACCACCGCGAGCGCCGACACCCCGCGCTCGATCAGGCCGGTCGCCATCGCCTCCAGGGCCGGCCAATCCACCGCTCCGTCGGCCGTGGGTGCCGATGTGTCGATGCCCGTCAGCGCGCCGGCCTCTAGTTCGTTGATCACGATGCTGTCGAGGTAGGGCAGGCAGGGAAGAGCAACCTCCGCGATGCGGCCCGGCTCCACGCTGACCAGTTCCATGTTGGTGTGCAGACCCGCAGCTTGTGCCCGTCGCAGGAGGGCCGACCAGCCGTTGCCCCCGCCGGGCAGGCGGGTGTCCATGACCGGGTGGATGCCCGGCGCACCCGCGTGCAGTATTCGCGCGCCCGGGGTCTGCAGGTCGGCAGTTGAGGCGTCGAACAACGCGTTAGCCCCGCTGTGGTGAAAGAAGGTCCGCCGGCCGCCGTCTCGCTCGATCATCCCATCGGTGAATGACGTGACCGCGCCAGCCAGTTTCGAGACTCCAGCCGTGTCGATGCCCAGCCGTGCGCACTCGGCCAGTATGAAAGCGGCGTGCTCATCGTCGCCGACGGCACCGAGCACTCCGATCGGAAAGGCCGCTCCGAGCATGCGCAAGTCCACGGCCATATTGAGGCCCGGGCCGCCGGTACTCAGGGACACCTGTTCGATCGTGGCCAGATGATCCAGCGCCGGATAGGCGTCAATTACCTTCCCGACATCAACCAGGATCGTCCCGGCACACAGCACCCCTGCTCGCGGGTCCGGGTCGTCGCTCACGCCGAACGCAGCACGGGATCGGTGACCTCGAGGTCCGCCTCGAGTGTGCGCTGGGGAGCGATCTTGGCCTGGGCGAGGGCATCGTGGTAGGTGCGGACGGCATCGGCCGGGCTCAGTTCGCTGCGGAGGACTGGCCGCAGCAGGCTAACCAGGTCCAGTTGTGACTCCGCGCGCTGGATCTTGCGCCCGAACAGGGCGACCCGGGCGCCGTGTCTCTCGGCCTGATGCAGAAGCTCGAAGGTATCCCGCGTGGTGCCTGCCGACCCGCCGAGGATGCCGACCACGACCGACGGATCGTGCTCGGCCAGTTCCGCGAGCGCGTCCGGGCCGTTGTACGCCACCTTCAGGAACACCGGCCGCTGCGCCTGGGTGACCCCCGCGAGGGTTCGGATGATCGAGTCGTTGACGAACGCCCCGACCTGCTCGGGGGCCAGCTCGGCCGGCGCGTTGGGGTTGAAGACCTCGAGGAAATGCCGGATGCCGAACGCGGCCGCCTCCTGGCGGAACGTGCGATAGGCCGCCAGCGTGGCGAGGTCGCCATCCAGGTCATTATTGAAGGTCAATGAATACAGCACGAGGTCGCAGAACGGGCGGATCGCGGCGAGATCGGCCGTGCGGAACGGGCGCGAGGGCACACCGGGATAGTGGCCGCCACGGTTGTTCCAGATATCCGTGGTGTCGTTCGCCCGGACGGCCAGGGTCATATCCCCCAGCGAACCCTCCCCAGCCAGGCGCTCTCCGTTGGAAGCCGAGGTCAGGAGGATGTCGATGTCGTCCTGAGCGACCAGGGCCCGCATCGCGCCGAGGTATTCGGCTCGCGTGCGGTGCCGCCCGGGTCCGGCCATACCGGCCATACCGGCCGCTTCGGCCGCCCCGGCCCGTACGCCGGTCACTGGTCCCGCGCAGGTGAGACCGAACGCCATGTCAGCGTCCTTGGCGTCCGCGATCACGAAGTCGTCGGGGGTGTACCGGCCCGCCACGATGTTGGTCAGCTTGCGGTCGAGGCGGCGGACGGGCCCTTGAGGTCCTTGAGGTCCTTGAGGTCCTTGAGATCCTTGAGGCCCCTGAGGTCCTTGGGGTACCGCGAACCCAGCAGGAGTGGACATGGACGTAGCCGGCCTTTCTTTCGGCGCGAACCTTATTGGCGGGAATCAGTGATCTGCCGCAGCAGCGACAGGACAGCCTCGGGATCTGGCACGGTGACGTCGGTGAGCCCCGCGAGCGGGCTTATGCCGGAGGGGCTTATCGCGACGGTCAGCTTCGGGCGGCCGCTGCGCCCGGACCAGGCGTTCACTTCCTGAAGGGCGGGCACGTCACCGACGTCGTCGCCCGCGTAGAAGACGGCCGACGTCTCGTCGCCGATGAGCTCGCGGATCGCCGTGCCCTTGTCGTAACCCGGGACGCAGACTTCGAGGACTTCTTTGCCCGGGCGTACCTCTAGTCCCGCGGCGGCGGTGGCTTCCGTGACCGGCGCGCGCAGTTTGTCGAGAAAACGATCCGGGTCGGCGGTGAGACGCGTGTGTATGACGAGTGACAGGTCCTTATCTTCGATCCATACCGCGGAATCGTGGGTAACGCTGGCCACGAGCCGGGGCAGGCTCGAGCGGAGCTTGAGGAGTCCCGGGGGAGGCGCCGGCGCGCGGAGCTGCCCGTTCTGCCAGCGCTCGACACCGTGCGTGCCGTAGATGACGATGCCTGGTACGGCACCGAGACGGCTGATGCTCAGCAGCGAGGCGATGCTCCGGCCGGAGATGACGGCGAGAGCCGCTCCCGTGGCCCGGACCTCGCACAGGATCTGGTGGACGCCGGCCAGCGGGCGCGCGTCGTCGGGATGCGGTGATATCGGTGCGAGCGTGCCGTCGAAGTCGAGGGCCACCAGCGCCGACGAAAGGGCCGCGCGCCCCGGCCACCGGTCCGTCAGCACGTGACACCGTCGCCGTCTGATGCCAGGGGCAACGTGGTCACCGCTCGCCGACCGTCACGAGGACCTTTACGTGCTGTCCCGACGAAGCGAGCTCGAAGGCCTCGGCGACCCGGTCCAGAGGCCGTGTGGCGGTCACGAAGTCCGCGGCCCGGACGGCTCCCCGGCGCAGCAGGTCGATCGATTCCCGGTAGTCCTCGGGGAGATAGGTGGCGCTGCCCTGGATGCGAATCTGATGGTCCTGCACCATCGGCAGCGGAACCGTGACGTCCCGGGCCGGGACGCCGACCACCATGACCGTGCCGCCCTTATCGGCCATGGTGATCGCCTGGTCCATCGACGACTGGATGGCGACGCAGTCGAACACGATATCGGCGCTGCCCCCGAGCGCCCTTCTCACCTGCCCGGCGACGTCGGATGTGCCGGCGTCGACCGTCACGTCGGCGCCGAGGGCCGCCGCCCGCTCGCGTTTGGCGGGCAGTGGATCGGTGGTGACGACCCTTCCCGCCCCGTGCGCGCGGAGCACCGCGAGGGTGAACAACCCGATTGTCCCGGCCCCGAGAACGGCGATGGCCCGCCCGGCGACGTCGCCCGCGAGGCGCACGGCGTGCACGGGCGTCGACAGCGGCTCGATGAGCGCCGCGGTCTGATCGTCCAGCTCGTCCGGCACGGCGTGCAGGCGGTTCGCGGCCAGGGTGAAGTAGTCCGCCATGCCGCCCTGACGGTAGCCGCAGCCGAAGAACTGCAGGTTCTCGCATAGGTTCTCGCGCCCTGAGGTGCACATTTTGCACGCCCAGCAGGGCAGGTCGGGCTCCACGATGACCCGCTGCCCGGGCGGGTAGGCCTGGCCGGCGGAGCCCGCGGCTTCGATGACCCCGACGACCTCATGGCCCGGCCGGTAAGGCAGCGGGACAAAGGGGTGGCGCCCGCGGGCCGCGTGCAGGTCGGATCCGCAGACGCCGGTCACGATGGTGCGGATCAGGGCCTCGCCCGGGCCGGGGGCGGGAATGTCCGCCGCCTCGACAGCGATCCGGTCCGGGTAAACGACGACGCGTCGCATGCTAGTCAGGATGACTTCCTCTCCCGGCCGTCCGGATGGAGGCCGGCCGCCGCCGGATTACTTTCGGTCATATCCAGATTACTTTCGGCCATGACCGGATTGGGGTCGGCCATGACCGGATTGGGGTCGGCCATAGCCGGATCGCGGTCGGCGTTAGCCGGTGTGGCCCAATGGCCGGCCCAGTGGTCAAGGTCAGCGAAGGTTTCCCGGACGCCGCGTTCATGCAGGGAGGTCAGGATCGAGCTGTACACCCGGGTGAAGCGGGTGTCGTCGGCCAGTTCACCGAAGATGGCGCGGTTGTCCTCCAGGAAGGCGGTCCGGTGCCGGCGTTGCCGACCGGCCGCGGCTTCCAGTTGCGGCGCGCGGTCGTCGTCCATCTCGTGCGTCTCGCCGTTCTCGTCGGTGCCCTCGGCGTAGCGGGCCCAGCTGGCCACGACGGCCGCCGAGCGGGTGAAGGGACCACCGGTGGCGAGCTGTTGCCTGATGACCGGCAGCAGGAACTTGGGAATGAGGTCGGATGCGTTGGCGCACAGCCGGGCCACGGTATCGCCGACCTCGGGATTTGAGAACCGTTCGATGAGCTGGTTCGCGTAGCGCACCAGGTCGACGCCCGGTACGGGCCGGAGGGTCGGGATGGCCTCCTGCGTCATGTAGTCCAGCAGGAACCGTGCGAACAGCGGGTCGGTGGTGACGTCATGCACGAGCCGGTAGCCAACCAGGTAGCCCGGGTAGCACAGGGCCTGATGACTGGCGTTGAGCAGCCGGAGCTTCATCAGCTCGTAGGGCTCGACGTCGGAAACGATCTGTACACCGGCGTCCTCGAGGGCCGGCCGGCCGTCGGCGAAGTTGTCTTCGAGCACCCACTGCGTGAACGGCTCGCACAGCACGGGCCACTGATCGTCAATGCCGAACCGGCGGCGGAGCTCGGCGCGATCGGCGTCGGTCGTCTGGGGCGTGATCCGGTCGACCATGCAGTTGGGGAAGCGGACGTGGCGGGTCATCCAGTCGGCCAGCCCGGGATCACGCAGGCGGGCGAACGCGGTGAACACGCGCTGGCTCACGTGACCGTTGCCCTGGATGTTGTCACACGACAGGACGCTGAAGGCGGGAATGCCCCGCATCCGGCGGCGCGCCAGCGCCTCGGTCACCAGCCCGAACACGGTGCGGGGCACGGCTCCCGGGCGCAGGTCGGCTACGACCGGCGCATCCGATGAGTTGAATTCACCGGTCACGGCGTCGAGGTTGTAGCCGCCTTCGGTGACGGTGAGCGACACGATCCGGGTCGCCGGTGCGGCCATCTTCTCGATCGCGGCCTCGGGATCGTCGGGAGCGAACAGGTACTCGACGATCGACCCGATCACGCGGGCCTCCCAGGTGCCATCGCTGTGCCGCAGGACCAGGGTGTAAAGGCCGTCCTGGGCGGCCAGCGCGTCGCGCATCCTGGTGTTGGACGGCTGCAGGCCGATCCCGCAGATACCCCAGTCCATCGCCGCGCCGCTGTTCATCAGCGTATCGATGTACATCGCCTGGTGCGAGCGGTGAAAATTTCCGACTCCGATGTGAACGATTCCGGTCGTCACGCGGCGGCGATCGTAACGGGGAACGGATACATCGGCGTTCAGCTGGGTCAGGGTTTCCCCGGTCAAGACGGTCATGCTGCCCCTTCCGCGCGGTCTGGGTGCCCGCTGGAACCGCTGGGCCCGGCGTGCCCCGCGTGCCCGGCGCTCCCCTCGGCGGACATCTGGGTCGTCTTGAGGGCCGGGACGATCCGCCGGAATCGCGCGTGGCGCTCCGCGTGGAAGGCGGCCAGCGCCGGGTCCGGCTCGGCCACCAGGTGAGCGGGCGGCGCCAGTGATCCCTGGATCTCGGCCCAGCTGAGCAGGCCGGCGGACCGGGCCCCCAGCAGGGCAGCGCCCCGGCCGGACGCCGCGGGCACGTCCACGGCATACAGCGGCAGGCCCAGCACATCCGCGAGCAACTGCCGCCAGCCCGCGGCCAGAGTGCCTCCTCCGGCCAGCCGGAGGCGTGCCGGGCGATGCTCCCCGACCAGGGCATCCAGCGCATCGCGGATCGAGAACGCGGTTCCCTCGAGCGCGCACCGCAGGAGCGCGGCCCGGTCGGTGGCGAGCGCCAATCCGGTCCAGGAGCCCCGCAGTGCCGGGTCGCCGTACGGTGTGCGTTCCCCCGCCAGATGCGGGACAAAGATCGGGTCGTGCGCCTGGCCGGGATGATCGGCGCTTGCGTACAGCTCCTCCCAGGTAGCGTTCATGATCTCGCGTACCCAGTTGAGGCTGAGCCCGGCGGTGATGGTGGCGCCCATCTGGTACCAGCCGTGCGGGGCCGCCGACCGGTAGAGGTTGACGCCGGCGCCGGCCCGGCTGGCCGGTGCGACCACGGGCCGGATGACCTGTGCGCCGGTGCCGACGGTGAGCTGGATGTCGCCCGGGCTGATCCCGCTGCCCAGGGCCGCCGCCGCGGTGTCGCCGGCCCCGGCCGCAACCAGGATGCCAGCGGGCAGCCCCAGTTCGGCTGCGGCCCCGGCCGTGAGGTGGCCGGCGGGTGCTCCGGCCGAGGGCAGCAGGGGCGCCAGCAAGCTGGCCTCCAGGCCGAGAGCGCCGACCACCTCCAGGTCCCAGCGGTCACCGATCACGTCGTAGAGCAGAGTGGCTGAGGCATCACTGGGTTCAGCGTGGACCTCACCGGTGAGGCGGGCCCGTAGCCAGTCTTTGGGCTGCAGGGCCCAGCGAGCTTCGGCGTACGTGCGCGGTTCGTGCTCGGCGATCCACTTGAGCATCGGCCCGGCCATCCCGGGGGCCAGCGGGTTGGCCAGCCGGGTCATCGCAGCCGGGCTGAGCCGCCGGTAGGCGCGCAGGCACCCGGTGGCGCGGCTGTCGGCCCAGAGCAGGGCCGGGCGCAGGGCCGCGCCATCGGGGGAGGCCATCACCAGGCCGTGCATCTGTCCCGATAGCCCGATCGCCGCCGGCCGCGCGCCAGTCGCGTGGACGGCCTCGCGGGCGCAGGCGGTCACCGCGCTCCACCAGTGGGCCGGGTCGGTCTCGGCGTAACCGTCCGCGGTCGAGGCCACCGTGTAACCGGCTGACGCCTGAGCCAGAACCTGGCCTCCGGTATCGACGACGACCGCCTTGGCCGAGCTGGTCCCGAGGTCGAGACCCAGCGTACAGACCTGATTCATCGGGCCGGATTCATCGGGCAGGATTCATCGGGTCAGCACTCAATGATGATCTTGTGGACCGTCCGGTCGCTTCGCAGCGCGTCCAGGGCGGCGGCGTAATCGTCGAGCTGGAACCGGTGGGTAATGAGACCTTCGGTGCGGGCCCGGCCGGTGCGCAGCGCCGCGATCGCGGCCGGGAACGCATTGATCTCCGCAAAGGAACCCTTGATCGTGATCTCGCGGCGGAACACGTCATACGGACTGACCTGCACGAGGTCCTCGGGCTCGGTCACGCCGTAGAACATCACGGTCC
>Ga0066790_10000264_pt1 | contig 18418 bp, 17 predicted proteins | sample OrgsoiDNA2013050_FD_70963 | JGI IMG/M metagenome (GOLD analysis project Ga0066790, IMG submission 70963) | Permafrost soil microbial communities from the Arctic, to analyse light accelerated degradation of dissolved organic matter (DOM) -... | ecosystem: Environmental > Terrestrial > Soil >...
CCATCAATTGGCGTTTTACCACCGAAGATGCTCGTATCAAACTCAAGCGTCTCTACCCTTCTTTTGAAGCAAAAGAGCAAGATACCGGTTTTTCAAATGAAGGCTGACAGAGTACTAGAAGCACTGCTTCTCTAAATGGAGAGATGCCAAACAAGATAAACGTCCCTTCATATAGACATGAAGGGACGTTTATCTTGTTTGGCAATGGCAAGCAATGAGTATTCACGGCTTCATCGTCGTATGCTCCTGATCCTCCTATTTGCGTCTCGGTGGAGGCGCTCCATCCCCTTGCTGTTGTGCAAAAGGTTCCAACTCGTTCACACGGCGTTTGCTTTTTGGTTGCTCTTTGGGTGCATAGCCTTTTCGCCGCGTCTCTCGTGGCCCAGGCATGCGGGCGGGAATATGATCACCAGGGCTGTATTTGCGCTTCTGCTCCTGTAGGACGGTATCATTCATATGCATATAGTTTTGTACCGTTGTCAGATCTTCGTGCCCCAGTAACTCTTGCAAGCTAAAGGGATCGTTACTTTTCACCAGATAGTTAATCGCGAACGTGTGCCGCAAGATATGCGGACTGATGCGCTTTCCTGTAATGCCTGCGCGTTCCTTGAGACGCTTGAAAAGCATCTCCATGCCATTTTTGGTGAGTGGTTGACGGGTCTCGGAGAGAAAGATGTGATCCTCCCCGGCGCTGCCCCAGTCCGCTAGTTCTTCTTCACCAGGGCGATGTTTGTCCAGGTAGTAGAAGAGGTTGCGCTGACAGTTTTGTCCCAGGGCAATGCGCCGCTCCTTTGATCCCTTCCCCATCACAGTCACAACCCCTTTTTTGCGATCCACATCGGCCAGACGCAGATGAATAAGTTCGGTGACACGGATACCCGTGTCATAGAGCAGCCAGAGAATGGCCCGGTTGCGGACCGCAGCGCGTTCGGCGAACGGACTCGTTTCATTGGGAGGAGTACAGGCGAGCAAGAGCTGTTCAAACTCGTCGGTGGTAATGGTCTGGATAAGTGGCCGACCCACTTTGGGGAACACCACCTGGTCAAACGGGTTGCTTTCCAGGGTGCCACGACGCACGAGCCAGTGGAAGAAGGCTCGCGCAGAACGAGCATACGTCTGAATCGTCCGCTCGCTACGGATTTTTCCACGGGCACCCGGACTTATGCGCATGTGAGCGAACCAGGCACTAATATCGTCAGCTTCCACATCATCGATCAAGGTAATATCGGATTCCTCTTGCAGGAACAGACGCAACAAGCCTAGAGCAGTCTGGTGCCACTCCAGGGTTTTCGCGCTATGATTGCCGCCAATATGATCCTGGATGTAGGCGTCAATCAAGGTTTCGATTACCCGCCGTTTGGCCTGGATCTCCTGGCGTGCCGTTTTCTTGTTCTGCGTTGTACGGGCGGCGGCCTCCTGCTCTTCCTCTCTTTGGCGGGCCTCGGCCTGAGCATTGAGCTTGGCCCGTTGTGCTTTTGCGCGTTCTTCGGTGACAGGTGAGCCTTTTTTGCTTGTACGCCTGCCTGGTCTGGTTGACTTCTCAACGTTTGCGAGAGGTACATTTACATTGTTGCCCATTGTCCTCAAACCCATGATTTCCTTACCTCCTTTTGCGCGCATCATCGAGACCCCTGTAGCGAGCAAAGATGATGTCTATGCAACGCAGAAACATATGCAAGCAATGAACCAGTGGTACTCGCTAGTAAGTATACCTGCGCGCTCGCAAGTTTTCCCTGAACAAGGTAGGAAGCCGGACAGACGGTCCCCGGTTGCTCATAGGGAAGGAACCAGGAAGCAGGTTGTCGCCGCTTTGTCTCACGTAACATTTGTCTTTGTATCTGTTTCAGACTTCCCCCATTGCAAAGAATGGTAGTCATGTGCAGCATGTCCAGAGCTGCTTTTTCTCCCACTTTCGAAACAACAGAACATGCTGTCTGTTGGAAAAACAGAGGCAGATTGTAGATGAGGCACGCATGACAGAGGCCTTGACAGAAGGTTTGCGTGACGTCATTGTTCTTGAGGAGGAGAAATGGGGGATGGACGTTGAGTTCTCATGCGAGGCACGAATTGCTCCATCAGGTGGTGCCTCATGAGAGTGAGGCGTTTGCTTCACGCAAAATGGTCCTGATTGACGAGATTGCCGTAAAGAATGAAGACGCTCGCCGATCTGCGGTGTGGCTGCTCGACCATTCCCAGGAGGGGCAGCATTTCCCTTGGTGCCGATTCCAACATACGTCAGGACCAGAAGTCCAACAGAGGCTATTGTTGGCATGCAATGTAGCCAATCGGATCGATGCCAAAGGTCTTATGCCGTTTCTGTCCATGCTCATCGAAGCGGCTTCTGCGGCGTGAGCCTCTTCACACCGGGTTGAGAGGGAAGGAGAAGCTTTTGCCTTGATATTCCTATTGTTGGGAACTATACGCACAAGATGCTTTAACAGGAAGTCAGCTTTTTTGTCCTCGATGCAATGAGACTGAGATCAGCTTGGGTGTACCGCCAAATGGAAATTGACGATGTCTCATTCCTACTGCACCAATTCAAACAAAGGCTCACTTCTTGAAAGAGTTATCCCCCCTCTCATTTTTGTTTGATACGCAATACTTGTACTGGCTCCTTAAAATATCCATTCGCAAAATCCATTGTTTGCTAAGAACGGATGTCCTAAGAAGCCAGTACAACCGGTGATCTCAATTTTGTGGATATGCAAAGAAGTACATCGAGTTGAGATAGAGTTCTTGAAACTCGTAGCACTGGTTTTTATCGAGGTTGGCCCATGCCTTGCGCCAGGTCTCGTACTGATCCCAGAAACGCACATTCACGACGTTCCCCAGGATAATATACTCATATGAAAACCGCTTGCATTGGCGTCATGATGTCACGCTTGGAGAAGACGCCTGCCAAACGCGCACGGGCACATTCCTAGTCTCCTCGCTCAGCTCAACAGTGCCGTCTTGAGTCTCATGGACCGCATCGGGTTTCGCAATATTCTTCGGCAGATGCGCTATTTTGACACGGAGTACGACCAGGGCCTCGATCTCGTTGACACTAACCAGTGTTCCGTTTATTAGAATTGGAAAGCCTGGTCTAGCGAGTTCCAAGATTGACAGAGTGGGAATTCTTATGCTACTGTAGAGTGTGGTCGATTGCATTCTCAAGTACAATCGTAACTTATAAAGAAGGAGAAACAGGCCAAGCACCAAATCTATTAAATAAATTCGGAACTACTCTCATAATAGCGAGGACCTTCCGAGTGTTCATAGTAGACAAGCAAGATTTTACTTCAAACCCATGTTGAACGAGGATATATAGTATGGCAATAAATTCGTCATCAATCATTAAAATCTTCTTATGCTATGCACGTGAAGATGAGGACCTCCGTCAGAGCCTCGAAAAACAACTAAGGGCTTTGAGGAGGCAAGGTCTTATTAACATTTGGCATGACCGTATGATTCATGCAGGAGTTGAATGGGAAGGTGAGATCAATACCCATCTCGACACGGCACAGATTATTTTGCTGCTAATCAGCCCAGATTTTATAGATTCTGATTACTGTTATGGCATTGAGATGAGGCGTGCAATGGAACGTCACCTGCACGGAGAAGCACATGTTATTCCTATTATTTTACGGCCAACGCTTTGGCAAGGAACTCCATTCGGTCGCCTCCAGGCCCTGCCGACAGACGCAATACCAGTTATAAGTAGGAAATGGCATAACCAAGATGAAGCTTTTTTTAATATTGCAGCAGGTATTAAAAAGGTGATCGAAGATTTTTTTTCTCGTCAGCGAGAAAAAGAACAATTTCAAAAAGAGCTACAAGGGGACTCTCTTGAGAGGCGTGCCTTAGATCAGCTTTCTGGAATTAACTCCAATAAGTATGAAGGTTTACCACAAATATCCCTGCCATTACAGCTACCCCAGGAATATCCTTCACCTCAAAATAGTACTCCTTACAGCAATCAACAGACATTCCCTATCTCTCCTATTTCTCTGTCAACACAACAACCGCGATTTACAACAGCTACAGGCTCAATCTCTTCTGTTGGCTTCACCTCTAATGAGAGAACTTATCACAGCGAACATATTTTGCCTCAAGAGCAAAATATCAGTAGGCATGATACTGAAGAGCCAACGGACGAGTTATGGCCATTCAATATTCCCAATGAATACTACTACTTCTTACCTGGACGAGAGCGAGAATTGAAACAATTACTTGCTGTACTTCAAAATCCACAAGGAGCTCCTGTGATAGCGGTTGACGGACTCGGTGGACTTGGAAAAACGGCATTAGCAGCAGAACTTGCCAGGCGTGCTTTGAAAGAGAGATTGTTCAAAGGCGTAATCGGTGAAAGTGCCAAACTAGAGGATTTCTCTGGTGGAGAGTTTGTAACAGTACGTGAGGCAACACTTGACTTTACCCTCCTGCTGGATTCTATTGCTCAACAACTAGGTCATTGGGAGATACCTCCGCTCAAAGGAGAGGAGAAGTACGCTGCCTTGATTCGCCTGCTTCGACAGCACCCTTATGTTATCTTAGTGGATAACATTGAAACTTCGGAAAATGCTAGCTTCTTGGTTGCCAAGTTACGCAACTTTTTGGGAAATAGCCGGGCTATAATCACTAGTCGTAAACAGATCCATTATGATTTTGTCCAAAGCCTATCACTTCGAGGATTAGAGTTAGCAGACTCGCTTACATTTCTGGAAATGGACATGAAGCAGCGCGGAGTGCAACAGCCCCTAAGTCTATCAAGAGAAAAACTTGCTGAAATTCATGATATTACTGGTGGGGCACCTCTGGCAATGAAACTTGTCGTTGCTCAAGCCCGTTCTCTAAACCTAGATCTTGTATTAAAGCAAATGCAAAACGCCGATAGTGAGGGTCTCTACACATATATTTTCCGTAGAAGTTGGGAGTACCTTTCACCGGTTGCCCAAAGAATCCTGTACTATATTGGTAAAACGGCGATAGCTGCAGTCGATTGGGAAGAGCTCTCTAATGTAGGCATTGCAGAGAATGAAGACATTCTGATTAGAGGTATCAACCAATTGGCTGACTACTCTCTCCTCGAAGTTTCTTCTCTCGCAGGTGAGAAGTATTACAATATTCACCAACTTACACGCCAATTTGTGAATGGCGAATTGCCTAAATTATGGCCAGAACAAGGTTTGCAATGAGTCTGCATTTCAGCCATATATTATAAAAGACGACATTGTCGGATAATTATTCGGTCAGAACCTTGGTTCTGCTGTAGAACAACAATAATGGAGTGAAAAGAATAAAATTTGATGCGCCTGGAACCAGAGAACATTATGTTCTTTCACCAATCTGAAGGCAAGGCAGTTGCATACCGACTGTCTGTTGCTCAAAGGCTAGCTAACGATTATCCAGCGTTAGAGCGCAAATTTCCAAATTTGTGGGAAGGGGTGCGACTAAGTTATCAAAACAAAGATTGGCAGTCTCTGTCTGCCTTTAGAGATGCCTTACAACCCTTTCTGGACTTGCGTGGTTATTGGCAGCAGAGCCTTACTCTGAACAAGCTAGCCGGTGAAGCGGCAGAAGCACTCGCTGATGCTGTTAACGTGGCTCGCTATAACCACGATCAAGCTGACATCCTTAACCAACAAGGGAACTATAATCAAGCGGAAAAGTTATATCAAGCGAGTGAAATAGCCTATCATACCTTAGGAGAGGATGCAATGGCACTCAAAAGCCGCCATATGCGATCACTGGTTGTACGTGCTCAGGGACGGTTTATAGAGGCCGAGCAGTTGTGTGAGTCAACTATTCTTGAAACCCAAAGTTTAGGGTTAGGTCACTGGTTAGCCCATCCTCTCTATGTCTTGGCCCTTCTCGCTCGTGACCAAGGCAATCTGCAGAAAGCGGAACAACTAGCAGAGGAAAGCCTTTCGCATTTGGTTAATACAGGTGAATTTGCGATGATTGCACAATGCCATCATTTTCTTGGAGGTGTTGCCCTTATCAAAGGTAATTTGGCTCAAGCTAAGATACAACTAGAGAGCAGTTTACAATTAAGCCAACAAGTTGGTATCGAGCGCCGGATAGCTGCTACCAAACGACTACTAGGAGATTTGGCACGAATGGAGAAACATTACGAGGAAGCTGAAAAGATATATGATGAGGTGTTGGGAATAACCAGACGACTTGGCGATCAGCCTGAGTTAGCCAAAGTGCTCTTATCAAAGGCTAGGCTACTAATTGAGATGCAACAGATGCAACAAGTAAGTATCTATTTACAAGGAGCTTTTTCAATATTTAAAGAAATTGGCGACGATATGAATGCTAAAGAAGCTACTCAATTAATTGATGTGGTTGGAAGAATTGGGTAGGACCCCTTTATAATATTGTTGACGAATGCAATTGTAAATTGAAAAAGACATATTCTGGACTAAACACTTTCTCGTTTCGAGCTCATTATGTAAGAGGTTATTCATAGCAGTTTGTCTAGATTTCATTACTGGTGTCATTGGCCAACAATATCACGATAAGGGTACTCCATACAGTCTCCTGCTGATCATGGCTGTCTGTGTCTGGCAGAGGTGTTTCATTCGCTGGCTTTTTCGCAGAAGCCGAAGCATCCCATTCGTTCACACGATGTTTGCTCCTTGATTACTGTTTCGTTGCAGTGCCCTTTCGCCTCGTCTCCCGTGGCCCAGGCATGCGAGTTGGAATATGATCACCAGGGCTATACTTGCGTTTCTGCTCCTGAAGCACGGCATCATTCATGTGAATATAATTGAGCACGGTCGTCAGATCTTCATGGCCCAGCAACTCCTGCAGACTAAAGGGATCGTTGCTCTTGAGGAGATAATTCATGGCAAAGGTGTGACGGAAAATGTGGGGACTGATGCGCTTTCCCGTAATGCCTGAACGCGTTTTGAGTCTTTTAAAGAGCATCTCCATGCCATTTTTGGTCAGCGGTTGACGGGTTTCCGAGAGAAAGATGTGATCCTCCCCGGCGCTACCCCAGTCCGCCAGTTCTGCTTCGTCAGGGCGATGTTTGTCCAGGTAGTAGAAGAGATTGCGCTGGCAGTTTTGCCCCAGGGCAATGCGCCGCTCCTTCGATCCTTTTCCCATCACCGTTACGACGCCCTTTTTGCGGTCCAGGTCATCTAAGCGCAAATTGATGAGTTCAGAGACTCGGATACCCGTATCGTAGAGCAGCCAGAGGATAGCACGATTTCGTACCGCCGCTCGCTCAGCAAAAGCCCCAGTCTCATTGGGCGGAGCACAGGCACGCAAGAGCTTTTCAAACTCGTCGTCGGTGATAGTTTGAATGAGGGGCCGACCCACTTTGGGGAAGACGACGCGATCAAAGGGATTGTGCTCAAGGGTTTCACGACGGATGAGCCAGTGGAAGAAGGCCCGTGCTGAACGAGCATAGGTTTGAACGGTGCGTTCCGTGCGTACTTTGTCACGGGCTCCAGGAGTCACGCGCAGATGGGTAAACCAGGCACTAATGTCGTCAGCCTCGACCTCATCAATCTGCGTAATGCCCAACTCCTCTTTGAAGAAGAGATGCATGAACCCTAAAGCGGTCTGGTGCCACTCCACTGTCTTGTTGCTATGGTTGCCGCCGATATGATCCTGAATATAGGCTTCAATCAAGGGTTCGATCATCCGCCTTTTGGCCTGGATCTCTTGCCGTCCTGTTTTCTTGTTTTGCGCTTTCTGGGTCACCGCTTCTTGCTCTTCTTGTGCATGGCGAGCCTCCGCCTGGGCATCGAGCTTCGCGCGCTGGGCTTTCGCACGTTCTTCCGTCACCCGTGATCCTTTTTTGCTTGCTCGTCTAATGGCCTTCTTTGACGTTTCAGCATTCGCTGCAAAGCTGTTGGTGTTGGTTGCCTTTAAAACCATGGTGCGTTGTCTCCTTTTGCTGCATCATCTCGACCCTTTCTAGGATCTGGATGATACACTCATGCAATCCATTATCATGTGCAAGCAGTGATCCAGTGCTATCAGGTATGCGCGTTTGTTGGTCGGCCTGCAACGCAACAAGAAGTGCGGCAGGCAGCCTCCAGCCTTCTGCGAGGAAGAACGCCGAGAGACAGGTGTTCTCCATTCCATACAGGCAGGTACTTACAACCCGGAATAGGCAGGTGCTCATAGGCCACAGTGCTTCTGAACACTTTTGTCAGGCACGCTCACTTGATTACTAATAGCTGTAACTTGGCCTGATACGCCGATCTACAGCAAGCGTGCGTTCTTCTTGTAAGTTCCTGCCTTCCAAGCAGGCTGTCGCGGGTTCGAGCCCCGTCTCCCGCTCTTTTTCCTTCAGTCACCCCTCTTAAAAGAGCTTCTCAGGCCGTTTTATGGTAATAGATATATAGTAGATGTATATATACTATAGGTGATTTTGTAATTTTCGATTATCGCTTCCGCTCTCCCTTCTCATCCGTCTCTCCCCCTGCGCCCGAAAGGCTGCTTCACAGGAAGCAAGGAACACCAAGACGCGAGAAAGGCGCTATGCTCTCTCACTAACCCTCTTCAACGGACACCTGCCTTCTTTTCTGGCAAACACCTGCTTCAACGTGCACAGTCCGACAAAAGTGCTCACAAGCTCGAGGAGGCAGGTGCTTTCCACCTCGAAGCTGTGTGAGCTCCTTCGTCAACAGGGGTGCTGTATTGGCCGGTATTGTCGACTTCTTCATTCTCTTGATGCTTTTTCCTCGCTCAGGGGCTTTTTGGGGCTCTTTCATGGTGATTCTTCGCTGAACGAGTCCGAAAAAACGCCTCTTTTCCTCACTTTTCAGGAAAAATAAACGCATCATTACATGATGTATTGTTTCCTCGTACACGTGTCCCCCATACGTTGCCTCAGTGAAGCTGAGAGGCGCGTCGAAGGCTCCCCAATGGGCTGCGACGTGAGGAATACCATACACTATGAGTTGACAATACCAGCACAGGCTACTGGTTGTGGGTCACGATCTCACTGACGCGCTGGGAGAGCTCGGTGCCGTAGTCCGTCCAGATTCCCTCGCCCCAGTAGCGGTAGCAGCTGGTCTGTGCGGTCAGCAGGTGGAACAGCGCGTTGCGGTACCGGGGATCATCCCGGCGGATGCCCGAGGCGGTGATCCGCTGGTGAAACAGGGAACTGGCCCTCTCCATGGGCACGAGCACCGTGTCGTAGCCCTGGATCCAGGAGATGTTGTTGGTCCAGCTGCCCCCTTCCATGTGGAAGCGCTCGTCCTGGACCCGCAGCTGCTTGATCACCTCAGCCAGCCGCTCTGGTCCGTCGCCTGGGACCATGCGCTCCCAGATCCGTGCTTGGAATAGCGGCTGGATCACCGGCAGGTCGTTTTCATGGATCCCCACAGACTGGAGCCGCTCGAGGTATTCGGTGACGTTCATGATCGGCGTAAGAGAGCCGGAGCACTCGCGAATCACCTCGAAGTACTTGGCTGGGAATTCGTTCATCATCACCCCGCCATTCTCCCCGTCGGCAATCTGGGTGACCAGTGGGGGGATCGGTTTGCCGGCGAGATCCAGCCGAGACAGACCCTTGGCCTCAGCGTACGGCTGCATCTGGCCGATCAGCTTCGTGTCACTGCCCTGGGTCTTGATCACGGCCGTGATGGTCGCGGTTTCGCCCCGAGAGTTCGTGCAGACGAGGCGGTGCGGCAGATGGCGGCGCTGCGGAGCCTGCCCGTCCGGTTGCTCGATGGTGTGCTCTTGCACCAGGACCCACTGGTAGCCGCAGTCGATGAGGGTCTTGACGAACGCGTAGGCCACGTCGGGCTGGTTGGGAAGTGCCATTTCTGCGGGCGAGAAGCCGCGCACCCGCCCAAGCGCGTCGAGGCCAAAGAGGGCGGCAAAGTGGTGCTGCCAGGCCTCGACGTGAAGGCGGTAGTCCTGGACCGGGGTGGAGGGAGCCACGGCGTGGCCCCACGGGCAGCCCAGCCACTCCACCGCCTGGCGGTAGCGCGCGTCGCCTGTGATGCGCGCCAGAGCGTCGAGCACGTCGGTTGCGCCCATCTGGCGCAACCCGTAGAGCAGCGTGCCAGAGTACTCGAGCATGACCCGAGGCTGGAACCCCTCGTCGAGGAGTTGAGGGACGAAGGTGCCCATCCGTGTGTAACACCACAAGAACACCCCAGCGTTGTGGTTGTCACCGCTCTGCGGGTTGTCCAGCATCCACTGCAAGTTGCTGATCAGCCGTGCCGTCCGCAGCTCAGGACCCCCTGCCGGGATGAGTGGCTGGTGCATGTGCAATGCAAGAGCGAAGGCACTCTTGATCTCACCGAACCCTTTTGCCCCCTGTGGCAGGAACACCGGATCGGTCCGGTTGGCCCCGATCGCCTGCCTGATGCGCTCCTCTGAGCCGCAGATGTTGGGAAGCCCATCAACGCAGTCCGCAAGGTTGGCCATGGTGACGCTCCTCTCGCCGGTCTGGACCGGCTCTCACGTGTGACGGATGTCCTCGTAGATGTTTCGGCAGTGCTGCCCAGCGCTGGCTCACGAGTGATCCTGTTGCTACTGTATCCGATTCATTTCTCCCTTGGCAAGTGGTCCTGCCTCTCTCGGTGATGGATAATTCCTTCACCAGGCCTCGTTTAGCGTGTACTCGCAATCGGTCCCACTTCCGGACTGATGTGTGGCCCTTGCGGACCGATGTGTGGCTCTTCGATCTGCTCTATTTTTCCGAGCAAGAACAGAAAGCAGACGATGCCGAGCACGAGAATGGCACCAGCCACTAAGAAATTCGCGGCAAATGAGCCAGTACTCTGAAAGATGAACCCGGCCGCAATTGGCGCGGCAATCCCCACCAGATTGTTGAAAAAGTTCATGATGCTGCCGACGGTTCCTACGGTTCCTTTCGAGGCGATCAATCCCGGAATGCTCCAGCCGATGGGGGCTGCGAATGCGAGGCCGCCAAGGGCAATGGAGATCCAGATGATCGCCACATTTGCATTGGTGGTAAAGGCTGCGCCGACCACGGCAATTCCTAAAAGCAGACCAATGGTAAAGAGCGTCTTGCGCACCCTGGTCGGGTTTTTCCCCCTCTTGATTAAGGCATCGACGAACCAGCCGCCGATCACGATATCCGTTATGGTGGCCACCACCCAGGGAATAATCGTGTAGAAGCCGCTCGCCAGGACGGTCATATGCAGCGCCGTCTGAAGGTACCCTGGTATCCACGACAAGAACAGGTAGAACGAGTAGCCATAGGCCATAAACCCCAGTGTCAAGCCCCAGACTTTCGGCTGCCGCAGGAGGAAGCCCAGGTTCGCCAGTGGATTGCCTGCTTCCTGACCCTCCTGTTGGGAGCCACCCTCAACAATGTAGGCGCGTTCCTCGGGCGCTAATTGCTTCGACTTCGTTGGATCACGATACCCGATCCAGAAGGGGGCGCAATACAGCAAACTGAGCGTCCCGGTCACGTAGAAGCCAGCACGCTATCCCCAGAGTGTGACCGCTACTGCGACGAGCGGGATGCCAATGACGTTTGAGAACTTGGCGGCTGCATCAAAGGCGGAGGTTGCCAAACTCCTTTTTCCTTCAACATTCACGCTTCACCATGAGGTTGACACTCGCCTCTTCAAGCCTTGCCAACACGGCGATAACGCGCTTCCACCAGAGAATAGATACCATAGGCAAAAAGCCCCAGAGCGACGATACCCAACAACACCAGACCGAAAGGCTGATGAGCCAGTTCCTGGAGTGCCCCAGCAAGTCCCTTTGCTTGACTCGCATTGTGCTGGAAAGCAGCTACGATGAGGAAAATCCCAATGATGCTGATCACCACACCCAGAGAAGCATACCCGACCCTGCCGACAGCAATAAGCACTTGCTTCACCTGGGCAGGCAACGTTGCTACATTGAGTTGCGCCTGAAACGTGGCGGCATATGCCGTATAGAAGAGGTAGCTAGCAACACCAAGAGCAATGAGTCCAACGACGATCACCAGGGCGGGGCCAAAGGGTTGCTTGAGAAGAAGAGCCGTTCCATCCTGGGCGGTGGCATTTGACCCCTTGCCGCCACTGCCCGAACCCACCACTAACTGGAAAGCGCCGTAGGCCAGTGCAGCGTACGTGATCCCCACAGCCGCGTACCCGATTCGCGCGAGCAGACCTTTGGCTGTGGTTCCCTTACCCTCTGTGTCGAACACCGCCTGAATAAAGCACCATAACGCAAAGCCAAACAGACCAATGGTCACAACTCCGAGCAAAATGCGTCCGTAGGACTGTTCAAGAATGGTCTGCAGGACCCCCTTCTGGTCAGTCACTGCACCACCAGCACCAATGGCTACCTTTGCCGCTATGCCCCCAATGAGGAGGTAGACCACCCCTTTGGCAGCATAGCCGCAGCGTGCCAGGGCCGCCATCCACCTGCCGGTCGCAGCATTGCGCACCCCACGTTCTGCATGCTGCACGTTTCTCGGAAGAGACGGGCTAGACTTACTCATACTCGTTTCCTTTCAACTGCCGGTAATGTCAACTCAAGAGAAATTGAAGAGTTTCTCCAAGAAAAATAGCATGAAAGTGGGGATTGCTCCCTACAGTTCCCTTCCTTTTTCGGCATCCTGACCGGCAAAGTGGATCGCGCAAGGCGAAAGCTCAACAACAGAATTTTTAAGTTGACACGACCCTCTTCTGGGTGACATCGCTTGACACTTCTGCGTGCCTCTCTCGTTCGCACACTCCGGCTCCAACAAGGTACGCAGCGGCTTTCTCGCCCGATAAAAATACGTTTTGGCCGTTGCTTCTGGGATGCTGAGCGCCTGTCCAATCTCGCGGAAGCTCAGTTGGGTGGTATAACGGAGCAGCACGATCGTGCGGAAGTGCGGTGGCAACATGTTAATCGCCTCAAGGAGCTGTTGCCCTAGCTCGTGTCGTTCGGCCTGCTCCTCCGGCAGCAGATCTGGGTCGGGAAGCGGGGGGAGGAATGAAAATTCGTCCTCATCCGAGCTCGACGCGAGTTCAGAAAAGAAAATCGGCTGCTTGCGACGCAGTTCATCGATACAGCGGTGATGTGCAACCTGGCATAACCATGCTTTGAGCGTCCCCCCCCTCCGGAGCGTGGGTAACGAGCGGTACAATTGGAGGAAGGTGTGCTGCAAGACATCGTGAGCGAGGTATTCGTCCCGCAGCAGGCGAGAGGTCAATGAGAAGAGCAAAGGACTGTATCGGTCGACGAGCAGTTCAAACGCCGCTGGATCGCCGATGCGCGCTTGTTGGACCAGGGCGTCATCCGTCAGGTCTGAAGGCTGCCTGTTTGACGCAAGGTGCGTTTGCATACAGTCTATCCTCCTTATTCTCCGGGCCTCCTCTCCGCAGCATTGAGAACGGATCCCAGGATGTGCGCGCTGTCACTGTTCCTGAAGCTCGTTCTCAGGTGCGCTCGGGTCAACTTCCACAGGTCATGGACACATCCAGCCCGCACGACTTCTTTACCTGCGTCCCCATCCTCTCGATCGGGATGCTCCTCCTCCAACCGCGTGTAAGATGGCAAGGAGAATACAGGCTCCAATAAAGGCCACGATAATCGTCCCGATCAAGCCAAAGGAGCCTAGCCCCAGCAGGCCGGCCAACCATCCTCCTAAGAGCGCCCCGATAATGCCCACCACAATGTCACCGATGAGCCCATAGCCTCCCCCACGCATCACCCGGCTGGCGAGAAAGCCAGCAATCAACCCAACAATGAGCCACCAGATGACATTGGAAAGATTAAGAGTAACTGCTGCGAGAAGAACTGTTGCAAGTGTCATGATTGAGTCCTTTCCTCGATACAGAGGTATCACTCTCCACGCTTTCCCCCCCTGCTTTGGGCCTCTCAGACCTGGGAGGAAAGCTCAACTCTATTCTTCAGTATATCCACGGAGCGTTATAAAAAGCGTTAACTCAACGTTACATACCTTCTGGGTGACTGACCTCCCGCATCTGCCGAGCAGGAGATCAGGATGGACGGGATCGTTCTGGCTCGCCTGGTGCAGACCGACGCGATGGGCGAGGGCGGGCAAAACTTTCTGTGGCATCGCTCCCTTCATCTGCGCTTTTTCCGCTGGCAGCGATTCACCGGTCAGTGCGGCCTGCTGCACATAGAGATCGGTTGCCTGGACCAGACGTGCATCGGCAGGCACCAGCTCCCCTGCTGTAAGACGGACGATATCACTCGGCACCAGCTCGCGGCGTGGCAGTTCCAGCCAGGTGCCATCGCGGAGCACGCTCGCTGTGGGGGCGACATTCGCGCGTAGCTTCTCGACGCTGTTCTGCGATCGGAACGTCTGGACAAAGTTGAGAATGTTGCTGAGCAGGACCGATAACAATGATGATAATGGCGTCGACTGGATCACCCAGAAACGCCGAGACAACGCTGACAACGAGCAGGATGGCGATCAGCGGATTGGCGAACAGGCGCAGAAACTGGACCACCGGCGATGTGTGCTTCAGGCCAGTCATATCGTTGGGGCTATAGCTGCCCAACTGCTTGCGTGCCTCCGCATTTGTTAACCCCTGTTCGCTGCTCTTGAGCTGCTCGAACAGTTTCTTTAATGGAACTGTCTGCGTGCCTGTTTTCTCCTCACCGGGAGGAGCTTGCTGTGAAGTAGATGAGCCTTGCATACTGTGCTCCAATAGCTTGTCCAGATAATTGACTCAAACAAGGACATGGATGACCAGCCCTTGTATCACATACTGCATCTAAATGCTCCTCTTCTTTCTTAAAGAGGCATTTCTCTTGCGGTTTCAAGCTCCTTCAAGGCTTTCCGCACATCATCAACAAGTTCTGGCGTCAGCGTATTTCGTGTACGCGCAACGTCAGCTACTCGCCACACCCTCTCCCACTCCGCTTTGGGAACGAGCATCTTTCCTGTATACTTCCTGAGATACGCGTCTAAACGCATGGAAAGTCGCGTTTGCGTTATGGTATTACTCATGATTTTACCTCAACCAGAGACTCTTTGTATCTTCTCTCTTTTCGCACACACAGGGCGGTCTTTTTCTTGCAGGGCGCTTCGCTTCAACTCCTCTAACCATGTGCCTCGTCGGTCCACACCCAGTCACGAACCTCCGGCATGTCTTCAAAATTCGCCCGTACATAGGCGTGATGCTTGTTCAGCAGATCATTGCATTCTGCGATAAGCGGCGGTGTCAACGCTTGCAGACGAGTCGCACGATGCATGGCCTCGATACAGAGATGATACCGACTCATCCCGTTGAGGACGACCATATCAAATGGCGTCGTCGTTGTGCCCTCATCAGTAAAGCCACGGACATGGAAGCGCTGCGCATCTGGGCGTCCATGCACTATCTCATGCACCGCTCGTGGGAAGCCATGAAAGGCAAACACGACCGGTTTGTCTTCTGTAAAGTGCTCAACAAACGTGGCATTGTCCAGGCCATGAGGATGCAGAGATGGCGGATAGAGCGTCATCAAGTCGACCACGTTAACCACACGGACCTTCAATGCAGGAAGATGCTGGCGGAGCCACCATGCCGCCGCCACCGTTTCTAGTGTGGGACTATCACCCGCGCATGCCAGCACGACATCTGGCTCGTCGTTCTGGTCATTACTGGCCCATTGCCATGTAGAGAGACCACGCGCACAGTGCGCGACCGCATCTTCCATGTTGAGCCATTGGAGTTGGGGCTGCTTGTCAATGACAATCAGATTCACGTAGTTACGGCTGCGCAAGCAATGGTCGGCGACGGAAAGCAGGCAGTTGGCATCAGGCGGCAGGTAGATGCGTGCAACGGTGCCCTTGCTCGACAGGACGACATCTATCAAGCCAGGTCCTTGATGGCTAAAGCCGTTATGGTCATTGCGCCAGCAGGTCGAGGTCAAGAGGAAGTTGAGGGATGCAATAGGTTCGCGCCAGGGAAGTTTATCCCCCACTTGCAACCACTTCGCATGCTGGATGGTCATTGAGTCGGAGACCATCGCAAACGCCTCATAGGTTGCGAACACGCCGTGCCTCCCTGTGAGCAGATAGCCCTCAAGCCAGCCCTGACACAGATGCTCACTCAGTACCTCCATGACGCGTCCATCAGGAGAGATATGATCGTCGCTTGAAAGCACTTTTCCTGTCGAGCAACGGTTTTCCACCTCAAACACATTGCCCAGGCGGTTCGAATTAGTCTCATCAGGGCAGAAGAGACGGAAATTCTGCTGTTTCGCATTGCGTGTAAAGATGTCGCGCATCATTTTGCCAAATTGCCGCGTTGACTCGTGATATTCTGTCGCTGGCTTTGGCACGTCAAGCGCATACTCGGTGAATGCTGGCAAGTCCAGCTCTACCAGGAGTTTGCCCCCGTTCGCATTGGGATTGGCCCCCATACGACGGTCCCCTTGTGGGGCGAGTGCGGCGAGTTCAGCGAGCAGGCGGCCCTGCTCATCAAAGAGTTCCTCTGGGTGATAGCTCCGCATCCACTGCTCAAGGATGTTCAGGTGCTCCGGATTTCCTCGTACGTCCGCAACCGGGACCTGATGGGCGCGGAACGTGCCTTCAATGGGCAGACCATCCACCTCTTTGGGTCCCGTCCAGCCTTTGGGAGTGCGCAGGATAATTGCGGGCCAGCGTGAGCCTCTGGTGAAGCCATGCGTGCGAGCATCCTCTTGAAGGGCGCGGATTTTTGCATAGCAGGTATCAAGCGTCTCTGCGAAGGCTGTATGCATCGTCATGGGGTCGTCACCTGCGACAAAATGAACGTCGTAGCCATAACTCTCGATGAGCATATGCACGTCGTCATCCTCTTCGCGCCCGAGCACGGTAGGGCCGGAAATTTTGTAGCCATTCAGGTGAAGAATGGGCAATACAGCCCCGTCGCGCACCGGATTCAAAAACTTGATACTTTTCCAGGCACCTTCAAGGGGTGCGGTCTCGGCCTCGCCATCGCCCACGACAGCGATCGTGATCAGGTTGGGATGGTCGAAAACCGTGCCAAAGGCGTGTGAGAGGACATAGCCGAGCTCGCCGCCTTCGTGAATAGATCCTGGAGTGGGCACGCTCACATGACTTGGGACGCCGCCGGGCGTTGAGAACTGGCGGAAGAGGCGGTGGATGCCCTCGGTGTCCTGTGTGATGTGTGGATATATCTCCGTGTAGGTCCCTTCCAGGTAGACGTTGGCGAGCAGGGCAGGGCCACCATGTCCTGGTCCCGCGAGGTAGATGGCATTGACATCGTGATCTTGAATCAGCCGATTCACGTGGACATAGATGAAGCTGAGTCCAGGTGATGTGCCCCAATGCCCTAGCAAGCGTGGCTTGATGTGCCTGGCTTGCAGCGGCTCTCTCAGTAAAGGGTTTTCCTGTAAGTAAATCTGACCAATGGTCAGATAATTCGCGGCATTCCAATAGCGGTGCATGAGATCAAGACGTGCCTGATCAATGGGCGACACCCTGACCTGATTAATGGTTGACATCGTATTCTCCTTGTCGTTCCTATTAAACGTCGCATTGCTTGTCTCTATTCATGATGGGCTTTCTCAAATATGCGCTTCGAGCTTTGTTTTATGTGAACTGATCATGGTTCTTCTGCGCAATCAGCGCAAACAATTTGTTCAATCACCACATATATTAACCGCGCGGTGTTATATAAAGCGTTAAAAAAATGTTAATAGCGTCATCCCTCCGTTCCGGCAAAGAACTACTGCCTAAAGAATTCCAGGTTCGTCACGCGTCTTTGCCTCCCGGAGAGACTGGAAAAGTTCATCTCGCCATGCCTTCTCTTCGCGGCAAGGCTTACGAACCGCCGAGAAAATACACGAAGAGTGAGCGTATTAACGCTCTTTCAACGCTTGCTTTAATGCTACGTGATACAATGAAAGTAACTTGAAAAAGTATTTCATTGCTTACGCGGAAAAAGCTGTCAACAGAGCAATCGTTCCAATTTCCGCTCGCCATGCCTTCTCTCGGGGAACGATTCTTACGAGCTGCCGCGAAAAAGTATTGGAAGCTGACGACTGAAAGTATTGGAAGCAGATTTCACGCGGAGGATACAGCTATGAGACCACTCAAACGTAGCTTACCAGGTGCGCTCTTCATATTGCTGGGCTCAGCCATCGTCAGTTGCGGCTTTGGGAGCACGAGCAATGCTTCTGGCAACTCAATCACCTTCTGGGCGGCCCCAAACCCTCCGCAGGTGAGTTTCTGGACAGCGATGGCCCAGGGATATATGAACAGCCATCACGGCATTACGATCAACGTAACGGCGATGCCAGAATCTCCGACCTCGGAGGCCGGTATTCAGGGTGCCCTTGCGGGCGATGCGGCCCCTACAGCCTCGGAAAACATCTTTACCGGTTTTGCTGCCTTCCTGGCGCAGGACCAGGTGCTTGTTCCGCTCAATACCCTGCCAGGGTGGAATGACCTGCTCACTACGCGCCATATGACGCAAGTCATGGCGAACTGGAAATTCAACGATGGGCAATCCTATGTGCTCCCCATATACAGCAATGC
>Ga0066790_10000266_pt1 | contig 18406 bp, 18 predicted proteins | sample OrgsoiDNA2013050_FD_70963 | JGI IMG/M metagenome (GOLD analysis project Ga0066790, IMG submission 70963) | Permafrost soil microbial communities from the Arctic, to analyse light accelerated degradation of dissolved organic matter (DOM) -... | ecosystem: Environmental > Terrestrial > Soil >...
TCCGCCAGCCGGCGCCCGCAGGTGAACGCACCGCCCCCCGGCAGAGAGCGCCTGAAGCCCACCCGGCTCGGCGAGGTGGTCTGGCTTGAGCCGTACCCGGACTCGCTCCTCGCCGGCCTGCCGGAAACCAGCCCGGGTCCCGAGGCGCGCTATGACGCCCGGGAGGCGATCTCGCTGGCCTTCGTGACGGCGCTGCAGCTCCTGCCGCCGCGGCAGCGCGCAGCTACCGGCTCGTGGCAACCCGGGCCAACGGCCAACCCGCCTTCGGCATCTACGTATACGACCTCCACACCGACGTCGCCCATGCAAACGGGCTGCTGGTGCTCACCCTCACCGGTACCCAGATCAGCGGCATGACCCGCTTCGACAACAGCGTGCTCGCCGCCTTCGGGCTGCCACGAACGCTGCAGTCTTGAGTGCTGGACAGCATAGGTGAGGCTAACGAGGATCAAGATCTCTACGTGACTGGGGCCGTTGCCGTCACGAAATGTGGGCCAGATCCCGTAAGTCACCCGCGGAGCCAGGCATGGCCCGTCATGCCGGGTGGTGAGGCGGCCGGGTGCGCCATGCGGGGCCGGGGTGGTGTACTGGCGGGATGGTAGTGCCGCTGGTCTGATCGTCATGGCGATGCCGAGGACCGTCAGGCCGCGCCCGAACGGGACGATCTGTGTGCGGCTAGGTTCACGGAAGAATCTCGGTTGGCGCTGAGGGGCTGCCGGGATGATTGCGCTGGGCGTGGCGGCCTGGTTGTCGGCGCTTCAGGCGGCGCGGCGGCGGACTAGCCAGACGCTTGTGGCGATGAGGAGCAGGGAGAGCGCGAGCAGCCAGCCGCCTTCGATCCACTGGAACGGCCAGAACCGGCTGTCGGGCTGGTAGGTCGTCAGCTGCGTGTAGCCGTGCTGGATGAGGTAGTGCACCGGGTCGATGCTGGCCGGGGTCGCGGGCCCTGGCTGGAATTGTCCTGGCGTCACCGCCTGTATATCCACCCCGTGGAGCGTCTGGTTGATCATGGACAGGCTGGCCGGGCTGCCGCCCCGGGTCCACACCTGGCTGAGCACCCACGCGGGAGCAGCGAAATTGGGGTTAGTGGTGATCAGCGGCGCCTCGTAGTGGCGGCGCAGGAACCACCCGGTCACGAAAGCGAGCCCGGCCCACACGGCAAAGGTGGCGAACATCGCGGGGATGACCCGCCGGATCAGGATGCCGGCCAGGCCGCCGATCGCGAACGCGGCCAGCGTCCAGGCGGCGAGCGCAACCCCGCGCAAGTCGAAGATGGTGGGATACAGCGGGCCGTTGTGGTCTCCCGCGCCGAAGATTGGCTGGATGTACCAGGAGACGAGCACGCTGAACGCCCCGGCGGCGACCGTGACCGCGACCGCGAGCGGTACCAGCTTGGCGACGGTCCACCGTGCCCGCCCGAAGCCCTGGGTCCAGGCGTACCGGAAGGTGCCGGTTTCCAGTTCCCTGGCCAGCACCGTCGCGCCGGCGAACGCCCCGATCAGCGGCGGGATCACCTGCAGCAGCCCCAGGACAGGCCCCACGCTGGGCGCGTAGGTATTCAGGAAGTTGTCGGCCACCCCCCGGCAGGTACCTGAACCTGCCGGGCGGCAGGCGGCCACGGCGGCATAGGCATGGTGCATCTGCAGGCCCGTGATCAGCAGGTAGACGGCCGCCACGCCGAACAGCGCGGCCACGCCGGCCAGCGTGAGCCGGTGCTGCCGCCAGGTCACCCACGCCATTCTCCGCCACGGCACCGGCCGCAGGCTCGCGTCCCGGTCCGGCCGCGCGGGCACGGTCAGTGTGGTCACTTCGTTACCTCCGTCGGTTCGGCGTCCCTGGCGCGGGCCGGGCCGGGCAGCGCCGCGGCTCCGGGCTCGCGCAGGTAGGCCAGGGTGAGTTCTTCCAGGCTGACCGGGTGCGCCTCCCAGCCGGGCGGCACCGGGTCAGTCGCTCCGCTGGTCCTGACCAGCAGGTGAGCCTGCGCGGCGCCGTACCGGGCGTGCACCACGCTCAGCCGCTCGGCGTACCGGCCGGCCCCGGCGGCCGGGCCGGTCAGCACGCGGTGGCCGGCGAGCAGGTCGTCGACGTCGCCGGCCACCTGGACCCTGCCCCGCGACATCAGGATGAGGTAGTCGGCCACCCGCTCGAGCTCGGCCAGCACGTGCGAGGACAGCAGCACCGACACGCCGTCGTCGGCCACCGCGGTCATCACCGCGGCCATGAAGTCGTGCCGGGCCAGCGGGTCGAGCATTGCCATCGGCTCATCCAGCACCAGCAGCCGCGGCCGCCGGGCCAGCGCGAGGGTCAGCGCGAGCTGCGCCTGCTGGCCGCCGGACATGTGGCCGGCCTTCCGCTTCAGCGGGATGCCCAGGTCGGCCAGCCGGGCCCGGGCGTAGCCCTGGTCGAAGCGCCGGTTCAGGTTGCGGGTCAGGTGCAGCATGTCGGCGGCGGGCAGGTTCTTGTACAGCGGCGTGTCCTGGGCGACGAACGCGATGCCGTCCAGCGCGGCCGGCGACCCGGCGGGGCGGCCGCCGAGCACGGTGACGGTGCCGACGGTCGGCGCCGCCAGGCCGACGGCCAGGTGCAGCAGGGTGGTCTTGCCGGCGCCGTTCGGGCCGACCAGCGCGGCCACGTGCCCGGCGGGAATCGCCAGCGCGCACTCACGCAGTGCCCAGGTGCCGCCGTAGCGCTTGCCCAGGCCGCTGGCCTCGATGACGTTCATGCCACGCCCTCCGTTCCGCCGCCTGCCGCGCCGCGGCGGCCGCCGGAGCCGCCGCGGCGGCCACGGAACTCCCGCAGCGCGGTGGTGAACAGCGCCGCCATCCCGTCCTCGTCCAGCCCTGCCGCGTCGGCGCTGGCCAGCCAGCCGAGCAGGGAGCGGTGCAGCACGGTCAGCTCGGGGAGCGCGATCTGGCTGAGCGTGGCCTGGACGAACGTGCCCTGGCCGGGCCGGCCGGCTGCCAGGCCCTTGGTCTCCAGCTCGCGGTAGGCCTTGAGCACCGTGTTCGGGTTGATGGCCAGCGCGGCGACCGCGTCCCTGACCTTGGGCAGCTGGTCGCCGGGCTTGAGGTACCCGAGCCGCAGCGCGTGCTCGACCTGCTGCACGAGCTGCAGGTAGGTCGGCACCCCAGAGGCGGGGTCAAGCCGGAACTCGATCGGCGACGCCGGCCCGCGCGCAGCCGCCGCCGGGCCGTCCCCGCCGCCCGCGCCGGGCGAGGAGGCGTCAGCCCTGCCGCCCGCCCGGCTGATCCCTTTATCTATTGTCATACGACAATGTTACAGGCGGGGGTGTCGCTGTCAACCTGGCGACTGCCGCCGTCGGTCATCCCCGCGACTGCCTTGCCTGGCCGGATGGCCTTGACGGCCAGGCCGAAGCGGCTGGGATCGCGGACGCCGTAGGGCCCCGGCGCCGCGCCCGGCGTTCGACTGGGAGCAGGTGCTGGCCGCGCGACGGCCGACGCGGACGGCGCCCCTGCAGCGACATCGGTGCGCAACTACAGCCTCGGCCTGGAGATCATGTACACGAGCTGGTACACCGCCTGGGCGCCGGGTCAGGCCTGGTCGTCAGACCGGATGGGTCATCGCCGGGGCGGGCTGGCTGATCGGGCTGGTCCTGGCACACAAGCTCGCGGCCAGCTTCACCGGTCTGCGAGGTGCCGCCGGGGGACTCATCGTGCTCATCGGCCTCGGAGTCTCCCTGGCAGCAGGCGCCCAGCTGGTACGACGCGCCCGCGATCGCACCGCCGGATAACGCTGCCAGCTATCAGCGCTGCACCATCTCGAATGCGGACAACGGCGATGTCCGCAGCGACGGCCAGGGGGCCGTCCCACCCGATGCCCTGACTGGGCACCGCGGGGCCGCCGTGGGCGGTGGCACCCTAGCCGCGCGAAGGTGGAGGCAGCGCTGGCCCACGAGATACGATGCGTGGCCACCGGCGACCTCGGCGCCCTGGCATGGCGCCAGCCGCCGCCACGCCCGTCCAGGCGCACCGTGCTACGGCAGCACGCAACAGCAGCACGCACGATCATAGTGGCCGCGCTGCCGCTGGCCGCAGTCCTGGCCGCCACAAACGCCGGCGACCGATTTGACCGACAGAGGCGGTGTGTGTACCGGGCCGCCATGGCCAGGCAGAATTGGGCCGTGAGGTTCCCGAAGCTGCTGCGGCGCCGGCCGAGGCCGGTCCCGGATCTCTGGTTTCCTGACGAGGACGACGATGAGGCCGCCCGCGGCGGCTATCTGATTTCCGGCGATCCGGACGCGCCGCCGATGAGCCTGACCGAGCCGATCATCGCGATGCGCGAGGATCATTTCTCCGTTTCCGTGCCGCCACACTTACTGAGTCCGGGTCAGTACTTCTTGATAGGCGGACCTGGGCAACCGAGCTGCGAGGTCGTCAAGGTTGATGTCAGCGGACCGGCACCGGGCCAGCCGCGCCGGATCCTGCGGGCGATGCTCAGGACTGTCGGCAACGTTCACCCGGCGGGCACACCTGTTACTGCGGTCACGGCCAGGTTCGTTGAGGACTGGGCACAAGAGGATCTCTAGGATTCCGGGTACAGCGGCGAACCCGGCCTCCGTGAAGGTCACGAGCATGCCCAGCCAAGCTAACTTGGCCACCGGGAAAATCGCTCCGAGAATCTGCCCGCTGGCCTGCGAGCGAGGCTGAGCGCGGAGCCGAGGCTGATTGTCCCCGGACGGTTGCCCGGTCCGCGGCATGAGCGAGCATTTATGCATGCCTAAGGATCCTGATGCGGATGCTCTTGGCGGACAGGCCGACCGTTCGTCAGTCCACGAGTGATTCGGCCAGAGTCTTCAGCGCCTGCAGCACGGGGTTCTCCTCTTCTTCCTCTTCCTCGCCGACTGTGCCTGCCCCTATAGGCCGAGAATCCTCCCGGGTGATTATCACCTGGGTGGAGCCAGCGTCCGGTGCGAGGGAGTAGATCATCGTGAAGTAGTTCTCCGGCTTGTCGTCCAGGCCCGGTCTCGGCGCGAACAGGGAATACCGTAGTTCGCGAGGCGGATCCACGAGCAGCACTGTCCCCCACTGCTCGAAGGTCGTCCCGTTCCACTCGGCGGTGAAGCGGATCATCGAGCCCACGGACCAGTCGGTCTCCAGAACGCTGCCGTACTGCCACTGCTGGACATATCGCGGCTCGGTGAGCACCGCCCAGACCGTCTCCGCAGGAGCATCGATCCTCATCCGTGATCTCGACACGCGCATGGCATCCTTCTTCCGCTGCATCTCACCGCTGTCCGCCCAGGACCGTGCAGTCCTGCAGCAGCCAACCCCGATCGCGCGCGGCCTATGTTAGCGGCCACCCCCAGACGACCCACGCCCGTCACATCCGCCATGACGCACGACTGGGCACCGTCCCTCACCCTGGCGGCTGCTCAGGGCGCCGGCTGGAGCGGCGATGGGCGGCCAGCCTGTTCCTGGCCTTCCGCCAGGAGTTCACGGTGATCCGGTAAGCGACCGTGCGAAGCTACGCTTCCGGATCGTGGCAGGCGCTGATGCGCGGCCATCGCTGCCACGCCCGCAGGTACGCCTCCTGGACAGCATCCTCGGCCTCGCTCAGGTCGCCGGTTGCACCGAGAACCGGGAAACCGCCCGGCGCCCTCCCGCCCCGACCTCGCGCCGCCCGCCACCGTCCGGCAACTCGGCATCCCACAGCGCCCGTTACCAGCGGCGGGCCTGGGATGCCGGTGCCGCCGTCACCAGCGAATCAGAACCGAGAGACGATCGGAGGCACGGGATCTCGGCTCTTACGGCTTCGTCCGAGGCGAGGAAGGCGACGGCATGCGCGATGTCCTCCTCGCGTGCGGCCCGGACGGCGTGCGTGCCACGCGGGCTACGTGCCCGAACGCGGGCGCTGTTCACCCCGGCCGGGTCCTCGCCCAGGATGCGAGCCGCGAGCGGATCGCGGAACACCCGCCCGGACTCCAACCTGCCGCTGACCGGTACCCTGAGCCTGAGCGCGTCCATCACCGCCAACTCGATGTCATGACGGCGGAGCGTCCGGGAGGCCGCCGGCCGCGCCGGCGAGCGCGTCCGGGGCCCGCATCCGCCATGCGTCGGTCACGAGTTCCGCCAGGCGCCCGGCGTCCACCTCCGCCAGCCGGAGCAGCACCAGCGGCCAGCCGTCGTAGCCGGGCGCGGTGAAGAAGACCCCGGGCTCGCCCAGGAGCAGCGCCTGCTTCTCGGCCTCGTCCCCGACGAACAGCACCGCGATGTCGGTCCGGATCAGCCGCGGCCTGCCCGGCCTGCGCTCGGGATAGGACCAGATGAACCCCTTGCCCGCGACGCGGAAGTCGAAGCCGTCGCTGTCGATCTCCGCCACCTGCGGCAGGGCCAGCGCAAGACGGCGCACGTCCTCGGCGTCAGCCATCGGGGTCCCACTCGGATCGCGCCACCCGCATGCGAACAGGCTAGGCGTCGGCACCGACAGCCGGACTGCGGATGGGTCGCGCCGCGCGCTCGACGCTGGTGCCACCGAGGCGCACCCACCGGTGGACAAGCCGTGGAAACCGCGCTCCTCCTGCGTGGTCGACCCGAGCGGGAATCGCATCGACCTCTATCAAGGCTGAGGACAATTGGCCGGCCCGCATTTCCGGGCAGCTCCCTTTGCCCGGCGGCGCCCGCTCAGAAGAAATATTCCCCGAATCTTCCTGGTTCGCTAACATATCTGCCGGAAAGACATTCTTGATTAGCCTGGGTAAGCCCGGGAGTCTCAGCGGTATGACCTGACTACGCTCGTGGTATATGCCAGATCGTGCGCATTCACCTCAGCACCGGAGCGACCATGACGCATCCGCACCACGCCCCCGCGGCCCTGCGCTGGCGCAGAGCAGTCCCGGTGACCCTGGCGGCCATCGCCGTGGCCGCCTCCTTAGCCACGGCCTCGGCGCCAGCTCTGGCCGGCGCGGCGTCCACGGCGGCAACCACGGCGGCGTCCACGGCCGCTGCTCCCCGGGCAGGTAACCCGCTGCAGAGCATGCTGAACCAGATCGTCGCCGACGGCGTTCCCGGCGCGATCGCCCTCGAACAGCACGGACACGGCACCGACCTCGCCGCCGCGGGGGTCGCGGACCTGGCGGCCGGCGCGCCGCTGCGGCCCGGCGCCGAATTCCGGATCGGCAGCATCACCAAGTCCTTCGTGGCCACCGTCGTACTCCAGCTCGTGCAGGAGGGACGGCTCGCTCTCGGCCAGCCGGTCGGGCGGTGGCTGCCCGGCCTGCTGACCGACGGTGACACGATCACCATCCGCGAACTGCTCAACCACACCAGCGGGCTCTACGACTACACCAATGACCCCGGCCTCATCGCCGGCGTGGAAGCGAACCGGGTCTTTCAGCCAGCCGCCCTGGTGGCCATCGCGGAATCCCACCCGCGCCTGTTCCCGCCCGGCACCGCCTGGGCCTACGCCGACACCAACTACATCGTCCTCGGCCTGCTGATCCAGGCCGTTACCGGCCGCAGCCTCAGCCAGGAACTCCAGCACCGCATCTTGCGCCCCCTCGGCCTCGACCACACCTCGCTCCCCGTCACGACCGCGCACCTACCCGGCTATCACGCCCACGGGTACGTCATCCTCACCCCTGGCGGCCAGCCTTATGACGTGACCGGCTACAACACGTCCAGCTACTGGGCGTCCGGCGGGATCATCTCCACCGCCAGCGACCTGTCCCGCTTCTACCAGGCCCTGCTCGGCGGCGACCTGCTCACCCCGCGGATGCTCGGGCAGATGAAGACCACCGTCGAGGAGACCCCCGGCGATCCCACGCGGCAGTACGGCCTGGGCATCGAGCGATACGAAGACCCCTGCGGGATAACGTGGGGCCTTGGCGGGCTGGTCCCCGGATACGAGGACTCGGCCTTCTGGAACCAGGGCAGCCACCGGATGGTCGTCCTCGCCACCACGCTGTGGCCGGGGGAATCCCCTGCCGTCGATACCCTCGCCGGCAACATCATCGGCGACGGCCTGTGCCCGGGCCTCACGCCACGGCGATGACTACCTTGCCGCGCGCGTGCCCGGCCTCCACGCGCCGCAGGCCCTCGGCCGTGTCGGCCAGCGGGTACGTCCGGTCCAGAACTGGCGTGAGCCGGCTGCCGACGTTGTCGAGGATCACGTCGTAGTGTGCGCGCCTGTCGGTGAAGTCCTGCGTGGCGTAGTCAGCCACGTGCGCGGCGCCGATCGAGCGCACCAGCTCCACGTTGCGGGTACTGCACACCCCGGTGACCTCCGCGCCCAGCCCCGCCGCGATCTGGACGGCGAACGTGCCGACGCCGCCGGCGGCCCCGTTGACCAGCACCCGGTGCCCGGGCCGCACCGCACCCACGTCCCGGATCCCCCGCAGGGCGGTGGCCGCCGCCATCGGGACCGCCGCCGCCGCCTCGAAGGTCAGGCTGGCCGGCCTGGGCACCACCAGGTCCGCCTCGGCGAGCGCGTACTCCGCGAACGCGCCCCGGAAGCTGCCGAGCACCTCGTCACCGGGCCGCAGCCCGCGCACGCTCGCGCCGACCGCCGCCACCCGTCCCGCCCCGTCGATCCCCGCTACCCGGGCCTTGGGCCTGGTCAGCCCCACCGCTCCCATCAGCCGCGCGATGCGCGGGTCCCCGCGCAGCATGTGCCAGTCGTCCGGGTTGAGCGCCGCAGCGTGCACCCGGACCAGCACGTCGCCCGCGCCGGGCTCGGGCCGGTCGATGTCTGCTAGCCGCAGCGGCGAGTCGGGTGAGGGCCCGCTTGAGCCGCGCCGCGAGATTTACCTCCACGAAATGGTGGATCGCGTACGCCGCGCAGCCCATGCCAGTGATCATCGCCACCAGCAGCACCCAGCGGTCAACTGCGCCGCCGACCAGGTTGATGAGCACGAATCCGTTGTAGGCATGCACCAGGTAGAGCGGGTACGTCAGCGCGCCCGCCACGGCGAACCATGGCCGCCCCAGTCGCCTGGTGACCCGCAGCGCGATAAGCGTCATGAGGATGAAGATGACCGTGATGACGGCAGCGATCACTGGGGAGTGAAGGGGCTGGTGATAGCGATGGGAGACCAGGTGACCGAAGTTGACCGCCTGGTAGACCGCGTTGGCGTAGGCGATCACCAGGATGGCGCCGAGTTGCCAGCAGAAGCCGGTGCGATAGATCAGGCACAGCGCCATGCCGGCGATGAAGTAGTGCGACCACTGCGACTGCACGATCAGGTCGATCGTGGCGGCTGAGCCCGCCGGCAGAACGTGTGCCTCCATCACCGCCGTCGCGGCGAGCCACATCCAGAGCACCTTGATAACCCTGGCCCTAGTGATGCCGACCCACGCGAGCACGAACACGAGCAGGTAGAACCGGATCTCTGTGTAGAGCGTCCAGTAGACGACATCGACATTGGCGATGTGCGGCAGGGCGTTGAGCATGGTCAGGTTCGCGAGGTACTGCACCGGCGTGACCTTGAACAGTCCGCGGCCGAGCGTGATCGTTACGATTGTGGTGATGGTAACGGCTACCCAGTACGCCGGGTAAAGCCGGACGATCCGGGAAATGACGAACTCGTGAGCGCGCCGCCCCCACGCGCTGAGCAGGACGACGAAACCGCTGATGATGAAGAACATGTCGACGCCCAGGTATCCGTAGCGCGTAACGGCGCTGAGGGCCGGGAAGGTGATCGAAATAAGATGACGGGCATGGCCTGAGAACGTGTAGTGATAGATAACGACGACCAGCGCGGCCGTGATTCGCAGCAGGTCGAGCTCGTAGAGGCGGTCACGGCCGGCCCGGGCGCCCCCCTTTCGCCGCAACGCCCGGTGTCGGCCGGGCTTCCGCTGGCCGGAATGGCGACGGCCTGGCGGCGCGTCGGGTCCGTGGTCGGCGCGCGGCCGCGTGCTCAGCACGGAGTCCCGGCGCTGGGCGATCTAGTCCCCGGGTAGGTCAGGTGATTCATGCCAGGCCCCTCGGCTCGGGTCGGTCGTGTGTGGATCGCGCCCGTGCCACCTGGCAATGCGCGACGATACGTGCCGACGGGAAGCCGCAGCGGCATACTTGAACCCGTCCGGGTTCTACAGAAACTGTAGAGTATCTACAAGATTTGTAGATGCTATTGCAGCTAGAGGCCTTCTGTGCGTGACTGCCCCGTTGCGGTCGCCCCGGGCCTGGCTTAGGGCTGCGCCGGAACCTGGCCGCCGGTGATCACCACCGTTTTTCCGCGGCGGGAGGCTGTCGCATAGCTCGTGATCGCCTTGGCCTGGCTGGCTGGCTGGCTGCGGCGGCCGGGGGCCGGCGGCCGGGGGCCGGGAGCCGGCGGCCGGGGCGAATCGGCCGGGTTTCTTGATCACCACCGTTTTTTCGCACATACCGCTGAAAAACGGTGGTGATCACCGGCGACCCCGGTTCCGGCCCGGCCCTGACCATGCCCGGGTGCGACCGCAAGTCCCGGGCGGCGCCCCGGCGGGCGGGAAACCGCCGGCCCTGGCCGCACCGCCGCCCGCCAGCATCACCAGCATCACCAGCATCACCAGTAACGCGACAGCCGCGGCGGGTGCGAAAAAACGGTCATGATCCCGGAACCCAGCCCACCCGCCGCCGCAGGTCGGAGCTTCGGCCGTTCTCGATTGGCTGCGGGACTTCCCGTCGTGGTACGCATACCTGCGCGAGCATCCTTAACTGAGGAAGGCGGCCAGCCGATGCCCGATGACGTACTGGGGTTGGCCGGGGCCGAGGACCTGCGGCCCCTGATCCCAGCGCGTCTCGCTGACGCGGTCATCGCGCTGGCCGTGGCCACCGTGGGCGCGAGCAGCGCGCTCGGCGCCAGGCACCAGGGCGACCACGTGCTGGTCGCCGCTGCGGCGATCCTCGCCGCGATGGGGCTGATCCTCTATCCACGCCGCCGGTATCCGGCCGCCGTGCTGGTGGTCGTGGCCTTGCTCGTCGCCGCGCTTATCGCGGCGGGAGCATCGCTGGAGGGCGCCTTCGTCGCAGTCCTGGTCTCCTCGTACAGCGCCGCTGTCTACGGCGGCCGGCGCCTGGCCGTCGGCCTGGCCACGGCCACGGTGATCGTGCTGCTCGGGATCGGGATCCCTGTCGCGCTGGGGGTTACGTCGCTTCGCACGGCGACGCCGGTCCGCATCCTCCTGGCTGCCGACGGGGCCTGGCTGGTCGGCCTGGTGATCCGCGGGCAGTTCTCGGCGCGCAGCGCCCATCTGGAAATCCTGCGGGAGCGGGCAGAGCTGGCCGCGGCCCGGCAGCAAGAGGAGGCCCGCCACGCGACGATCGCCGAGCGGCTGCGCATCGCCCGTGAGCTGCACGACATAGTGGCCCACCATCTGAGCGTGGTGGTGATCCAGGCGCAGGGCGCGCAGCGGACGATCGGGCGGGACCCGCAACGGGCGATGGCCGCCATGACCCAGGTGGAGCAGACTGGCCGCACGGCGCTGGAGGAGATGCGCGGCCTGCTCGGCCTGCTCCGCTCCGGCGAGCAAGCCGACGATCGCGCCGATGCCGATGCCGATCCGGGCGGCGGCCCTGGCCCGGCCCGGCTCGCACCGCCCGGCCTGGCGGACATCGGCGCGCTGGCGCAGCAGCTGCGGGCCGCGGGCCTGCCGGTGACCGTGGACACGGCGGGCGAGCCCCGCGAGATCCGCGAGGACGTGGGCCTGACCGTCTACCGGATCGTGCAGGAGGCGCTGACCAACGTCCTCAAGCATGCCGGGCCGGCCAGCGCTGAGGTCAGCCTTACCTTCGGCGACAAGCTCGAGATCAGCGTGACCGACGACGGTCGCGGCGCGGCGGCCGGCCTCGCCGCGGGCGCCATTCCCGGCGCCGGGCGCGGGACGGCGGGGATGCGCGAGCGAGTGGCCATCCTCAACGGCCGGCTCACGGTCGGCCCCCGGCCCGGCGGAGGTTTCCGCGTGCACGCCACCATCCCGCTGGAGGAATCATGATCAGGGTGCTGCTGGCCGATGACCAGCCGCTGGTACGGACCGGCTTCCGGATGATCCTGGAGTCGGAGCCCGACATCGAGGTGGTCGGCGAGGCCGGAGACGGCTCCGATGCCGCGGCGCAGGCCAGGCGGCTGCGTCCCGACGTGGTGGTGATGGACATCCAGATGCCGATTCAGGACGGTATCTCGGCCACAGCGCAGATCGCCGCGGCCGGCCATGCCCGGGTGCTCATCCTCACCACCTTCCACCTCGACGAGAACGTGATCAGCGCACTGCGCAGCGGGGCGAGCGGCTTCCTGCTGAAGGACATCGATGCCGGCCGGCTGATCGAGGCGATCCGGGTCGTCCATGCAGGTGACGCCATCGTCGACCCGGCGGTCACCCGCCGCCTGCTCGACCGGTTCGTGCACCGGCTGCCGACCGCCGCCCCGGGCGCGGACCTGGATGCCACGGCGCGCGAGCGCCTGGCGGGCGTGACGGAGCGCGAGACCGAGGTGCTCATCCTGGTGGCCCGCGGGCTGTCCAATGCCGAGATCGCGGCCGAGCTGGTGGTCACCGAGACGACGGTCAAAACGCACGTCCACCACCTCCTGACCAAGCTCGGCGTCCGGGACCGGGTGCAGCTTGTCGTGCTCGCCTATGACGCGGGACTGGCGGAGCGCCGGCCTACATCCTGAGATGGACTCCGGCCGCCTGCACATCCTGAGATGTAGCCACATAACGGATCCCCGGGTGGATGCTCCAGGCCTGCGGCCGAATCTAAGTTTCGGGCATGACGACTTCCACGACCACGGCGCTGGCAGCTCGCGCCGAAGGGCTCACTAAGACCTACGGCAGCGGCCTGGCCGCTGTCACCGCGCTGGCCGGGGTGTCCATCGAGATCCCGGCCGGAACCTTCACCTCCGTCATGGGACCGTCAGGTTCCGGCAAGTCGACGCTGATGCACTGCATGGCCGGTCTCGACTCGGTGAGCAGCGGCCGGGCCTGGATCGGCGCCGAGGAGATCAGCGGGATGCCGGAACGTCGGCTGACCAGGTTGCGCCGCGACCGGATCGGCTTTGTGTTCCAGGCGTTCAACCTGCTGCCGGTGCTCGTGGCCGCGGACAACATCACCCTGCCACTCGACATCGCCGGCCACAGCCCGGACCGTGAGTGGCTGGACACCATCATCGACGCGGTCGGCCTGCGCGACCGGCTGCGGCACCGGCCCAGCGAGCTGTCCGGCGGCCAGCAGCAGCGCGTGGCCATCGCCCGCGCGCTGGCTGGCCGGCCGCAGATCGTCTTCGCCGACGAGCCGACCGGCAACCTCGACTCGAAGGCCAGTGCCGAGGTGCTCGACCTGCTGCGGCGCTCGGTTGGCGAGTTCGGTCAGACGGTCGTCATGGTGACCCACGACCCGGTGGCCGCGTCCTACTCCGACCGGGTCGTCTTCCTGGCTGACGGCGTGATCGTCGACGAGCTCGGCCAACCCACCCCGCAGTCCGTCCTCGACCACATGAAGAAGCTTGGGGAGTGAGGAACGATGTTGCGTGCAATGTTTCGCGGCCTGATCGCGCACCGGCTACGGCTGGCCATGACCGCGCTGGCGATCGCCCTCGGCGTCGGCTTCATGTCCGGTAGCTTCGTCTTCACCTCAACCCTCACCCACAGCCTCGACTCGCTGATCTCCCAGGCGGGTATGGGCACCGACGTGGTGGTCCAGCACAGCTCTCCGGCCGGCGGATTCGGCGCCGGGAGCGGCGCGCCCCAGCCCATTCCCGCGTCGATTCTCGGCCGCATCCGCCGCGTGCCCGACGTCGCCGCGGCCGACGGCGGCATCACCGGCCACGCGCAGCTGCTCGGCCGCGGCGGCAAGGCACTGCCCGGCCAGTTCACCGTCGCGACTAGCTGGCCAGCCGATGCCGCGTTCCAGGCCACCTACACCCGGCGCGCGGGCCGCCCGCCTGCGGGGCCCGGCCAGGTCATGATCGACCGCGCGTCGGCCCGGGCCGGCCACTTCGCCGTTGGCGACACCATCAAGGTCCTCATCGGCGGGCAGGCCAGGACCTTCACGATCAGCGGCAGTACCGGATACGGGTCCGCCGACAGCTTCGCCGGCGGGTCGCTGGCCATGTTCAGCCTGAGTACCGCCCAGCAGCTGTTCGGGCAGGCGGGCAGCTACGACAGCATCGAGGTGAAGGCCGCAGCCGGGGTATCAGCTCAGCAGCTGCGCGATGAGGTCGCCAGGATCCTGCCGCCCGGCATCACGGCCCTGACGGCCGTTACCGCGGCCGCGGCCCAGACGGGCCAGCTGAATGGCCAGCTCTCCATCCTCACCAAGTTCTTCCTCGTCTTCGCTGGCGTGGCGCTGTTCGTCGGCGCGTTCGTGATCTGGAACACGTTCTCGATCATGATCGGGCAGCGGACCAGGGAGCTTGCTCTGCTGCGCGCGCTCGGCGCGGGACGCCAGCAGGTCTTCCGGTCGGTCCTCGCCGAGTCGGCAGCCGTCGGGATCGTCGCGGCGCTGGCCGGCGTCGGCCTCGGCATCGCGCTGTCGAAGGGCCTGGTCGTGCTGCTGTCTGGCTTCGGCCTGTCGCTGCCGGTCACCGGGCTCGTCGTGCCGCCCGGGCCGCTGGCGCTAGCCGCGGGCACCGGCCTCGCGATAACCCTGATCGCCGCGGCGGCCCCCGCCTACCGGGCCACCAGGGTCGCCCCGGTCCAGGCGCTTCGCGATGCCGTGCCCAGCCCGGCCGGGTTTTCCGCGCAGCGGCTGACTGCGGGCCTCGCGGTGACCGTGGTCGGCGTCGCCGCGGTGCTGGCCGGCCTGCTGACCGGGGCCAGCCTGGTCCTCACCGGTGCCGGGGCGTTGCTGGCCTTCATCGGCATCACCGTGCTCGGCCCGCTGACCGCCCGGCCGCTCGCCTACGTGATCGGGTTTCCGCTCACCCGGCTGCCGGGTCGCACCGGCGTGCTCGCGCGCGGAAACACGATGCGCGATCCGAAGCGCACCAGCGCCACCGCCGCCGCGCTGATGATCGGCCTGGCCCTCATCGTCGCCGCCGCCGTCATGGTCGACTCCAGCCGGACCATGCTGGACCGCCAGATCGCGGTGGCCAGCAAGACCAGCTTCTACGTGCAGGCGACTAGCGCGGACATCGGGCTGACGCCGCACCTGGCCGGCGTCCTGGCGGCCCAGCCGGGCGTGCGGGCGGTCACCGAGGTCAGGGCAACGGACGCCACGGTCGCGGGCGCCGCGCACAAGAACGTGGACGGTGTGGACCCGGCCACGATCGGTTCCTTCACCGACCTCGGCATGAAGACCGGCACCGTGTCCGCGCTGCACTCCGGCGCGCTGCTGGTCACCCAGGCGGCTGCGGCCGGCCACGGCTGGCAGCTCGGCGACAAGGTGCGGATCCAGTTCGGATCGTTCGGGGTATCGGCACTGCGCATCGGCGGGATCTTCGCGAATGTGGGGCCGCTTAGCGACTACCTGGTGAGCAATGCGACCTTCACGGCGGACACCGGCCGCCGACTGGACAGCGTCGACCTGGTCAGGGCCGCTCCCGCGGCCAGGGGCCCGATCCAGCGGACACTGGCCGGCTACCCCGGAGCGCAGCTGATGGACGAGGCGACGTTCGCCAGGAGCCGCGGCGCGGTGCTGGCCAACCTGCTCAACCTGATCACCGCGATGCTGGTGCTGGCGATCATCATCGCCCTGCTCGGGATCGTCAATACTCTCGCGCTCTCGGTGGTCGAGCGAACCCGCGAGCTCGGCCTGATGCGCGCCATCGGGATGCGCCGCGGCCAGCTCGCCCAGCTGGTGGCGGCCGAGTCAGTGATCATCGCCGTGATCGGAGCCGTGCTCGGGTCGGCCCTGGGACTCGCGTTCGGAGCCGCGCTGGCCGAAGCATTCACCCGCTCTCAGCAAGCGACCGTCTCGATTCCGGTCACCCAGATCGCCGCCTACATCGTGGTGACCGCGCTGGCCGGGGTACTGGCCGCCATCGCGCCGGCCCGCCGCGCCGCGAGGCTCAACGTCCTGGAAGCGATCGCCGCCGAGTGAGCTGACCGCCACGGGACAATCGATGGAAGCGCGCCGGGCGGTACGCTGCCGTCACCCGCGCTAGGGCTGACGCCTGCCGGCACGGATCGGGTTACCTGGCCGGGGATCGGTCACGGGACGCCGGAGAACCTCATGAGCATCATGATCAAGGCGGCCGCAGCCGCGGGTGCCCAGCCAGGCCAGTCGCTCGGCGTCGACACCCTCATCGCCTGGCTCTTCACCGCCAGCATCGGCGCCTACATGCTCAGCAGGTGGATCGTCCGCGGCGGCCTGCGCCGGCAGCGCGCGACCAGGGATGGCCTGGCTCCGGCGGTGGTCTTCGCACATTTCGGGCTGGCCATCACCGGGCTGGCGGTGTGGGTCAGTTATCTGGCGACTGGCTGGGCCGCCCTGGCGTGGTCGGCCGTCGGCGTGCTCATGGTGGTAGTCGGGCTCGGCGTCTCCACGGTGACCCTGCTGACTCCCTACCCGGTCCAGGCTGGCCCGGCCGGACTCAGCCCGCCCAGTAGTCCCGGCCATACCGAGTCCGCTGGCGGTGCGCCCGATGAGGATCGGGCTGTGGGCCACGTCACCGACGAGGTGCTCGGCCGCGCGCTCACCGACGACGTGCTCGCCGGCCGGCTGGTCGATGACCTGCTCGCCAGGGTGGGCTCCGGTCCGGTCCGGACCGTGCGGACGCCCAGATTGCGGCCGGCGGCTCTCATCCCGGTCGGTCACGGCGTGGCCGCGCTGGCCACTTTTCTCCTCGCGGTGCTCACCGCGGCTAGTGCGAGGTGATCCGCCCGGTCGTAAAGGTCACACCGGCTTGTCCGGGTTCTGGTCGGTCACGTGGCCGGTCAGCCTGAGGAACGCGGTCAAGGCGACGATGACCAGGGCCACCCCGCCTCCTATCTCAAGGACCTGCAGGCCATTCTGGGAGTCTAGAGCCAGCTCGACGAAGCCCACCGCGAGGACCATGATGATCATCGCGATTACCCTGCCCTTGAGGTCGTTAAGATCGCGCATCTCGAGCCAGGCCGGCATCCTGCCGACTCCGTCGACGTGAATCTCCCTGATGAACAGCTCGTAAAACCCCAAGGCTGAAATCAGCAAGGTGGCTCCGATGAGGAACAAGTCGATGTCCAGCAGGAACAAGCCGACCTGATGACCCACGGGAAAAGGATGCCGGGCGATGTCGATGACTGAGTGGACGAATACGGCGGCCCCGTAAACGAATGCCCCGAGAGCCGCGAGGACCAGGATCGCGACGGGGACAATAGCAAGGCGGAGGGAAGCGGTCAGGGACCGCTCAATTCCGGCTCCCAGGGATCCCGCCAGTCGGTCAGGCTCCGCGTTCGGCCCTGCCCGCTTCGGCCCTGCCCGCTTCGGCCCCGCCTGCCTCGGCTCATCTTGCGGGTCCTCCATGTCGGGTCCCCCTACCATTCGGTCGTGTCCGGGCATGCTCGCGGCTCCTGCGCTCGTCAGTGGTTTTACCCAGGCCGCTGGGTTCCGTGATCACCACCGTTTTTTCGCACAGAATGCGGTGAAACGGTGGTGGTCACTGGCGGCTGGGTTTGGGGGCGGCCCGAAGCCAGACCTGGGGCGACCGTAAGTGCCGGGCGGCGCCCGGGCAGGTGCCCGGCCGGGCGGGAAACCGCCGGCCCCGGTCGCAGCGCCACCCGGCAAACCCCGCCAGCATCACCAGTACCGCGACAGCCTCCATCTGCTCAGTGAGCGGTCAGCTGGGCAAGAAGGTCATCTATGAGGTCGGCCGGATCGGCGTGCCCCTTGCCCTTCCTGGCGAGGTGCCCGGAGAGCGCGAGGTCCGAGGCGCCGTGGGCGAGCGCGAGGAGCAGGGCCGTGAGCCGCTCCGGGTCGCCCGCAGGCAGCTCGCCGTCGGCCTGGGCCGCTGTGACCGATTGAACGAGCGAGGCGCGGGCGTCGTCGGCGGCGGAGGCGAGCTCGGCGGATCCGTTCCGCCAGGGCCCGTAAGTGAGCCTGAACATCTCGGGGTGCCTGATCGCCTCGCGGGCGTAGGCGTGGAGCATGAGCCTGACGGCCTCGACGGCGGCGTGGCCGCGCCTGAGGCGCAGGACGCTGTCCCGGCCGCGACGCAGCTCCGCCGCCGCGACGGCCGCGAGCAGTTCCTCCTTGTCGGCGAAGTGCTTATAGGGGGCGTTGTGCGAGACACCCACGCGTCGTCCGACCTCCCGGAGGGTCACGGCGGCGGGGCCGCCCTCTTCCAGGAGGGCCGCGGCCGCCTCGATGAGCCCCCGGTTCAGGATCGTGAAGGGTTTTGGGGGCTCCCACACCCAAAACGCTTCACGATCATGGGACCTCACCCCTGGAGTGCGCCTGATGACCTACGCCAGCCCGGCCCGCTCACATTCTCAGCCGATCGACTGGCCGGCAAGGTGGTGTTCGTGACCGGCGCGTCCAGCGGTATCGGCGCCGCCGC
>Ga0066790_10000268_pt1 | contig 18370 bp, 14 predicted proteins | sample OrgsoiDNA2013050_FD_70963 | JGI IMG/M metagenome (GOLD analysis project Ga0066790, IMG submission 70963) | Permafrost soil microbial communities from the Arctic, to analyse light accelerated degradation of dissolved organic matter (DOM) -... | ecosystem: Environmental > Terrestrial > Soil >...
TCCAAGCAACATCAGGGGCAGCAGTCGCTCAGATACCTGGGCATCTATGTCTTCTTCCTATTGCTCTGTATCGCCGCTCTCGCCTGGACTACTCAGGTCACCGGCAGACAGGCGACATCGCTGTTCATAAGCCTGCTTTGGATCGCCTATTCGGTGCTGCTGTTGGCGAGTTTCCTCTGGCTGGCACGTCGGGACATACGTGCACACGCAGCTGCCCGGCGGTCCGGGGCTGCTGAAATCACGGCCAGGCAGCCCTATCCGGCGAAACTGCTCATCCGCAAGAACGCTCTCCGACCGGTGTTGAACCTTGGCTTGGCTGCGCTGATAGCATGTCCCCTTCTTCTCGGTACCCGGCTGGCCTCATTGCCCATATTTACCAGCGCCGCCACACCGTTTGTGATCTCACCGCAGCAGGTAGATGCACGTTATACTGGCGTGTCTCTTCCAGTTCAGTTGCTGCGGACTCAGCCGTCGGTGCTGGAAAATGATCTGAGTACACGCTTTTCGATCATAGGCCGCACGCAGGACATCGGGGACCGGTTCGATGCTGCCTGGGCAGGCAAGCTAGCAGCGCAAGGCACGCGACCGTTTATTTTCCTTCAGTTCGGCGTATTCGGCCCCAATCACCAGCCGCCCCCGACCGCCGACTTGCCGGCGATCATCAATGGGGTGGATGATCGCGAGATCAGGCGCTGGGCTGATGAGATACGCAATTTTGGCAAGCCTGTCTATCTCGCCGTCCTCAACCAGGCAGATAAGAACTGGTCCGTATCGTCCGGCGTGGCGAATGGAGGCATTCCGGAGGACGTACCGAAGGCCTGGATCCACATACAATCCATCTTCCGCGCTGCCGGGGCGGACAACGTGGCCTGGGTTTGGGCGCCGGCCGATCCTCTCCATGATCAGCAGTTCGCACCGCCGCCATCAACCATCAACGCGGTCCTGCAAGACTTCATCAACTACCCGGGAACGCGGTGGGGAAATCCAACGGCTGTGCTGCACAACTTGGTCAGGCGATACCCGGGAAAGCCCTTCTTCCTCGAGGTCAGTGTCGCCGGACCGGCGGCCCAGAAGGCCGCGTGGCTAGGCAGGCTAGGACAGGCAGTCGATAACTCTCCTCACGTGTATGCCCTCCTGTACCACGAAGGGGGGCCGGCGCTCAACTCGACCCCGGCGCAAGCTAAGAGTTGGTCGTTGGCGTCCGATCCGAGGTCGCTGGCGGCCTGGAGACGCATTGTGACAGGGGCGGGAGGCACCCATGGCGACTTACGTCGAGCCGCGGGCCGCCGCCGTTGCGCCTCGCCAAGCGCGGCGGAGCGTCCTTTCGGGGCGCTGGCCTCTCGTTCTTGTGCTGGCCCTGCAGGCACTGGTCTCGCTCAGCACGCTGCATAACACGGCGTTTCAGGATGAGGCGCTCTACCTCTACGCCGGCCGGCAGATCATCCATCATTGGAACGGAGGCCCCGTTCCACTGGAAAACTATTCATTCTATTTCTCTGGCTACCCGTACGTGTATCCGGTCATCGGCGGGTTTCTGGATATGATCGGCGGGCTAGAGCTTGCCCGCTGCTTCAGCCTGGCCTGCATGCTGGGCGTGACTGGGATCGCCTACTCGGTAACGGGGAAGCTCTTCCACCGGCGCGCCGCGATCTTCGCCGCCGCCGCCTATGCCTCGGCGGGCGTGGTCATCTTCCTCGGCCAACTGGCCACCTTCGATGCCATGTGCCTTTTCCTCATCGCGCTCGCGACCGCTTTGGCTGTGCACGGCGGCATGGCCAAGCGCCCGTGGATGGTCCTCGCGATCGGACCGGTGCTGGTTCTGGCCATCCTGACGAAATATGCCGCGCTGCTGTTCATTCTCCCGGTGTTCGGCCTGCTGACCTGGCTGAGCGTTACGTTCTTGGCCTGGCGCGCCGCGCTGCTGCGCCTCGTCCTGGCCCCGGTAAGCTTCGCCCTCAGCCTGGGCGTCGCCTCCAAGACCATGGATAAAGCAGCCTTCCACGCTATCTCTGGCAGCACCACGAATCGCGCCGTCGGCCTCCCGGCTCCCCGCCTTCCCTTGCTCATGCACGTGTTGTACATGGCCGGCCTGGTCTACCTCGTCGCGTTCTTTGGCCTCCTCCTGGCCCTCCGGCTCCAGTGGCGGTTCCGGGTGCTGGCGGTGCTGTTGTTCGGCTCCTCGTGGCTGGTCCCCCTCTATCACGTCTACATGCGAGAGCCAACGTCGCTAGACAAGCACCTCGCGTACGCGCTGTTCTTCGCCGCGCCGCTAGCTGGTTACGCTCTCGCCTGGCTGTCAGGGTACGAGCGGCAGCCGTTCTTCAGTGCGCACCGAGGCTACTGGCTGGCCGGGCTGGCCGTGGTCATGGCAATCTTTACCCTTGGCCTGGGCCAGTCACGCAACCTCTACGCCGAATGGGCCAACACGTCAGGACTGAGTAGCGCGCTGCACGCGGAACTGCGCGACGGATCGGGGAGAATCCTGGCGGAGGATATCGAAGTAGCTCGTTTCGACGCGATGGACGCCACCGAGCCGTGGCAATGGGAAAACTTCTACTATCCTTATTACGTTGACCGTGCGGGTCAACATCTGTTTGGGAACCCTGCGATCGCCCAGGCGATCAAGGATCGCTATTATAACTGGGTTGAGGTCAGCCTCATATATTTGCCGCAACAGGCATATTATGCTGTCGGGCAGATGGCAGCGACAAGGAATTATGACTTGGTCGCGGTGGTTCTCTTCTCGAACTCGTACGGTAAGGGCCATTTCTATTTGTTCCGGAGTGCGCTAGTGCCTGGTCACGGTAATTTCACGAATCTGAATCAGCTGAAGTCGAAGGTCTGGTCATGATCGGCCCGATCAACCGGTGCAGGAGCGCGATGGTCCGGGGGACAGCACGCTCCGGTCGTGCCCCATTGCTAGTCAGCGCCCAGGGCTGATGACGACGTCCGATGAACGTCAGCCGCCGGTCTGTGGTTACCGATCCTGGGAGCAGGCTGCGATCACGGCCGGGACCGCACTCTAGACGCGTGCAACCCGGCTCGGCCGCGGGCGTCCAGCGGAGCGGCCGCCCGTGCCTGCCGTGGCGGTCCTGTATGGCCTGGCAGGTCCTTCTGCTCGTGCTGGCGGTGATCGTGACGGTGCTTCTCGCGCTGACGATGACCGTGAACCTGGGTGACCGGCACGGGAGCAGCGCCGCACGCCCCGGTGACCGGCGCGGCAGCAGCAGCGACCCGTTCTCTGGCCAGCGGCTGTTTGTTGATCCCTACAGTCCGGTGGCTCAGGCCGAGGCGTCCCTTGAGCGCTCAGACCCGGCGGCCGCCGCGCTGCTGAGGAAGGTCGCCGACCACCCCGTCGGGATCTGGATCGGCGGCTGGATCCCGGCCACCCGGGTCGCCGCAGTCGTCAAAGCGGTGATGAGCCAGGCTGCGACCCGCCATTCGATGCCCCTGTTGGTGCTGTACGCCTTCCCTTACCACGGCTGCCAGCACGATGCCACGGGAGGCTTGGCCGGGGCATCGTACGAGCGCTGGATCGGTCAAGTCGTCGTGGGGATCGGGGCCGGCCGGGCCGCGGTGATCCTCGAGCCGGATGCGCTCGCTGAGTACGTACGGCTTGACTGCCTGTCGCCGACCGAGCAGCAGGACCGGATCACGGTGATCCGGCGGGCCGTTGGCCAGCTCGTCAGGTCACCGAAGACAGCGGCCTACATCGATGCAGGCAATTCTGGCTGGCGGCCCGCCAACGTCATGGCTTCGCTCCTGCTCGCCGCCGGCGTCGGCGAGGCCCGGGGTTTCTCGCTCAACGTCAGCAACTTCAATTCGACGGCCGCGGAGGAGTCATACGGCGACCAGATCAGCGCCTTGGCGCACGGTGCGCACTACGTGATCGACACCTCGAGAAACGGGGCCGCCACGGCGAAGACGTGGTGCAACCCGCCGGGGCAAGCACTCGGAGTACCGCCGACCGCGAGCACCGGCAACCCCTTGGTGGACGCGTTGCTCTGGATCAAAGTCCCCTGGGCGTCCGACGGCCCGTGCAACGGCGGCCCTGCCGCCGGGATGTTCTGGTTGTCCGGCACAGTCGCTCTCGCCGCGAACGCGCGGTGGTGAGCTTGGTCCGTAAAGCGGTCGCTGCCTGCCTTCCTGGTTCAACGCAAGCAATCCCGCACCAAGCGTATAGGGCAGCAGCTCTCCGGTCGAAAGAATCTGGAAGTGCGGTGGAATCCGAATGCTCATGCTGGCACCAATGAATTCACGTGCTAGCAGCGTGTGAAACCTCTCGACGAGCACATAGGCCGGAGTATGTCGAAGCAAGGAAAGACAGTTAGCCGGGATGATCATGCAACGGCTAGGAATACCCGCCTTGCGACCCGCGTGGTTGCGGCTGGCGAGGCCCATGCTTTGAGCGTTATTGTTCCCACGCGTAACGAAGCCGGGAATATCGGGCCGCTGCTGGCTCGGCTCGAGAACGCCCTCGGCGGCATCGCCGCAGAGGTGCTTATTGTCGATGATTCCGACGACGCTACCCCAGAAATCGCCCGCGAGGTCGCCGCGCGTTCGGTGCTCGCGATCCGGGTGCACGCGCGCCCCGCCGGGCAACGCCGGGGTGGGCTCGGTGGCGCTGTTCTCGTCGGTCTTTCCGAGGCGCTGGGACCGGTCTGCGCGGTGATGGACGCGGACCTCCAGCACCCTCCGGAGCTCCTCGAGACGCTGCTGAATGTTTCGCACACCGGCGTTGACTTCGTGGTCGCCTCGCGCTACGTGGACGGCGGGAAGGACCAAGGTCTGGGCAGCTGGTACCGCCGGACCGTTTCCACGCTGGCCACCCTGGCCGCGAAATGGATCCTGCATCCTGAGCTGGCAGGTATCTCGGATCCGATGAGCGGTTTCTTCCTGGTTCGAAGGTCGTGCCTGGATTTGGCCGCACTGAACCCGCAAGGTTTCAAGCTCCTGCTCGAGCTGCTCGTCCACAACCCTCAGGCGACTGTCGCAGAGGTCCCTTTCACCTTTGATGCCCGGCACTCCGGCGTCTCGAAGGCTGGCATCAGAGAGGGACTGACCTACCTAAGCCGACTTGCCGAGCTGAGAACCCAGGCCCGCCGCGCTCCGCGGAGGCCGCGGCGCCAGGCCGTCCCAAGCGGCCGGCCGGGACGAGCGTTGACGGCCGTCGACTGGCCCCAAGACCATCACCGCAACCAGCGCCAGGCCGACGAAATGCAAGCTCGCGGCGTCGGCAGCGGCTAATAATAGTGATTGCTCAATTATCCCGTTCCGGCACAGTGAGTTACTAGCGCTGCCGTCGAGCCTGCTCCGGCGCATTCCTGTCGATGGAATCGTATTGGAATAGGCCACTGCCATGATGGCGGACAGTCAGACAGGGCTGGGATCTCGCCTAGTCCGTGCCCGTCACAATGCGGGGGTTTGGATCATGCAATGTCCACAGTGTGGCGAGGAAACACCGGACGAAGAGTGGAACTGTGCCTCGTGCCGCATAAATGTGTACTGGGCGAGTCAGCATTACGCGGATCTCGCCGGGATACGGCAACAGCAAGGACTGCGTTCCTCGCCCGCTACGCCGTCGTTTCTGCTTCAGGCTCACGCTAGCGCCATGGACGAGCGCGCCGATAAAGGCGGGAAGGTCGAGCACAAGGTGCGCCAGATCGCCCGGCGGGCCATGAAGCGTGAGGGGCCTAGCCAGGCCAGCGTTCCGGCCCAGATAACGGGCGGATCGCACGCAGGCGTGGAACCAGGCTGGAACGAGCCGGAAATAGCGTCAGCAGCCGTGGCGGACGGCCGAGGGCCGCGAGAACAACAGGAGGCGACATGAGCGCAGAGCAGGCCGTGTCGCGGCCTGATTCCGATGGCGGCACCCCCCCGGCCGAGACGCCGAGGCGCGGCGCCCGCGAGAGCCAGTCCCGGGCTCAGGTCCGGCCAGAAGTCGAATGCAGCGTGGGCATCATGGCCTACAACGAGGACGGCAACATCGCCCACGCCCTCGACAGCATCCTGCGGCAGGATCCGACGGGGCAGCGGATCAGGGAAGTCATCGTGGTGGCCAGTGGCTGCGAGGACAAGACCGTCCCCATCGTGGCCGACATCGCCAGCCGCGAACCACGCGTGCGTCTCATCGAGCAGGCACGCCGTGAGGGCAAGGCGTCGGCCATCAACCTTTTCATTGGCGCGGCGCAGTGTCCCTTGCTGGTCATGGTGAGCGCCGATGTGATGGTCGAGGACGGCGCATTCGATCTTCTCCTGCGGCACTTCGAGGACCCGGCCGTGGGAATGGCGGGAGGACACCCCACACCTGTCAACGGCGCGGGGACCTTCCTGGGGCATGCCGTGCACCTTCAGTGGCGCCTGCATGACCGAATCGCCCGCGATGCTCCGAAACTGGGCGAGATGGTCGCCTTCCGCAACGTGGTACCCAGCATTCCGCTTGACACCGCCGTCGACGAGCTTTCCATCCAGGCCCTCATCACTCAGCTCGGGTACCGGCTGGTGTACGAGCCGCGGGCGGTGGTGTACAACCGTGGCCCCTCGACCGTGCACGACTTCCTGCGTCAGCGACGCCGGATCTATGTCGGCCATCTGCGCATTCGTGACCAGCAGGCCTACTCGGCCCCGACCATGAGCGCGTGGCGGGCGAGCCGCGCCTTGCTGGGATCGGAATCGTTCTCGACCCCCCAGGCGGCATTGTGGAGCGCCGGCACCGTGGGACTCGAGGCCGCCGCCCGGGCGCTGGGCCTCTACGACATCGCCCGCGGCCGCCGCTCTCACCATGTGTGGGAAATGTGCAATACGACAAAAGAACATATCCAGGACGCGGCCAACGCCCAGCGTCAGCACAACGTCGCGGTCTTCCACATCGTCAACTTCCACCGCCTGGAGCTTGAGATCGGCCTCCATGCGAGCCGCCAGCTCGCTCGTCGGGTGGCGGACCGCATCCAGCAGGCTCTCGGACCTACCGCCACGGTCTCCGCCCAGAAAGCCGGAACCGTCGTCGCCCTGCTGCCCGGCGATCGCGGGTCCGCGGAGCGAGCGGCCTTGGCTCTGGTGCAGCTGTTCCAGGCCACCCCGGTTGCACTCAATGGCCGGGGCATGAGAACCCAGGTCACCCTGGCCTGCGGCATCATCGCCTTCCCGCAATCAGGACCACCCTTGTCCCAATCCGTGGCGGAGCCGCAGCTCGAACCCGCCCCCTCGACCGCTACCTAGGAGGCGAACCCACGATGGGCCTGGCCAAGGTTCTACCCGAGATTCCCGTGCTGAAGGCGTCATATGCGACCGGCCACGTGTTCCGACTGCCGGTCAATATCACCGTAAGCACCAGCTACCGATGCAATTCGCGGTGCAAGACCTGCAACGTGTGGCTGCTTCCGAATGACGATCTTACCTTTCCTGAATGGGATCGAGTCTTCGAGTCGCTAGGCCGCGCGCCCTACTGGTTCACGTTTAGCGGCGGCGAGCCCACCTTGCGCAAGGACCTGCCGGACATGGTGGCGAGCGCGTATCGGCACTGCCGGCCAGGCATCATCAACATCCCGACGAACGGAATCCAGCACAAAGTCATCCCCGGCCGGATCGAGCGCGTGCTGCAGAGCGCCCCCAAGTCGGAAGTGATCATCAACCTCTCGCTCGATGGTGTCGGCTGCCAGCACGATGATATCCGTGGCGTGCGGAACAACTGGACGCACGCGATGGCCACATATTCGGCCCTCAAGGATCTGAAGAAAGACTACAAGAACCTGACGGTCGGCATCCACACCGTCATATCGAATTTCAACGTCGATCTGTTCGCCGAGCTATGTGAATACGTCCAGCGTGAGCTGAAGCCCGACTCCTACATCACCGAAATCGCCGAGGAGCGGGTAGAACTCGATACCGTCGGCCTCGGCATCACGCCGACGGCCGAGAAGTACTCAGTGGCCATTGACACGCTGCTCGAGAGCATGCGTGAAAAGCATCTCACCGGGGTGGCCGAGGTCGCCCAGGCCTTCCGGCGCCAGTATTACGAACTGGTGAAGCAGACGCTCTCCGAGAAGCGCCAGGTGATCCCCTGCATGGCCGGGGTGGCCTCGGCGCAGATCGCGCCGAACGGGGACGTATGGACGTGCTGCATCCGAGCGCAGTCCATGGGAAATCTGCGTGAGCACGAGTACGACTTCGGCTCGGTCTGGCGGACCGGGCAGGCTGACGAGCTGCGACGCAGCATCAAGGCCAGGGAGTGCTATTGCCCGCTGGCGAACGCCTCATATACGAATATGCTGACGCACGGGCCGACTCTCAAGAGGGTCGCGACCGACGTGGCCCGCTCTCACGTGGCGTCGATCGGCCACCGGAAGGAACGCCGGGAGCCGCCGGCATGACCCAGCGCCCGGCTAGCTTCGAGGATCCCGGCGTGCCGTGCGTGACGGCACTCGTCACAGGCGGGACCGGCTTCCTGGGTGCTAGCCTGACCCAGCGTCTCCTCTCCGACGGTGTGCAGGTACGCGTGCTGGCGCGATCGCAGGCCAACGCGAAACCGCTGGCCGACCTCGGCGCGGAAATCGCGATAGGCGATATAAACGACCGGGCTGCGGTCGGCGCCGCGGTGGACGGCATGCACGTGGTCTACCATCTCGCCGGACCACTGCTGGTTCCGGGCATTCCTGCCACGGAATACCAGCGAACGCACGTACTGGGCACGAAGCTGCTGCTCGACTGCTGCGAGAAGACGCCCGGCCTCGAACGGTTCGTCTACTGCAGCACAACCGGGGTTCTCGGGGTAACCGGTGATGGTCCGGCCGGCGAAGACGCGCCGTTCCGGCCCACGAATATCTACGAGGAATCCAAGGCGGACGCCGAGACGGCGGTCCGGAGCAGATGGCGACCAGGCTTTCCGGTCGTCATCGCCAGGCCCGGGCTTGTTTACGGGCCCGGGGACATTCATCTTCTTCCGTTCTTCCAATCGATCTTGCGCCGCCGATTCCGGCCTATCGGCCGCCGCAAAGCATGGCTGCATCCGATCTACATCGACGACATGACCGAGGCACTGGTCCGTTGCGGGCAGCTAAGCGCGGCCATTGGCGAGTGCTTCCACCTCGCGGGAACCGAGCCCGTGGCGATAGGTGAATTGGCGGGCGTGATCGCCCGGGCCGAAGGCACCCGGTTGCCGCCGGGACATATACCGGTTTTCGCTGCCCGGGCCGTCGCCGGATGTGGTGACCGGCTCCCGCCTGGCCTGAAGCAGCACGTTCCGCTGACGCGCAGCAGGCTCGACTTCCTGACCCATAGCCGCGTGTACGACGTCAGCAAGGCCGCGCGCCTGCTCGGCTTCAAGGCCGCTACCGACCTGTCTACCGGAGTCGCGCAGACGGTGGCGTGGTACCGGCAGCGCGGATACCTCCCGCCCGAGGCGACGTCCAGAGCCAGCACAGGGAAGGGGGTGCCGCAGTGCGAGTTCGGGATCACGCCCTGATCTCTACGGCATGTGCGGTGCTGGCGGGCCCGTTCATCGGCCGCGGCGCCCTAGGCCTCTGGGCGGGTAGCGTGTTTATCGACGCCGACCACTATGCCTGGTTCTGCCTGCGGCGGCGGTGTCTTGATCTCCCGGCGGCGGTGCGTTTCTTCAATCAAGCGGATCCTCCGCGTCATCCGGCGACGCGAGCGCTGCACGGACCCGCCGCCCTGCTCATCGCCCTTTGGCTTGGACTGCGCCAGCGACGACTGCTGCCGGTGGCCCTGGGCATGAGCTTGCATGTCGCCCTGGACGCGCACCACGTGGCTCAAATGGATCGAGCGCGAGCTGCCGCCCTGGCCCGGGATGGGTACTCATGCCAGAAGTGCGGGGCGGCGACGCCACCCATCGCAGCGCACGTCTGGCGCCAGCCGGCGCTGCTGCCGTCGTATCGGGCCCAGAACCTGGTCTCACTGTGCAGCCGATGCCACGAGGCCGCGCACGCGCGCTTGACGGGACCGGCTTCGTGGATCTAGCTACGGTCGCTCGCGGTCGCACCGTCCGGGTCCGCACCGTGGCGCTGCGCGTGACCATCGGCCTGGCTGTCGGGGCAGTGCTGATAGTGACCTTCCTGCGCCTCGTGGGCATGGGCGCGGTGTACCAGCGACTGGCACATCTCAACCTTGGGATCGCGCTCTTGTGCGGCGTGGTGTTCCTCGCCGCCTATGTCGTTCGCGCCCTGCGATGGCGGTGCCTGCTGACACCCAGCCGGGTGAGCGTCCGCCGGGCTGTCGCCATCTATCAGATCGCGATCTTCCTCAACTGGCTGCTGCCGATCCGCGGCGGCGAGGTCGCGATGAGCTTGCTGCTGCGGCGCTCAGACGGGATCCCCGTCAATAAGTCACTGGCCGCGGTAGGCATGGATAAGGCCATGGATCTGCTGCCCGCGGCGTGCCTTCTGGCCCTGGTGCCGTTCGTGGGTCTGCACCTGAGCCGCTCGCTCTGGCTGGTGCTGGCGGGGGCCATGGCGGCGCTCGGTTTCGGCGCCGCAGTCCTGGTCCTCGCCGCGTGGCGGCGGGACCTGGCGGTCGCCCTTCTGGTTCGACCGCTCGATGCGCTTCTGCGAGGCGGCGCACGGGATCGCATCGAGCCATTCATCACCGGGTTCCTTGACACCCTCATGGCGCTCCTGCGCCGGCCGCGGATCCTGCTTATCGCCGCCATGTACACCGTGCTCGCGCTGGGCCTCGACGCGCTGTTCTGCCTGCTGGCGTTCAGGGCCGTGGGCGTAACCGTCCCCCTCCTGGTCGTGCTCTACGGGTACACCTTGTTCAACTTGTCGTTCATCCTGCCCTCGCCCCCCGGGCAGATCGGCAGCAACGAGCTCATCGGACTGCTGATTTTCTCCGGCGTCTTCCGGGTTAATCGCGCCGGAGTGGGCGCGATGTTCCTGTTCTCGCACCCGTGGACAGGAATCCTTATGACGTGTAGCGGCCTGGCATGCCTCAGTGCCATGAGCCTCACCCTGCGCGGCACGCTGCGGCTAGCGCGAGATCACGAAGATTGGAAAGACGATGACGGTCCTCGTAACGGGAGCCGCGGGCTTCCTCGGCAGCCACGTCACCGCGCTGCTCGTCACGCGCGGCGCGCGACCACGGGCGCTCATTCACCCCGGTGATGACGCGAGCTCGCTCGCGGCCGGCGCTGACATCTTCACCGCCGACGTCTGCGACCGCGCTGCGCTCGCGCCGGCCCTGGCAGGCGTGGATTGCGTCATTAACTGCGCCGCGCGCACCGGGCCATGGGGCCTGGCGTCGGAATATCAGCAGACGAACGTGCGCGGCCTGGAGACCCTCGTGAGAGCCGCCATGGCGGCCGGCGTGCGACGGTTCGTCCACGTCAGTTCCATTACCGTGCACGGAAACAATGTGCGCGGTGAAGCGGACGAGAACTCACCGCTGCGCATCGAGCCCAATCCGTACAGCCGGTCGAAGGTGGCCGGTGAGAAACTGCTGCAGCGCATGATCCGGGACGAAGGCACCCCGGTGACCATCGTACGGCCAGGGTGGATCTACGGGCCACGCGATACCGCGAGCTTCGCGCGCTTCGCCCGGATGATCGACCGCGGCCGGATGATCATGATTGGCTCAGGCCAGAACCACCTCCCGCTGATTTACGCCGGTGACGCGGCCGAGGGCGCCTTGCTGGCCGGCGAGGCGGAGCAAGCGGTTGGCCGAACCTACTTGCTGGTCAACGACCAGCCGGTGACGCAGCGCGAGTTCGTCACCGAGATCGCCGCCGAATTGGGTGCCCCGACGCCCACGCGGCGGCTTCCGTACGGCCTGGCCATGATGCTGGGCGGCCTTTCGGAGAACCTCGGACGCCTGGGGCGCATGCGGAAACCGCCGCCTGTGATGCGGTACGGGCTGCAGCTGCTGGGTGGCGAGAATCGCTTCGTCATCAGCCGGGCGAGGCATGAGCTCGGCTTCTCGCCGCAGACCGGGCTCGTCGAAGGGGTCAGGAACAGCGTCGGCTGGTACCGCGATGCCTACCGGGCGCCCGGCCTCGTCAAGGTTCCCGCATGAGCACGATCCTCATCACCGGCGGCAACGGCTTCGTGGGCAGGCACCTGGTCTCGGCGTTGCAGGAACGGGGCGACCAAATCCGCGTCCTCGCGCTTCCCGGCGAGGACGCCAGCTGGCTCGAGCAGCGCGGCGTCGCCGTTTACAACGGCGATGTCCGCAGGCCCGAGTCCCTGACGCCAGCCGTCCAGGGCGCGGACGCGGTGCTGCACCTGGCCGCCATGATGGATGTCTGGCGCCCCATCGAGGACTACCGGGCGGTGAACGTGACCGGTACGGAGAACATCGGCCGGGCCGCCCTCGCCGCGGGCGTTCGCCGCTTCGTCCATATGAGCTCCTCCAGCGTCTACGGCGTCGCGCTCGGCCGCCCCGCCGATGAGGGCTTTCCACTCGCGCCGTTCCCAGACCCGTACCCGATCACCAAGGCCGAAGGCGACAGGCTCGTGCAGCGCATGATCGCCGAGGATCACCTGCCTGCCGTGATCATCCGCCCAGATCAGATCTTCGGGCCAGGTGATCACTTGCACTTCGGCGCGATGGCAGACCGGCTGCGGTCGGGGCGCGGAATCGTCGTCGGCTCGGGTGACAACGCCATGCCGTTCGTCTACGTCACCGACATCGTCCGCGGCCTGCTACTCGCCCTGGACCACGACCGCGCGGTCGGCCAGGCCTTCAACATCACCAATGACCACCCGCTGACCCAGAAGCAGCTGCTTATGGCCATCGCCCACGACATCGGCGCCAGCCCGCCACGCTTCCACATCCCCTACCGCGCCCTCTACGCGGCCGGGTTCCTGGCCGAACGCCTGGCCATGGTCGCGCCGTCCCGGAGCCGCCCGCCGATCACCCGCCTGGGCGTAGCGTTCTTCGGCACCGACAACCGATACGCGATCGGTAAGGCCAGGCGCGAACTCGGCTACTCCCCGCAGGTAGACCTGCGCGAAGGGATCCGACTTGCCGCCCGGTGGTACCAGCAGCAAGGTCGCTCCGGCGCGACCGAGGCACCCGCGACCGACAACGCGGTCGAGCAGGTGGCGATATAGATGCTGAATCCGGCCGAGCGAGTGACGCCCGCGCTGACGGGCGAGGTCGCGATTGTGACCGGCGCCAGCTCCGGTATCGGTGCGGCCACCGCACGGGAGCTGGGACGGCGCGGTGCGACGGTGGTCCTAGCCGCGCGCCGGGTCGGCATGCTGGAGGCGCAGGTACGGTCGATACGGGCAGCCGGTGGTGAGGCCATCGCAGTTCCCGCCGATGTGGCGGATGCCTCCGATGTCTCGATGCTGGCCGAGCGCACCTTGGCGGCGTTCGGGCGAGTCGATGTGCTGGTGAACAACGCCGGCGCCTTCTGGTCGAGGTCACTGGCGTCAAGTTCCCCCGATCAGATCACCAGCCTGGCCCAGGTAAACCTGGTCAGCGCGATGCTGCTGACCCGGGCGGTGCTGCCGGGGATGCTGGAACGGCGGCACGGGGCGATCATCTCGGTCGGCTCGCTCTCCGGGCGGGTGGCCATGGAACCGCTTTACTCCGCAACGAAGTACGGCCTGCGCGGCTTCTCGCTGGCGCTGCGCCGACAGTTGACCGGGACCGGCGTATCCGTGTCCCTGGTGTCACCCGGCAACATCAACACCGAGATGACGAGGCACATCGCGGCGCGTTTGCCGGAACCCTCGCTCGTGGCCACGGCGATCGCCAACCTCGTCAGGCGCCCGCGCCGCGAGGTGGTCGTACCGGGTCGGCACTACGTCATCGCCTGGCTCGAACAGGCGCTCCCCACCCTGACAGATCTCGTGCACCGGCAGCGTGGCTGGTCCCCGGTGCGGGAGGAGGAAGTAGCGACATGGAAATCCTGATCACCGGCGGCAATGGCCTGCTCGGCCGCCACCTGATCGCGGCCCTGCAAGAGCGCGGCGACTGCGTGCGGGTGCTCGCACTACCCGAGGAAGACAGCCGGTGGCTCCGCGACCGCGGCGTGGCGGTCCATCGGGGTGATGTCCGCTGGCCGGACACGCTGGCCGCGCCGATGAGCGGCGTCGCGGCCGTGCTGCATCTGGCCGGCATGATGGGCGTATGGCGGCCACTCGAGGATTACCGTGCCGTCAACGTGACCGGCACGCGCAACGTCTGCCGGGCGGCCCTCGCCGAGGGGGTGAGCCGGGTCGTTCATGTTAGCTCGTGGACGGTATACGGTATGGACCTGGGCAGGCCCGCCCGCGAGGACTTCCTGCTCAAGCCGTTCCGTGAGCCGTACGCGCTCACCAAGGCCGAGGGCGACGTGGTCGTGCAGCGGATGATCGCTGACGATCACCTGCCGGCGGTGATCATCCGCCCCGGCACGTTCTTCGGTCCTGGTGACCGCCTGCACTTCGGCCGGATGGCGGACCGGTTGCGGGCTGGCAAGGGCGTCATCGTGGGCCGCGGCGACAACGCCCTGCCCTTTGCCTACGTCACCGACATCGTCCAGGGGCTGCTGCTGGCGCTCGACTGCGATCATGCGGTCGGCCAGGCTTACAACATCAGCAACGACCGCCCATTGACCCAGCAGCAGTTCCTGGAGGCGATAGCCGACGACATCGGCGCCAAGCCGCCGACCGTCCATGTGCCGTACCGTGCCCTCTACGCGGCCGGCGGTTCCGCCGAGCGTGTTGCCTCGCTCACCAGCGCGCAGCGGCAACCCGTCGTCACCCGCCTGGGCGTCAAGCTCTTCGGCACAGACAACCGGCACGCGATTGACAAGGCCCAGCGCGAACTCGGCTATACGCCGCAGGTCACGATCCGCGACGGCGTACGCCTAAGCGCCGCATGGTACCGGGCGCAGGACCAGCCGGACGCATATTCGGATGCCGTGGCCCAGCGACCCGCTTGATGAAGACCGGCGCAAGCCGGTCGTCGGTAGTACGGACCTGGAACGTCGGCACGGCCGCGTGGGTGGCGCTGCTTCTGGTCCTCGCCGGGGGCCTGCTGACGGGCTGCAGTTCTTCGGTGAATGCGACCATACACAACTTCCGCATCACCGACTACACGCGGTTCGTCAACAACAATCAGGGCCCGGGCGAGGTCTTCATGCGCTACCCGCTCGGACGCGTAGGCCTGTGGTCGACGCCCGAGGGCGAGATAGCAGACAGCGTCACCCGCGGACTAATGCTGTATCCCACCGTCGACCAGGTGGTCGACAAGGGGACCGCGAACTGGCGCGCATCCATCAGCGCGAGCCCGTCCGAGACCAGCATCACCTACGGCGACAGCGTCGCCGCCAAGGGCTCGGCCGTCGCGCTCACGGTCACCCCTGACGTTTCGGTGTACCGGTACCACTTCAGCAACGTCACCTCGTATGAGGCGGTGGACCTGCTCGTGCACGAGGTGGAGAACTCCAACGTCACCTGGTCGAGCAGCACGTTCATATATGTCGACCGCCAGACGGCCGAGGTGACCCTGAGCAACGGCGGCAGCCAGAGGTGCTACTTCTACATCAGGTTCAGCAGTCCGGCCGCCAGCCATGGCACATTCACGAGCCGCGGCGCGACCGGCGGCGAAACCAGCATCACCGGCGACGACGTCGGCGGCTACCTCACATTTGCGCCAGGGACGACCGTCACCGTAGCGGTCGCTCTCTCCATGACGAGCATGGCCAGGGCACAGCGGAACCTCATCAACGAGTTCCCCACCTTCGACTTCGCCCGGGCGGTGCAAGGCCTAAAGGATGCCTGGAACGCGAAGCTGGGCAAGATCGACGTGCAGAGCGCCAGCCTGCTCACGGCCAAGGAGATCTACACCGGTCTCTACACCGTGTACGCGAACATTATCGACGTCACCGACAACCGGTCCGGATACTCGCCGGTGTCACCGAGCACGAGACTGCTCACCATCGGCTCCTCGGTCTGGTGGGAGCGGGTGGGCGGAGGCTACTTCCGGTGCTCATTCGATCAGGGCCGGAACGTCTACGCGTTCTTGACATTGCTAGATCCGGCCGTCATGAGGGACGTGCTGAACACGTATCTGTCGCAGTACGACCGTGACGGTTTTCTCATGGGCAACTGGGACCCGTACACGCCGGACGCGTGGTCCGATCAGCAGTGGGGATTTTTCAGCTATTACTTCCTGGCGGCCAAGCTGGACGGCGTTACCGGTGTCGACTACCACGCCGCGGAGACCGCGATCCTGGAGACCATGGGGATGAACGCGACCAGCATGTACTTGGTCAAGGAGGGCTATTACAAGTACGGCTACGTCCCTGCGAACGTCGGCACCGTCAACTACCTGTCCCGTGGCCTGGAGTTCTCTACCCAGCTTCAGGGATTGGCGCACCTCGGGTACGTGCTTGGCGACCGCATGACGTATAACACCTACGAACCGTGGGGAACCGCGTACCTCAAGACCTGGAATGCCGCCCGCATGATCTTCCAGGCCAGGAACGCCAACGGCAGCTGGGCACCGGTCGGCGCCGGGCTGTTCGAGGGCACTGCTGGGGACTACGCCTTCGACCAGCCGCACGACGGGCTTGGCCTAGCCGACATATACGGTGACAGGACGATGAGCTCAGCGATCTCCGGCCGCTATGCCGTACCGGGCACCTGGTACAACGATTATCAGCTGACGCAGCCGTACCTCGCCATTTCGGCTAACAGCCCATCCGTGTCGCAGAACGTGATCCGGAATTACTTCCTACCCGAGTTCAGCTCGCTCAGCATGTGGGAGGACCTTCCGAGCAGCGGCTCGCTGTACTACACCGACAACGCCAGCGCGGAGGTTCTCGCTAACCTCGGCATCTACCCGATTCAGTCACCGGGTGCGCAGTGGATCCTCAACAGCCCAGCCGTGACCAGGGCCGTGATCCATGGGCGGCGGGACACGATCATCCAGACACGAGGCAACTCCCCGTCTACCCCGTACGTCTCGTCCATTCAGGTCAACGGCTCGGCATATCCCAGCTACTTCATCTCCGGTGAGACACTCGCCACTCAGGGCAACACGCTGACCTTCGGCATGACAGGCACCCCGTCACACATCGGTCAGATGTACCTCACCGGGACCGACGGTGAGGTGCTGTCGGCCAGCACCGACAACAGCACCTACCTGCGGTTCCGCAACGACCCGCTCGGCGGCACGTCGCAGGCAAAGGTCAATACGGCGAAGGCGCCGGTGGCGGTGTCGGTGAACGGCCTGCCCCTGCCGGGCAGCAACTGGTCTTACAATTCGAGCGAGCACATCGTCAGGTTGAAGAGCCTTCCTGCCGGGATGGTGCTGGTGCAGTTCGGTCGGACCTGACCGAGCTGCCCGTTCGCGGCGGGTGCGGGTTCAGCGCCTGTACCCGAGGACAGTGCCGAAACCCGCGGTGCGCGCGATTCTCATACCAATGCCGAAGACTGAGCGCGGCGGTTCGCCCGCGAGCCGGGAACCGCTGGCTCGGTTAAAGCCGCCTGAGGGCGGGGCCGATCCTGACCATCGCCCCGGATGCCCTGGCCGTCGGCGTTCCGTTGGGTTCCGCGGCCTGGTCAGGTGCATCAGCCAGCCATCCGCCGCTGGTCAGCAGTTCCAGGACGGCGTCGATGGCCTGCTGCCGCGTCATGGCCGAGGTATCGAGCACCAGGTCCGCGTCCCGCGGCTCCTCATACGGATCTGACACCCCGGTGAACTCCTTGATCAGCCCGGCGCGTGCCTTGGCGTACAGGCCTTTGCGGTCCCGGGCCGCGCACACCTCGACCGGGGTCGAGACGTAGACGAGCAAGAAGTCCCCGACCTTGGTCACCATGTCGCGAGCGGTCGCGCGGGCCTGCGCGTAGGGCGCGATCGGTGCGCAGATCGCGATGCCTCCGTGCCGGGCGACCTCGGCCGCGACGTAGCCGATGCGCGCGATGTTGAGGTCACGGTCGGCGCGGGAGAAGGTCAGCCCGGCCGAGAGCAGGTGCCGGACGTGGTCACCGTCGAGCAGTGAGACCGTCCGGTCACCTCGTTCGGTGAGCGCCTCCGCCAGTCCCCGGGCGATGGTGGACTTGCCTGAGCCGGAAAGGCCGGTAAAGAAGATGGCCACGCCGCGTTCGGCTCGGGGCGGCCGGGCCCGCCGCAGCTCACGCGCGACGCCCGGCGGGGTAAACCAGGCCGGCACCTCGGCGCCGGAATCGAGCAGCCGGCCGAGCTCGGAGTCGGTCAGCTCGCTCTGCTCGGCGCCCGGCTCGATCAGGGCGAGCGGCCGCCATACCTCAGAACGCGGGTCATAGGCCCATTCGCCGGCGCTGATGACCGGAATGGGCACTCCGGGGAGCATCACCGGGCCGTTTTTCTGGCCGGCCACTGGGCCGCCGGCCGCGGTCACGTCGTGGGGGTCGGCTAGCAGGTGGGTGGCGCCGAAGGC
>Ga0066790_10000269_pt1 | contig 18324 bp, 14 predicted proteins | sample OrgsoiDNA2013050_FD_70963 | JGI IMG/M metagenome (GOLD analysis project Ga0066790, IMG submission 70963) | Permafrost soil microbial communities from the Arctic, to analyse light accelerated degradation of dissolved organic matter (DOM) -... | ecosystem: Environmental > Terrestrial > Soil >...
CCCAGCGGCCGTAGGGCAGGGTCTCCTGCGGCGGCTCGGCGGCGAAGCTGATCACGAAGCGGTCTGTGGGCGGCATGTGCCGTGGAGCCTACCGGCGCGGGCGTCGTCGCTCGGCCTCGGTGCGTTCGACCGACCGTTAGAAGGCGCCCCGCCGTGAGAACACGGCGGGGATTGTCTTGAGCAGGATCGACAGGTCCAGGAACACCGACCAGCGCTCCAGATAGAGAAAGTCGAGCCGGACCAGATCGTCGAAGTCGAGCTCGGCCCGCCCCGAGACCTGCCACAGCCCGGTGATGCCCGGCAGCACCAGATAGCGCTTCTTGTGCCATTCCTCGAGACGCTCGAAGTCTCGCATCGGCAGTGGTCGTGGACCGACCAGCGACATCTCGCCGCGGACCACATTGACCAGCTGCGGAAGTTCGTCCAGGGAGAAACGGCGCAGGATCCCTCCGACCGGCGTCAGGCGTGGGTCGTCGCGAATCTTGAACAGCGCGCCGGAGAGCTCGTTCAGCGGCTCGAGGTTGGCCTGGATCTGGTCGGCGTGCTCGCGCATGGTCCGGAACTTAAAGCACTCGAACGGCTTGCCGGCGATCCCGGGACGGATCGAGCGGTAGATCAGCGGCCCTCGCGAGCTCGCCTTGATCGCGATCGCGATCACCAGCAGCAGCGGCGAGAGGATGGTCAAGGTCACGGTCGACACGACGAGATCGAACCCGCGCTTGAGCGCATAGTCGATCCCTTCGAACACCGGCGGGCGCAGCGTGAACAGGGGCACCGACTCTCCGGGCACGAACTCCGCGCGCTGAATCAGGATCTCCATCGTCGACGGCGCGACGTGCACGGTGACCCCTCGCCGATGGCACAGGTCGACGAGCTCCACCGCGCGTTCCTGCGGGAAGTCTGGGTCGGCGATGATGACCTCCTGGACGCGCTCCTGGCCGAGCACCTCAGGCAGCTGCTCGAGCTCACCCAGGGAGCGCAGGCCGTTCTGGGGCCGCGGCGTGAGCGATATGTAGCCCACGACGTCGACGGGCGTCCGAGCGCGGCCCGACAACGCGTGCGCCACCGCCTCGATGTGCTTGCCCGACCCCACCAGCAGAGCTCGGCGGCGGTACCCCGCCTGCTCGAGCATCCAGCCGGTGATGCGCAGGTGCAGGTAGCGCAGGGTCGTGATGTAGACGATGCCGAAGAACAGCGAGCCGTAGAAGATGTAGTAGCTGGAGAAGCGTTCACCGTTGGCCAGCGCGAACACCAGCGCCACGATCGTGGCCTGGAACAGGGCCGAGGCGATCCCTCCCAGTCCGGGTCGCCGGGGGCGGTCCGCGTACAGGTCCGCGCGGGCGAACATCAGCACGGTGACCAGATATGCGAACGCGATCCAGTGCCGCGTCTCGCCCCAGCCGACGCTCAGGTTGAAGTCGTCGTGTACGGCGAGCTTGAGCATCAGCGCCGTGTACAGCGCGCCCACGACCCCGACGTAGTCGAGCGCCAGCAGCGACAGCACGCGCGCGATCTTGCGCATCGTCTCCAGCCGCACCAGGAAGGAGAACGCGGGAGGGCGCTTGCGCCGGACGTCGCGAACGGGCCGGTCCAATGGCTCGGAGTTCTCCGGCGCTCCGCTCGTCTCGGGAATGGCTTCACGCTGCTGGATAGTCACGTCGCACCCTAAGCCGTCGATCTTCCCCTACCGGTGGTAACGCTATCGCGACACTGAAGTTACGGACACAGCATGGCCGCCGCTCAGGACGCCGTGGTACAGCCGGCCGGCAGGGGGCCGCGGAGCCGCGGCGCTCAGCGCGCAGCGCCGACCAGCGCCTCTATGCCGGACTGGTCGATCGTCCGCCGCAGCCCTTCGCGGAGCTCGATCTCGGGCTCCCAGCCGAGGATCTGACGCGCCAGGCCGATGTCCGGCTGGCGAACCTGGGGGTCGTCCGTCGGCAGCGCCTCGTAGACGATCTCCGACCCAGAGCCGGTGATCTCGATCACCGCCTGCGCGAGCTCGAGCAGTGTGAACTCGTTGGGGTTGCCGATGTTGACGGGATCGTGGTAGCCCGATTCCGCCAGCAAGATGATGCCGCGAACGAGGTCGTCGACGTAGCAGAAGGACCGCGTCTGGGCGCCGTCTCCGAACACCGTGATCGGCCGGTGCTGAAGTGCCTGGCGCAGAAAGGTGGGAATCGCGCGGCCGTCATGAGGGCGCATCCGGGGGCCATAGGTGTTGAAGATGCGCACGATCGCAGTGTCGACGCCCTGCTGGCGGTGGTAGGCCATCGTCAGCGCCTCGGCATAGCGCTTGGCCTCGTCGTACACGCCTCGAGGCCCGATCGGGTTTACGTGGCCCCAGTAGCTCTCAGGCTGGGGATGGATCTTGGGATCGCCGTACACCTCGCTGGTGGACGCGATCAGGAACCGGGCGCGGTGCTTCTTGGCCAGGCCGAGCGTGTGGTGGGTCCCGTAGGAGCCGACCTTGAGCGTGTGCAGCGGGAGACGCAGATAGTCGATCGGCGACGCGGGCGACGCGAGGTGGTAGACGAAGTCCACCGGTTCCTCGACGTGGTAGGGCTCGATGATGTCGTTGTTGACGTGGACGAACTGGTCTGTCCTGATGTGCTCGATGTTGGCCAGGGAGCCGGTTTCGAGGTTGTCGACGCAGATCACCCGATGGCCGCGGCAGAGCAGCTCATCGCACAGATGGGATCCGAGGAAGCCGGCGCCGCCGGTCACGAGACATGTGGGCATGGGCACCAATCTATCGCGGTACCGCGCCTGAGGCGGACGGTGAATAGCATCCGTCGTTCTTCGAGCCTCAGGAGGAGCGATGGCAGCAGCCAGAGTGGTGGAGCGCCTGAACGAGCAGATCGCCTACGAGTTCGCCGCCTCGCAGCAGTACATGGCCAACGCCGTGTACTACGACGCTCAGACGCTCCCGCGGCTGGCCCGGTTCTTCTACCAGCAGGCGGTGGAGGAGCGAAACCACGCCATGATGATGGTCCGCTACCTGCTCGACGCCGATGCGCAGGTCCTGATCCCGGGAGTATCGGAGCCCGAGACGAGGTTCACCGACATAGTCGCCCCGGTGGCCCTCGCGCTGGAGCAGGAGAAGCGGGTCAGCGAGCAGATCGGTGGCCTGATGGCGGTGGCCCGGGATGAGAACGACTTCACCAGCGAGCAGTTCGTGCAGTGGTTCCTGAAGGAGCAGGTCGAGGAGGTATCGACGATGTCCTCGCTGCTGGCCGTGGTCGAGCGCTCCGGGGACTCGCCGGAGCGCGTCGAGGACTACGTGGTCCGCGAGCACGGCTCCTCTGAGGGCGCCGATCCCACCGCGCCCGCGGCGGCCGGCGGCGCGCTCTAGAGCGGCCGGGGGCCGGCGCGCAGTACGTGGCTGTCCTCACGCCTGATCGTCACCCGCTGGGCGTCGAGGTGCTCGAGCAGCGCCTGCGCGAACTTCCGCGACGTGCCCAGCTCGTCGCGAACCTCGGCCAGCGTCACGGCTCCGCCGCGCCTCTGCGCCAGCGCGATCACCCGCTCGCGGACCTGTTCCAGAACCTCCGGGTGGTAATGCAGCGTTCGGGACACTCGCACTGCTCGTCCGGCCGCCCGCAGCGCTGACAGCTGCTCGGCGTCGAGCTCGGCGTCGAGCGGGGGCTCGGTGCCGGCGGCCCGCAGGCGCTGCTCCAGCGCCAGCGCCGCTGGGCTGAGCGGCGGAGGTGGCTCGGCGCTCACATCGGGTGCCGCCTCGACGCGCTCGGGTGCCGGGTCGGGCTCGCCGCGCTCCAGGCCCGCCAGCCGTGCGGTGAGGACCCTCCCCGGACCGTGTTTGCGCGGATGCGGATCGAGAATGGCGCCACCGCCGAGGGTGTCCGGCGGCGCGATCTGCCGCACCACGACCCGGTCTCGGGTCGCCGGCACCAGCGGCTGCTCGAGGCGCAGCTGCCAGAAGCGGCCGCCGAGCCAGGCGACCCGGGCCGGGGCCTCGCGCGTGCCGTGATGGATCTGCACCCGGTCGCCGTGCTCGAGCTCGCGCTCGGACCGGCCGCCGGCCGGCCGCTCGAGCTCGAGAGCCACGTCGGCGAGGTAGGTGGGGCGCAGCTCGACAGCTGAGGACGCGAGCACGTCGCCGCGCGCCACCTGATCGACCCCGACGCCGGACAGGTTGACGGCGACGCGCTGACCGGCGGGGGCCAGCTCGACGGGCCGGTCATGGATCTGCAGTCCCCGGACCCGGGCGCGGAGGCCCTGCGGGAGCAGCGTGAGCTCCTCCCCGCGCGTGATCGTGCCCGACCATAGTGTCCCCGTGACGACTGTCCCCGCGCCGCGGACCGTGAACACGCGGTCGATGTGAAGCCGAGCGGGCCCGGGGGCCTGTGACCGGCTGGGGGCGTGTGACGCGATCTCGTCGATCGCCTCCCGCAGGCGCTCCAGGCCCTCGCCCGTCCGTGCCGACACGGGGATCACGGCGCCGGCTGCGGGCATCAGCTCGCCGACCTGGTCGACCGCCGGTCCGGCATCGCTCAGGTCGGCCTTGGTCACGGCGACCACACCCCGATCGACCGCCAGTGCCCGCAGCACCGCCGCGTGCTCCCGGGTCTGGGGCATCACTCCGTCGTCGGCGGCGACGGTCATCAGGTACATGTCGATCCCCGTCGCGCCGGCGACCATGGCGCGCACGAAGCGCTCATGACCGGGAACGTCGACCACCGACAGCCGCCGCCCGGAGGGCAGCTCCAGCTCGGCGTATCCGAGCTCGATCGAGATGCCGCGAGCCCGCTCCTGCGGGAGCCGGTCGGTGTCGGTGCCGGTGAGCGAGCGGATCAGCGCGGTCTTGCCGTGGTCGATGTGCCCGGCGGTTCCGAGCGTCAGCGGTGCGCCGCTCATCCCGGAGCAGCACTGTGGAGCGCGTCCGTGACGACCATGGCGACCAGGTCGACCTCGTGATCGGCCAGCGTGCGGGGATCGAGCAGCAGGCGGCCGTGATGGATCCGCCCGATCACCGGCGGATCGGATGCTCGCAACGCAGTTGCCACCGCGACCGGATCGAAGCGCTCGGAGATCGCCACGGCCGGCCCGTGCAGCTCCAGCAGCGGTAGCGCCCCGCCGCCGGCCTTGGCGGTCGCCTGCACGATCTCCGACCCGGCGTCGCCAATTGCGCTCTGAAGAGCTTGGGCCTTGCGGGTCAGATTCCGGTTGCCGGCGTCGAGCATCGCCAGCACCGGGATCTCGCGGCGCGCGCGCGCCGGATCGCGGTACAGCGCCAGCGTCGCCTCGAGCGCGGCGAGCGAGAGCTTGTCGATCCGCAGCGCCCGCGCGAGCGGATGAGAGCGCGCTGCGGCCACGGCCGCGGCCGAGCCGAGCAGCAATCCGGCCTGAGGGCCGCCGAGCAGCTTGTCGCCCGAGCAGCAGACCAGGGCGGCGCCGGCGGCGACCGACCGGTGCAGAGATGGCTCGTTGCCGAGCGCCACCAGTCCCTGCGCCACGACGCCAGAGCCGACGTCGTCGATCACGGGCACGCTGAGGCCGCAGAGCTGCTCGACCGAGACGTCCGCGACGAACCCGACCGTGCGGAAGTTCGACTGGTGCACGCGGAGGATCGCGGCCGGCCTCGCCCGTTCCTGGTCTTCGATCGCCCGCTCGTAGTCGCCGAGCTGGGTCCGATTGGTGGTTCCGACCTCGACCAGCCGCGACCCTGACTGAGCGATCACGTCCGGGATCCGGAAACCGCCCCCGATCTCGACCAGCTGCCCGCGTGAAACCACGATCGAGCGACCCGCACCCGCCAGCGCGGCCGCCGCCAGCAGAACCGCGGCCGCGCCGTTGTTGACCACCATCGCCGACTCGGCGCCGGTCAGCTCGCGCAGCAGACCCTCCACGTGAGCGTGGCGCGACCCCCGTGCCCCGGTCTCGAGATCCAATTCGAGATTCGAGTAGCCCTCGGCGGCGTGCGCCACGGCGGCTCGCGCGGCCGCCGGGAGCGGGGCGCGCCCCAGGTTGGTGTGCAGGATCACTCCGGTGGCGTTGATCACGCGCCGCAGCGAGGGACGGCGCATCTGCGCCAGCACGACCCGGGCCGCGGCGACCAGGTCGACAGGCCCGGTCTCGCCGGCCAGGAGCGCCCGGCGTCGCTGATCGATCGCCCGCCGTGCGGCTGCGACGGCCTCCGCGTGAGGCGCGTCGAGCGCGGCCGCCAGCTCGTTCACGGGTGGCAGGCCGGTGAGGGGCTCCGCGCTCAGGCCGGCGTCACCCCGGAGACCCACTCGCCATCCTCCTTCTTCCAGATCGGCGCCTGCGCCTTGATCCGGTCGATGATCTCCCGCGCTCCGGCGAACGCCTCCCCGCGATGCGGGGCCGAGACCGCCACCGCGACGGAGGGGTTCGATAGCGGTACCCGGCCGATGCGGTGCTCGGCAGCGGCGGCACACAGCCCGTGTCGTTCGATCGCCTCCGCGACGATCTGCTCGATCTGCGCCAGGGCCATCTCCGCGTAGGCCTCGTAGTCCAGGAACTCGACCTCTCGGGTGACCCCCAGGAACGTCACCACGGCCCCGGCGCGGTGGTCACGGACGCGAGCCACCAGCGGGTCGAGCGTCAGCGGCTCGTCGGTCACGCGCGCATGTAACCGCGCCGGCTGAGCCAGATCCGATGCCCCCGGCTCGGCTCCGCCCGAAACGGGCGGGATCAGCGCCAGCTCGTCCCCCGCGCGCAACGGGGCACGGGCGTCGGCGTACTCCTGATTGACCGCCATCACCACCCGGAGCCCGGTGGTGATCGGCTCGACGCGCTCCAGCGCGTCGCGGACGACTGCGCCCTCGGGCAGATCCAGTTCCACGGCGTCGGCCCCGGCTCGCTCCCGCAGGACCGCGAATAGTCGTACGCGCACCAGCATGATTGAAAGGTAACCTCCAAGGCACATGGCGACCACACCTGAGCACCGCACCATCGCGCCGATCGTCGGTCCCGACGACCCGCGCCACTTCACCGATTCCGGGATCGAGATCTCGCCGCTCTACAGCGAGGCGGACCTGCCCGAGCGGCTGCCCGAGCGGCTGGCCGACCCCGGTGAGTATCCCTTCACGCGCGGCGTGCATCGCGACATGTACCGCAAGCAGCTCTGGACCATGCGCCAGTACGCGGGATACGCGAGCGCCAAGGAATCGAACGAGCGCTACCACTACCTCCTGAAGAACGGCTCGACCGGCCTCAGCATGGCCTTCGACCTGCCCACCCAGCTCGGGCTCGATTCCGATGACCCCCGCTGCCTCGGAGAGGTGGGGCGCACCGGCGTCGCGATCGACACGATCGATGACATGCGGACAGCTTTCGACGGGATCCCGCTCGATCAGGTCTCGACCTCGATGACCATCAACGCTCCCGCCTCGGTCCTGCTGTTGCTCTACGAGCTGGTCGGCGAGGAACAAGGGGTTCCGTCGCAGCAGCTGCGCGGCACGACCCAGAACGACATCCTCAAGGAGTACATCGCCCGTGGCAACTTCATCTACCCGCCGGAGGGCGCGATCCGCCTGACCACCGACCTGTTCGCGTACTGCAACGAGCGCGTCCCGAAATGGAACACGATCTCGATCAGCGGCTATCACTTCCGCGAGAAGGGCTGCTCCGCCATTCAGGAGGTCGCGTTCACGCTCGCCAACGGGATCGCCTACGTCGCGGCGGCGCTCGACTCGGGCCTGGAGATCGACAAGTTCGCCCCCCGGCTGGCCTTCTTCTTCAACGGCCACAACAACGTCTTCCAGGAGGTGGCGAAGTTCCGCGCCGCCCGCCGGATGTGGGCGGAGATCATGCGCCAGCGCTTCGGCGCCCAGGACGAGCGGTCGTGGCGGTTGCGGTTCCACACCCAGACCGGTGGCGTCACGCTCACCGCCCAGCAGCCCGAGAACAACATCGTGCGCGTCGCCCTGCAGGGCTTCGCGGCGGTGTGCGGTGGCACCCAGTCCCTGCACACCAACGGCTTCGATGAGGCCCTCGCGCTGCCGACCGAGCGGGCCGCCAGGATCGCGTTGCGCACGCAGCAGATCATCGGCTACGAGTCCGGCGCCGCCGACACGGTCGATCCGTTCGCGGGCTCGTACTTCGTCGAGGCCCTGACCGAGGAGATCGAGACGCGCGCCGGCGAGCTGATTGCCAAGGTCGACGAGCTCGGCGGCTCCGTGAACGCCATCGACTTCATGAAGAAGGAGATCGAGGAATCGGCCTTCGGCTACCACGAGCGCTACCGCATCGAGCAGGACATCGTCGTCGGCGTCAACAAGTTCGTCCAGGACTCACCCGAGGTGCCCGACACCTTGCGTGTCGATCCCGAGTCCGAGCGCGAGCAGCTCGATCGCCTCAAGGCGTTCAAGGCCAACCGTGACCGAGAGTTCGTCCAGCGCCGCCTCGAGGAGATCCGGCAGGCGGCGCGGGGAACCGAGAACCTGCTTCCGGTCCTGCGTCAGGCACTCAAGGATCGCGCCTCGATGGGCGAGGTCTGCGCCGCGATGCGCGACGTGTTCGGCGAGTACCGCCCGACGCTCTGAGATCCGGTCCGGCCGACAGCGCCGCTGCAAGCGAACGACCGCTGAAGGAGTCGTGGCCGAGCGGGCGAAATCCCGATCCATGACCGAGCACGAGGCAAGCCGGACCCTGGTCAAGTCTCCGCCCGAATTGTGGGCGGAGCTGAGCGACGAGTCGTCGCTTGGGAGGCATTTCGACCAGTTCGGCGAGATCCGCATCACGAGACTCGAGCCAGAGACCGCCGTAGCCTGGGAGGGCGATCGTGCCAGCGGCACGGTGCGGCTCGAGCCGTCGGGATGGGGAACACGGGTGATCCTCACCGCCCGCGCCATCGCTCCGCCGGCGGAGGCCGAGGATTGGCCGGCGGACGCCGAGGATTGGCCGGCGGACGCTGAGGCCGCGCGATCGCCCTCGCAACCCGCCCGACCGGCGACGGAACCGCTGAGAGCGGTGAGGGAACCGGCGAGGCCGGCGCGGCGGGGAGTGTTCGCGCGGCTGTTCGGTCTCTTCGGTCGGCCCGCACCCGAACCCGTCGCGCCCCCTGAGTTGCTCGCGGACTCCGGGCCGGCCGACAACATCGACGCGGTCGACGACATCGACGCGGCCGACGACATCGACGCGGCCGGGGTCCTGGCGGCCGCGCTGGAGCGCCTGGGCCAGGCGCACCACCGGCCGTTCTCGCGCGGCTGAGGCTTGCCACGCGTACATCCGGGCGGGGCCCGTGCGCCCAGCGGCTGGCATTTGCCGCGACGCACCGGAGACTGGTAAGACAGAAGTCAGGGCCTCACGAGGGGCGTGACGGGCGATCCGGGAGCCGGGACGTGGGGTCTCTTCGCCGCCTCGCCAGAGGGCCGCGGAAGCGATCCCACAGCTAGACTCGCGCCCCCGATGAGAGACAAGGCCCCCGAGACCTACGAGGAGAAGCTGGCCCAGCTCCAGGAGCTGCGCTACGAGGCAATCCACGCAGGCTCCGAGGCCGCGGTCGAGAAGCAGCACGCCAAGGGCAAGTACACGGCGCGTGAGCGGATCGAGAAGCTGCTCGATCCGGGTTCCTTCCAGGAGCTCGACGCGTTCATGCGCCACCGCACGTCCGACTTCGACATGCAGAAGAACCGCCCCTGGGGCGACGCGGTGGTGACCGGCCACGGCACCATCGACGGCCGCCGGGTGTGCGTCTTCAGCCAGGACTTCACCGTCTTCGGCGGTTCGCTGGGCGAGGTGATGGCCGAGAAGATGTGCAAGATCATGGATCTGGCGGCCAAGATCGGCTGTCCCGTGATCGGCATCAACGACTCCGGCGGAGCGCGCATCCAGGAGGGCGTCGTGTCGCTCGGCGCATACGGGGACGTCTTCATCCGCAACGTCAGAAGCTCGGGCGTGATCCCTCAGATCAGCCTGATCATGGGGCCCTGTGCCGGGGGGGCGGTGTACTCGCCCGCGATCACCGACTTCATCTTCATGGTCAAGGAGACCTCGCACATGTTCATCACCGGCCCCGAGGTGATCAAGACGGTCACCGGGGAGGAGGTGGAGTTCGAGGAGCTGGGCGGCGCGATGTCGCACAACACGAAGTCAGGTGTTGCGCACTTCGCATCCGAGGATGAGGACGTCTGCCTCGAGGACACCCGCTACCTGCTCTCGTTCCTGCCCCAGAACAACCTCGAGACGGCCCCGCGCGTCCGGCCCACCGACGATCCGTTGCGAATGGACCCGGAGCTCGACCACGTCGTGCCCGACAACCCCATCAAGCCGTACGACATGCGTGACGTGATCCGGCACGTCGTCGACGACGGCGAGTTCTTCGAGGTCCACGAGCACCACGCGAAGAACATCGTCTGCGGTTTTGCCCGCCTGAACGGCTATTCGATCGGCGTCGTCGGCAATCAGCCGGCGCAGATGGCCGGCGTGCTCGACATCGACTCCTCGGCCAAGGCGGCGAGGTTCATCCGCACCTGCGACGCATTCAACATCCCGATCATCACCTTCACCGACGTCCCGGGCTTCCTCCCGGGGACGACACAGGAGTGGGGTGGGATCATCCGCCACGGCGCGAAGCTTCTGTACGCGTACTCGGAGGCGACCGTCCCCAAGATCACGATCATCACCCGCAAGGCCTACGGAGGCGCCTATGACGTGATGGGGTCAAAGCACCTGCTGGCCGACTTCAACTTCGCCTGGCCGACCTCAGAGGTCGCGGTGATGGGCCCCGAGGGCGCCGTCAACATCATCTACCGCCGCGACATTTCGTCGTCGCCGACGCCGGACACCCGCCGCCAGAAGCTGATCACCGACTACAAGGCGCACTTCGCCAACCCGTACGCGGCGGCCGAGCGCGGCTACATCGACGACGTGATCGTCCCGCACGAGACGCGCCCGAAGGTCATCACCGCGCTCGAGACGCTGCAGACCAAGCGCGACCCCGGGCCCAAGCGCAAGCACGGCAACATCCCGCTCTGAGGCCCCGGCCTGGATCAGCGACGCCCGGGCCCGAGTCTCAGGGGCCAGGGGCCGAGTTGCTCACGTGGCCACGCCGGCGCGTCTGGGTGCTGCTCACACTGGCCACCCTCCTCGCCGCCGCGCTGCGACTGCCGTTTCTCGACCACCAGAGTCTGTGGTTCGACGAGATCTACACCCGTGATGTGCTCGGCGAGTCGAGCCTGGCCGGCCTTTGGCATCACATTCGGGCCACCGAGTCGACGCCACCGCTCTACTATTTGCTCGCCTGGGGCTGGACCGGCGTCCTCGGCCGAGGCGCCGCGGCGATGCGCGCGATCCCGGCGCTCGCGCTGATCGCCGCCGTCCCCGTCTCCTACACCGCATTCCGGCGCCTGATCGGGCAGCGTGTCGCCCTGGCGACCGCGGCGCTGGTCGCCGTCAGCCCGATCCTCGTGTCGTACTCGACCGATGCCCGCAGCTACGGGCTGTTCGTGCTGACGGCGCTGCTATCCGTGTGGGGCTTCTCGGTCGTGCTCGAGCGGGGCAGCCGGCGCGACCACGCCCTGTGGGCGCTGGCTTCAGTCGCTTGCATCTGGACGCATTACTTCGGGGGCTTCGTCGTCGGGGGTGAGGTGATCGTCCTGCTCGTGCTCAGGAGCCCAACCCGGGGCCGGATCCAGGTGCTCGTATCGGCGGCGGCGGTCGTCCTGTGCTCGCTTCCTCTGTTGCCGTTGCTCCTCGACCAGACGGGAGACGAGCGGGCGGCGTTCATCGCCGGGATTCCCCTCCGGGCGCGTCTGACCGCTACCGTGCGCCAATTCGCGATGGGCCCGAACGTTCCCCGGACCTGGCTGGAGGCGGCGGGCATCGCGATCCTGGCCGTGGCGCTCGTCGCCGGAGCGGTGATGACTGCTCGATCGGGGCGCATGGGCACCGCGCTGGTCTCGTTGACGGCCTTCGTCTTCCTCGCCCCCCTGCTGCTCGGAGCGGTCGGGATCGAGGACCGCTTCTACGCGCGCAACGTGGTCGCGGCGGTGCCGCTGGGACTCGCACTGGCAGCGCCCGCGCTGCTGCGGCTCGGCGCCGTGCCGCTGGTGGCGTATCTCGCGCTCGCGCTCCTCACCTCGATCTGGGTCGCGACGGACTGGCGCTACGAGCAGCTCGACTGGGGCGGCGCTCTGGCACGGGTCGAGGCGATCGGCCAGCGCGTTCCCGTGGTGCTACCCGCGGGGCTGAACGAGCCGGTCGTCCGGACCTACCTGGGTCGGCATGCCGTCCGCTCGCTCACCGCGAGCCGGGCTTGGATCACGGTGGAGCCGATCCGGGCACCAGGTCACCGAGCGCTCGGCCCTGCCGCCCCCACCCCCCTTCCCGCCGGGTTCGCGGCCGTCCGCGAGATCGACGTCCACGGCTTCCGGCTGGAGCTCATCGTGGCCCCGCGGCCGCTGCCGATCGTCAGCGGGCAGCCCGGCGTGGTGTCCGTCCTCCCCGGGGGCTGACCTGTGAATCCCCGGGATTCTCACCGCGCAGAGGCGGCCGCCCCCGCGCGGCCAGCATGACTCACAGCGAGATCGTCTGGGCCTCGATCCGCCCCTCGCGCCAGGCCGCCAGCGCCGCCGACGCGATCGCCAGATCCTGGATTGCCAGTCCGGTCGAGTCGAACAGCGTGACCGCCTCAGGCCCGGGTCGCCCGGCCGCCGAACCGGCGAGCACCAAGCCGAGCTCGGTGACTCGATCGCGACTGACGACGCCGGCGGTCACCGCCGCGGTCAGCTCCCCGCCGTGGGACGCCTGCTCCCACTCGTCGCAGAACAGCACGCACGCGTCGACGGCATCCACGCTTGCCTCGGCCTTGCCAGGTCCGTCGGCGCCCAGCATGTTCAAGTGCATGCCGCGGCGCAGGTCGCCGGCGCCGAGAACCTCCTCCGCTCCGGGCGTGACGCAGCAGACGACATCGGAGGCGATCGCATCGGCACGTTCGCCGGAGCGCCAGCCGAGCTCCGCCGCGAGCGCCTGTGCCACCTCGGGCCTGGGGTCATGGCAGACGCCGGGCCCATACCCGGCGGCGGCCAGGCAGCGCGCGGACCACGCGCCGTGAAGGCCACAGCCGACGATCCCGGCCGTGCGGGCATCGCCCCGCGCCAGTGCAAGCGCTGCCACCGCTGCCACCGCGCCGGTGCGCAGCGCCGTCACCGACCGCGCATCGAGCAGCATCAGCGGCTCGCCGTTACGTGCATCCGAGAGGCAGATGACGCCGGTTACGGTGGGCAGGCCGTGGGCGGGATTGCCCGGAAACGACGTCACCCACTTGAGCAGAGCCAGGCCGTCGCCTCGGGCCGGCATCGCCCGGAAATCCCCGAACGGCGGGCTGTCCAGGTACACCTTCGCCGGCATCGTCCACTCCCCGGCCGCGAAGCGTAGAAACGCCGCGCGCACGCGCTCGATCGCCGACGCCGGCGAGACGGCGGTCAGGACGGCGCCATGATCGAGGACGGGCAGCGCGGGCACCGGGCGAGCACGATACCCTCGGCTCGATGAACCGGCGGCCCAGGCTCACGATCGTCGCTCCCAGCGCCTCGCCTGAGGAAGCCGCCGCCGTGGTCGCGGCGGTCGAACAGTTCATGCGTGAGACCGCGCCTCTGAGGGTCTCACCCCAGCCGGACGAGAACCGGTGGCTGCGCTCCGGCCTGCTCGAGGGCGTGGGCCGCGAGCCCACGGACCCACTCCCGTGGGGCTGACTCTCCCAGGGAGACAAAGCAGAGCGCGAACGGGATGAACAAGGGCCGGAAATGCCAGGCTGCGATCGGAGCGGTCGTCCTGGTCGCGCTGTGCCTGTGGGCGCAAACCGCCTCGGCCGTGCTCGTGCGGGCGCCGAGCGGCCAGTTCCTCGGCGTGACTCCCCACGCCGGCGTGGCGCCGGCCTCGATCCCCGGATCGGTGGCCGCCCGGCACGCCGGCAAGCCGAACGTGTTCTCGGGCAACGGGAATCTCGATTATCACAACGGCCCGGTCATCCACTCGAGCGCGCCATATCTGATCTTCTGGGACCCGGCTTCGGGAATCACCGCCAACTCGAGGTCACTGTTCGAGCGCTACTTCGCCGACCTCGCTGCCGACAGCGGGAAGTCGACCAACGTGTACGCGGTCAACCGCCAGTTCACAGACTCAACAGGATTCGCGGACTATCGGCAGACGTTCATCACCGCCAGCCAAGCGATCTCCGACACGCACGCGTACCCGAGCAGGGACAGGGTGAATTGCGCTGATGTCGCTGCGACGTATCCGAGCTGCCTGACCGACACGCAGCTGCAGACAGAGCTGGGGCGCCTGATCGCCACGGGCCTTCCGCAGGGAACGGCGACGAACGCGCCGCTCTACTTCATCGTCACGCCGGGGACCGTCAACATCTGTGCGAACGGCACCTGCGCCGACACTCCTCAAACCGGGTTCTGCGCGTATCACTCGAGCTTCGCCAATGGTTCAAACACCGTTCTGTACGCGACCATCCCGATGTTCTTCAACGGAGCCAGTACCGCGCAGAACCCCAAGTTCTGCCAGGTCGATGGAAACACGCAGGTGCAGGAGCCGAACGCCAACATTGCGGACGTCGCGATCAAGTACCTGAGCCACGAGGACAGCGAGACGATCACCGACCCGTTGGGCACCGGGTGGTGGGACACGAACAGCGGCAACGAGGACGGCGACAACTGCAACGTCTTCGGGTCGTTCTTCCCGTCCACCGGCTCGAACCCGAGCGCCTTCAAGCCGAGTCTCGGAGGCACGGCGGCCGCCGGGAATCTCCGCGACCAGCTGATCAACGGCAACCCGTACTACATCCAGACGGAGTGGAGCAACGGCGACGTCAACTGCGAGGCGCAGCCCAGTGCGGGGGCGATCAGGCCGAGCTTCACGGTCTCGGGTCCGCTGGCGGCCGGAAACCAACTCACCTTCGACCCTGCTGCGAGCAGCAGCTCGCGGGGATACACCAGCGTGACCTGGAACTGGGGTGATCGCACGCAGGACACGTTCGGTGCGGGCTCGAGCGTACCGGTCGTCGTCCACCACACGTTCGCCTCCCCGGGGCAGTGGCAGGTTGCCCTCACCCTGGTGGACGCTGCGGGCAATCTGGCAACCGTGACCATGCAAGTCCCAATCGGCATGCCTCCGGCTGGGGTCTTCACCGCCTCGCCCACGCGAGTGGTGACAGGGTCACCAGTCTTCTTCGATGCGAGCGGGTCAAGCGACCCGAACGCGGCCACGATCAGCTCGTATCAGTGGGACTTCGGGGATGGCTCCACCGGGACGGGGCTGACACCGGGCCACACATATGCGTCGCCGGGGACGTACACGGTGTCTCTGACTGTCACCGACTCGATCGGCTTCTCATCGACCCCCGTCACCCACCAGATCACGGTCATCGCGGCGGTCGCGCTCGCAACCCCGGCCCCGGCCTCCGGCTCGCGGCAGGTCACCATCGACGAGCTCCCGACCGCCCACATCGCCGTCAAGACGGCCCACCCCGCCGCGCGGGTGCCGGTGGCCTTCGATGGCTCCGGATCGGTGGATCCAGACGGGTCGATCGTCGCGTACAGCTGGAGCTTCGGCGACGGCTCGGCCTCGGCCTCGGGTGCGGCACCGAGGCACGCGTACGCCCGAGCGGGGATCTACGTGGCCAGGCTGACCGCGATCGACAGCTCCGGCGGGGTCGCGAGCACGACCTCGTCGGTCAGGGTCGCCGCCGACTCCAAGATCGCCAGGACGTCGATCAGCTCGACCAAGAAGGGCCGCTTCCTCCTGGTCAAAGTCGACGGCGCCGGTGTGGTGCGGGTCGGGTCGGCCAAGGTCACGCTGAAGCGCCCGGGCACGGCGAGCTTCCGGATCGCGCTGACCTCGTCCGGGCGCAGGACGCTCAGGCAAAGGCACAAGCTGTCGCTGAAGCTGACGGTCACGTACGTCCCGGTCACCGGGCCGACGGTGACCAAGCAGCTGACGGTGGTGGTCCGGAGCTGAAGGTTCGCGCGGACGGCGCGCGACGCGCCGGACGTGAGCCCGAAGCCGCGCCGCAAAACCCCTCCAACCACCCGAATCCCGGGAACCCGGATCGGGTTTTGGTACATTTGTACGAGCTCGATCCGGCCCACCGTGACTCTCGGGCCGTGCCAGCCACGACCACAAGGAACCTCCGATGGAGCCTGCATCGCTCGACAGCACCGCCAAAGCGACCCTGCGTCGCTCCGGTTCGCTGGAGAACCCTGAGATCGTCGAGGACGTTCCCGGGCACGTGATTCCGATCCTGGAGCGCGAGTTCGACGACTTCGACACCGAGTCGACGCGCTACGTGTCCGGCGGCCTCACCGAGGGGGACTTCATCAAGTTCCGCCTCAAGCAGGGCGTCTACGGACAGCGCCAGCCGGACGTGCAGATGATCCGGGTCAAGCTGCCCTTCGGCGGCGTCACGCCGGACCAGATGGATGCGTTCGCCGAGGTCATCGACAAGTACGTGCCGCTGCGCACGGGGCACGTCACCACGCGGCAGAACATCCAGATGCACCACGTACCGCTGCCCGATGCGGCCAAGCTGATTCGCGAGCTCGGCGACGCCAACCTGTCCTCACGCGAGGGCTGCGGCAACACGATGCGCAACGTCACCGGCGATCCGCGAGCCGGCCTGCTCGAGGGCGAGCTGTTCGACATCACGCCCTACGCCGGCGCGTACGTGCGCTACTTCGTGCGTCACCCGACGACGCAGGCGATGCCCCGCAAGGTCAAGACCGCGTTCACGGCCACCGATGAGGACAATGCGATCACCGGGATCCACGACATGGCCTTCATCCCGCGGATGCGTGACGGCGTGCGCGGCGTGGAGGTCCGCGTCGGCGGAGGCACCTCGATCATGCCCCGCATCGCGCCGACACTGTACGAGTTCGTCGAGGTCGACAATGGCGACTACCTCAAGGTCACCGAGGCGTGCATGCGCATCTTCGACCGGCAGGACTTCCTGCGCGTGAATCGCGCGCGGGCCAGGATCAAGGTGCTCGTCGACAAGATCGGGATCGACGCGTTCCGTGATCTGGTCGAGGAGGAGCTCCAGGGTGATTGGGTCGCCGAGCGCGACTTCTCGCTCGACTCGATCCTGTTCGAGCACGACGAGGAGTCGGGTGCGCCGGCCAAGCCCGAAGCGGCCGCCTCGGCCAATGGGGACAACCGCGAGTTCAGCCATTTCCTGGAGGCCAACGTCCGCCCGCAGCGCCAGGAGGGCTTCTCGACCGTCGAGGTCAAGATCACGCGCGGAGACCTCACCCCGGAGCAGCTCCGCGGCCTCGGGCAGATCATGCGCGAATACACCGGCGGCTACGCCCGGACCACTGTGCACCAAAACCTGGTTCTTCGCTGGGTGCGGGGCGAATCGGTGTACGAGGTCTGGCGCCGCCTGACCGAGCTCGACCTCGGGGCGGCAGGAGCGGACGAGATCACCGACGTGGTCAGCTGCCCTGGCACCGACTCGTGCAAGCTCGGGATCACCAGCTCGATGGGGCTCAACCAGGCCGTCCAGGAGCGGATCGTGCAGATGGACATCGATGACGAGCTGACGCGGCGGATTCACATCAAGATGAGCGGCTGCCCGAACGGCTGCAGCCAGCACCACATCGCCAACATCGGCTTCTACGGCGCCTCGATCAAGGTCGGCGAGCACACGATCCCCGCCTACATCCCGCACATCGGCGGGTCCTACGACGGCGGCGAGGTGCGCTACGGGGCACGGCTGAAATCACGCCTCCCGGCCAAGCGGGTTCCGGAGGCGGTCGAGCGCTGGGTACGCTATTACGAGGCCGAGCGCGCCGATGGCGAGGAGTTCAACGCCTTCGTCGACCGAGTGGGTGTCCCAGAGTTCGAGGCGCTCGTCAAGGATCTGACCCTGCCGATCGAGTTCAGCCTGGAGAACATGAACTACTTCGTCGACTGGAGCCGCAAAGGCCCGTTTGAGGTCCAGCGTGGCGAAGGCGAGTGCGCGGTCTAACCGCCCCCGATCTCGAGGCCTCCTCGGCACCGGAGGTCCTGTCGTACGCCGTGGAGCGGTTCCATCCGCGGCTGACGATGGCGTGCTCCTTCCAGAAGGAGGAGTCGGTGCTCGCGCACATGCTGAGCGAGATTGAGCCCTCCGCGCGGGTGTTCACGATCGACACCGGCGTCCTGTTCGGAGAGACGCTAGCCACCTGGCGGGCGTTCGAGGAGCGCTTCGGGCTGCAGGTCGAGGTGATGGACGCGCGCAGCCCCGGAGAGCCTTGGACCGCGGAGCGCTGCTGCGGGCCGGCGAAGGTGGAGGCGCTCGAGCGGGCGCTTGAGGGCGTGGAGGGCTGGATCACAGGGATCCGCCGGGATCAGGCG
>Ga0066790_10000271_pt1 | contig 18246 bp, 17 predicted proteins | sample OrgsoiDNA2013050_FD_70963 | JGI IMG/M metagenome (GOLD analysis project Ga0066790, IMG submission 70963) | Permafrost soil microbial communities from the Arctic, to analyse light accelerated degradation of dissolved organic matter (DOM) -... | ecosystem: Environmental > Terrestrial > Soil >...
ATGGAGGTGATGGACGCACCCTACCGCGTGGGCGACTTGCGCCATGGTTACCAGGCGGTGGCCGACAACCTTCCGAACGATCCCCGGGTCCATGAACAGAAGGGCAGCAAGAAAATCTTCTTCAAGAACTTCATGGACGCGCGCGTCAACTACGTAGTTCTTCCGCTGGCGCAGTACATGATGCCGCCGGAACAGGCGGCCAAGGCCTCCGCTGAAGCCTACCTGCTGTTCACGATCATGCACGAGATGGCGCACGGGCTCGGCCCTGCATACGCGCGCACTTCAACCGGCAAGGCATCGATTCGCGAAGGGATCGGCCCCGCCTACAGCGGTCTGGAGGAAGCGAAAGCCGATGTCGTCGGCATGTTCGGCCTGAAGTGGCTGGTGGACCATGAGATATTGCCGAAAGAAAAGTTGGAAGAATATTACGCTTCGTACGTCGCGGGAATTTTCCGCACCATACGCTTCGGCACCGCAGAAGCCCACGGCCAGGCGCAGATGATGGAGTTCAACTACCTGCTGGAGCGGGGCGCAATCAAACGACAATCATCCGGGATGTATGCGATTGACTACGCCGCCATGCCTGGTGCGTTAGCTGACTTGGCCAAAGAGCTTTTGGAAATTGAAGCCACGGCAAACCGGGAGCGCGCGGAAAACTGGTTCAAGAAGTACGACGTAATGCCGTCGGAACTGCATGTGTCGTTGCGCACGGCGTCGAAAGTACCGGTGGACGTGGATCCAGTATTTTCGTTTCCAGAGAGAATCAAATAAATCGCTTCTAGCTTCTGGCTGCTGGCTTCTAGCCCAGCCGAGGCTGGCGGGTCTGAGCTAGAAGCTAGCAGCCAGAAGCCAGAAGCTTTTTACACAAATTCCACTCTGGCTTCTCGCGGAATAATTCCTGCTTTGTATCCCATGTCCAGTAGTCGGCGCACGGCCTCGCGTCCATCCGCTCCGTAGTCCAGAGTGCGCTCGTTTACGTACATGCCCACAAACTTATCGGCCAGTTGGGGATCGACGTCGCGCGCGAATTGCATGGCGTACGCCAGTGCCTCGTCGCGATGGTCCAGGGCATACTGAATGCTGTCTCGCAGGGCTCCTGTAACTTTCGCCGTCAGTTCCGGCCCGAGACATCTGCGTATCGCATTCCCTCCCAGCGGCAGGGGAAGCCCGGTGACTCTCAGCCACCATTTGCCCAGGTCCACAATGCGTTGCAGACCGGCTTTGGAATAGGTCAACTGGCCTTCGTGGATAATCAGGCCCGCTTCGTATTTGCCTTCCACGACCTGCGGAATAATCTGATCGAAGGGCACCACCTCGGTCTCAATTCCCGGCGCGAAAAGCCGCAGCGCCAGGTAAGCGGTGGTGAGAGTTCCAGGGATTGCGATCTTCTTGTTCTTGACTTCACTCGGGGAAAATCCCTGCGTGGCAACAATCATGGGGCCGTAGCCGTCGCCAACGCTGCCGCCGCAGGGCATAAGCGCATAGCTGTCCTGAATGTAAGGATAGGCGTGGAACGAGATGGCGGTTACGTCATACACGCCGTCGCCTTCCCGCGCCTTCTGGTTCAAAGTCTCGATATCGCAAAGGGTGTGGGTGAAGCGCAGCCCGGGGACGCGCACCTTGTTGGTGGCCAGCGCATAGAACATGAAAGCGTCATCGGAGTCGGGGCTGTGCGCGATGCTGATCTCGCGTGTGGATGCATTCCCGCGCAATGAATCCTTGCTTTCGGGAATGATCGCTGCCGTGGCCGTATTTCCAGCCGGGGTTTCGACGAAACTCATGCCTGCTCCTTGCGGACACACTGCCATCCGGTTGAGATTCCGGCCGCCAGCATGACCTTGATCACTTCCGCGAACAGGAACCAGTAAAGCCCAAAGCGCACCGCCTGGGCGAAAGAGTGGGTCAGCACAGCCAGCCACGACAGGCCGCCGGCGAACAATACTAGTTCAGCCAGCACGCCGGCCGCAGCAGCGCGAGCGAAACTTGCCTTGCCGCGCTCCATGATCCAACCCGCCAATCCCGCGACGAAAGGATAAGCCAGCAAGAAGCCGCCAGTCGCGCCCAGGAGTTGGACTACTCCGCCCGGACCGGCGGGATTAAACACCGGCATCCCAGCAGCTCCCTCTACCAGATAAAGCGCCAACGCAGCAAAGCCGCGACGGCTGCCCAACGTAAGGCCTACCAGAAGCACTCCAAAATTCTGCAAGGTCAGGGGCACCGGAGTAAACGGCAGCGGCACGGTCACGCGGGCGCACAACGCGACGAACAGGCTGGCGCTGACCACAATCGCCACCTGCTCCACCCAATACAGAGCGCGACTACCTTGGTCGAGGGCAAGACTAGCGGGCTTCGCCATTTTGGAGATTCTCCGTGTCAGGATCTGAAACGCATGCGCCGCACGTAACGAAAAGGTTCGGGATCAATCCCTGCCGTGGGTTTCCCTGGAGGAACCATCCTTCATATGGCTGCGCACTCGAAGGTAGGCAGCCAGACCGACCAGAGACACGGCTACGGTGCTCAGGGCCAGGATCAGGAACAACCAGATCATCCGCACGATGTCCTAGGATATCAAATGGGGCTGCAACGTGCGCTGAAAGCGACACATGGTATCGGCCGTTCAGCAATAACAAGCCGCGAAGCGGCGGCAAGAATAAAGCCCGGGCCGCAAGCCCCGGGGCGAATGCGGCGCAGGTTACACAGCCCCGAAGGGGCGAAAGAAAGGTTGCCGCCAATGGTCTTTGTTGACCAGCTTGGCTTTTACACCGACAAAAGTCTCTTACGCCCTTTCAGGGCTTCGGTCCACGCCGGCGTACCCGGGGCTTACGCCCCGGGCTGCATTCTTGCCGCCGATTCGCGGCTGACACTGGAGCTCTACTTGCCCGCCATCGCGCGTTCGACATCGTCGGCGGTGTGCGGCAAATTGCCGGTCAAGTTGATCAACTTGCCATCCGGGTTTACGTAAAGAATGTCTTCGATTCGTACCCCCAGCTTTTCTTCCGGGATGTAGATTCCTGGTTCGAGCGTAAACACTGCCCCCGGGCCCAGTGGAACGTCGTAGTCGCCGGCATCGTGGACATTCAATCCGACGTAGTGGCCGAGCCCGTGAATGAAGTATTTTCCCAGCGGCTCGCCGTGCAAGTCCTTCCCGTGGGTATTGATGTAGTTGTAGGCCACATCATGCAAAGAATCCGGCCGGTCTCGGCGCAGATACGATTTGCCCGAGCGGAATGCGGCAGCAGCGGCCTGTTGCGCTCCCAGAACGATGTCATAAATTTCCCGCTGCCGCGCGCTGAACTTGCCGGACACCGGCAGAGTGCGAGTGATGTCCGAGGCGTACATGGAATATTCCCCTGCCGCGTCAATTACCACCAGGTCTCCGGACTGCATGGTGCCCGAGTCTTCTGAATAATGCAGGACAGTGGAGTTGAAGCCCGAGCCCACGATGGGGGCGTAGGCCGGACGCTCGCAACCGCGTTTGCCCCACTCGTACTGCATCAGTGCGGAGACTTCGCGCTCGGTGACGCCCGGCTTCACCGTGCGCATCGCGGCAAGGTGAGCGGCGATCGAGGCGTCGGTCGCATGACGGATGCGCTCGATTTCCCCTGAGTCTTTATAAGTTCTAAGGGAGGCCAGCATCGGCCGCACATCCTGAAAAGACACTCCCACGGGGAATGCGTTGGCGCGTTTCAGCCAATCCAGCGGAGCGGTTGAATTGGAAACCTCATCATCGGCGACGATATCTGTTAAAACGGTCGCCTTCCTCAGCAGGAGTAACCGGACCAGTTCGGAGCGCAGATTATCGAGAACTTCAACGTGGTCGAAGCCGGTAATTTTGCTCACGTCAGGACTGTCGGCGCCGAGTTTCGGGCCGGTCCACTTTTCCTGCGAAGGATTGTGGTTGGGAAGGAACAGGATCTCGGTGTAGGCAGAGTTGGCTGCGCTGACGATCAGCAGCGCGGCTCCCGGCTCACTCCAGCCGGCGAGATAGAAAAAACTGTCGTCTGGACGGTAGCCGTAAAGATCGTTGGGTCCTTCCGCTTCATTCGACGCAAACAATAGAACTGCGCCGCCATTGGCCTTGCCGGCCAGAGATTGGCGGCGCAGCCGGAAATCGGTGCTGGATTGGCGATCCTGCGCTCCTGTCAGGTAGGAAAAAGTGAGTTGAGAGAGAAGCAAGAAAACCAGCAAAACCTTACGCATTCAGAGTCCCTTTGTTCGTGGTGCGAAAATTTACTTGGTATTACTGGTTACAGATTTACTTGCTGCAATCATTGCATCCACGTTGGTTTTATCCACCAACGACGATCCTGTGTCCACCGACGCCGGAATGGGGGCGAAGCTGTCTTTGGCCCAGTCATTGTTCAGCGTGGACAATTTGTGGTGGTAGAGATCGTCCAGCATTTTTAGTCCGACGAAGCTCATGGTGTACGGTTTCTGCGAGATCGTGGCCGCGATCACACCTTTCTGAATCCACGAGAGCGTATCCTCGTCGGTGTCCATCGCCAGAATGACCTTGTCTTTGGCCCCATGTTGGCTCAGCACCGTGGCGACTTCCTTCCCCGCGAGCGCTTCCAGGCAGACGAAAGCATCGGCGTGCTCTTTTTTGTCGTTGCCCAGAATTTCGGTAGCGGTGTCGAAAGCCAGACGCGAGTCGCCCTTCATGTCCACCACGCGTGTGATCTTTATTTGTGGAGTGGCCTCGAGCGCATCGCGATAGCCGCGTAAACGTTCTTTCAGATTGGCCTGCTCGGGTATGGTGAAGACGACCACATTACCCTTGCCGTTCAGTTCCTTCGCCAGTCGCTGGCCTCCAATTTCGCCGGCATGGTAGTTATCGGTGCCGATGAAAAGGAGCCGTTTGCTCGTGGGCGCGTCGGAGTCCACTGTGATTACAGGAATGCCGGCGGCTATTGCGCGATCAATATCGTCTTTCAGCAAGGCCGGATCCGCCACCGAGATTAGGATCCCGCTGGCTTTGTTTTGTACTGCTTCCTGCAATGCTTTCTGCTCAGCCTTGGGATCGTAGGTGTCCGGTCCCGAGAATTCGGAACGCACCTTGAGTTGCTGGGCTGCCTGAAATAAACCGGCTGAACCGGCTTGCCAGTAGGGAATTTTCACATTGGTTGAGATCAGAAAATACTTTTCATCGGAATCGTGACCGGTTCCACAGCTGACCAGGAAAACGAGCAGAATGCCGAAGACGATTCGGGAAGGTACCGTGAGGTGGCGCATCGGATCCTCCTTGGGAACAGACACGACCGCGCCCAGCTAGGCGCGAAACGGTACGGATTCTAAACCTACTGGCCGGGAAAGGGAAGGAGTGGGATGGAGGACGGGCGTCCCGCCCGTCTTGCCGCAAACACGGGCGGGACGCCCGTGCTCCATATTGCTTCTAAACGCCTACGGGGAACGGCTTGGTATGCGTCTCCGCGCTCAGCGACAAGCCCGAGAAGCAGCCTTGCAACAAAGACATCAATCCCGTGTACCAGTAGCCCAGCACGAACAAAGCCAGAAAAGGCACGGTGATGTAGTTTTCATTGGCGATGGCGTAGTAGACCGTAAGCGCGAAATAACTGCCGATCAAAAGTTCGACCCACGGAACCCACCCCAGGCGGCGCCGGTATTTGGTGGCGTTGATCCGGTCTTTTTTCGATTCCACCCGATACTTGGGAGTGCGCGCGAAGGCTGACTTCTGTCCCAACAGCGCCTCCAGCACGGCCCGCGTGTTGGTGATGGTCAGGCCAATACCCAGCGCCATCAGGAAGGGAAGATAGAGCAGTGCGCGCGGCCACGTCCTCGGGAAAAGCTCGCGCTGCGAGACCAGGTAGAAGCTTGAAATTGAAAACGTGGACGCCATAAAGAGCGGCAGGTCGATGTACAACATCTGAAACCATCCCTGGTAAAAGCGGATTATCATGGCCGGCAGCAGCAGCACGGAAAGCACGACCATCAAGGGATAGCTGAGATTCGCGGTCAGGTGATACCAGGCCTCCAGCTTCACGCGAAATGGCTGATCGCTCTTCATCACGCTGGGCAGAATCTTCTTCGCGGTCTGGATCAGGCCCTTGGCCCAGCGCGCCTGCTGGGTCTTGAACGCAGTCATTTCTACGGGCAGCTCGGCCGGACACTCCACATCCTGCAGGTAAATGAATTTCCATCCTTTGAGTTGGGCGCGATAGGAGAGGTCGGTGTCTTCCGTGAGCGTGTCGTGCTGCCAGCCTCCGGCTTCTTGGATTGCGCTCCGGCGCCATATTCCCGCCGTGCCGTTGAAATTGAAGAAGACGTTACTGCGGGCGCGTCCGGAGTGTTCCAGCACGAAATGCCCGTCGAGCAAAATGGCTTCGACCTCGGTAAGAAAAGAATAGTTGCGGTTGATATGCGTCCAACGGGTTTGCACCATGCCAATTTTTGGATCGGTCAAATGGTGGATAGTTCGCATCAGAAAATCTTCAGGTGGCACAAAGTCGGCGTCGAATATGGTAATGAATTCGCCTTTGGCCGTCTTCATGCCATCGGCGAGCGCACCCGCCTTAAAGCCTTCGCGATTGGCGCGGTGATGATAAGTGATGGGAAAGCCGCGCGCAGCGTGCTGCTCGACCAGGCTTTGAGCGACAGCCTGGGTCTCGTCGGTCGAATCGTCGAGCACCTGCACATCCAGCTTTTCCAGCGGATACTGCAGGCGGCAAATCGCATCCAGCAAGCGCTCAATGACAAACTGCTCGTTAAAGATCGGAAGCTGCACCGTGAGCCGGGGCAGTTCCGAAAAATGTCCAGCCGGCTCGATCGTTCGATTCTTTCGGTGCTTGTAATAGAGGTAAACCAATACGTAACGATGCAGACCGTACGAAGCCAGCAGGATAAGCACGATGAAGTAGGGGACCAGCAGCGCCATATCAAACGCATTGGCGTGATAGAGGCCCCTGAATGTGGTGTCGAGAAAATGCTGGCGAATGTACTGGCCGACGCCCCGCGACGCCACCAAAACGGCCAAAATCTGAGTCGAGATCGCGATGGTGCCCAGGGGAATCCTCTCCAGTCGGTCCCGACGGACCAGCCAAGAGCCCTAATTGTACCTGACCGCGAGCCCGAGCCCCCGCGGTATCGGGTTCTGTAAGCGACTCAAATAGATGTACTTACTGGAACAATCTGGCCTGTCTGGTTTTCCCAGCTTAATCCCGAACAGACTCTCCGGAGGCGACTGGCTTCGAACGCTGGCCTGCGGGTCCATGTTGCCCCCTGATGTTTAAGGCCGTGTTGATCAAGGCTACGTGCGAAAACGCCTGCGGGAAATTGCCCATCAGACGGTTCGTGTCAGGGTAGTATTCCTCCGCCAACAATCCGACGTCATTGCGTAGCGCCAGGAGTTTTTGAAAGAGTTTCTCGGCTTCCGGGGTGCGCCCCTGCAACACGTAATTGTCGGCCAGCCAAAAACTGCACGCAAGGAATACGCCCTCGCCGGGTGGAAGTCCATCCGCTGCGGTGCCGGTGTTGTAACGCTGCAACAGGCCCCCGCATAAGAGCTCGCGTTCTATCCTTTCAATCGTGCCGCGCACCCGTCGATCCGATGGCGGCAGAAATCCGACGAGCGGGATCAACAATAGGCTGGCGTCGAGATTCTTCGAACCGTACGATTGCACGAAGCTGCCCAGGTCCGGGTCGAAGCCTTTTTGGCAAACATCGTGGTGGATCTGGCTCCGCACCGTCCGCCAACGCTCAACCGGCGCTTTCAGGCCGAAGGCCTCGGCGCTCCTGATGATGCGATCAAACGCCACCCACGCCATCACTTTGGAGTGGGTGAAGTGTCGCGTCGGGCCGCGCACTTCCCAGATACCCCGGTCGGGTTCCTGCCAGATGCTCTCCAGATGCTCTAATAGCATTCGCTGTAGTTCAATTGCCGGCTCGTTCTTTGGCAGCTTGCCCTTCCGGGCTTGATACAGAGCGTCGGCAAGCTCCCCGTAAATGTCCAATTGCTGTTGACTGAAGGCCGCGTTACCTGCCCGGACCGGCAACGCCCCCTGGTAGCCGGTCAGCCAGGGCAGTTCCCACTCCGGCAGGTACCTCTCGCCGGCAACGCCGTATATTGTCTGCACTTGCGAAGGGCTGCCGGCAATGGCCCGCAAAAGCCAGTTCTGCCACTCTTCCGCTTCATGGTAGTAACCAGCATGCATCAAGGCCAGCAAGGTGAAAGTCGCATCTCGCAGCCAGCAGAAACGATAGTCCCAGTTTCGAGCGCCTTGCGGCTTTTCTGGAAGGGAAGTCGTGGGAGCTGCCACGATCCCACCAGTTGGGAGGTAGGTGAGCGCCTTCAAGGTGATGAGCGACCGGCACACGGCATCGCTCCAGGGCCCGCGATAGCTGCAGCGATCCGCCCATTTGTGCCAATATCCTTCGGTTTGTTCGAGCGCCCGTTCGCCATCGATGGCCGGGGGAACCGGGCCATAGGACGCCCCGTAGGACAATACGAATGGAACGGTTTCTCCTTCGCCAACTGTAAATTCGCTGGTGGTCGTGAGATTCTCGCCTTGAACTGGAGCGGGAGTACGAAGCGCGATCATGTCGGGCCCGGCAATGGCGCGCATGGTTCCATCTTCCAGCCGGGTGACCCAGGGGACGGATCGGCCGTAGTCGAACCGCAATGTGAGTTCCATGCTCACTCGCACCCGGCCTCGCTTTCCTCGCACCAGGCGGACGAGGTGGGAGTGCTGGCCGCGCAGCGGCATGAAATCAACCAGGGTTATGGCGCCTTCCTGGTTTTCGAAATCGGTTTCCAGGATGAGGGTCTTGTCGCGATAGCGCCTTGCCACGCGCTCCGCCCCCGCCGCGGGTGCCAGCTTCCAGCGGCCGTTGTCGGGCGTTCCCAGGAGAGAGGCGAAGCATGCCCCTGAGTCGAAACGCGGCCAGCAAAGCCAGTCGATGGACCCGTCGATCTTGCACAGCGCGGCCGTTTCACAATCGCCGATCAGCGCATAGTCTTCAATTCGGCAGGGCATCTAGCTTTGGGTGACCCGCAGGTCACATGGGTTGCGCGGCGAGAGAATCATCTAGTTCAGGAAATATGTGCGATAAAGCGTGTCGCGCTGGGCGGGCTTGAATCCCGCGTCCCGGATGATGTGGCGCAGCTCTTCTTCCGTGGTGCAATTGGTTACGCCGGCGGCGCGCACGACGTTCTCTTCCAGCATGACCGACCCCACGTCGTTGCCGCCGAAACGCAGACCCATCTGGCAGACTTTCAATCCCTGGGTCACCCAGCTCGATTGAACATTCAGGAAGTTCGAGAGGTACAACCGGGAAATGGCCAGAACTTTTAAGTATTCGACGGCCGTGGCCTCGTCCCAGTGCCGCCCGCCCAGGGCTGTGTTGTGGGGCTGGAAGCTCCACGGGATGAACGCGGTGAAGCCGCCAGTTTCTTCCTGTAACTCGTAGAGCCGCTGGAAATGATTGACGCGATTTTCGATGTTCTCGCCGACACCGAACATCATGGTGGCCGTAGTGCGCATGCCAAGTTGGTGCGCGGTGCGATGCACATTGAGCCAGTCTTCGGTCAGGCACTTCAGCCGGGCAATCTTGTAGCGGACTTCATCGTCAAGAACTTCGGCGCCGCCTCCGGGAATGGAGTCGAGGCCGGCATCGCGCAGACGAATAATGGTGTCGCGAATACTCAACGCGCTGTATTCCGCGATGGCGATAACTTCCGACGCCGAGTAGCAGTGCAGATGAACTTTTGGGAAGCGCTGCTTGATGCCGCTCAGCATCTTCTCGTGCCAGTCAATCTTGAGATCGGGATGCAAGCCGCCCTGCATCAGCACGCCGGTGCCGCCCAGTTCAACAGTCTCCCGAATCTTGTCGTAGATGGTGTCGAACTCGAGAATGTATCCCTCTTTAGCCGCCGGACCCTTCAAGGGCCGATAGAAGGCACAGAACGTGCAGTACTCGGTGCAGAAATTTGTGTAATTAATGTTGCGGTCGATGACGTAGGTAGCAACGCCTTCGGGATGAAGCCGGCGGCGCACAGCGTCGGCTTCCATGCCGATGCCGATCAGGTCGTCCGAGCGGAACAGGTCGAGGGCTTGCTGTTTGGTCAGAGACATAGCTTTGCCAACCGCTGTAACGATTCTAACGGACGTGGGATATTCGTGCCAAACCCACAACCCCCAACAGTATTGTCATCCCAAGCGCTGTCTCGAGCCGCGCTGGCGCGGCGAGAGCAAGTCGAGGGAGCCCCTACCGTGCCGCGCGGACTGATCAACTATAGGGGTGCCCTCGACTTCGCTCGGGGCAGGCTCTTAGAATCCGCGAGCTGTTTCGCAAGCGAGACAGCTTGCTCCGCTCAGGATGACAAAGGAGAACCTAAGCCGTGGCGATCCTGTTCTTGTAGCGATAATACTGGACCAGAGAAATGACTCCGGCGATCACCGCGAGACCGATCAGAGTGAAGAGTGCGGGCTCGTAATATTTTGAGAAGAACCTGACGATGTGCCTGCCATAAATAGCCCCCAGGCCAGCCACTATGATGAAGCGGATTCCACGGCCGAGTGCAAGAGCGGCCACGAACTTCCTGCGAGAGTATTGCAGGGCGCCCGCCGCCAGCAGAAAAGGGACGATAGGAAAAGGCGGCGGCAACAAGGCGGGCACGGCCACCGCAAAAAATTCCCAGCGCTCAAATCGCTTGAAGACTTTCTCGGCTGTTCTCTTCGACAGCTTGCGCTCGAACGCCTCCTTGCCGCCCTTCCGCGCCAAAGCGTAAGTGATGTAGCCGCCGATGACCGCTCCCACGGTGGCCATAAACGCGTAATACCACCACAACTGGCTGTGGCGGGCGGCCAGAAGAATCGTCAGAACATCCATACTGCCTGGCAACGGTATGACCGAGTTGTCCGCCAGTCCCAACAGGATCAGCCCCACGCCACCCAGGTGCCGGAGCCAGGTCCACACCGAAGTCGCAATCACGAAGTGAAGCTGGACCGACATTTCTCCCTTAGAGGCAACTTTTCAGATGCGAGTGGTACGGCCAAACTGTACAAGAGCTAGGTGGCGGCAGTTTTCGCTACATCAAGAAAGCGCAATGACGGTGCCGCCGGCAACACTCCGCACTCGCTGGCATATCGGTAGAAGAGCTGTAACCCGTCCAGGCACGCCGGATCGAAATCATAGTAGATATTTTCGGTCAGGTAGGCCCTGATCTCGGCCTGGCTCAAACCCAGGCGTGGCGACCATTTTTGAGCAATCCGGTCAAGACTCGCCGGCCGTAATCCATGGTCACGCGACTCCTGAAACGTGCCAACCAGATCGACGGTCGCCGGGGCGTTGGTCAAAGCTGCCAACCGGACTGCCCAAAAGGCGAAAACAAACGGTTTGCCGGTAAGGCGGATCCATTCTTCGGCCAAGTCGTAAGTCAGGTAGCGGGAGCGATCCACCTTGAGCGCCGGATCGCCGATTACCAATCCGGCGTTGTGCCCTGCCATCATCTTCTCTATGTCTGGCGCCATGGGGGTGAAAATCCTGCCCGGTCCCCACCATTTCGCGAACAGCACTTTGGTCAACGCTACCGAAGTGAGAGAAGAAGTATCGAGTGCAACCGACCGGATCTGGTCCAGCGGGACTTTGCTGACCAGCAGGATGGAGCGGACGGGCCTTATGGACGCGATCGCCACGCCGGGCAGGATGGCCAGCCCCGAAATGCTGGCATAAGCCGCTGCCGGAATGATGCCAATATCCGCTGCACCCGCAGCCAGGTCAGCGGCGCATTGCGAAGGGACAGTATAGGAAATATCGAAGCCGGTACCCGCGTCTCCATGCTCGAAATCCCACATCAGAGGGGCAGTATTAAGGTAGGAAATCGCGGAAATACGAAGGCGTTTCATGCGGCCATTGTTCTAGTTTGAATGTTTGATTTTAACAGAGCTGTGTGTCGTGTGACCTTGACATCGTTTTTTGCGGATGTATAGAGTCCGCGAGTCAGACAATGTGGAGGTGGTGCGGTGCCCGAAGCCCTTGCCGTCAGTCCCAGACCCAGTGAAAGTCTTGCGTTATCCTGGCTAGCCCTTGCCCTGACCCCCCGCCTCGGACCCACCCGGGCGCGGCGGCTGGTCGAACACTTCGGCGCTGTGCAGAACATCTTCAAGGCGTCGCTGACCGAGCTCGAAGCCACCGGAATTCAAACCGTCTCGGCGCAATCGCTTGGCACCGGTCAGTCCATGGAGCTGGCGCACGACGAACTGGGACGCGTGGCGGCAGCCGGTGTTTCGGTTGTCTGCCTGGATGATCCCACCTATCCCGCACAGTTGAAGCAGATCTACGATCCGCCGCTGGTCCTTTATGTACGCGGAAATGTGGACGCAATCGCCCAGCCGGGGATCGCGGTCGTAGGCACGCGCCACCCTACGCCCTACGGATTGGGGATGGCGGAGCGGCTGGCATGCGATCTCGCGAACCGAGGCCTGGTGATTTTCAGCGGCCTGGCCCGTGGCGTAGATGCGGCCGCGCATCGCGGCGCAATCCATGCCAAGGGAAAAACCGTAGCAGTATTTGGCACCGGCGTGGACATTATTTATCCCAAGGAAAACTCCCGGCTCACGGAGCAGATGCTGGCCCTGGGAGGCGCCCTGATCTCGGAATTTCCCATGAATACCTTTGCCGCGCCGCAGAACTTTCCCATTCGCAATCGCATCATCAGTGGAATTTCGATCGGTGTGCTGGTGGTGGAAGCCGCCGAATATAGTGGCACGAGAATTACATCGCGCTGCGCGCTGGAACAGAATCGCGAAGTGTTCGCCGTCCCCGGCAATGTCACCAACAAAAATTCCTGGGGGCCCAACACCCTGATCAAACAAGGCGCCAAGCTGATAGCCACCTGGGAAGACGTTTGGGAAGAACTCCCTACAGCAGTACGACTTGCGCTTACTCCCGCCGCCGGTGATGAATCGCAAGCGGGCGAGACTGCATCTCTATTCGGGGAAAGTGAGCTGCCTCCTCACGAACGAAAGATCCTGAAGCTCCTGAAAGCCGACGAAGCCACCCATATCGACGAAATTGTAGAGTTGCTGGAACTGGACCTGTCATCGTCCGAAATATTCGCCGCGTTGTTCGAGCTGGAGCTGGCGGGGAAGGTCAAGCAGATGCCGGGGAAGAATTTTGTCAAAAGCTTTTAGCTATTAGCTCTTGGCTCTTAGCTTGAAACGCAGATCGGCCGACGTGAGGAGGGGATATGAGGAATTACAAGGACCTACAGGTCTGGGAGAAGGCCCACAAGTTGACCCTCGCGATCTACCGGGGCACACATGACTTTCCAAAGGAAGAGCGATTCGGTTTGACCAGCCAGATCCGGCGCTCGTCTGCCTCGATCGCGGCGAACTTGGCGGAAGGCTGTGGTAGAAGATCAGACGGCGAGATGGCACGTTTCATCCAGATCTCGATGGGCTCAGGAGCTGAGCTTTCGTACCACCTCTTGTTGGCGCGAGACTTGGGCTTTTTGGAGAATGAAGAATATTCCAAGCTGGACAGCGATCTGGGCGAAGTTATGCGAATGCTGTCTTCGCTATCGCAAAAGATAGGAAACGCATTGGCGGCCTAGAGGTTTCAAGCCAAAAGCTAATGGCTAGAAGCTAACAGCTTCAAACCCAAAACTTGTTGCCACCACGGCATTCATGCTAGCTTCAAAACCAGTAACCCCTACTAGAGGACACATTGTCTAAAGGTTTAGTCATTATCGAATCGCCCGGCAAGGCGAAGGCCATTCAGAAATATCTTGGCAAAGGCTTCGTTGTCGAAGCGTCGTTTGGCCACGTGAAAGACCTGCCCAAGAGCACGCTGGGCGTCGATGTCGACAACGATTTCGAGACGGAGTACGTCGTTATTCCGGGCAAGGAGAAAGTTCTCGCCAAGCTGAAGAAGCTGGCTGCATCAGCGGAAAACATCTATCTGGCGCCTGATCCCGACCGCGAAGGCGAAGCCATCGCATGGCATCTGGCGGTAGAACTAGGCGATGGAAATAAGGGCAAAAAGAAAAAGAAGAAGGAAGGTGACGGGCCCGGCCGCATCCGCCGCGTGACCTTCAACGAGATTACGAAGCGCGCCGTGCAGGAGGCGTTCGAGCATCCCCACGACATTGACCAGAACCTGGTGGACGCGCAGCAGGCACGACGTGTGCTCGATCGACTGGTGGGCTATCAGGTTTCACCGCTGCTCTGGGACAAAGTCCGGCGTGGCTTGTCCGCCGGCCGAGTGCAGACTGTGGCTCTGCGGCTAATCGTCGAACGCGAGCGCGAAATCAAGGCTTTTCAGAAGGTTGAATACTGGACCATTGACGCTCACCTGGCGGGGCCGAAGCCGCCGGCGTTCGACGCCCGCTTCGTCGGCAAAGGCGAAGAAAAGGTTGAAGTGAACAACGGCGAGGATGCGGAAAAGATCCGCGCCGCGCTGGAGAAAGCCGACTGGCTGGTCCGCACCGTTGATCGCAAAGAGCGGCGGCGCAATGCCACTCCGCCCTTCACCACCAGCAAGCTGCAGCAGGATTCCTCGCGCAAGCTGCGCTTCAGCGTGAAGCGCACCATGATGATCGCGCAGCGTTTGTACGAAGGCGTGGAACTGGGCGAAGAAGGCTCGGTCGGTCTTATCACCTATATGCGCACGGATTCCACTCGCGTTTCCAATGAAGCGCTGGCCGAAGTGCGCGACTACATCACGGCGCAGTATGGCAAAGAGTATTTGCCCGAGTCTCCCAATATATATAAGGAGAAGAAGGCGGCGCAGGCGGCGCATGAAGCCATCCGTCCAACCTCCGCGCTGCGCCATCCCGACCAGATCAAACAATATCTGAAAGAAGATGAATTCAAGGTGTACAAGCTCATCTGGCAGCGCTTTGTGGGCTCGCAGATCATGCCTGCGGTGTTCGACCAGACCACGGTGGACATCGATGCCAAGTCAGGCGCCGAGACATTCTGGTTCCGCGTCACCGGATCGGTGCTCAAGTTCGACGGCTTTCTCAAAGTCTACGAGGAATCGAAGGACGTCAAGGACGAGGAAGAAGAAGAACTCAAGCACAAGCTCCCTCCGCTCGAACCGGGACAAAAGCTCACGCTCCGGGAACTGAAGCCGGAGCAGCACTTCACCGAGCCTCCGCCGCGTTACAACGAAGCTTCACTGGTCAAAGAGCTCGAAGAGCGCGGCATCGGCCGGCCTTCCACGTACTCCGCAATTCTGAGCACCATTCAGGAACGACAATACGTGCAGAAGCTGGGCGGAAAATTCTCGCCCACCGAGATCGGATTGGTCGTGACCGATCTACTGGTGGAAAATTTCCGTGACATCTTCGACATCGAATACACCGCGCGACTCGAAGAAGAGCTGGACGGAATCGAAGAAGGCAAGGAAACCTGGACTGACGCGCTGGCCGGCTTCTACAAGAGATTCGCCAAAGACCTCCGCTATGCCGAAAAGCATATGGAGAACATCAAGCGGATGGAGAAGCCCACGGACGAGAAGTGCGAGCGCTGCGGCTCTCCGCTGGTCATCAAGTGGGGCAAGCACGGATCGTTCTACGCCTGTAGCTCCTACGACAAAGAAAATCCCGATAGCTGCACTTTCACTAAAGAAAATCCCATCAATCTGCCCGACCTGGATACGGCGGATGTTCAGGAAACCACGCAGGAAGAGTATTGCGAGAACTGCGGCCGGGTGATGGTGCTGAAGCGCGGCCGCTTCGGCCAGTTCATGGCCTGCACCGGGTATCCGGACTGCAAGACCACCCGCCGCCTCGATCAAGGCAAGAAAGTTCCGGATATTCCGATTGATGAACTCTGCCCCAAATGCGGACGCAACATGATGATCCGCCACGGCCGTTTTGGCGAGTTCACCGCCTGCAGCGGCTATCCCGAGTGCAAGTATGTGAAGCAGAATTACATCGGGGTGAAGTGTCCGCTCTGCAAAGACGGAGACCTGGTGGAAAAGAAGGCGCGCAAGGGGAACACTTTTTACGGCTGCGGAAATTACCCCAAGTGCAAGTTCACCTCCGCGGGCAAACCGCTGGCTGAAAAGTGTCCGAGTTGCGGCAGCGAATATCTTGTCGAGAAAATGCTGAAGGCTGGCCCGGTGGTCGCGTGCCCCAACAAAGAATGCGACTTTGAACGCGAAGTACCGGTGGAAGCGGCTTCAGCGGGATCGACAACGTAGGTTCTTATCCAATGCAGGCGCGAGCGCCAGTGCTCGTGCTGTAACGCCACAAACGACCGATTAGACCGAATATATCGCGAGGGACTGAATGGCAAAACCGACTGCTGCCGATGCACAACTGATTCTTAAACTGTACGATCTCCGCCGCGAAGCCGAGCTGCGCAAAGCACGCCATTGGTGGGTCGTGACATTCTCGCCCCAGTCTGCGGATGACTTCATGAAAATCTCAGGTGCGTTTGGGTCGCCAGAAAACAACTGGATGCGGCAGGTGCTTGGGTACTGGGGTATTGCTTCGTCGCTGGTGAACCACGGCGCCTTGAACCGTGACCTGTTCCTCGAACCCAGCTTTTGTGGAGAAATGGTCCTCATTTACGCCAAGACGAAGCCATTTTTAAAAGAGCTGCGAGAGAAGATGAAGAACCAGGAACTTCTCGGCGGCATCGAAACTCTGATCATGAGCACGAAGAAAAGCCGCGAGTTTCTGAAGCGCATGGAAACGAACCTGGCTGCCCGGCGCAAGTCCGCGGCAGAAGGCGCCAAAGCCAGCTAGCCTGCTGTATCCAATTCTCAACAGGTGGCTGGAAGCCAGGAGTTAGAAGCTAGCCGCGGTTTTACGCGATGTACTCGCGGATGTACTCGTCCCGCGTGCGTGCCAGCTCATCCCGATCGCCATCAAAGATCACTTTGCCGTCCCGCAGGATGAGAAACGCCATGGGCACTTCGCAATTGACACCCTTGGGTAGCGGTATCATCTTGTTCTGCTGGCGATCGAAATAGTGGGTGGCCATGATGAACGCGTCCTGGAGGCGATGGGTAACCATCAGCGCGCTGGTTTTGTACACGTCGCGCTGTTTCACGATGAGTTCCACGATGGTGGTGGATGTCACGGGGTCCAACCCGCCGGTGGGCGAATCATAGAGCAGAATTTCCGGCTGCGTGACGATGGCGCGCGCAATGGCTACCCGGCGCCGCATTCCGCCGGAAAGTTCCGCGGGAAACATGTCCACGGTTCGTTCCAGCTCCACGAAACTCAGCGCTTCACGCACCCGCCGCTCGATCTCATCTTCGGGGACGCTGCCTTCCTCCATTAGACGGAAGGCAACATTTTCCCGCACCGTGCGCGAATCGAAAAGCGCGCTCTCCTGAAAGACCATACCGACCTGGCGTCGCAAGTCGAACAATGCGTTTTCGGTCATCTCGGTCACTTCTTCGCCGAGGACGTAAATACGGCCCGAATCCGGCTTCATCAATCCCAGCGCTAGCTTGAGAATGGTGCTCTTGCCAGACCCCGCGACCCCGAAAATGGCTTTTGTTTCTCCGTGCGGGAGCCGGAAAGAAATATTGTCGAGAACCACCTTGTCGTCAAATGCGAGGGTCACGTTTTCGAAACGGATGGCCTCGCCGCCTTTCTGCTTCGCGGCCGACGTAGGCGTGTCGAGCGGCAGTGTCGGAGCAGACATCGCCTATCGGTACCCCAACAGAGCAATGAGAAGCTTGGTGACGAAGAAATCGACGACGAGGATGAGCACCGAAGCGACGACCACCGCCTGCGTCGTGGAGCGGCCAACGCCCTGGGTGCCACCGCGCGTGGACATCCCGAAATAGCAGCCGACGGTAGAAATCACGAATCCGAAGAGCACAGGCTTGATCAGCCCGGTGGTCACGTCGCGCCAGACCAGCGACTGCCAGGCCGAAGTCCAGTATTGCCGCGAATCCAGGCCCAGCAGGAGGCTCGAGACCATGTTCCCGCCCACCAGGCCAAGCAGGTCGGAGATGATGGTCAGAAAAAACAGCATGACCACCGTGGCCACCACTCGTGGCGTCACCAGTTTTTTCGTGGGGTCGGTGCCCAGCGCGCGCATGGCATCGATCTGCTCGGTCACGGTCATCGAGCCCAGTTCGCTGGCCATGCCGGACGAGTTACGGCCCGCAACCATGAGGCCGGTGATGACCGGTCCCAGTTCCGTGACCATGCCGACCGATACCAGTTGGGCGATAAGAGTGAGGGAGCCAAAGCGCGACAGCGTGCTCGCGCTGTTCAGAGCCAGCACGGCGCCGGTAAAGCCGCCGGTGAGGATG
>Ga0066790_10000272_pt1 | contig 18204 bp, 19 predicted proteins | sample OrgsoiDNA2013050_FD_70963 | JGI IMG/M metagenome (GOLD analysis project Ga0066790, IMG submission 70963) | Permafrost soil microbial communities from the Arctic, to analyse light accelerated degradation of dissolved organic matter (DOM) -... | ecosystem: Environmental > Terrestrial > Soil >...
TCGGTGACGGCGTGGGCGCAGGCCTGGATGGTGGACGCCGTCGCGGGGTCCTCCGGGTCGAGGCGCAGCAGCATCTTGCCGCCATCGAAGCCCATCGCGGCGATCGCCGCGCAGTCATAGCCGGTGAACCGGTCATCGATCTCGAACACGCTGTCGGCGAGCCCGCCCCGGTTCATGGAGCCGATGACCACCTTCCCCTCAAGCGCGCCGAGCAGCAGCAGGTCCTCCAGCACGTCGGCCGTGCCGAGCACGCCCCCGACGCCGGGCCGCGCCAGCGCCACGCAGAGCCGCCCCAGCAGGTCGGCGCGGTCGGCCATGGCGAACCGCTGGTTGCCGACGCCCAGGGCGCCGCGGGCCGGGTGATCGGCCGCGATGATCACCAGGTGGCCGCCGGGGTCGACGAGGGCGGGGGCCCGGTCACGCGCCGCCGCCGCCTCCGCGACCTGGCCGGGCCGGTACGCGCGCGTGGCGATCAGCTTCGCTATCCGGTCAGCGAACATCACTGCGCTCCGTCAGGACGTCCTGCACCTCAGCGATCGTCGGCATCGCCTCGGCGCAGGCCAGCCGCGAGGCCACGATGCCCCCCGCGGCGTTGGCGAACTGCATGACGGCCGCAGTATCCCACCCGGCCAGCAGCCCGTGGCAGAGCGCGCCGCCAAAGGCGTCGCCGGCCCCGAGGCCGTTGAGCACCTGCACGTCGACCGGGGGTACCTGGATGGCGGCCGACCCGTCCATGGCGAGCACTCCCTCCGGTCCCTGCTTCACGACGGCGAGATCCACCCCGAAACCCAGTAGCGCCTGGCCGGCCCGCACCGGGTCTCGTTCCCCGGTGGCGGTCTCGCACTCGTCCAGGTTCCCCACGGCGACCGTGGCCTCGCGGAGCGCCGCCTGCGCCCACCGCCGTGCCTCCTCCCGCGATGACCAGAATGCCGGCCGGTAGTCGAGATCGAGGACGGTTATCCCGTCCTTGCCTCTCGCCTCCAGCGCCGCGAGAGTGGCGGAGCGGCTGGGCTCCTGCGACAGCCCGGTCACCGTGACCCAGAACACGCCGGCCGCGCGGATCGCCGCGTAGTCCAGGTCCTCGGCCCTGATCTCCAGGTCGGGCGCCTTGGGGTGGCGGTAGAAGTAGATCGGGAAGTCATCGGGCGGGAAGATCTCGCAGAAGGTCACGGGCGTCGGCAGGGCCGGCACCGCGGTGACGAACCGGTCGTCGACTCCGTATCCGCGCAGCGACCGGTGGATGAATCGGCCGAAGGGATCCTCGCCGGTCCGGGTGATCACCGCGGCCCGGCGCCCGAGGCGGGACGCCGCAACGGCGACGTTGGTGGGACTGCCGCCCAGGTACTTGCCGAACGAGGTGACGTCCTCCAGCCCGACGCCGACCTGGAGGGGGTAGATGTCGACCCCGACCCGGCCCATGGTCAGCACCTCCAGCGGCGGCGTCATCCGCCGCTATCCCCATGGTGAGTCACGCGCTTATGTAACCAAAGGGACAAGAGCGCTGTCAATATTTTGTCCTGACATAAGGACTACTTGGGTCGGAAACTGGCCTGGCCGGGGCGCCGCCTGGGCTTACGGTCGCCCCAGGCGTGGCTTCAGGCCGCGCCGGAAACCGGTCGCCGGTGATCACGACCGTTTTTCCGCGTCGTGAGGCTGTCGCGTAGCTCGTGATCACCTCGGCTGGCCTTGGCTGGCTGGTGGCGGCAGTCAAGTTTCATGATCACCACTGTTTTTTCGCACATACTGCTGAAAAACGGTGGTGATCAAGGGCGACCCGGTTCCCAGGCAGCCCTAAGCCGCGCCTGGGGCGACTGCAAGTCCGGGGCGGCGCCCCGCCCAGGGTCCGGCTCAGGGCGACGCCGTCCGGCATCGGGACGGGGGCATTGGGCCGCACTACGTAAGGAGCCGCCGCGGGGGCCAGGCCCATCGCGCGGTCAACGGCCGTGCCAGCGATGCGGGACAGCGGATTCATGGGCCAGTCTCCGCTATCGGGGCCACAACTGCCTGTTTCCCGGTCGGTTGTGGCATCGGCTGGCGTGATTGGTTCGGATTACACCTGTGTGTGGACCAGCGCGATCCGAACCACTCAGGAAATCGGCCTGGCGCGGAGGCTGCCGATGCGCAGCGATCCGTCCGGCGCATCCGGGCCGCCGCGCGACGCGATCTCCCGCTCCGCCTCGCGCACGTAGGTCTCCGGGTCCGTGTCGACCGCGGTGACGCCCGCAAAGTGCCCCGCCTCGAAGGCCGTGAAGGCTACGGCCAGCTCGTGGCGGAGCTGGAGCCCGGCGCGACGGCGGAAGTCGGTGAGGCCTTCGCGTTCTTCCTCCGCCAGGTGATCGCCGTTCGCCACATTCACCGCCGCGACCGCGGCATACCACCCGCTGCTGCCAGCCTGATGCCCCGCGACCGCCGCGATCGCGTCCCGGATGTCGTTGTGGTCATGGATCGCGTCGAGCGTTTCCTCCTCGGCGCCCGCCGCCGCGCCCGCGCTGCCAGCGCTGAGGCCTACTCGCAGGAGCTGCGGGTAGAAGATCTCCTCCTCCGCGGCGGCGTGCACTTCCAGGAACGCCGACAGTCGTGCCCATACCGCCCGGAGAGTCGCGGCGTCAGCATGGTCGATCTGTTCCAGGATCGCGAAGAGCCGGCGCTGCTCGTGGTGGTCATCGAGTATCAGCTGGGTGATGTCCATGGGGCCAATCTTCCCTGGCGGGCTTGCATCCGGTACCTGGGTACAGCCTTATCGTCGAGTCATGGAGCTAATCGACGTCGACTCCGGCGGTGCCTGGGTGCCGCAGGCGTGTACGCTGCCGGCCTCCGACCGGGCCCTGCGGGTCGCCGAGTTCGACGGACTGTTCGCCGCGGCGGTGCGCGGCATCGACCGTGTCGAGCCGACCCGGCTCCGGCTGGATCTTCGGCCCAGCCCGCAGGTCGCCGGACGGGCAGCGGAGCTGACGGTAGCCGAGACGGGCTGCTGCTCGTTTTTCACCTTTGCCCTCACCGCGGCCAGCGGCCGCCTGACGCTGGAGGTCACCGTGCCCGCGCCGCAGGCCGGAGTCCTGGACGCGCTGGCCGACCGCGCCGCGGCCGCGGCGGGCTTGTCGGCATGAGCGGCTTGCGCAGCGGCCAGGTCGCCCGGGCGGCCGGGGTGAACCAGCAAACGTTGCGGTACTACGAGCGCCGCGGCCTGCTGGCCCCGCCACACCGCACGCCGGGCGGGCACCGGCTCTATCCGCCGGAAACGGTGACGGTACTTCGAGTTATCAAGGCCGCCCAGCGGCTGGGATTCTCGCTCGGGGAGGTTGCCGACCTGCTGGAGGCCGGCCATCGTCGGCACCGGTCTGACGCAGGGCTGAGGCACCGGGCCGAGGTGAAGCTGGCCGAGGTCGAGACGAGAATCGCCGACCTGAGCGTGATAGCAGACACGCTGCGATCCGTGCTGGATGCCGGATGCGCGGACCTCATCGACTGTGCCGGGCAGCCGCACTGCCCGGTGCCGTTCGCGGACCTCGCCGATACCGCCCCGGTGGCCGGCTGAGGTGACGGATGCCTGGCTCCGTCGCGCGCTCGGCTCAGCGCCGCACGAGCCGGAAGGCCACCTCATAAGAACCCGCCGCTTCCGCTGCATGGACCCACAAAATGCCCAGCGCCTCAGTCAGGCGTGCTCGCGCCAGGGGGCCCACGTCCAGGATGTCGCTCCAGCCGAGCTCCCGGCACAGGGCAATGACCTGCTGCACTGCCGGTGCGTGGTCACCGCAGACCAGCAGCGTCGGCGGGCCGTCGGGGAACGCAGGATCGACCATGTCCGCCGCGTTGAGGATGTTCAGAGCCTTGACCACGTGTGCCTGAGGCACCAGCCGCTGCAGAAGCTCCCCGCCGGAGTCCTCGTGCCCGAGAAGCAATTGCGTCGTCCCCTGCGCGTCCCTGCCCTCCGGGTCGCTCGCGTCCAGCACCGTGACTCCCGCCGGCAGCGCGGCAGCCAACTCGGCGGCCACGGGTCGCAGAGCCGGGAACGGAACGGCGAACACCGCGAACTCCGCGCCGGCGGCAGCCTGCCGATGCGAGTCGAGCGCTATCCCCGGGGTGCCGTCGAAACGCCCGGCAACCTCAGGGTCCTCCGGCCGTCGGCTGCCGACCGTTACCGCATGCCCGCGCACGGCCAGCCCCGCAGCGAGCACCTGGCCGACAGGACCAGTACCGAAAACCGCAATGCGCACCGCCGCCTCCTTCGTGCTCCCGGGTGCAGATCCTCAACGGCTGGTTTCCGGAACGTCGCGCCGGCAGGCGATCGACCGCCTCGCTTAGCAGCTTCGCTGAAAGAACAAGGCCTTGATCGTCGCGCCCCACTCGTAGGCAATCTCATAGGGCCATTCATATTTGGGGAGTGCGGCGTCGACTACGTAGACCTGGCCGCTGAAACAACGCCCGACCCGCAGCCGGGCGCGAGTGTTTTGCGGCGTTGTCGTGACCAGCGCGATTGAGTGCCAGTGATAACGCTTCGCAAGGTCGCCTGCGAACTCCGCTTCGCCTTGCGTCGTCTCCGGGTCGGGAACGAAGCAGATCACCTTCACGCCGGGTATCTGCGGGGCGCACACACTGCCGTGGCCCCATTGCGGTGAGCCACGCGAGATAACGACCGTTGACGCCCGGTGGTTCCAGGCCAGCCAGAGCGCCGTGTCCAGGCGATTACCCTGCCCGTTGAGCATCACGATCGCGTTGACATGCGCGGGCATTCCCCGTGGCGGCCAGACGAACAGGCGCGCCGTTGCGGCGCCGGCTACAGCGATCACGGCCGCCAGCGCAATCACGGCCGCCCGCCAGCTGCGTCTCCGGCGGTTCGCCCCGGCCGACGGGATTCCCCGGATGACTCGGACTCTGGTCAATGATCTCCTCGAACTTTCCTCGGGCGAAGTGTACGTGCCGTCGAGGCGGCCTTCAGGCGAGGGTTATGCGGGCGTCGCCGGTGGGCGGCCACTCGCTCACGGGTGGCGCACCGCGTCGAGCAGTAGCGGCGCGGCGTCCCGCCGCCGAGGTGGACGAACGGGCGACCGCAGCCGGCCGCGGCGCACAGGCCGCCGGGCGGCGCCTGCCGGCTGGCCAGCAGACCCGCCAGGGCCGCCGCCGACGAGGCCGCGAACCACTCGTCCCACGAAGCATCGTCGGCGCTATCCAGATGCAGATGCCAGGGCGTCCCGTCGTGGCTGCTCAGCCGGGGCGCCCCGGCCGCGTCGGCGAGAATGACGTTCAGCAGGCGCGCGGCGGTGGCTGCGTCCGGAGCCGCGAATACCTCGTGCAGCCGCGCCGCGACGGCCTGCATAGCCGCCACATCGGCGTCGGTGACCGCGATCGGCTCCGGCTCGCCATGCTCGCGCAGGACGGCGATGACCGCTGCGACCGGCACCGGGACGGGCCTCCCGCGGGGCGCAAGCAGGGCCGTTAGCGTCGCCGTTCGAGCGGCTTGCGGAATGCTCATCTCTGTAGGGTAACGTCTTGATGGTGTTAAGCCGTTACAGGTTGAGGACCTATCTCGCCGGGGCGACCACCGCGCGGATCGCGGATGAGATGTCGACCCCGGCCCTGTTGCTGCTCGGCCTCGCGGTCACTGGCTCGGCGCAGTCGGCGTCGCTGCTGTATGCCGGCCTGACCGTCGCGGCCGCGGCCGGCGGCCCGGTGCTCGGCGCGCTGCTGGACCGCAGCGGGCGCCCTGGCCGGCTTCTGGCCTGCACATTGGCGGGGTACGCGGTCGGCCTGGCGGTGATCGCGGCCAGCCTCGGTCGGGTGCCCCTGGCCGCGGCCGTGGCCCTGGCCGTGCTGGCAGGCTTCCTGGCTCCATCGCTGACCGGCGGCTGGACGTCGCGGCTGCCCGATGTCCTGCCGCCGGACCGGCTGCCGCGTGGCTACTCCCTCGACGCCGCTACCTTTTCCGCAGCCGCGCTGGCCGGGCCGGCCCTGGCAGGCCTCGTCGCGGCGGCGGCCGGGCCGCGGTGGGCGATAACGGCCGTGACGGTCCTGCTGCTGCTGGCCACGCCTGCCGCCTGGCGCCTGCCCAGATCCCCGGTCCGGCATCCGGCCGTCAGCGTCCCGGCGGCCCCGGCGGCCCCGGCCGACGGCCTCGACGGCCGTGACGCCGGTAGCCTCGACGGCCGTGACGCCGGTAGCCTCGACGGCCGTGACGCCGGTAGCCGCCCGACGCTCCTGGCCGATCTGCGGGCCGGCTTCGCCGCGATCATCCGCACCCGGCCGCTGCTGCGAATCACGCTCTGTTCAGTGGTGGCCTACCTCGGGGTTCCCATGCTCGTGGTGGCGTGTCCGCTGCTGGGTCAGCGTCACCTGGGCAGCGCCGACCGCGGCGCGCTGCTGCTGTCCGTCCTCGCGGCGGCCTCGCTGGTCACCACCGCGGCTATGTCGCGCTGGCCGCCGCGGCTCCCACCCGACCTGATCTTCGCCGCCGCGACCGCGCTCGCGGGCTGTGCCTACGCCGCCCTGGCGCTGGCTCCCGGCGCCGGCTGGGTCATCGCGGCCATCGCCGTCGCCGGCACCGCGGACGGACCGCAGCTCGCCGCGATCTTCGCCGTCCGGCACCGGGAGGCACCGCGGCGGCTGCGCGGCCAGGTCTTCACGACGGCCGCCAGCCTCAAGATCACCGCGGGCGCCCTCGGGGCGGTCCTGGCCGGCCACCTGGCCGGGCGCTCGATCGCGCTGGTGCTGACCGCGGCGGCGGCGACCCAGGGTGCGGCCCTGCTGGCCTTCGCGGTCACCAGCGCGCCGGGCCGCCGCGGCGCCGGCCCGCTGCTCGCCAGGCGAGTGGCAGGCCGGCGCCCGGGCTGACAGTCGGCGTCGCAACTGGCCGGCGGCCGTCACGCCTGGCGGGCCGAGCCTCGCGGCAGGAACTGGACCAGGGTCGCGGTGCCGACGGTCAGCGCGGCCAGCACGCACAGGCTGGCGGTGAAAGCATGCGTGAAGGCGTCGACGCGCAGCGCGCGGTAGAAGACGACGCCGACGACCGCCACCCCAAGCGCGCCGCCGGGGTCAGCCGGGGACCTTGTCGAGGAAGCCGAGGACGGTGACGATCTTGCTGTCCTCGTCGGTGACCAGGACGTCGAAGCCGACGATCAGCGGCTCGGCGCCTGCTGGACCCAGGCCCCAGGTGAAGCGCGCCTGCCGGTGGTGGGCGTCCACGGGTCCGGCGAGGGTGAAGACCAAGCCTGGGAACTGTCCCTGCACCGCGGCGATGGTCGCGTCGACGGCATCGCGGCCGTGCGCCTCCGCCATCGGGTCGATGTAGCTGGCATCGGCGGTCCAGGCGTCGTCGATGAGCTTGCGGCGGGCGGCGGGGTCGGCCTCGTTCCAGCAGTCGAGGTAGCGGGCGATCATGTCAGTCATCGGATTTCCCTTCGGAGCGGAGTTTCGCCGGGTGGACGAGGCCATCCTGATGAGCGGCGCGCGCAGGTGTCGATTACGCGGGAGGTAATGCTGGGCCCTTACCTGGGAGGTAATCGCCGGGGCGCGGGCCGGCCGCTAGCGTCGGGGAATGACCACGATGACCGGGCCCGCGCTGGGCGTCCGACCCGAGCGGCCCGTCGGCGAGCTGCTGCGTGAGTGGCGCGAGCGGCGCCGGCTCAGCCAGCTCGACCTGGCCAGCCAGGCCGACATCTCGGCGCGCCATCTGAGCTTCGTCGAGACCGGCCGCTCGCGTCCGACGCCGACGATGATCATTCGGCTCACCGAGCAGCTCGAAGTCCCGCTGCGCGAGCGCAACGCCCTGCTGCTCGCCGGGGGCTACGCTCCCGCCTACCCGCAGCACGGGATGGCAGAGCCGGAGCTGGAGAGCGTGCGGGCCGCCCTGCGGCAGGTGCTCGCCGGGCACGATCCGTACCCCGCGATCGTCGTCAACCGGTGGTGGGAGCTGCTCGACGGCAACGCGGCCGTCGCCGTGCTAACGGACGGCTGCGCGCCCGGCCTGCTCGAGCCGCCGGTGAACGTGCTGCGGCTGAGCCTGCACCCCGACGGGATGGCGCCGCGGATCGCCAACCTGCCGCAGTGGCGTGCGCACCTGCTGACCCAGCTGCGGCACCGTGCGCGGGCCCTCGGCGATCAGCGCCTTAACGAGTTGCACGCCGAGCTGCTCGGTTATCCGGGCGGCACCGCCGAGGCGGTGCCGTCGGCCGGCGTGGTGCTCCCGCTGCGCTACCGGCGCGGCGACCAGGAGCTCTCGTTCTTCAGCATCAGCGCCGCCGTCGGCACCGCGACAGACGTGACCGTCGAAGAGCTGGCGATCGAGGCGTTCTACCCCGCCGACGCGCGGACGGCCGCGGCCCTCCGCTCGATTGTCGGATAACGGCCGCCAGGTCCGGAGCTCTAGGCTGATCCGGCGGCCGCGATCTTGCGGAAATCCCAGCTTGCGAGCTTCTCTGGCGTCACCCTGAGCCAGGCGTGCCTGCCGTCGTGCACCATCCCGTCCCCGCCGAAGTACTTGGCGGCGAACTGCGCCTCCACCGGCACGAGCTCGTCGAGGGGCTCGCCGGCCCGCGGCTGTTCGCCGACGAACTCCGCGATGCCGCTGATCTCCGCCCCGCGCAGCTCGAAGTAGTCCACCCCGGCGTCGACGACGACGGCGATGCGCGGATCGCGGCGCAGGTCGGCCCAGCGCTGGCTGCGCGTCAGGGAGTACAGCCACAAGCTCGCGCCGTCCCAGCAGAACCATAGCGGCGTCACATGCGGGCCGTCCGGGCCGTTCGTCGCGATCCGGCAGGTGCGCTCCGCAGCGAGGAAGGCATCGAGCTCGCCGGGAGCCATCGCGATCCGCCGACCACGGCGCTGTGCTTGGGGGCGCTGTGCTGGGGGGCGCTGTGCTGGGGGGCGCTCGCTAGCCATCTCGGCAGGTTAGCTTTTTTGCGGGCAATAGTCCGCTAGACGTGGCCGCGGGTCACCACGACGTTCCCGGACTGATCGGTGACCGTGATCACATGCGCGGATGAGGGGTTCGTCGGTACCCCGACGCGGGTCACGCCGGCAGCGGAGCTGGCCGTGACCCGGTAGGCCGTCTGTCCGGCCGGGAGCACCAGCCGGACGTTGCCGGACAGATCACTGACCTGGACTCGGCCGGGGACCCTGGCGAAGGTGAGGGTGATGTCGCCGGACTTGTCCTCGACCGTCAGGTCCCGGCCCCGCAGGGCGTTCAATGAGATGTCACCCGATGAGTCCTGGACGAGCACGCTGGCGCCGGACAGGGCGGATCCGGTGATAGTGCCGGACCGGTCCGTGATCTCGGCGTGGCCAGACAGGGCGCTGGCATGAACGGCGCCCGAGTCGGCCACCAGCGTGACGGGGCCGGCCAGTCCGCGCGCGGTGAGGTCGCCGGACCCGACCGAGATGGTCGAGTGGACCCGCGCGGGCAGCCCGACCGCGAAGTTGAACGAGCACGGCCCGGTCGGCTGACGGCATTGCCCGTGCACGGCGACTTCCGCGGCCGTGGCCTGCCACCGCACCGTTGACCGGGCGAGCGCGTAACGGGCGGTTCCCCGGACCCGGATCCGGGCACCCGGCGCAGGGCCCACGGTGACCTGCCCGGCGGCCACCTCCACGACGACGCTGTGGCCGCGGGCGGGTATGGCCAGGTTCACCCGGTAGCTGCCCTGGCCGGCCCAGGCGACGGCAGTCAGCGCGGTCCAGCCGATGACGAGGAGGGCGACCGGGGTACCGAGGGCGAGGGCGACGCGGCGCCCGGCGGTGAGCGGAAGCGGTCCCGTGGTTAGCGGTCCCGTGGTTAGCGGTTCAGTCATGTCCGTTCGGCTCCCAGATAGCGCAGGACGGCGCGCACTCTGCGGTGATCCCGGTCGCCAGGAGGCAGCCCGAGTTTCGCGAAGATGCTGTTGATGTGCTTCTCGACGGCGCCGTCGCCGACGACGAGCTCGGCAGCGATAGCCGCGTTGGACCGGCCTTCCGCCATCAGGGCGAGCACGTCACGCTCGCGCGGGGTCAGGCCCGCCAGCGGATGGCGGCTGCGGGCGAGCAACTGCGAGACAACCTCGGGGTCGAGCGCGCTGCCCTGGGTGGCGACCCGGTTCAGCGCGTCCAGGAACTCGGCCAGGTCGGCGACCCGGTCCTTGAGCAGATAGCCGACTCCCTGCGGGCGGTCGGACAGCAGCTCGGTGGCGTACCGCTCCTCCACGTACTGGGACAGGACCAGCACGCCCACGGCCGGCCAGCTGCTGCGGACCACCAGCGCGGCGCGCAGGCCCTCGTCGGTGAACGTCGGCGGCATGCGAACGTCCACGACCACGACATCGGGCTGGTGCGCCGCCACGGCCCGCAGGAATTCCTCGGCGTCACCGGTCGCCGCCAGGATGTCGTGCCCCGCCTCGGCCAGCAGCCTGGTCAGCCCCTCACGGAGCAGCACCGAGTCTTCGGCGATCACTACCCGCACGGCAGCAGCACCTCGATCGACGTCGGACCGCCGTCCGGGCTGCTGACCAGCAGTCGGCCATCCACCCCCGCCGCCCGGGCGGCCAGCCCGGCCAGCCCTTGCCCGGCCGGACTCGCGCCGCCAATCCCGTCGTCGGAGATCACCACGCGCAGCAGATCCCCGGCCCGGCGCACCGTTACCTCCGCGCGACTGGCCTGGGCATGCTTGGCGACGTTGGTGAGCGCCTCGGCGACGACGAAGTAGGCGATCGCCTCCACCGTGGCGGGCGGCCTGACCGCGACATCCACCCGGACGGTCACCGGCAGCGGGCTGAGCGCGGCCAGCCCGGACAGCGCCGCGTCCAGGCCGCGGTCGGTCAGCACCGGCGGGTGCATCCCCCGGACCAGGCTGCGCAGTTCCTGCAGCGCTGCCTTCGCCTGCTCGTGCGCCTGGGCCACGATGGCGGACGCCGCCTGCGGGTCGGTCTCGAACTTGGCCCTGGCCCGGCCCAGCTCCATGGCCAGGGAGACGAGGCGCTGCTGCGCGCCATCGTGCAGGTCCCGCTCGATCCGCCGCCGTTCCGCCGTCGCGGCGTCGACCACCTGAGCCCGGCTGCTCTCCAGCTCACCGATCCTGGCGGCTAGCCGAGCCGCCCCGTGCGGCCCGAGGAACCAGCCGGCGATGGACGCGTCGCTGGCCGCGAGGGCCCGGGTCAGCCGCGGCGCGGTGAGCAGCAGGGCGGCGCCCGCCACGGCCGTGGCCGTCAGGGTGGCGGGACCTCGCACCGTGAACCAGCCCAGGTGGGCGCCCCCCAGGGGCAGCGCCCAGTTGTAGGCGGGCAGGGTGATCAGGGCCACTGCCAGCGACCACCCGGCGAGCAGGACGGCTACCTGCAGCAGGCCCAGCGGGAATCTGGCCAGCGCGTAGCCAAACTCGCGGTAGACCGCGGGCGCGCGGACTGCCTGCCAGGCGCCGCGCCACCCGCGGCGGCCGTCTCGCCGAGGCGCCGGGGCCGGTATCTGAGCCCCGAGCAGCAAGGCGAACCTGGCCCGCTCGGCGCGGGCGAACCGGCCGCCGAGCCAGGAGACCGCCATGAGGACCGGCACCCCGGTCAGGAACACCGGCAGCAGGGCGACCCCGATCACCGCGCCGGTCAGCGCGGCGGTGCCGGAAACCAGCCCCGCGATCAGCCCCGCGAGCAGGTGGATGACGGCCAGCCAGGTCCGGGCGGACACGACCGGCAGGACGGCGGCCCGCAGGCCGCGGCCCGCAGCGCCGGCCCCGGCCGCGGCGCTGGTCGCCGCGCCGCCTGCGGTCACGAGCACCTCCCCGGGGATCGCCCGTTCTCGTCGCGCGGTTCTTGACGCACCGTTCTTGTCGCGCGGTTCTGGTCGCACTGACCCTAGGCCGGGCGCCGGGTTCTGCCCATCCCGCTGCCCCCCCGTCAGGTCCGGGGGCTAGCCTCACCCCGGATTCGGCGGCCTGCGGGATGCCCTCGGCGCCCGCGCCGAAGGAGGCTGGGCTCGCCCGGTAGTGAGCCCTTGCACCAGATCGAGGTCGCCATGGAACAGCCATCCGCTCTCGCGCCACCCGAGGCCGGCCCGGAGCCATCCCGCCCCGGTACCCGGCCGCCCGTTGTCGAGCGGCTCGCCGGGTGGAGCGCCCGGCACCGCAAGACGGCGGTGCTCGGCTGGCTGATGCTCGTGGCCGGGGCCGTGCTGCTCGGCAGCGCGCTCGGCACCAAGAACCTGCCCAGCTACGATCCGGGCCAGGCGGGGCAGGCCGAACGAGTACTGAACCGGCCCGGGGTGATCCAGCCGCCCGCCGAGAGCGTGCTCATCCAGGCCCGGGCGGCCGGGCGGACCGCGCGGAACGACCCGCAAATGGGGCAGGCGGTCCGGCAGGTCGTCGCCGCGCTGCGGGCCGTGCCGGGGGCAGCCACCGACATCCGGGCGCCCCAGCCCGCCGCCGGGGGCGCCAGGGGGCTGGTCTCCGCCGACGGCCGGTCGGAGCTGGTCACGTTCGCCGTCGCGGAGAATCCGCATAGTAATGCCGACCAGACGGTCGTCGCGGCGCAGCGAGCAGTAGCCGCGGTCCACGCCCGTTACCCCAGCCTGGTGATTGCCGAGGCCGGCGACGCCAGCGTCGACCGCGCCACCAACGACATCGTCGGCCGGGACTTCCGGCGGGCCGAGGTGACCTCGGTGCCGATCACCCTGGTCCTGCTGCTGGCCGTGTTCGGGGCGCTGGTCGCCGCCGGCCTGCCGCTGCTGCTGGCCGGAACGGCGGTGGCGAGCGCCATCTCGCTGCTCGCCATCCCGAGCCGGTGGCTGCCGGTCGGCAGCACGACCTCGTCGGTCGTGCTGCTGGTCGGGATGGCCGTGGGGATCGACTACTCACTGTTCTACCTGCGCCGGGAGCGGGAGGAGCGGGCCGCGGGCCGGACCAGGAACGAGGCGCTGCGGATCGCGGCGACCACCTCGGGCCGGGCCATCGTGGTGTCCGGGCTGACGGTCATGATCTCCCTGGCCGGGCTGTTCCTGACCGGCATCGACGTGTTCTCCGGACTCGCCGTAGGCGCGATCACGGTCGTCGGCGTGGCGGTGCTCGGCTCGGTGACGGTGCTGCCGGCGCTGCTGTCCATGCTTGGCCCGTGGGTGGACCGCGGCCGGATCCCGTTCCTGGGCCGGCGGCGCACCGCCGCGCGCAGGTCCCGGGCCTGGGAGGCGCTCATCCGCCGGGTGGTAGCCAGGCCCGCGCTGTGGGGGGGCACCGCCGGGATCGCCCTGCTCGCCCTCGCCCTGCCCGCCTTCGGCATGCGCCTGGGCGACCCGGGGCTGCACGACCTGCCCGCCAACATCCCGGTGGTCCGTACTCTGCTGGCGGTCCAGAAGGCGTTCCCCGGCGGCCCGGCGCCCGCAAAGGTGGTCGTCACCGGGCCGCAGCTGGATGGGCCGCCGGTCCGCCGCGCGATCTCGGCGCTGCAGGCCAGGGCAGCCGACCGGGGGGAGATCCGGGCGCCGATAGCCGGCACGCTCCTCGACCACGGCCAGGTCCTCGTCATCTCGGTACCGCTCGCCGGGGATGGCACCGATGCCGCCTCCGGCCGGGCGCTGGCGACGCTGCGCGATCAGGCTCTGCCGGCCACCCTGGGCCGGGTGCGCGGCATCAGCTATGCGGTAACCGGGCTGACTGCGGCAAATCAGGATTTCTCCCGGCAACTGCGCGGCCGCGCGCCCATCGTCTTCGTCTTCGTACTCGGGCTGGCGTTCCTGCTCCTGCTGGCCGCGTTTCGGTCGGTCGCCATCCCCCTGCTGTCGATCGGGCTGAACCTGCTCTCCGTCGGCGCCGCCTATGGCCTGCTGACCCTGATCTTCCAGGATGGTCATCTGCAGGGACTGCTGAACTTCAGTTCCTACGGGGCGATCGTGCCGTGGATGCCCCTGTTCCTGTTCGTGATCTTGTTCGGACTCAGCATGGATTACCACGTCTTCATCCTCAGCCGCATCCGTGAGCTCCGCATGCGGGGAGCCAGCACGCCGGACGCGGTCATCGGCGGCGTCGGGATGAGCGCGGGCGTCGTCACCAGTGCCGCGGTGATCATGGTCGCGGTGTTCTCCATATTCGCCACGCTGTCGGTCATCGAGTTCAAGATGTTCGGGATCGGCATGGCGTCGGCCGTCCTCATTGACGCCACCATCGTGCGCGGGATCCTGCTGCCCGCGGCCATGGCGCTGCTCGGCGATCGCACCTGGTACCTACCGGGCGGGCGGCACGATCGGAAGCCGGTCAAATCTCAGGGAGTAGCGCCGGCCGGGTAGACGGCGACAAATATCGTCGCCTCGCGGGCGTCGCGCGGCCATCGGTACGCCCGGCACCGGGCGCCCGCGGGAAGGACGAGCACCTCTCCGACGCGCAGGACACGGTCGGGCTGGTCGGGGGCCTCGAACTCGAACTTCAGCTGCCCCTGGATCACCAGGATCAGGTCGACGTCCTCGGCGGGGAACCAGCCCTCGTCGACGAGCTCGCCGAGCTTGCTGACCCAGACCAGCTCGATGCCCCGCCCGGAGAAGACGGTGCCGACATCCCCGAACGGCGTGGACCGGATCTGACTGGCCTCGCCGCGCAGGAGGTTGAACACCTGCGGGGCCGTTTCGCCGTCATCTTCAATCGTCACGGGAACATAACGTATGCCCATCACGGCCTGATCCGGCTCGGGAGCAGCCGGGGCCTCGGGCGCCAGATCGCGACGGCAGCCCTTGGCGCCGGGCACCGCCTGGTCGCGACCGCCCGGCAGCCTGACACGCTAGCTGACCTAGGGCGCGAGCCGAAGCCGACGCCGCCCAGTACGACCCCACGATCTCCACCGACCGCGACGACGCGACCGCCGCGGACCGGGACCCGCTCGCCGCGCGAGGCTAGGGTGCCTAGATCAGTGATCACCACTGTTTTGTCGCGGCGGCCGCAGAAAAACCGTAGTGATCACGGGATTGGGGACTGATCTAGGGCGTCGGGATCGCCGGGCGGGGAGGTGCGCGCCCTGCCTGCCAGGCAACTGGGGGTGCCCGCGGGCGAGCGTTGTATTCGGTCAGATTCCGGCGGCGCGACCTAGGTGACGAGCCGCGGCCCATGCTCGGTCGGGCGTTCCCGCGGCCGCCGGCCTGGGGCGGCACAATGAATGCGGTGGCCCGCACGCCGCGGGCCCCGTTAACCCGGCCTATCGAGAAGGCGGATCGAAGTCGTGACAGCCCCCGTCCAGGCACCCGGCCAGCCCGTCCACCGCAAGATCGCCGAGGAGCTCGGCGTCCGCGAGGGGCAGGTGGCGGCGGCCGTCGACCTGCTCGACAGCGGGGCTACCGTCCCGTTCATCGCCCGCTACCGCAAGGAGACGACCGGCACCCTCGACGACGCGCAGCTGCGCACGCTCGAGGAACGGCTGCGGTACCTGCGTGAACTCCAGGAGCGGCGGGCCGCGATCCTGGAGTCGGTCCGTTCCCAGGGCAAGCTCGACGAGGCGCTGGAAGCGCAGATCATGGCGGCCGACTCCAAGGCCCGCCTGGAGGACATCTATCTCCCCTTCAAGCCAAAACGCCGAACGAAGGCGCAGGTCGCCCGCGAGGCGGGGCTCGAGCCGCTGGCCGACGAGCTGCTTCGCGACCCGGGACGCCAGCCGCAGGAGAGCGCCGCCGCCTACGTGGACGCGGCGAAGGGCGTGGCCGACGTGGCCGCCGCCCTGGACGGGGCGCGCGCGATCCTCTCCGAGCGCTTCGGCGAGGATGCCGACCTGATCGGCGTGCTCCGGGAGCGGATGTGGGCGCGCGGCCGCCTCGTCTCGCGGGTGCGCGACGGCCAGCAGGAGGCCGGGGCCAAGTTCGCGGACTACTTCGAGTTCGCCGAGCCGTTCACCAGGCTGCCATCGCACCGGATCCTGGCGATGCTGCGCGGGGAGAAAGAGGAGTTCCTCGATCTCGAGCTGGATCCCGAGGAGCTGCCCCCCGGCGGGTCCGGCGCCGCGGGGTCGGGCGAGCACGGTCCTGGGCAGCACAGCGATTATGAGGCGCAGATCGCGGGGCATTTCGGCATCGCCGACCAGAGCAGGCCGGGGGACCGCTGGCTCGCCGACACGGTTCGCTGGGCGTGGCGGACCCGCATCCTGGTTCGGCTCGGCGTCGACCTGCGGATGCGGCTGTACCAGGGGGCGCAGGAGGATGCGGTCGGCGTGTTCGCCGCCAACCTGCGCGACCTGCTGCTAGCCGCCCCGGCGGGGGCCCGGACGACGATGGGCCTGGATCCCGGTTTCCGGACCGGCGTGAAGGTCGCGGTGATCGACGCGACGGGCAAGGCGGTCGCGACGGACACGATTTATCCCCACGAGCTCAGGCGGCGCGCCGCCGATGAGTCGCGGTCGGCCAAGCCGGGAGCGGGCTGGACGGCGTCCATCGCCACGCTGGCCCGGCTGGCCGCGGCTCACCAGGTCGAGCTGATCGCCATCGGCAACGGCACGGCCTCGCGGGAGACGGACCGGCTGGCCGCCGACCTGATGAAGGCGCACCCCGAGCTCGAGCTCACCAAGCTCGTGGTCTCCGAGGCGGGGGCCTCGGTGTACTCGGCGTCCGCGTACGCCTCGCGGGAGCTGCCTGCCATGGACGTGTCGCTGCGCGGTGCGGTGTCGATCGCCCGCCGCCTGCAGGATCCGCTGGCCGAGCTCGTCAAGATCGACCCCAAGTCCATCGGGGTCGGCCAGTACCAGCACGACCTGGCCGAGGTGAAGCTCTCCCGCTCGCTGGACGCGGTGGTCGAGGACTGCGTGAACGCGGTCGGCGTGGACGTGAACACCGCGTCGATGCCGCTGCTGGCGCGGGTGTCTGGCATCGGCGAGGGACTGGCCGGCGCCATCGTGGCGCACCGGGATTCCGTCGGGCCGTTCCGCACCCGCCGGGCGCTGACGAAGGTCCCGCGACTGGGGCCCAAGGCGTTCGAGCAGTGCGCGGGATTCCTGCGTATCACGGGCGGCGACGACCCGCTGGACGCCTCGAGCGTGCACCCGGAGGCGTACCCGGTGGTCCGGCGCATCCTGGCGGCGGCCGGAACCGGCATGCCGGAGCTGATCGGGAACACCGCGGTGCTGCGCACCCTGCGGCCGACGGAGTTCACCGATGAGCGCTTCGGCCTGCCGACCGTGAGCGACATCCTCAAGGAGCTGGAGAAGCCGGGCCGCGACCCGCGTCCGGCCTTCACGACGGCGTCGTTCGCCGAGGGCGTGGAGACGCTCGCGGACCTGGCGCCCGGCATGGTCCTGGAGGGAGTGGTCACCAACGTCGCGGCGTTCGGCGCGTTCGTCGACATCGGCGTGCATCAGGACGGCCTGGTGCACGTGTCGGCGATGTCGCGGAACTTCGTCTCCGATCCGCGCGAGGTGGCCAAGTCCGGTGACGTGGTGCGGGTGAAGGTGCTCGGCGTCGACGAGGCCCGCAAGAGGATCTCGCTCACCCTGCGGCTCGACGACGAGCCGGGCGACGGCGGCCGGGCCCCGAAGGGGACGCCGCGGTCCGGGTCCGGGTCGGGGTCGGGGCCAGGGGCCGGGGCGCGGTCGGGGTCGGGGTCGGGGCCAGGGGCCGGGGCGCGGTCCGGGTCCGGGGCGCAGGGAGGGGCCGAGGCGCAGTCGGGGTCTGGGTCCGGGTCGCAGTCGGGGGCCGGTGACGGGCAGGCTGACCGGCGTCCGGGGCGGGAACCGGGTCGGCGGGATGGGCCGCGAGACGGCTCGCAGGCCGACGCCCGTCCGGCTGGTGGTGGCCGTCCGGCTGGCGGCGGTGGCCGTCCGGTTGGCGGCGGTGGCCGTCCGGCTGGTGGCGGCCGTCCGGTTGGCGGCGGTGGTCGTCCGGCTGGTGGCGATGCCGGGGGGAGCGGCGGTGGCGCCATGGCCGAGGCCCTGCGCCGTGCCGGGTTGGCCGGCGGTACGGAGGATGGCCGAGGCGGGCGCCCCGGCAGCTGAAATGGCGAGTGCCTGCGGCGGAGCCGCCAAAGGTGCCGGAAAGCGGAGCGGCGGGTGCGTGAGCGGTCGGCTGGCTCGCCCCGCGGGCGACGTTAGCCAGCTTGCGGCCGCCGTTAACACGGCTTGCGGTCGGCCGAAACCTCGCCATTCGTGATCACCTGGATCTGTCAGTCGCATTGAGGCTGTCGGTTACTGGCGGGGCTGGCGGGGCTGGCGGGCGGCGGTGCGGCCAGGGTCGGCGGTTTCCCGCCCGCCGGGGCGCCGCCCGGGACTTGCGGTCGCACCCGGGCATGGTCAGGGCTGGGCCGGA